>CDZT01003428.1_pt1 | contig 90659 bp, 85 predicted proteins | sample 557531 | NCBI WGS metagenome assembly CDZT01 (sample SAMEA3182066, study PRJEB8094) | gut metagenome | biome: human; feature: gut; material: Stool; isolation source: human stools | place: Canada | collected 2013-03-05
GGGGAGGGGGGCTTCCGGGCGGGAGGGCGCCTCCCGCTCTTCCGCAGCAGAGGTTTTCCCGGCCCCGCGGTAGTCCGCGATATTTACTACCTTGGCCTGCGCCGGGCGCTGTGTGGAGACACGGCGGGGTACAAAGGCGTAGCAGACGCTCTCCGTTCCGCCGCTGGCTCTGCAGCCCTGCGCATCGGCACAGATGGTCAGGCGTTTGGCGTCTAAGCTGTAATAAATCGTCTCCATGGCGTTTCCCTCCTGATCGGTCCTTGACAGACCTATCGTACCCCATAATCAGTCCCATAAAACGGTCCTTTAATTGCGGCCTTTTAAAAACAATTGTTCTATAGAACTTTCGTTCGATCAAATTATATAACATATGTTCGAGTTCGACAAGGGGGTTTTTCAAAAAGTTTTCCACATTTTTGCCCCGCATTGGGATAAAAAACGGACCTTTCTCCGGATATGCTCCGGAGAAAGGTCCGTTTTGATGCACGCCGCTTCCCTGCAGCCTGGGTCAGATCCGGCTTCAGCGCCGCTCGCCCCGGCTGAAGGCCACTACCGTGCGGCGGTTGGGCTCTGTTCCGATGGAGTAGGTGGTCACGTCGGGATAATCCTGAAGCGCGGTGTGGATCACATGGCGCTCGTAGGCGTTCATGGGCTCCAGGGTAACGTTGCGGCGATACTTGACCACCTTGCCCGCCACCTTGCGGGCCAGGCGGACCAGGGATTCTTCCCGCTTGGCGCGATAGCCCTCGGCGTCCACATGGATGCGCACGCGCTTGGACTGTCCGTGGTTGACGGCATAGCCGGTAAGCTGCTGGATGGCGTCCAGGGTCTCGCCCCGGCGGCCGATCAGGCCGCCCAGATGTTCGCCCACCAGCTCTACCTGATAGTTGCCCTCATCATCCAGCTGCACCACCGGGCGGGCGACGGAGCCCATGTGCTCCAGCAGGCCGGTGATGAACTGTACGATCTGTTCCGTCTTTTCCCCATCTGTGGGGGCGACGGGCCGGGGCGCGGATGCCGCCTCGACCGGCTTGGATTCTGCCTTCGGCGCGGCAGGGGCCTTGGCGGTGGGGGCGGCTTTGGCCGGCGGAGCCGCGGCAGGCGCCTTCTTTACGGGGACCTGCTCGGGTTCATCGGGGGCCTCGTAGGTCACCTTCACCTTGGCCGGACAGCTTCCGATGCCCAGAAAACCGGACTTGGCCCGCTCCAGGATCTCCACGGAGACCTCGTCCCGATCCATACCCAGCTTGGCCAGGGCGGCCTCGATGGCGGCGTCCTCGGTCCTGCCGGTGCTTTCAATCCATTTCAGCATTGGGTATATCTCTCCTTATGATGGAACCAACGGCAGGCTGCCGTTACTCCTTGTCCTTGTCTTCCGACTCTTCCGACTCTTCCGCATAGGGAGCCTCGGCTTCCGCCGCGTCATAATCGGGGGCTTCATAGGTAGGAGTCTCCAGGACGGGCGTCTCGCTCAGCCCCTCAGGGGCGGCGCCGGCCTGCTCCTCCCGGATAGCCTCCACAATCGCTTCGTCGGCGGCCTGCTCCAGAGCGACCTGTTCCAGTTCGTCGGACTCCTTCTCCAGCGCCCTGGTGTCTTCCTTCTTCTGGAAAACAGGGGCGGCGCCCGGATAAGCGGTAGGGCCTTCGGCGCTGTAGCGGTAGGGATCATAGGCGCGGCCGCGGGCATACTGACGCATCCCGACCCGGCTGGCCTCTTTCACCGCGCCGGGGATCTTTTCCTCCTCCTCGGCGGGCTTTTTCTCAGCTTTCTTCTTCCTGCCCTTATTCTGCTTTTCTTCCTCCAGACGGCGGGCGCGCTCTTCAGCGGCAAGGCGGCGGCGCTCCTTCTCCTCCTCTTTTTCCTGGCGTTCCCGCTCCGCCTGCTGCGCGGCGGCCTTTTCATAGTCCTTCTTCAGCAGCTTGCCGCAGAGGAATTCCTGGAGCATGGACAAAAGGTTGTTGGCGATCCAGTATACGCACAGGGCGGCGGGCATGGCAAAGCCGATCCACAGAGACATCAGGGGGGAGACGATGAGCATGCTTTTGGCCGTGGCGTTGTTGGCCGCCTGGGCGCTCTTCTGGTTGACGGAATTCGTCTTCATGGAGATGAGGGAGAACACGAAGCCCGACGCGGCGGAGATGACCGGCAGCAGGAACAGGCCAAAGCCTCCGCTGATGGTCCAGAACTTCAGCTGGGGCGTCTGGGACAGGTCGATCAGGCCCAGGAAATCAAAATTGATGGAAAAGATCTTGCTTCCGGCCTCGCCCACGGCGGCCTGGACGGAGGCCAGGTTCTCCGGGGTGATGAGAGAGGCCAGATAGAGCTGGTTGTAACCGGTATTGGCAAAGCTGTCGGCCGCTTCCTTGATCCAGCCCATATCCAGCGCGGCGCTGTTCCACTGCACGGCGTTGGCCACCGCGTTGAGCAGGTCCTGGGAATTGACGCCCATCATATACTTCAGGGGCTGGCGGATGATGGCATACAGGGGGAGCAGGATCAGCAGGGGAACGAAGGACCAAAGGCAGCCGCTCATGGGGTTGACCTTTTCCTTCTCGTAGAGCTTCTGGACCTCCAGGTTATAGCGCTCTTTGTCCTTGCCGTACTGCTTCTGGAGCTTCTGCATCTTGTCGGAAAGCATGTTCATCTGGATCATGCTGCGCTTTCCCTTCAGGGAGAAGGGGAAGAGGATCAGCTTGACCACGATGGCAAAGAAAATGAGCGCCAGACCATAGCTGCCGAAGAGATTGTAAAAAACGGTCAGCAGCCATACGAAGGGGGAGAGGATGATCTGTGCAAAATCCATTTGGACGCCTCCAAGTTTCATTTGTGGTCCCGCTTCAAAGCCGGTTTCAGTACCTGCCGAAGGACGGGCGGGCGGCGCGGCGGCCGTTCCGCCGGCATTCTGCAGAAGGCTCCGTCCGGCTCTAAGGGACGGGGTCGTACTCGATGGACGCCTGACGGTGGAAGGGCTGGCATTTCAGAATACGCCGCAGGGCCAGCGCGCCCCCCTTGAACGCGCCGTACTTCTCCACCGCCTCCAGGGCGTACGCCGAGCAGGTGGGGATGAAGCGGCAGCAGGGGGGACGGCAGGGGGAAATGTACTTGCGGTAGGCCCCGATCAGGGCCAGCAGCAGCCGTTTCACGAGCGTGCCTCCTTTTGCAGCAGACCCAGCTTGTCCGCCAGCTGGAGCAGGCTGCGCTCGATCTCCCGGTAGGGGGCGCGGCCGGCCCGGACCCGGGCCACCACGACCAAATCGTATCCGGGAAGAAACTGCTCCTCATGGAGGCGATAGGCCTCCCGGATACGGCGGCGGGTGCGGTTACGGCACACGGCCTTGCCTACTTTCACCCCCACGGTGATCCCCAGCCTGCTGCGCCCCTGCCGGTTTTTCCGGCAGTACAGGGCCAGGCAGGGGCAGACGGCGCTTTTTCCCTTGCTGTAAAGACGGCGGAATTCATGGTTCTGCTTGAGGGAGATGGTATGTTTCACGCTGCTTTCCCCTTTTTCTCTGCATGCTGCGCAGGGGCGGTAGGATCGCTCCTCCGCCCCTTTTATGAAAGCCCTATTCCGTTTGCTGCGCGCATCAGTGGGTCAGACGGGCGCGGCCCCGGGCGCGGCGGCGAGCCAGCACCTTGCGGCCATTGGCGGTACGCATGCGCTTGCGGAACCCGTGCTCCTTGGAGCGCTGGCGCTTCTTGGGCTGATAGGTACGAACCATTTTGGGTACACCTCCTGTACGAAAATCAAGCGGAGTTTCCCCCGCCCACCACAACAGCCGGACGGGCCCGGCTGCGGTCGTCAAAGTAAAATTGCTTTACACCGCATGAGACCACACGATGCAGATGATATTATAGCCTATTTCAAAATGGCCTGTCAACTATATTTTTTCCCCTTGGATGCATCTTTTTTTACAACCTTTTTCCCGGTACAACATATTGTGTCCCCCAGCCCCTTCCAGCTCAAGTCCCGCCTCTTTTCCCCTGCCGCACGGGGCCGCCCCCTTCCAGAAAACGGGGCGGTGCGCTTCCTCCCTCCTTCTCCCATTTTATTTTTATAATGTATGAGGTGAAAATGTTGCTTGAGAACGGTTTTTCTGGTATAATGAATCGATTGAAACTTCACACGAAAGGGGTGGTATCCGGGATGAATTCCCCGGCTGATATCTGGGCCAAGGTGCTCACCCTGATGGAGGGGGAGATGACCGCCACCACCATCAACACCTGGTTCGACGACGCCATCGCCGTCTCCCTGGACGAGGATACCTTCGTCCTGCACACGCCTTCCAACTTCAAACGGGACATCATCGTCTCCCGGTATGTGCCCGCCATCCAAAAGGCCCTCCACGAGCTGTTTTCCGCCGACTTCAAGGTCACGGTGCTGGGAGAGGGAGAGCTGGAGGGGTACGGCAAGCCGGCGGACGAGACTTTTTTGCCCGGCACGGAGGAATATACCTTCGAGCGCTTTGTGGTGGGCGCGTCCAACAAGTTCGCCCATGCCGCCGCCCTCGCGGTGGCCGAGCGGCCCGCCCAGACCTATAACCCCCTGTTCATTTACGGGGAATCCGGCCTGGGCAAGACCCACCTGCTCTACGCCATCGCCCACAAGATCCATGCCGGCAACCCCAATTTCCGCATCGTGTATATCAAGGGCGACTCTTTTACCAACGAGCTCATCCAGGCCATCCGGGAGGGCCGCAATCAGGAATTCCGGGAGAAGTACCGCTACGCCGACGTGTTCTTGATGGACGACGTACAGTTCATCGCCGGCAAGGAGAGCTCCCAGGAGGAGATGTTCCATACCTTCAATACGCTCTACGAGGCCGGACGGCAGATCGTCTTTACCGCCGACCGTCCCCCCAAGGAGATGCTGCGGCTGGACGACCGGCTGCGCACCCGGTTCGAGTGGGGCCTGCCCGTGGACATCCAGCCCCCCGACTATGAGACCCGCGTGGCCATCATTAAAAACAAGGCCATCCGCCGGGGCATGAATCTGCCCGACCCGGTGCTCCAGTACATCGCCGACAACATCACCTCCAACGTGCGCCAGATCGAAGGCACCGTCAATAAAATCCTGGCCTTCCAGGAGCTGATGGGGGAAAGCGTGGACGTGGACACCGTCACCCGGGCGGTGCGGGACATGTTCAAGGACAAGGCCGACTTTCTCCCCTCCTCCGACGTCATCATCGAGGAAGTCAGCAAATTCTACAACATCGACGCCGAGGCCATCCGCGGGCAGGGACGTACCAAGGATACCGCCCTGGCCCGGCAGATCGCCATGTACCAGATCCGCCGCATGACCAACCTGTCCCTGAAAGAGATCGGCCGGGAATTCGACAACCGCGACCATACCACCGTCATGCACTCCATCGAACGGGTGGAAAAGCTGATGAAGCAGTCCCCTGAGGTGGCCGAAGTCATCAAGGATATCAACACCAACATCAACGCCCGGTACGAATAGAAGCGGATGTTTGTTTTTTCCACATTTCCACCGCTTTTTGTGCAGATGTGAACAACGTAAGGGGGAAAACCCGGCCCCTTTCCCCCTCTGTGGGGAAAAGCCGCTGTTTTATCCCCAATCCCTGTGGACGCGCTTTTTCTTGCCCGCGAACGCTTTGCGGCGGTTTTCCACATCTTTTTTCCCTACGGCTTACTATTACGAACTCATATCCCTTCCTCTCCTGCGCAGAGAGAAATGCGAACGGAGGTTACGCCATGAAATTCACCTGCGAGAAGGCCCTGCTGCAGGCTGCCATCTCCACCGCCTCCCGGGCGGTATCCCCCAAAAGCTCCATCCCCGCCCTGGAGGGCATCCTTCTGGAAGCGGGAAACGATCTGCGGCTGACCGGCTACAACCTGGAGACCGGCATCCGCACCACCGTGCCCGCCGAAATCTCCGAGCAGGGCACTCTGGTGCTGGGCGCCCGTCTGTTCGGAGAGATCATCCGCAAGTTGCCCGACGACATGGTGAGCTTCCAGTCCACCAACTATACCGTCAACATCAAGTGCGGCATGAGCGAATTCAATATCCTGGCCACCGACCCGGAGGAGTTCCCGGAGCTGCCCGCCGTGGAGTATCAAAATTCCCTGCTGCTGCCCCAGAACGTACTCAAGTCCATGATCGGACAGACCCTTTTTGCCGTCAGCGACAACGAAAGCCGGCCCATCCACACCGGCAGCCTTTTTGAGGTGGACGAGAGCGGACTGACCGTCGTGTCGGTGGACGGTTACCGGCTGGCCCTGCGGCATGAGGCCATCGAAAAGAAGGAGGGCGCCGAGACGTTCTCCTTCGTGGTGCCAGGCGCGGCCCTGAGCGAGGTGGAAAAAATCTGCGCCGACAGCGACGAGAGCGCCAGCGTCACCCAGGGCGCGCGGCATGTGATGTTTAAGGTGGGCAGCACCATGCTGGTCTCCCGCCGGCTGGAGGGAGAATTTTTGGCGTACCGCCAGGCCATCCCCCGCAACAACACCATTCAGGTAGAGGGGGATACCAGGGCCCTGATCTCCTCCATCGACCGCGTCTCCCTCATCATCAGCGACAAGCTGAAAAGTCCGCTGCGCTGCATCTTCGACGACGGGGTGCTGAACATCTCCACCAAGACCGCCATCGGGGACGCCGCCGACGTGTGCCCGATCTCCGGAGACGGCAAGGGGCTGGAGATCGGCTTCAACAACAAGTACCTGATGGACGCCCTCAAGGCCGCCCCCGCGGACCGGGTCCGCCTGGAGCTGACCACCGGCGTCTCCCCCTGCGTGATCCTGCCCACCCAGGGCGACGAGAACTTTCTGTACATGGTGCTGCCCGTTCGGCTGAAGGCGGGAGACTGATGGAACGGAGGCCCTACCGCAGAAAAGTTCAGTTCTATGAGACGGACGGCATGGGCATCGTCTACCATGGGAATTATATCCATTGGATGGAGGAGGCCCGCACCGATTTTATGGAGCAGCTGGGCTGCGGCTATGAGACGCTGGTGGACGCGGGCATCGACATCGCCCTGACCGACGTCAGCTGCCATTACCGCTCCATGACCCGCTTTGGGGAGCATGTGGATGTTTTTCTGAGCATTACCGCCCTTTCCCCGGCCAGGCTGGCCCTGGCTTACCGGATGGTGGACGTTGAGACGGGGACGCTGCGGTGCGAGGGGGAGAGCCGCCACTTTTTCTACGACCGGAAGAAGGGACGGCCGGCCGCGCTCAAGCGGCTGCGGCCGGAGCTGTATCAACGATTTGAGGCCCTGGCGGGCAAGGAGGGCGCATGGAAGAGCGAGATGTGAAGATCATCACCGAGTTTATCCGTCTGGACGCGCTGCTGAAGTTCGAGGGGCTCACCGAGACCGGCGGGGAGGCCAAGGAGCTGATCCAGGCCGGCGGCGTGCTGGTCAACGGGGCCGTCTGCACACAGCGGGGGCGGAAGCTGCGCAGCAGGGATACCGCCCAGCTCGGGCCCGTGAAGCTGAGGATCCTATGATCGTCCGCTCCATCTCTCTGGATTTTTTCCGCAATTACCTGCACCTGGAGACCGGGTTCCACCCGGGCGTCAACGTGATCTACGGGGAGAATGCCCAGGGGAAGACCAATCTGCTGGAAGCAGTGGCGTATTTGTCCACTGCGTCTTCCCACCGGGCCCGGTACGACCGGGAATTGATCCAATTCGGGGTGGACCACGCCTTTGTGCAGGCCCAGGTCAGCGCCCGGCAGCGGGATTTTACGCTGGAGGCCCGCCTCTCCCGGGGCGGGCGGCGGCAGCTGTTCTCCAACGGCGTGCGCCTCAAGGCCGCCGGGGAGCTGGCGGGGGTGCTGAACACCGTTCTGTTTTGCCCGGAGGATCTGTACCTGATCCGGGAGGGGGCCTTGGTGCGCCGGCGGTTTCTGGACGGCTGCATCAGCCAGCTGCGCCCCCGGTATGCCGAGGCCCTGGCCGAGTACCGCAGGCTTTATGAGCACAAGACCCGCATCCTCCGGGACGGTACGGAAAAGCCCTCCCTGCTGGACGCGCTGGACGAATTCAACCTCCGCATGGCCCAGACGGGGGCGGTGCTCATCCATTACCGGGCCCACTTCGTCAAGCGCCTGCGGGAGGTCACGCCCGCCATCCATCTGGATTTTTCCGGAGGCCGGGAGCGGTTGGAGCTGCATTATGAGACGGTGAAGACCGTGACCGATCCGGAGGCCGCCCCGCGGGAGATCCTGCCCCAGCTGCTGGAGCATCAGGAGCGGCACCGGCAGGCCGAACTGGAGTCCCGGCAATGCCTTTCCGGCCCCCATAAGGACGATTTGGACGTGGAGATCGACGGGAAAAGCGCCAAGACCTTTGCCTCTCAGGGACAGACCCGCACGGCGGCGCTGTCGTTGAAATTGGCCTGCCGGGAGATTTTTTTTCAGGAGACGGGCGAATGGCCGGTGCTGCTGCTGGACGACGTGCTTTCCGAGCTGGACCCGCGGCGGCAGGCGTTCGTGCTGGGCCGGATCACCAGCGGCCAGGTCTTTATCACCTGCTGCGAGGATATGGGGCTGGGGCGCCTGCGGGAGGGGAAGACCTTCCACATTCACGCAGGAACGCTGGTGTGAGCCCCGCCGCCCGGCGCGGGGGAGAAGGAGGACGCTATGCCGATCATCCTGGCTGGATTCGTTTTGCTGCCGTTTCTGTTGGGGGCGGTGATCCAATATGCGGTCTGCCGCTTTACCCGAAGAAAGCGGTGGCGGGTGCTGCCCGGTCTGGCGGCGGCCGTGCTGGCGCTTCTGATCGCGGCGGGACGGTGGAACCTCTGGGCGTCGGAGCAGGTCTCCCCGCTGACGCAGGTGCTGTTTTTCCCCGGTTTGCCGGCTCTGGCGCTGCTGGCGGGCCTGTTCGCCGGCTGGCGGTTTTGGAAGTGGTTCTGGCGGCCCAGGGTGGTGGACGGCCGGTGAAAGCGGCATTGTATCCGCAGGCAAAGGAGAAACGGACGTATGTATCTGCATTTAGGACAATCGGTGGTCGTGCCCTACCGGGATGTGGTGGGCATCTTCGACCTGGACAACACCAGCGCGTCCCACCGCACCCGCAGGATGCTGGACCAGGCCCAGCGGGAGGGCAGGGTGATCAACGTCTCCGACGAGCTGCCCAAGTCCTTTGTGCTCTGCCGCAGCGGACAGGACGCGCCGGTGGTCTATCTTTCCCAGCTCTCCACCGCCACCCTGCGGGGCCGGGCGGAAAACAATTTATTTGAATAAAGCAGGACGGACCGCCGAAGGCGGCTCCTACAACGCTTTGTAGGGGCGGCCTTTGGCCGCCCGATATCCCAATGGAGGTTATTTGATGTCTGAAACTTTTGAAAACGGCGCCACCCAGGTGGAGCATGAGTACGGCGCATCCGAGATCCAGGTGCTGGAGGGGCTTGAGGCCGTCCGCAAGCGCCCGGGCATGTATATCGGCTCCACCTCGGAGAGCGGACTGCACCATCTGGTATATGAGATCGTGGACAACGCCATCGACGAGGCGCTGGCCGGGTACTGCGACGAGATCACCGTAAAGATCTCCGAGGGGGATATCATCACGGTGGTGGACAACGGCCGCGGTATCCCGGTGGATATCCAGCAGCAGACCGGGAAGCCCGCCCTGGAGGTGGTCTTTACCATCCTTCATGCGGGCGGAAAGTTCGGCGGAGGGGGCTATAAGGTCTCCGGCGGCCTGCACGGCGTGGGCGCCAGCGTGGTCAACGCCCTGAGCGAGTGGCTGGAGGTGCGGGTCTACAAAGACGGGAAGATCTATGAGATGAAGTTTTCCCGCGGCAATGTGACCCAGCCCATGCAGATGGTGGGGGACACCGAGCGCCACGGCACCGAGGTGGTCTTTAAGCCCGACCGGTCCATGTTTGAGATCACCGAGTACAATTATGAAACGCTTCATACCCGCATGCGGGAGGAGGCCTTCCTCAACGCGGGCGTGCGCATCCGCACTATCGACGAGCGCGCCGGCCGGGAGCAGTCCGACGAGATGCACTACGCAGGCGGCATCCGGGAGTTCGTCACCTGGCTCAACCGGGCCAAAACGCCCATCCACGACAGCGTGGTGTATATGTCCGGCAGCCGGGAAGACTCCATGGCGGAGGTGGCCTTCCAGTACAACGACGGGTATAACGAGAGCATCATCTCCTTTGCCAACAACGTGCACACCCCGGAAGGCGGCATGCACGAGGAGGGCTTTAAGCGGGCGCTGACCACCGTGCTCAACAACTACGGCAAAAAGATGAAGATTCTCAAGGACGAGGAGAAGGTCTCCGGCGAAGACTGCCGGGAGGGCCTTACCTGCATCATCTCCGTCAAGCTCACCGCCGCCCAGTTTGAGGGCCAGACCAAGGCCAAGCTGGGCAACTCGGAGATCCGCACCCTGGTGGCGGGTATCGTCAGCGACAAGCTGGAGGAATTTCTGGAGGAGAACCCGGGGGTGGGCAAGGCGATCCTGGACAAGGCGCTGATGGCCAACCGCGCCCGGGAGGCCGCCCGCAAGGCCCGGGAGTCCATCCGCCGCAAGACCGCGCTGGGCGGAGCCGCCATGCCCGATAAACTGCGGGACTGCAATGAAAACAACCCCGAACTGACCGAAATCTATATCGTCGAGGGCGATTCCGCCGGCGGCTCGGCCACCCAGGGCCGGGATTCCCGCTTCCAGGCCATCCTCCCCCTGTGGGGCAAGATGCTCAACGTGGAGAAGGCCAGGGCCGACAAGGTCTATGGAAACGACAAGCTTCAGCCCGTCATCACCGCGCTGGGCGCGGGCATCGGGGACGAGTTCGACGTGAGCAGGCTGCGCTATCACAAGGTCATCATTATGGCCGATGCCGATGTGGACGGCTCTCATATCCGCACGCTGCTGCTCACCTTCTTCTTCCGCTTCATGCGTCCGCTGATCGAGCACGGCTACGTCTACGCCGCCGTGCCGCCGCTGTTCAAGCTCAGCCGCGGCAAGACCACCCGGCTGGCCTTCTCGGAGGAGGAGCGGGACCGTATCTCCGGCGAGCTGCGGGGCGATAACCCCAACGCCAAGGTGGACATCTCCCGCTTTAAGGGCCTGGGCGAAATGAACCCCCATGAGCTGTGGGAGACCACCATGGACCCGGAGAAGCGCACGCTGAAGCGCATCGAGCTGGACGACGCCATCCGGGCCGACGAGACGTTCTCCATCCTCATGGGCGAGAAGGTGGAGCCCCGCAAGGAATTCATCGAGCGCAACGCCAAATACGCCGTGAATCTGGACTACTGAGCAGGAGAGGAGCGGCGTCAAGATGAAAAAAGCAAGTGTGGTCGCCCTTTGCACGGCGGCGTGCCTCACGCTGTCCGCCTGCGGGAGCACCCCGGCTGTGGATACGCCGAAGCAGGCCCCCACCGCTGCCGTACAGACCCCCGCGCCCAGCCCTTCCGACGAGCTTGAGCCGTCGCCCACGCCGGAAGTGACCTCGGAGCCGCCGCAGATGTCCATGCTGAGCGAGGAGAACGCCCCCGCCCGGGCGGCCTATGGCGCCGCGCTGAACAAGCTGCTGGACACGGGGGTCCTGCCCGACGGGACCGGCGATTCCGGCGGCTATATCGGAAGTATCCGTGAGAGAGAGGCGATGGCGGAAAATCAGTTTTCCGTCTGGGACGTGGACGGGGACGGGAGGGAGGAGCTGATCCTTCTCTACACCACCACAATCGTGGCCGGGGAGCGGGGCTTCGTCTATGATTGGGACGAGGCGACGGGAGAGCTTCGCAAGCAATTGGAGGAATTTCCCCTGCTGACCTTTTACGATAATGGCGCCGTCATGGCGGGCTGGTCCCACAACCAGGGAAAGGGCGGCTCCTTCTGGCCCTACTTCCTCTACCAATACCTGCCCGAGAGCGACAGCTACCAGCAGGTGGGCGCGGTGGACGCCTGGGATAAGGCCCTTGGCCTGGAGGGATACCCGGACGAGGTGGACGCCAGCAAGACCGGGTTCGTCTACTACATCACCACCGAAGGGGACATCACGTGGGATCATCCGGTGGACGCGTCCCAATACCAGGCGTGGCTGGCCCCCTACCTGGGGGAGGCCAGGGAGCTTTCCATTCCCTATGTGGAGCTGACGGCGGAGCAGATCCAAATGCTGCAGACGCCGGGCTGATCAGCCGGGACCAGTAAATCCTTTTTGAGTGAGAAAGGCTGTTATTGAATGAGTAAGAAACCACAGTACGATCCCGAGGAGATCCGTTTCCCGGGACAGAAGATCGTCACGTCTCCTCTGGTGCCCGAGATGGAGCAGTCCTATATCGAATATGCCATGAGCGTCATCGTAGGCCGGGCCCTTCCCGACGTGCGGGACGGGCTCAAGCCGGTCCACCGGCGCATCCTCTACGCCATGTACGAGGATAACCTGACCCACGACAAGCCCTTTAAAAAGTCGGCCACCTGCGTGGGCGACGTGCTGGGCCGTTACCATCCCCACGGCGACGCCAGCGTCTACGATGCGCTGGTCCGCCTGGCCCAGGATTTCTCCATGCGTTACCCTCTGGTGGACGGCCACGGCAACTTTGGCTCCGTGGATGGAGACCCCCCCGCCGCCTACCGGTACACCGAGGCCCGGCTGGACAAGATCTCCCAGGAGATGCTGCGGGACATCGAAAAGGAGACGGTAGACTGGGACCCCAACTTTGACGAATCCCGGAAGGAACCGCGGGTGCTCCCCAGCCGCTTCCCCAACCTGCTGGTCAACGGCTCCAGCGGCATCGCCGTGGGTATGGCCACCAACATCCCGCCCCACAACCTGCGGGAGGTCATCGACGCGGCCGTCTGTGTGCTGGACAACCCCGAGGCCACCCTGGACGACCTGATGGAATACGTCAAGGGACCCGATTTCCCCACCCGGGGCATGATCATGGGCCGGGCCGGCATCCGGCAGGCCTACGCCACCGGGAAGGGACACATCCGGGTCCGGGCCCGTACGGAGTTTGAGGAGTTCGGCAACAACCGCACCCGCATCATCGTCACCGAGATCCCCTATCAGGTCAACAAGCGCATGCTTATCAAGAACATGGCCGACCAGGTGGAGGACAAGCGCCTGGAGGGGATCTCCGACATTCGGGACGAGTCGGACCGCAACGGCATGCGCATCGTCATCGAGCTGAAGAAGGACGCCAACGCCCAGGTGGTGCTCAACCGGCTGTTCGCCCAGACCCAGCTCCAGATCACCTTCGCCATCAACATGCTGGCGCTGGTCAACAACCAGTCCCAGCCCCGCATCCTCTCCCTGCGGCATATCCTGGACGAATACCTGGCCTTCCAGGAGGAGGTCATCCTCCGGCGCACCAAGTTCGACCTGCGCAAGGCGCAGGAGCGGGCCCACCTGCTGGAGGGACTGCTCATCGCCCAGGACAATATCGACGAGGTCATCCGGATCATTCGCCAGAGCTATGACAACGCCAAGGAAAACCTGATGGCGCGCTTCGGCCTGGACGACGTGCAGGCCCAGGCCATCTGCGAAATGCGCCTGATCGCCCTTCAGGGCCTGAACCGGGAGAAGCTGGAGGCCGAGTACAAGGAGCTGGAGGAGCGCATCGCCTACTTCAACCAGCTGCTCAGCGACGAGGGCCTTTTGAAGCAGGTGCTCAAGGACGAACTGACCGAGATCCGCAGCAAATACGGCGACGACCGGGTCACCGAGATCGCCTTTGCCGAGGACGATCTGGACGTGGAGGACCTGATCGAGGAGGAGGAGTGCGTCTTCACCCTCACAGCCGCCGGGTATATCAAGCGCACCCCCGTTTCCGCCTACAAGGCCCAGCGCCGGGGCGGCAAGGGCATCACCGCCCAGACCCTCAAGGACGAGGACTATGTGGAAACGGTCTTCACCGCCTCCACCCATGATTTTATCCTCTTCTTTACCAATAAGGGCCGGGTCCACCGGAAGAAGGGCTATCAGATCGCCGAGGCGGGGCGCACGGCCAAGGGCACCTACATCGGCAATGTGCTGCCGGTGGAGCAGGATGAGAAGGTCACCGCCATGATCCACCTGCGGGAATTCCCCGAAGACCGCTACCTGGTCATGGTGACCCGAAACGGCACGGTAAAGCGCATCCAGCTCTCCGCCATCAATACCGCCCGCAAGGCGGGCATCCGCTGCATCACCCTGGACGAGGGGGACGACCTGATCTGCGTGCGGGAGACCGACGGGGAGCAGTGCATCCTCATCGCCACCCACGACGGGATGGCCATCTGCTTCCTGGAGAACGACGTGCGCTGCATGGGCCGGGACGCCTGCGGCGTGCGGGGCATCAACCTGCGCCCGGGGGACTATGTCATCGGCGCCGCCCGGGCCAAGTACGACCATCAGGTGCTGATGGTCACCGAGAACGGCTACGGCAAGCGCACCCTGATGGACGAGTATATCCGCGCCGACGGCCCGCAGAAGCGGGGCGGCTTCGGCCTGAAGGGCTACCAGGTCACCGAGAAGACCGGCCCGGTGGTGGGCGTCAAGGTGGTCAGCGACGAGGACGATATCCTGGTCATCAGCGACGCCGGCGTCATCATCCGCATGGCCGTGTCCGGCATCTCCGTCTACGGCCGCGCCGCCCAGGGCGTGAAGATCATGAACCTGGAGGAGGGGGTCAAGGTCATCTCCTTCGCCCGCACCGACCATGAGGAGGAGGAAGACTCCGGCGAGGCCGCCGAGGAGGGCTGAAATGAGACGAAACCGGCGTATGACCTATCGGCCCAGTAAGAGCCAGGCCGTCTTCGGCGGCGTGGTGGGGATCCTTTTCGTGCTGATCGGCCTGTTTGTGGCGATTCCCACCTTCGGTCCCTTCGGAATCCTCTGGACGCTGATCGCCGTCGGGATCACGGGCATGAATTTTTATCAGGCCTTCGGCAAGAGCTATGTGGGCCCCGAGATCCGCATCGAAGAGGACGGGGCGGAGGAGCAGACCTGCGCCCCCGCTTCCCCCCAGGCCCGGCTGGAACAGCTGCGCGCGCTCTATGACCAGCGTCTGATCACCCAGGAGGAGTACGAGCAGAAGCGGAAGGAAATTTTGAACGAGCTGTAAGGGGCCGCGGGGCAAGCCGCCATCTGCGCCGGGGCGTGCTCCGGCGATCCCGGCCCTAGGCGGTTAAGCGATTACCGGGCGGAAGTGGCCGGCGCACGCTGCCGCGTGCGGCAGGACCGCCCCCAAGGAGGGTATATGAAAACGGTCACCATCTATACGGACGGGGCGTGCTCCGGCAATCCCGGCCCCGGCGGATGGGGGGCCATCCTGCAATACGGGGCGGTTCAGAAGGAACTTTCCGGCGGGGAGGCCCACACCACCAACAACCGCATGGAGCTTACCGGCGTCATCACCGCCCTGGAGGCGCTGAAGCAGCCCTGCGCCGTGGAGCTCTATTCCGACTCCAAGTACGTCGTCGACGCGCTGGAGAAGGGCTGGGCCAAGGGCTGGAGGGCCCGGGGCTGGATCAAGTCCGATAAGAAACCGGCCCTGAACAGCGATCTGTGGGGGCGCCTGCTGGAGCTGTGCGAATACCATACGGTGCGCCTGCACTGGGTCAAGGGCCACGCCCAGAACCAGTATAATAACCGCTGCGACGAGCTGGCCGTGGCGGAGAGCCGGAAGTATCAATAGGAAAAACGCAGCAAAGCCGTGCGCAGATGCGCACGGCTTTGCTGCTGCAGAAGCGGCGTTTCCGCTTTTGCGGCCGCGGGGCGGAGCGGTCAGGGCGCGTCCTGCTCCCGGAGCTTTTTCAGATAGCGTATTTTTTTGCGCCGGTACCAGACGCAGTTGAACACATTGCCCAGGATCAGAATATTACCGCAGAGATAGAGCCAGACCAGCAGGATGATGACCGAGGCCAGGGACCCGTACACCAGGGAATACCGGGAGGACATGCCGATGAACCAGGAGAACAGGGCCGAGGCGGCCACCAGGGCGGCGGAGGAGAGCACCGCGCCGGTCAGAAGGGGGGGACGGGGCTTGCCCCGGGGGGCGGACATGCGGTAGACCACCATCACGAACAGGAGCACCAGGCAGAACAGGATGAGAAAGCGCAGCCACTGCCAGTCCCAGGGCAGGGTGCCGCTGTTCAGGTGGAACAGCTGCTCCGCCAGCTGAAACAGCCACTCGCCGGTGAGCAGGACGGCCAGGGAGAGGTAGATCGTGACGAGAAAGAGGATGGAAAACGCCACGCTGGCCACGATCTGCCACACGCCCCGGTAGCTCTTGCGTTCGTAGATCTCGCCCATAATGTTCATCAGGGCGCGAAACGCCGCCGAGGAGGAGAAGAGCGTCATCACCACCCCCGCCGCCAGCAGGCCGGAAGACTGGTTGGTGGTAATATAGCTGACGTAATCGGCCAGAATGCTGACCGTTTCCTTTGGAAAAAAGGGAGCGGCGGCCTCCATCAGGGTGTTGATATCCACGTGGAGCAGACCGATAAAGGCGTTGAGACAGATGAGGATGGGGAAAAAGGTGAGAATGAGGAAATAGGCCAGTTCCGCCGCGGAGCGGGCCACCCGCTTGGAAAAATAGATATCCGCCAGTTCCAGGGCAAATTTGACCGGCTCCTTTTGCAGCAGGTCCTTCAAAGGAACACCTCCTCACCGTAACAGGATAACCGCATCAAGCAGCAAAAAACCGCCTGCATGTGCAGGCGGTTTCTGTTGACCCAGGTCCGGTCAGGCCAGCTTGTTGAGCTTGAGGGTCATAGCGCTCTTCTTGCGCGCGGCGTTGTTCTGGTGCAGAAGACCGTGGCCCGCAGCCTTGTCAACCGCCTTGACGGCCACCTTGTAAGCGCCCTCGGCCTCGCTGCGGTTGCCTTCGGCCACCGCGGCCTCGAACTTCTTGATGTCGGTCTTCAGCGCGGACTTAGCGGCCTTGTTCTGCGCAGCCTTGGTTGCGTTGACCAGGACACGCTTTTTGGCAGACTTAATATTCGGCAAACCAAACACCTCCTCCGATGACGATATGATTTGATACACAGTTTGCCCGTGCAGATATTTATTGTAACAGCCAAACCCCAAAATTGCAACTATTTTTTTTGATTTTTTCTCACCTTTTTGCATAGGACCTGCGCTTGGGCAAAAAATAGTACCAAATTGGGAAGACGGCACCATATCTTGTGCCGCGAAAGGAGTACTGCACATGTTGAAACGGCGGACAGACCTGGCGGTGGAGGCCACACAGCTCTGGCAGGAGCAGGCGGGGGAGACCACGCAGCTCAGAGGCGTGCAGGCCAGGGACAGCGTGCGGGAGGGCTACAAGGTCACGACTGTGCGTATCCTGGACGAAAGCGGCGCCCAGGCCCTGGGCAAGCCGGTGGGGACCTATATCACGGTGGAGCTGGATGGCCTGCTGCGCCGGGAGGAGGACGCGTTTCCACGGGCGGCCCGGGCACTGGCGGCGGAGCTGCGCGGCCTGCTGGACCTGAAGGAGGGGGATGCGGTGCTGGTGGCGGGCCTGGGCAACCGGGCCATCACGCCGGACGGGATCGGCCCCAAGGCCGCCGACTACACCCTGGTCACCCGCCATCTGGTAGAGCAGGTCCCGGAGCAGTTCGGCGCGTTCCGGCCCGTGTCCGCCCTGGCGGCGGGGGTGCTGGGCACCACCGGCATGGAGAGCGGGGAACTTATTTCCGCCGTGGTGGAAAAGACCCGCCCGGCCTGCGTGCTGGCGGTGGACGCTTTGGCGTCCCGGAGCCTGCGCCGGGTGGGGCGGACGGTGCAGCTCTCCGATACCGGCATCGTCCCCGGCTCGGGCGTGGGCAACCACCGTATGGCCCTGAACCGGGAGACGCTGGGGGTGCCCGTCATTGCCATCGGCGTGCCCACGGTGGTGGACGCGGCTACCCTGGCCTGCGACCTGCTGAGCGAGGCGGGCCGGGAGGACCTGGACCCGGCGGCCCTGTCCGGGGCGGGGGAGAACCTGATCGTCACCCCCCGGGAGGTGGATACCCAGGTCGGCGACCTGGCCAAGGTGATCGGATACGGGATCGATCTGGCGCTGCAGAGCGGCCTGGACGTGGCGGATATCGACCTGCTGCTGAGCTGATGCGCCCCGCCTGCCCGGAGGGTTTTGCTTGACGCTCCGGGGAAAAGGTGATACAATACCCCTCACGAAGGAAAGGCAAGGACCGGGAGGAGTACCCCGGGACCCGTTTCAGAGAGGAGCCGGGCGGTGCGAGGCTCTGCGGGAACCGGCGGGAAGGCGCCCGCGAGCCGCGGGGCGGAAATGCCCCGCCGGACCCGCCGTTACCGGGCAAGAGCGCGGGATTTCCCCGGAAATCCCGAATTCAGGTGGCACCGCGGACAACGTTCGCCCTGAGCAGATGCTCAGGGCGTTTTGTTTTGCGCAGAAATTACCATAAAGGAGTGTGTTTCGATGAAAAATACGGAAAAGACCATGGAGCAGGTCGTCAACCTCTGCAAGGGGCGGGGGTTCGTCTATCCGGGCAGCGAGATTTACGGCGGGCTGGCCAATTCCTGGGATTACGGCCCCCTGGGCGTGGAGCTGAAGAACAACGTCAAGCGCGCCTGGTGGAAAAAGTTTGTCCAGGAGAGCCCCTGCAACGTGGGCCTGGACGCCGCCATCCTCATGAATCCCGAGGTGTGGGTGGCCTCCGGCCACGTCTCCACCTTCAACGACCCGCTGATCGACTGCAAGGCCTGCAAAATGCGCCACCGGGCCGACAAGCTCATCGAGAACTGGTGCGCGGAGAACGCCCGTACCGACGTGAACGTGGAAGCCATGACCCAGGACGAGCTGGTGGCCTTTATCCGGGACAACGGCGTTACCTGTCCCGGCTGCGGCAAGAGCGATTTTACCGATATCCGCAAGTTTAACCTCATGTTCAAGACCCACCAGGGCGTCACCGAGGACAGCAGCACCGAGGTCTATCTGCGCCCCGAGACGGCCCAGGGCATCTTTGTCAACTTCCCGGCCATCCAGCGCACCACCCGGAAAAAGCTGCCCTTCGGCGTGTGCCAGGTGGGCAAGTCCTTCCGCAACGAGATCACCCCGGGCAACTTTATCTTCCGCATCCGGGAGTTCGAGCAGATGGAGCTGGAGTTCTTCTGCCAGCCGGGCACCGACCTGGAGTGGTTCTCCTACTGGCGGGAGTTCTGCCATCAGTGGCTGCTGAACCTGGGCATCAAGGACGAGGACCTGCGCCTGCGGGACCACGAGCCGGAGGAGCTGGCCTTCTATTCCAAGGCGACCACCGACTTTGAGTTTTTATTCCCCTTCGGCTGGGGCGAGCTTTGGGGCGTGGCCGACCGCACGGACTATGACCTGAAGCAGCATCAGGAGCACTCCGGCAAGGACCTGACCTACTTCGACCAGGAGAAGAACGAGCACTATATCCCCTACGTGATCGAGCCCTCCCTGGGCGCCGACCGGGTCACGCTGGCGTTTCTGGTGGAAGCCTACGACGAGGAGGTCGTGGACGCCGAGAAGAACGACGTGCGCACCGTCATGCGCTTCCATCCGGCGCTGGCCCCCTTCAAATGCGCCGTGCTGCCCCTGTCCAAGAAGCTGGGGGAGAAGGCGCTGGAGCTGCGGGATGCGCTGGCCCGCGACTTTATGGTGGACTACGACGAGGCCGGCTCCATCGGCAAGCGCTACCGCCGCCAGGACGAGATCGGCACGCCCTTCTGCATTACGGTGGACTTCCAGACCGTGGGGGACGACAAGACCGAGGCCGACCACTGCGTCACCGTCCGGGAGCGGGACACCATGGAGCAGGTCCGGATCCCCATCGATCAGGTCAAGGCCTATATCGCCGAGCGTGTGAAGTTCTGAAAACAACCGGAAGCCGCCGGACACAGCTGTGTCCGGCGGCTTCCGGTTGTTCCGCGGGCGTCCGTGCCGCCCGGATGGGCCGCGCCGGCTCATACCGTATGCCCCCGCTCCCGCAGCACCGCCGCCATGGCCTCCCGATGGGTCCCGGTGACGGCCTGCATCCACTTGAGCAGCACGGAGTCGCTGACACATTGGTACTGGCCCTTTAACCGGTCCAGGTCCTCTGTTTGTGCCAGGGAGCGCCTCTGTTCCGCGGTTTTCCGATCCATTTGCCCTCATCTCCTTGAGAATATATTTATAAATATAATATAAATTACTATAGATGTAAATATAGCCTTCGGTTTTTGCTATTGTTATAACAAAAACGGGACGAGGTATTTTTATGGAGATAGGAAAGCGCATCGCCGCGCTCCGGGAGACGAAAGGATGGACCACGAATCGGCTGGCCAACCAGTGCGGACTGTCCCAAAGCTTCCTGCGGTCGGTGGAGCTGGGCGAGAAGGGGATCTCGGTGGAGAGCCTGTCCTTGCTGTGCGATGCGCTGGGCGTCTCGCTGAAGCAGTTTTTTGACCAGCCCTCGGGGCAGGACACAGAGCGTGAGGCCCTGCTCCGGCAGGTGGACCGGCTGACGCCCATTCAGCGGCAGGCCCTTTCGGTCTTTTTGGGGACCCTGCTGGGCGAGCGATGACACGGCCCCGGCCGCGCCGCAGACTTGCGGCGCGGCCGGGGCCGTGGTTTGGAGCAAGGGCGCGCTTACGCGTCTTCCCGGGCGGTGATTTGGATGTTCAGCTCGTCTAATTGCTTGGGTTCCACAAAAGAAGGCGCGCCCATCATCAGGTCCTGGGCGTTCTTGTTCATGGGGAAGGGGATGACCTCGCGGATGGAGTCCTCCCCGGAGAGGAGCATGACCATCCGGTCCACGCCGGGGGCGATGCCCGCGTGGGGGGGCGCTCCGTAGGTGAAGGCGTTGTACATGGCGGGGAACTTGGCCTTTACATCCTCCTCCCCCAGGCCTACCAGCTGGAAGGCCTCCACCATGATCTCAGGGTCGTGGTTGCGCACCGCGCCGGAGGAGAGCTCCACGCCGTTGCATACCAGGTCGTACTGATAGGCGGTGATGGTCAGGGGATCCACCGCTCCCGCGGCGGCACGCTTCAGGATCTCCAGACCGCCGTTGGGCATGGAGAAGGGATTGTGGCAGAACTCCAGCGCCCCGGATTCCTCACCGATCTCATACATGGGGAAATCCACGATCCAGCAGAATTCGTAGCGCTCCCGGTCCATGTGGCCGGGGCAGAAATTGCCCAGCTTATTGCGCAGTACGCCGGCGGTCTTTTGGGCGGTGAGGCGCGTTCCGGCGGTAAGGCCCACAAAGCAGTTGGGCTGCAGGCCCAGGGCGCGGATGACCGCGTCCTTTTTCTCCTGCACGAACTTGGAGATGCCGCCCACCAGCTCGCCCTGCTCGTCCAGGCGGAACCAGTAGGCCTTCTCCCCGGCCTGGACCTCCACATCGGCGCACAGCTGGTCGATCTGCTTGCGGGTACCGGAAAAATCGGACACCACCACGGCCTTCACGGTGTGGCCCGCAAAGGGGCCGAAGCCGCAGTCCGCGAGCAGTGCGGTGGCGTCGGCAACGGTCAGGTCGATCCGCAGGTCGGGCTTGTCGGAGCCGTATTTCTCCATGGCCTCAAGATAGGGGATGCGGGTAAAGGGGGCGTCGGAGGCTATGCTGTAGGTGCCGTACTGGGCAAAGATGGGGGGCAGCACCTGCTCCAGAACGGCAAACACATCCTCCTGCCCGGCAAAGGCCATCTCCAGGTCCAGCTGGTAAAACTCGCCGGGGGAGCGGTCGCCCCGGGCGTCCTCGTCCCGGAAGCAGGGGGCGATCTGAAAGTACTTGTCGAAGCCGGAGGCCATCAGCAGCTGCTTGAACTGCTGCGGGGCCTGGGGCAGCGCGTAGAACTTGCCGGGGTGCTTCCGGCTGGGCACCAGGTAGTCCCGGGCGCCCTCCGGGGAGGAGGCGGTAAGGATGGGGGTGGTGATCTCCAGGAAGCCCTGCTCGGTCATGGCGCGGCGCAGGGCGGAGACCACATGGCAGCGCAGGATGATATTGCGCTTGACCGCGGGGTTGCGCAGGTCCAGGTAGCGGTATTTGAGCCGGGCGGACTCGTCGGCCTCCCGGCTGCGGTTGACTTGGAAGGGCAGCTCGTTGTGGCGGCAGCGGCCCAGCACCTCCACGCGGGCGGGGACCACCTCCACGTCGCCCGTGGGCAGTTTGGGATTCTTGGAGTCCCGTTCCCGCACCACGCCTTCGACCGCCAGGGTGGATTCCTTGTTCAGGTCTTTGAACATGCGCAGGGTCTCCTCGTTTTCAATGACGAGCTGGGTCACCCCGTAGAAGTCCCGCAGCACCGCGAAGGCAAAGCTGCTGCCCACCTCCCGCAGATTTTCCAGAAAGCCGGCCAGCCTGACGGTCTGGCCCACATGCTCCATGCGCAGCTCTCCGCAGGTGTGGCTGCGGTAGGAATTGGCCGTATGGCCCATGAAAATCAACTCCAATTCGTATAATCAGCTAAAAATATAACGCGATATCATCAAAGGGGTGCGCCGCCCCGCAGGTCGATGAGGGTGCTGTAGAAGACCTGCACGTCAAAATTCTGATAGGCGGCGGTACCGATCCGCTCACTCACATCGAGGTGATCCATGGCGTATTGGAGCACGTCCTCCCGGTAGGTCAGGTCCCCATGGAGGTTGTTCCAGTTGAAGTCCATATAGCCGCCTTTGCACTGCCCCTCCAAAAAGCGGATGCGCTCCATGACCAGGGGCAGGAACTCCCTGGCGGTGACGGTGCGCCCGTCCAGGGAGAAGAGCACGGTAGCGGGCTCCATCCCGGCGGCCTGGAAGGAGCGCGCGTCGGCGGGGGTGAAGGACTGCCGCTGGGCGGTGCGCACGATGCGGGAGACCATGGCGGCGCATTCCGCCCGGGTAAGGGTCTTGCCGCCGGAGAAGGTGCCGTAGTCGTCCACGCCGGTCAGGATCCCCGCGTTGTAGAAGCGCAGCACGGCGGCGTCGCTGGTGTCGGGCAGGGCGGTGATGGTGTTGATGGGCTCCAAAAGCTCGTCGGTGAGCACGGCGGAGAGCATTTGCACAAATTCCAGCCGGGTGGCGTTTTTGGCGCCGTCGGGCAGGCTCACGCCCAGACCGGACAGGTAGTCCATGGATTGCTGGTACCAGGGGAGGGAGGGATCGGTGGAAGGGGCGGGGAGCACGGCGTCGTTCACGGTGGCGTGGATACGCGCGGCAATGGCCGCCACCTCGCCTGCGGTGAGCACCTTATTGGGCTGGAAACCGGCGTTGGTGCCGTTCATCAGGCCGACCCGGTAGCAGGTATTGACGGCGGAATAGAACCAGTCCCGCTCCAGCACGTCGGTAAAGCCACGATAGGTCTGCTTGTCGGGGAAACGGTTCTCCACGCTCACGGCCAGGGCGGGGACGCTCAGGGACAGGCACAGGGCCAGGGACAGGATCATACACACGAGCCTTTTCATTGGTTGGTTCCCTCCGGTTCTAAAATAGGCGTGCCGCCCTGCCGGGCGGTCAGGCCGGTTTGGATCAGGAGCACGGCCTCGGCCGGGGAGAGGGTCTGCTGCGCGCCGGAAGAAAGGTCCTTAACGGTGACCTTCCCGGCGTTCACCTCGTCCTCCCCCAGGAAGACCGCGTAGGGGATCGAAAGCTTGTCCGCATAGGCCAGCTTCTGCTTGAACTTCTTCTTCTCGCCGTGCAGCTGCGTCCGGATGCCCGCATCCCGCAGGGTGGTGGCAAAGGAGATGGCGGGGGAGAGGTCCTCGGTCATGGGCAGGATCAGCGCGTCCGCCGGGGCGGTGAGCAGGTGGTCGTTCAGGTAGCCCTGATCCTCCAAAACGAAGAACAGACGGGTCAGACCGATGGAAATGCCTACTCCGGGCAGTTGTTTATCGGTGTAGTATTCCGCTAAGTTATCATAACGCCCCCCGGAACAGATGGAACCGATCTCCGGGTGGTCCAGCATGACGGTCTCGTAGACCGTGCCAGTGTAGTAATCCAGGCCCCGGGCAATGGTCAGGTCCACCGTAAAGTGGTCTTCCGGAACGCCGAAGGCGGACATGGAGCGGACCACGGTGTTCAGCTCCTCCACACCCTGATCCAGGAGCGCGCTGCGCCCCTTCAAGGCCGCCAGGGAGGCCAGCGGGTCGGCGGTGGAGAGCAGCTCCAGCAGCTGTCCGGCGGTGGCGGCGGGGACGGCGAAGTCGTCCACGAGGATGGTGCGTACCTGTTCCGCGCCGATCTTCTCCAGCTTGTCGATGGTGCGCATCACGTCCGCGCTCTGCCGCTCCAGCCCCAGCAGGGCAAACAGTCCGCCCAGCACCTTGCGGTTGTTTACCCGGATCTTAAAGCGCTTCAGCCCGAGGGCGGTGAACGTTTTATAGATGATGGAAGGGATCTCCGCCTCGTTGAGGATGTCCAGGCTGCCGTCTCCAATGACGTCGATGTCGGCCTGATAAAATTCCCGAAAGCGGCCCCGCTGGGCCCGCTCTCCCCGGTAGACCTTGCCGATCTGGAACCGGCGGAAGGGAAAGGCGAGTTCGTTCTGGTGCAGGGCCACGTATTTGGCCAGCGGGACCGTCAGATCAAAGCGCAGGGACAGGTCGGTGTCCCCCTTGGTAAAGCGGTAGATCTGCTTTTCCGTCTCGCCGCCGCCCTTGGCCAGCAGCACCTCGCTGGCCTCGATCAGGGGGGTGTCCAGCGGGGTGAAGCCATAGAGGGAGTAGGTGCGGCGCAGGGTCTCCACCATGCGCTCAAACTGTACCTGCCGCTCCGGCAGCAGCTCCAGAAAGCCGGAGAGGGTGCGGGGTTTCAATTTTGCCATTGGGGTATCCTCCTTTATGAACCGTATCCGGCGGGCGCCGGAACGCCGCAGGCGCGGCGTCAAGGGATTCTGCAAAGAGCCTGCGCCCGCCCGGAATGACCTTAAAAAGGCGCTCTCATCCCGTATCACGGGACGAAAGCGCCTGCTTTCGTGGTGCCACCCATGTTCAGCGGCCGCAGAGCCGCCCTTTTGCTCCGGTTACGGGGAGCGGGCCGTGTATGTCTCCATACCCGCTGCTGAGGCCGTCTTTCCCCCGGTCCTTGCCGTAAACGCTTTCAGCCATGGCGTTTTTCTCTGTCCGGCGGTATCCGGGCTACTCATGCCCCGTCGTCGCGGTGCTATTGATGGTATCTCATTTTCCGAAAAAAGTCAAGAGAACGGCGCGCTTTCCCGCATGCTCCGCCGCGCCGCCGCAGGCGGCGCCGGGAGCATGCGCTCTGGTTACGCGGTAAAGGGCTTTGTTTTGGGGTTGATGATATCCCGCCAGTCCAAGTCGCCCCGCTCCAGGCCGTGGATGAGCATCTCGGCGGTGGCCACGTTGGTGGCGAAGGGGATGTTGTACTGGTCGCACAGGCGCGTGATATAGTTCAGGTCCGCATCCAGGTCGTTGGACTGAGGATCGGAAAAGAAGAGGACCATATCGATCTCGTTGTAGGCGATGCGCGCGCCGATCTGCTGGCTGCCGCCATGGGCATGGGAGAGGAAGAGGCTGACCGGCAGACCGGTGGCCTCGGCTACAAGCTTACCCGTGGTGTTGGTGGCACAGATCGTATGCTTGGACAGGATGCCGCAGTATGCGATGCAAAACTGGACCATCAGCTCTTTCTTCCGATCGTGGCTCATCAGTGCAATATTCATGGCTCGTTACCTCTCTTATCTGCTCTTCTATTTCAGCTTCATCAGCGGGGAGCGCTGCCCCAACAGGCGTTTGGCAATGTTCAGATAGGCCACGGCGGCCCCGCGGCTGGCCGCCAGGATCAGCGGTTCTCCCCGGTTGGCGCAGAGCATCACCTGGGGGTCCTCCGGTACCACGCCCAGCAGGGGCAGGCCGGCGGTATCCATGGCGTCGTCGATGGTGGTATGCAGGCGCTTGAGCAGCCTGGGCTGCACCCGGTTGACCACAAGATGGATGCGGGAGATCCGCCCGCGCAGCAGGGCCACTGTTCGCTGCGCGTCCCGCAGGGCGGAGGCGTCGGTAGTACAGACCACCACGGCCCGGTCGGCCGCGCACACCGCCAGCTGGAATCCCTCGCCCAGACCGGCGGGGGAGTCCATCAGGACAAAATCGAAGTCCTCTTTCGCCTGGCGCACCAGCTGCGCCATGGCCTGCCCGGACAGGGGGCGCACCGGCAGCAGGATGGGGGCGGTCAGCAGATAAAGCCCGCGGATGACCGGATGCGCCACCGCCGCCCGCTCCAGGGAGCAGCGGCCCTCCAGCACGTCGGTGAAATCCATCAGCGCCCGGTCGCTCAGGCCCAGGGAAAGGTCCAGATTGCGCAGGCCGATGTCCATGTCGATGCACAGGACCCGGTGCCCCAGGGCGGCCAAACAGGAGGCGACTCCGCCGGTGAGGGAGGTCTTTCCCGTACCGCCCTTGCCGGAGGTGATCACGATCGAAGTGGCCATAGCGTTCCTCCTGTCCGTTCCAATTTATAGAATAGCATGGTTTGTCAAACGAATCAATCGTTTTTTGTGCAAAATGGCGGCAAAATTACCGTCAAAGCGGGGCTTTCTGAATTTTTGCCCAACGGCGGGGATATCCCTTGGGAGTTGAGGAAATCTTTTCCACAATAACCAGACGATGGGCCACGCCCGCACCGGGAATTTCGTAGTCCCAGCTCTTGTGCAGCCGCCCCCCCAAACGGGAGACACAGCGTCCGGCCTGCTCCAGTTCCGCGCCGCAGTCCACCGATTTCATGGCCAGGAAAAAGCCGCCCACCGCCACAAACGGCAGACAGAGCTCGCACAGCAGCGCCAGCGGCGCCACCGCCCGGGCTGCGGCCAGATCGAAGCAATCCCGGAAGCCGGGCAGCAGGGCCTGTTCCTCCGCGCGGGCGTGAAGGCACTTCACATCCTGGGCGCCCAGGGCGGTGCAGGCCTGCTCCAGCCAGGAGACCCGCTTGCCCAGACTGTCCAGCAGGGTGAGCCGAATTGTGGGCTCCAGAATGCGCAGCGGCAGACCGGGGAAGCCGGCGCCGGTGCCCACGTCGATCAGGGATTTTCCGGCGAAGGAGATCCCCGGCGCGTTCAAAAGCGCCGCACAGTCCAAAAAGTGCAGGTCGGCCACCTGATCGGGCGCGGTGATGGCGGTCAGATTCATGACCTGATTCTGCTCCAGCAGCAGGCGGCCGTATTCCGCAAGGGCCGCCGCCCCGCCGGGGGCGTCGATCCCCAGCGCAGTCAGGCCCCGTTCGATACGCTCCTTCATGCGTGTCCTCCCAGCCCGGCCACCAGAGCGGGAAGCCCGTCCAGCAGGCCCAGTATCAGCACGACGGCGCAGGCAATGGCCAGGGCGAGCATGGCGGCCTTGCGGCTGGAGGCGCACTCCTTTTGGCGCAGCTGCCAGACGGCCACGGCGCCCAGCCCGAGACAGCCGGGGCAGACCAGCAGGGGACCGACGCCCCGCAGGTATTCGCCGCCCCGAAAGAAGGGATAGAGATTGAGCAGCACGAAGATCACCATATAGGCCACGCCCGTCCAGGCGAGGATCCGCTTGACGGGGGAGGCGGGGACATAGGGTTCCGTTTCGTCCTGGGGCCGGTCCTGGCGCGGCTCAGGCATCCGTTTGCTCCTTCAGCAGGTCGCGGATCTCCGTGAGCAGCTTCTCTTCCGCGGAGGGCTCCGGCGGCGCGGGGGGCGCGGCGGGCTCCTCCTTCTTCCGGTGGAAGGCGTTGAGGCCCTTGATGATGCAGAAGACCACAAAGGCCATGATGAGGAAGTTCAAAATGGCGTTGATAAAGTTGCCCAGCATCAGATCCCCGCCGCCGGGCAGATGGAGGGCCAGATTGGACAGGTCGCTGTTTCCTCCGGCGAAGATGCCCAGGATGGGGTTGATGATGTCCGCCACCAGGGAGTCGGCAATGGCCTTGAACGCGCCGCCGATAATGACGCCCACGGCCATATCCATCACATTGCCACGGGCGATGAACTGCTTGAATTCGGCGAAAAAGCCGGTGGTTTTCTCTTGCTTGCTCATACTTCAGTCCTCCTTCTTTTTGTTTGGGAGCAGCCGCTCCTTGCCGCCCATATAGGGCTGGAGCACCTTGGGGATCCTTACGCTGCCGTCGGCCTGAAGGTTGTTTTCCAGCAGGGCGATGAGCATGCGGGGCGGCGCCACACAGGTGTTGTTGAGGGTATGGGGCAGATAAGTCCTGCCGTCCTCGCCCTTGACCCGGATCTTGAGCCGCCGGGCCTGGGCGTCGCCCAGGTTGGAGCAGGAACAGACCTCAAAATACTTCTGCTGCCGGGGCGACCAGGCTTCGATGTCGCAGGATTTGACCTTCAGGTCAGCCAGATCGCCGGAGCAGCACTCCAGCTGACGCACGGGGATGTCAAAGTTTCGGAAGAGTTCCACGGAGTAGCGCCACATCTGCTCGTACCACTGCATGGAGTCCTCGGGCTTGCAGACCACGATCATCTCCTGCTTCTCGAACTGATGGATGCGGTAGACGCCCCGCTCCTCGATGCCGTGGGAGCCCTTTTCCTTGCGGAAGCAGGGGGAATAGGAGGTGAGGGTCTGGGGGAGCTTGTCCTCGGGCAGGATCTGGTCGATAAAGCGGCCGATCATGGAGTGCTCGGAGGTGCCGATCAGATACAGGTCCTCGCCTTCGATCTTATACATCATACCGTCCATATCGGTCTGGCTCATAACGCCTTCCACCACGTTGCCGTGGATCATGAAGGGGGGGATGCAGTAGGTGAAGCCCTTGGCGATCATAAAGTCGCGGCCGTAGGCCAGGACCGCCTCGTGCAGGCGGGCGATGTCGCCCAGCAGGTAGTAGAAGCCGGAGCCGGACACCCGCCCGGCTGCGTCCATGTCGATGCCGTCAAAGGACTCCATGATCTCGGTGTGATAGGGGATGGGGTAGTCGGGCACCAGAGGCGCTCCGAAGCGCGCTACCTCCACGTTGGCGGAGTCGTCGGGACCCAGGGGCACGGAGGGGTCGATGATCTGAGGGATGACCAGCATGATCCTGCGGATCTCACCGGCCAGCCGGTCCTCCTCCTGCTCCAGTTCGGCCAGCCGGTCGGCGTTGGCCTTTACCTGGGCTTTGGCCTGCTCGGCCTCAGCAAGCTTGGAAGGGTCTTTCTTGGCCTGGCCCATCAGCATGCCGACCCGTTTGGACAGGGCGTTTCGGGCGGTGCGCAGGTTCTGGGCCTCCTGGATGGTGCGCCGGTTTTCGGCGTCCAGGACCAGCACCTGATCCACCAGGGGCAGCTTTTCCTCCTGGAACTTCTTTTTGATATTCTCTTTGACAGCCTCGGGGTTTTCCCGGAGGAACTTGAGATCGATCATGGTTTATCCGCCTTTCTTGTCATTACTTGGGTCGTTTGTTTGCGCGGGGCCCGCCCCGCTGTTTCACGTGAAACAGTGGTCTTGTCATTGCTCCAGCCATTCGCTCAGCTGGCGGTAGGCCTCCAGCGGGTCGTAAAGCTCCCGTTCCGCGGGACCCATAGCGTCGCTGACCGCCTGGAGGGAGGCTTCCAGCCCGCCGGGAGCGGCGGCCTCCCATTCGGCCAGCAGGGTGCGGGCCTGGGAATAGCGCCGCTGATTATAAAGGGTGCGCAGCTGATTCAGTTTGTTCAGCGCATCCACCTGATCCATGGCCGCCATCAGACCGTCCCGGGCCTTCTGCGCGGTATCCGCGGACGCCTCCCATTCGGCCTGGAGCGTATCGCGCTCCGCTTCCAGCGCGGAAACTTGAAGCTTCAGCGCGTCCCGCTCCGCGATCAGGTTCTCCAGCGATTCCACAGCGGAATTGGAGGTCTGTTCCAGATCGTCCAGGGCCTCCTGATTCGCCCGCTGCTGCATAAAATAGGAGAGCAGCAGCAGAAGAAAGGCGGCGGCAAACAGGATCATCAAATAGAAGAGGACGGAGTTTTTTTTATGGGGCCGTTCGTGCTCCGCATCGTGCTGGAGCGCGCCGCCCTGGTGCGGATCGCGTTCGGCGCTCACAGCAGCTCCCCCCTTCCGGCGGAGGGGGCCTTCTCCAACAGATCGAGAAGCGCGGTCAAGTCGTCGGGGCCATAATACTCCAGTTCGATCCGGCCCTTGCGCTTTCCGGAGACGATGCTGACCTTCCGGCCGAACCGGGCGCCCAGGGTCCGTTCCGCTTCCTTCAGATAGATGCTCAGATCGGGGCCCTCCGGACGGGGCGGGGGGGTGGCTTCGCCCGCCGCGAGCCGTTTGGCCAGGGCCTCGGTCTGGCGGACGGAGAGTCCCTCGGCGACCACCTTGTCGGCCAGCTTCTCCTGAAGCTGGGGCGATGGGACCGAGAGAATGGCCCGGGCGTGTCCGGCGGAAAGCTGGCCGTCCTCCAGCAGCGGATGCAGGGAGGGGGGAAGGGAAAGCAGCCGCAGGGCGTTGGCCACGGCGGGGCGGGATTTGCCCACCTGCTGGGCCACCTCCTCCTGCGTCAGGCCGTACTCCTCCATGAGCACACGGTAGCCTCCGGCTTCTTCCATGGGGTTCAGGTCCTCCCGCTGGAGGTTTTCGATCAGGCCCAGCTCCATGACCTTGCGGTCGTCCGCCTCAATAATGACGGCCGGGACCTCGCTGAGGCCCGCCAGCTTGGCGGCCCTCCAGCGCCGTTCCCCGGCAATGATCTGATAATAACCGGAGGAGAGGCGGCGCACGGTCAACGGCTGGATCACCCCGTGCTGCCGGATGGAATCGGCCAGGTCGGCCAGCGCCTCGTCGTCAAAGCGTTTCCGGGGCTGTTTGAGCCCGGGCTCCACCTGTGAGATGGGGAGGGAGAGGGAGCCTGCCTCCTGTGTCTGCAGGGCGGCATCGCCCAGTAAAGCGCCCAGGCCCTTGCCCAGGCCGCGTTCAGATGCCATAATGTCAATCCTTTCTGCCCGTCACACCCGCGTGACGGCATAGCGGTTGTGCTCCACCAGCTCCCGGGCCAGCTGGTCATAGGCCTCGGCGCCCCGGGAAAGCGCGTCATACGCGCAGACCGGCTTTCCGTGGCTGGGGGCCTCGCTCAGCCGAACGTTGCGGGGAATGACGGTGGCGTACACCTGGCCGGGGAAATGGCGTTTGACCTCCTCCGCCACCTGCATGGACAGGTTGGTGCGCCCGTCGTACATGGTGAGGACCACGCCCTCCAGGGCGATCTCGGGGTTCAGAGAGCGCTTGACAATACGGATGGTGGAGAGCAGGTCGCTCAGCCCCTCCAAGGCGTAATACTCGCACTGTACCGGCACCAGCACCGTATCCGCCGCGCACAGGGCGTTGAGGGTAAGCAGCTCCAGAGAGGGGGGGCAGTCGATCAGGATGTAGTCGTACCGCGCCTTGAGCTGGTCCAGGGCCTCCCGAAGCTGGTATTCCCGGCGCTCCAGGCCGATCATCTCGATGGACGCGCCCGCCAGCGCCTTGCTGGAGGGGAGCACGTCGCCGTAGACCGTAGCGGCCACGGCTTTGGCCGGGTCCGCGCCGTTCAAAAGCACGTCGTAAATGTTGGGGGAGCTGGTCTTGTCCACCCCAAAGCCGGAAGTGCTGTTGGCCTGGGGGTCAAAATCACAGACCAGCACCCGCAGCCCCAGGTTTTTCAGGGCGGCCGCGAGATTGACACAGGTCGTTGTCTTGCCTACGCCGCCCTTCTGATTCACGATTGCAATGGTCTTCGCCATAGCACACCTGCCTTTTCTCAGTTCAAACGGACAAGACCTATTATAATGCCAGCGGGCCTTGAATTCAACAGGAATTCGCCTGTTTTGCCCGGAAATAAAAAACGGACCGCTGTTTCACGTGAAACGGGACAAAAATGAGCTGCGCTTGTTTCACGTGAAACAGCGCAGCTCGTTCCCGGCGGCGTCAGGCTCTGGCCTGCTTGGGAATGCGGATCGTCAGCAAAATGGTGTCGGCCGTCTCCTGCCGGTCGCAGGCGGCGTCCACGCCGGCCGTGCGCATCAGGCTCACGCCCCGGGTAATCGTGTTGAGGAAAAACCGAATGTCCTTGATCACAAACGTGGGCCGCCGGGGAGCGGAAGCTCCGCCGCGGGACAGCAGACGCTCCACCAGCTGCTCGGTGCGGGCCACCGTAAGTCCGTCCCGCACAATGGTCTGAGCGGCCGTCCACTGCAGGGCGCCGTCCTCCAGCCGCAGCAAGGCCCGGGCGTGGCGCTCGGTACAGCCGCTGTCCCGCAGCAGCGTAAGGACTTCCGGGGCCAGGCGGAGCAGCCGCAGCTTGTTGGCCACCGCCGATTGCGATTTGCCGATGCGCCGGGCGGCCTCCTCCTGAGACAGGTGGTAGGTACGGATCAGAACAGACAATGCGTTGGCCTCTTCCAAAAAGTCCAGGTCCCGCCGCTGGAGGTTTTCCACCAGCGCCAGCAGGGAAGAGGCCTCCTCGTCCACCCCCAGCAGGATGCAAGGCACTTCCTTCAGCCCCGCCAGCCGGGAGGCCCGCAGACGCCGCTCCCCGGCAATCAGCTCGTAGCCTCCGGCCGCCCGCCGCACGGAAAGCGGCTGAAGCACCCCGTGCTCCTGAATGCTGGCGGCCAGCTCCACCAGGCCCTCCTGGGAAAAGTTCCGTCGGGGCTGATTGGGGTTGGGGGAGATCTCGGACAGGGGCAGGAACAGGACCCGGCTGCTCTCCAGCAGCCCTTTTTTGCGCAGCAGCGGCATGATCACGCCCTCCTTCGTACACGCGGCTTGTCTGATAACCATATATTACCATATTATGCCGCAAAAAAGCGCGAACGGCGTCGGATGGGAAATATTTTCCAAATAGAAGCCGCGGACCGGGCGATCCGGCCCGCGGCTGCGGCGGTTCAAAAGGCCTGAGCCGATGCGGGAAAAAACGTTCCTGCAAAAGGGCGCGCCCTGCGCAGGCGTTTGGCCGCCGCAGGGCGCGCTTCCAGGGGCGCGAAAAGAGAGGGGCGCCTGAGGGCCTAAGCCCGCAGAAAGCCCTTTCCGAAGATCTCGCTGGAATTGGCCACGATCATAAAGGCGTGGGGATCGGTCTGCTTCAGGTGCTGGCGCAGCGCCACGGCCTGCGTCCGGGAGAGAACGGTGAGCACCACGTGATGCACCTCGTGGGTATAGGCGCCCTCCGCCTTCCAGAGGGTAGCCCCCCGGCCCAAGGTATGGGTCACATAAGCGCAGACGTGTTCCGGGTCGGAGGTTATGATGAAAAAGGCCTTGCGGCGGTTGAAGGATTCGATGGCGCTGTCCACCAGCACAGATTTGAACACCAGCCCCAGCAGGGAGAAAAGGCCGGACTCGATATCAAAGAGAAACAGGGCCGCGGCGGCGATGGCCACGTCGGAGACCAGCAGGGCGCGGCCCACGTCCATGCCGGAGAATTTTTTCAGGATCATGGCGGCGATGTCGGTGCCGCCGGTGGAGGCGTTGATGTTGAACAGGATCGCCGAGCCCAATGCGGGGAGGATGACGGCGAAAAAGAGCTCCAGCATTTTCTGACCGGTCAGCGGGGCGTGCATGGGGAAGACCCATTCGAACATCTGCACCAGGCCGGAATAGAGCAGGGAGCAGTACACCGTGCGCACGCCGAAGCCGCGGTTGAGCAGCAGAAACCCCAGCAGCAGGAACGCCAGGTTGATGATCCCGTTGAAGACCGAGGGGGTCAGCCGGGGCACGTTCACCAACTGGCCCAGCAGCAGCGCCAGACCGGATACGCCGCCCATGGAGAAATTGTTGGGGAATTTGAAGAAGTAGACCCCCACAGACACCAGCGCGGTGCCGAGCGTCATCAGCAGGTAGGTGTGCAGGGTCTGCTTCCAGTCAGGCTTCATGGCGGGAATGCCTCCTCGTGATTTGGTAGAGGGACGGGTCAGCGCTGGGATTGGATGGCGCTCCACACATCGTAGCCGGTGGAGGCGGGGATGGCGCCCAGACGCCAGAGGGAGACCCCGGTGACGCCGAACATGCGGGCCAGCGTTAGTTTGTCCAGCACGCTCTGCTCGTTTTCATACCACACGCGGTAGCGGGCGCCGTCCTGCGTGGTGTAGGTGACCGCCGGATTGCGGTAACGCTCGCTGTACTCCACCACGGCGCCGGGCTGGGCCAGACGGGCGCGCAGCACGTCCTGGGCGGGGTGGTACACAACGCCCTCCAGCAGGATGCCGTTTTCGTCGATCCGGAAGCCCGCGGTGCCGAAGGAGATGGCCAGGGCGATCTTGCTGCGGTCGGCCACGCCCGTGTCCGGGTCGGTCAGATCCCGCAGGGCCTCGTACACGCCGGCAAAGGGGGTGACGGGGGAGTCGGTATTGGCGGTGCCCACGTGCTTGGCGGTCTCGGCGGCGGTCCACTGGTAATCGTGCGCCATGAGGATGACCTTGTCGCACACCGCGCCCAGGCCCCGGTAATCGAAGCCGGTGTACCAGGTATCCGGCTGCACGCAGACGTAGAGGGTCTTGTCCGCCGGCAGAGCGGCGCGCAGCTGGGTCAAAAAGGACACGTAGTCCGTTTTGAGGGTATCCCCCTTGAGTCCCTCAAAGTCGAGGGTCACCCCCGCGTAACCGGCGGCGGCCGCGGCCAGAAGGGAGACCGCCTGGGCGCGGGCTTCGGCGCTGGAGGTCAGGGCCGCCACGGTGGAGGTGCTGCTCCCGTCGGCCAGGGAGACGCGGTCGGCGGCGGAGGCGTAGACGTTCAGGTTGTAAGGGATCTGATGCTGGTTGAAATAGTCCGTGGCGGGGGTGGGGTCGGAGGGCATGACCCAATCGTTGTTGTTGGCGCTGGTGGAGTTGAGCCGGGGGCCCTCCTCCGCGTCGAACTCCATCCGGGCCCAGCCCACGCTGAGGGCGTCCAGAGAGGAGGCCAGGTTAATCTGGCTGTAGGAGGAAAAAGCGTAAAAACCGTGGAGCCAGTCGATCTTGGAGGTGTAGCGCTCATAGACCCGCACCAGCATGGCCGCGGCCTCCTCCCGCTTGGCGGAGTTGTGGGGGAGAAAGCGCAGGCTGCCGTCGGAAGCGGTCACGCCGGTGATCATGCCGATGTCGTAGGCGATGGCGATATAGCCCGTGTTGCTTTTTACGTCGGTGAAGGGAAGGGCCAGGGAGGACAGGGACTGGGCCAGGGTGGAATAACCCAGCGCGCGCACCAGCATCACCGCCATCTCTTCCCGGCTGATGTAATCGTCGGGGCGGAACGCGCCGCTGGCGTCCATCACGTCGTGGGCGCGGGCGGTCTCCACATAGGAATAGCACCACTTGCCGGCGGCGCAGTCGATATAGGAGGGGGCCTGCGGAGTGACGGTTTCCCAGGAAAACATACGGCAGAGGATGGTGACGAACTCCCCGCGGGTAATGTCCCGGCCCACGCCGAACGTGCCGTCGGCATAGCCCTCCATCAGACCGTAGGAGCGGGTCTTCTCAATGACGTCAGCGGCCCAGCTGCCCTGCGCGTCGGAAAAGGCGCGGGCGGCCGGAGAGAGGGGCGCCGCGCAGAGCAGCAGGACCAGGGCGAGCAGAACGGAAAGCGTACGACGTTTCATAATAGCCTCCTTAGGCACTGGACGGATCCGGATAGGGCGGCCGGAGCGGGCCCGGGGTCTGTTCCGGCCGGCCACGATGTCTGCATTGTAGCAGACATCGTCGAAAAACGCAACGGACAGGGGAAAAGACCCTCCACAAAATTTCCAAAAAGGGGTGACGAACGGCGGCATTTTTGATAGAATATGATTAATTGAAGTGACGTGTGTGTTTGCGGTAAAATGAAAGTAAGTTTTTCCGATGGGGACGGTAATACAGAAATAAGGAGACGCGGATATGAAGCTCATGGAGGATCGCATCCGGCAGGACGGCAGGATTCGGGAGGGCGGCGTGCTCAAAGTGGACAGCTTTTTGAACCATCAGATGGACGTGAAGCTGTTTAATGAGATTGGAAAGGAGTTTCTGCGTCTGTTCGGGGACTGCGCAGTCACCAAGATCCTGACCATTGAGGCGTCGGGGATCGGCATCGCCTGCGTGAGCGCGCAGTTTTTTCATGTGCCGGTGATCTTTGCCAAAAAGAACAAGACCCGCAATATCGCGGGAGACGTGTATACCTCCAAGGTGGAATCCTTTACCCACGGGAAGGTGTACGATATCATCGTGTCCAAGGAGTTTCTGCACCCGGAGGACCGAGTGCTCCTCATCGACGATTTCCTGGCCAACGGCAGCGCCCTGCAGGGGCTGATCAAGCTGGTGGAGGACGCGGGCGCCACCCTGGTGGGGGCGGGCATCTGCATCGAGAAGGCCTTCCAGCCCGGCGGCGACCTGATCCGCTCCATGGGCGTGCGCGTGGAATCTCTGGCGCGGATCAAATCCATGAGCGTGGAGGACGGCGTGGCGTTCTGCTGAGGCGGAAGACCGCCGTTTCCCCGGCCAGAGATTCCACCCGCCCCCGCAGGGCGGGGCGCGCGGCAGCGCGTGCAAGGGGTTGGAAACCCCTTGGCGCAGGCGGGATTCACTTCCGCCGAGCATGTGAAGCCGGTTCTGGGACCCCGGGCCGGCTCCGGCGGCCCGGGCGATCTCCGGCGCGGATCAAATCCATGAGCGTGGAGGACGGCGTGACGTTCTGCTGATCCCGGCTGTGTCAGCCGTTTTTAAATAGTGGTACCGGAAACCTGATCTTACATAATTAAGGAGGAAACCCAGAAATGAAGAAGAGATTGCTCGCGCTCCTGCTTGCCTGCTCCATGGTCTTCGCACTGGCTGCCTGCGGCGGCAACGGCCAGTCCGGCACGCCCGAGACCACCGCGCCTGAAACCGGCGCGCCCGAGACCACCGCGCCCGAGACCGGCGCCCCCGAGGCCAAGACCGTCAAGGTCGGCCTGATCTGCATCGGCGACGAGAACGACCAGGGCTACACCTACAACTTCATCCGCGGCAAGGAGGCCGTCACCGAGACGCTGGCCGCCAAGGGCATCAACGTGGAGTGGGTCGTCAAGTACAACATCGGCGAGGACAGCTCCTGCGAGGACGCCAATATCGAGCTGGCCGAAGAGGGCTGCCAGCTGATCATCAACAACTCCTACGGCTTCGAGCCCTTTATGCTCAAGGTCGCCCCCGACTATCCCGAGATTGAGTTCATTTCCTGCACCAACCAGGCTTCCTGGAACGACGGTCTGGACAACACCCACAACGCCTTCGCCAACATCTATGAGGGCCGCTACCTGGCCGGCGTGGCCGCGGGCATGAAGATGCAGGAGCTGATCGACAACGGCGACATCACCGCCGACCAGGCCGTGATCGGCTACGTGGGCGCTTACTCCTTCGCCGAGGTGATCTCCGGCTTTACCGCTTACTATCTGGGCGCCAAGAGCGTGTGTCCCTCTGTCTCCATGAAGGTCCAGTTCGTGGGTTCCTGGTCCGACGCCACCGCTGAGGGCAACGCCGCCGACGCGCTGTGCGACCTGGGCTGCATCATGATCTCCCAGCACTCCGACAACACCACCCCCGCCACCACCGCCCAGTCCAAGGGCGCGTTCCACACCGGCTACAACAACGATATGATCGGCGTGGCGCCCGAGGCCTCCATCATCGGCACCCGCATCGACTGGTCCGTGTACTTTGAGTACGCCATCGAGGCCGTCGTCAACGGCGAGAGCTTTGACCAGGATTGGTGCCACGGCATGGACGAGGGCGCCGTGGTCATGACCCCGCTGAACGAGGACATCGCCGCCGCCGGCACCGCCGAGAAGCTGGCCGAGGTGGAGGAAGCCATCCGCACCGGCGCGCTGCAGGTCTTTGATACCGCTACCTTCACCGTGGGCGGCGAAGAGGTTACCGCCTCCTTCGCGCTGGACACCGACGGCGACTTTACCCCCGATTCCGAGGAGGCCGTGTTTGACGGCGCCTACCACGAGTCCTACTTCCAGTCCGCTCCTTACTTCGCGCTCCAGATCGACGGCATCGAGTGGCTGAATTCCGCGTTCTAAGCAATTTGACCCAATACCCAAAGGCGGGCTGCTTCTGCAGCCCGCCTTTTCCATTGCCGGACGGCGGGACGGCGCCGCCCGGGCAATTCTTTGGCTGTGCCGGGGGAAAAAATCGTGCTACACCCTTGCGCCGGGCCCGCGGTTTTGATACCATAGGAAAAGAAGCGTTTCAGAGATACGGCGCTGTTCCATTGACCGGGTCCGGCGCCGGGCCCGGAACAGAAAGGATGACAGCCTTGGAAACTGTCCATGCGATTGAGTTCAGGCATATCACCAAGCGATTCGGCAAGGTAGTGGCCAACGACGGGATCGACCTGACCCTGGACCGGGGGGAGATCCTGGCCCTGCTGGGGGAAAACGGCAGCGGCAAGACCACGCTGATGAACATGCTCTCCGGCATCTATTTTCCGGACGAGGGAGAGATCCTGGTGGGCGGCAAGCCGGCGGCCATCCGCTCCCCCAAGGACGCCTATGCCAACGGCATCGGCATGATCCACCAGCACTATAAGCTGGTGGACGTGTTCACCGCGGCGGAAAATATCGCCCTGGGCCTGCACGACGGCGGCAGGCTGGACCGGCGGGAGATCGCGGCCAGGGTCCAGGCCATCAGCGATAAATACGGCTTCGGCATCGACCCCAACAAGAAGGTCTACGACATGTCGGTGTCGGAAAAGCAGACGGTGGAGATCGTGAAGGTGCTCTACCGGGGGGCCGACGTGCTCATTTTGGACGAGCCCACCGCCGTGCTCACCCCTCAGGAGACCGAGCGTCTCTTTGCCATCCTGCGTACGATGAAGGCCGACGGAAAAGCCATCGTCATCATCACGCACAAGCTCCATGAGGTCATGGCCATCTCCGACCGGGTGGCGGTGCTGCGCAAGGGGCAGTACATCGGCGCCGTGAACACGGCCGAGACCGATCCCCAGGCCCTCACCGATATGATGGTGGGCCACGCGGTCACCCTGAACATCGACCGGCCCGACCCGGTGGACCCCAAGCCCCGCCTGACGGTGGAGGGCCTGACCGTGCTGGACGCCGAGGGTGTGAAGAAGCTGGACGGCGTGGGCTTCACGGCCCTGGGCGGCGAGATTTTGGGGATCGCGGGCATCGCCGGCTCCGGCCAGCGGGAGCTGCTGGAGTCCATCGCCGGACTCTATCCCATCGCCGCGGGTTCCATCCGCTATACCCCCGACGGAGCCGGGCCCCAGGAACTGGTGGGCAAGACCCCCATGCAGATCAAGCAGGCGGGCGTGGCCATGGCCTTCGTCCCGGAGGACCGGCTGGGGATGGGCCTGGTGGGCGGCATGGGCATGACGGGGAACATGATGCTGCGCTCCTGGCGGCGCGGCAAGGGCGTATTTGTAGATCGAAAGGACCCCAACGCACTGGCGCTGAAGGTGAAGGAAAGCCTGGAGGTGGTCACCCCCAGCGTGGATTTCCCGGTGCGGCGGCTGTCCGGCGGCAACGTGCAGAAGGTCCTGGTCGGCCGGGAGATCGCCTCCTCGCCCACTGTGCTCATGAGCGCCTACGCCGTGCGCGGCCTGGATATCAACACCTCTTATACGATCTATAACCTGATGACCGAGCAGAAGAAAAAGGGCGTGGCCGTCATCTTCGTGGGGGAGGACCTGGACGTGCTGCTGGAGCTGTGCGACCGTATCCTGGTCCTCTGCGGCGGCAAGGTCTCCGGCGTGGTGGACGCCCGCACCGCCACCAAGGAGCAGGTGGGCCTGATGATGACCCGTGTGGGCGGAAAGGAGGGCGCGTGATGCACGAAGTGAAAACACCGCTGATCCGCCTGGCCAAGCGGGACGCCATGCCCGCCTGGCAGGTGTGGTGCATCCGGGGCAGTTCCTTCATCGCCGCGATCCTGCTGGGCGCGCTGATTTTCCTGGTGCTGGGCAATAACCCCATCTCCGCCTACGGGACCATCCTTTCCGGCTCGCTGGGCAAGTCCACCGCCATCCGTCAGACCGTAAAGATCGCCATCCCGCTGCTGGGTACCGCGCTGGCCATTGCGCCCTGCTTCAAGATGCGTTTTTGGAACATCGGCGCCGAGGGGCAGATCACCGCAGGCGCCGTGGCGGCCAGCTATTTTGCCCTGTTTTGGGCCGACCGCCTGCCCGGGCCCGCCCTGATCCTGGTCATGGCGGCGGCCGGGGCCGTGGCGGGGGGCATATGGGCCCTGGTGCCCGCCTTCTTCAAGGCCAAGTGGGGCACCAACGAGACCCTGTTTACCCTGATGATGAACTACATCATCATCGGCGTGGTCCGCTGGCTCCAGGGCGGTCCCTGGGAGGGACGGCCCGGTTCCCAGATCATTCCGCAGTTTGACTCCAAGGCCGTCCTGCCCAAGGTGCTGGGCGTGCACTGCGGCTGGATCATCGTGCTGGTACTGACGGTGGTCATGTTCATCTACATGAAGTACACCAAACAGGGCTATGAGATCGCCGTCATCGGGGAGAGTGAGAACACCGCCCGGTACGCGGGGATGAACGTAGGGGCCATTATCATGCGCACCATGTTCCTTTCCGGCGCCATCAGCGGCCTGGTGGGCTTCATCGTGGCCTCGGGCGCCAACAATACCCTCTATGACGGGGTGGCCGCCGGGGTGGGCTTCACCGCCATCACCGTGGCGTGGCTGGCCCAGCTCAACCCCTTCGCCATGATCGGCATTTCCGCCCTGCTGGCGGTGCTGGAGAAGGGCGCGGATACCCTTCAGACCCGTATGAACGTGCCCGCCTCCATTTCCGACATCATCACCGGCATTTTCCTGTTTTGTATGCTGGGGTGCGAATTTTTCATCAACTACCGGCTGATCCTCCGGGGCGGCCATAAGGAGGTGACCGGAGCATGATCAACCAAAGTCCGGTCCTGCTGCTCATCATGGCCGCCGTGCTCAACGGTACGCCCCTGCTCTTCGGCACCGTGGGGGAGATCCTCTCGGAAAAGTCGGGCAACCTGAACCTGGGCGTGGAGGGCATGATGTATATGGGCGGCGCCATGGGACTGGGAGCCGCGTTCTACTATGAGCAGCTCTCCGGCGGCAGCGCCAGCGGGATCGTGGCCGTGCTGCTGGCCATCCTGTTTTCCTTCCTGGGCGGCGCGTTCGGCGCGCTGATCTACAGCTTCATCACCATCACCCTGCGGGCCAACCAGAACGTGACCGGTCTGGCGCTGGCCATCTTCGGTACCGGCGCGGGCCAGTTCATCGGCGAGTACATGCGCGTCACTTCCGGCGGCTACGTAGCCATCAGCAATGAGCTCAAGGCGGTTTTCGCCAACTCCCCCTTCCCGGCGGCGCTGCAAAAGCTGCCGGTGGTGGGCCCGCTGCTCTTCGGCCAGAACATCTTCGTCTACCTGGGCCTGGCGGTGGCCGTCGTCATGGCCGTTTTCCTGAACCGCAGCCGGGCGGGGCTCTATCTCCGCGCCGTGGGCGAGTCCCCCGCCACCGCCGACGCGGCGGGCATCAACGTCACGCGCAACAAGTACCTGGCCACCGTCATCGGCGGCGGCATTTCCGCCATCGGCGGCATGGTGTATATCACCACCATCGCCGGGTGCGTGTGGAACCACGAAGGCCTCGCCGGCGAGGGCTGGCTGGCCGTGGCGCTGGTCATCTTCTGCCTGTGGCGCCCCCTCAACGCCATCTGGGGCTCCATCCTCTTCGGCGGGCTGATGATCCTCTATCTGCGCCTGCAGGTCCCCTTTATCCCCGATCAGCTCTACAAGATCCTGCCCTATGTGGTGACGGTGATCGTGCTCATCTTCACCAGCCTGCGCAACAGCAAAGACAAGCAGCCCCCCGCAAGCCTGGGGCTGGCCTATTTCCGGGAGGAACGGTAAAGGGGCCGGCCGGCATGAGAAGGGCCCGTTCCAAGGCGCATCCCCAGGGGAGCCTCCCTTGCTCCTGCGGGCGGCGGAACTCTGCGAGGCCCTTCCCCAGGAGGTTTTTTCGACAGGCAAACGCGCCCCAGGTCCAGCCATGGACCTGGGGCGCGTTTGCGGGAGAGCGCGTTCCGTCCGTTTCCGCCGGTGCGCCCACCGGTGGGAAAGCCGTCTGCCTCCGGCAGCGGGCGGCGGCCCCTCGGGCGCGCCCTGCTACAGGGGGAGCACCAGCTCGTCCCCTGTGACGGGGCGGCAGTTGGGGGAGCAGCCGCCGCAGTCCCGGGCGTACCGGCAGAACCGGGCGGGGTCGTCGTGGGCGTCGGTACAGTGAAGCAGGCAGGAGGGCTGACGGGTCAGGCTTTTGATCGGATTGACGCCCACCTTCCGGCGCTCATAGCCGCCGTTGGAGAGGATGTAGTGGTCGCCGGCGGGCGTTTTCGGGGTAAAGTACGCACCGGTTCCGTGATGCTGGAGCTTGACCACCTGGTAGAACCGGCGGAAGCCTGCGCCGCTGCCGTGGATGTGATCCACCACATGGGGCGGAGCGTCCCCCAGAAAGAGGACCCGGTCCTCCAGGTCGCAGACCACGCTCATGGCGTTCAGGCCGTCCACCAGCCGGTGGTACTGCGCCTTGGCAAATCCCTTCAGATCGGCGATCAGCGCCTGGGGCGCGCCGGGCCGGGCCAGATCCGCCCAAAGAGCGTCATGGAGGGCCAGAAGGGGTCCCATGGAGGCGCGCAGCGCCTGAAACCGCTCCGCCGGGGCCCCCTGGGGGGCCTGCTCCTGGTGCAGCAGTTCCAGATAGGCGTTCAGGGCGGACTGAACGCCCCATCGGGCCTCCAGCAGATCGCCCCGGCGGGGGCCAAGCCGTTCCAGCAGGCCGAGGAACAGCGTCTCCGCCTGGGCCTCCATCTCCTGATAAGGGTACAGGTCGTAATCAAAGCGCTCCGCGTCGGAGCCCTCATCCCAGTAATGCTGGAAGAAGGGGCCCTTGCCCGGCTTGCTGCGCACCATCAGCGGGAACTCCACCTGGGGCCAAAGCACCCGCAGGTGCGCCCCGTCCAGCGGGATGCGGGAGCCGGTGCGGACAAAGCGGATGCGCCGGGCGCATACCGTCAGATGCTGGAACAGGTCCAGGATCTGGCGGGTGAGCCGGAACCCGTAGGAGTTGGCGGGGGCCACGGCCAAAAGCCGGGCCATGGCCCCGGAAAAGGCAGGTTGTCCGCTTTTCAGCAGACTCCAGGGCAGCCAGGCGGTCTCAATGGGGGGCGCGGCGCACAGCAGCGTGCCCGGCTCGGGCAGGCGCAAAAAGCCGCAGAAGTGGTCGCTGTGGAAGTGGGAGACCAGCAGGTCGGTGGGCAGATCGTCGTCGATGGCGCTCCGGATGGCCGAGTAGGCAAAGCGCGATTTTCCCTGTGCCGGGCGGGCGCCCCGGTTGTCGCTTCCGCAGTCCACGATCAGCCGCCGTCTCTCCGTCTCCAAGAGGGCGCAATCCCCAAATTTGACCCGTTTCACCCGCAGCTGCATATGCTTCACCTTCCCTTTGCGAAAAGTATACCACAGACGCGGGAAAAAGAAAATACGACAAGGGCCGGACGCCTGCTCCTGACGTCCGGCCCTGCCGAAGGAAAGAGGATACAATGAAATGAAAAGAAACTGTCTCTTGCAAGTATTATCATAACCGGAAGATGTTAATGAATAAAACGGGATTTGTTACAAAAGCTTTAAATCTTCGCTTTTTTATGTAAAGTTCCCGTAATCTGCTCCAAAACGCTGACAAGCCCGGGTGATCGGCCTGCCGAAGGGCGCCGCCCGGGGCCGCCCCCGGCACGGCGCAGGCGAAAAGAGCCGCCTGTATCCGGAACGGGCAGCGGCGTTCGCCGCTGCCCGTTCCGGTGATTGGAGGATAGAATGAAAAGAAGTATTGCCTCTTGCGAGTGTTATCGTACCAGGGGGTTGTTAAAAAAGGTAGCCTGGTTTGTTACGAAAGTATGAAATCCATAAAAAAGCGCTGCCGCTCAGCGTAGATTTTGGAAGAATGACTGGAGCAGGGCGGAGCACTCCGCCTCCAGCACGCCGCCGTAGATGCGGGGGTGGTGGTTGAAGCGTTCCTCAAACAGGTTGAGCACCGAACCGCAGCAGCCCGCCTTCTCGTCTTTCGCGCCGTAATAGAGGGCGGGGATGCGGGCGTTGATGATGGCCCCGGCGCACATGGGGCAGGGCTCCAGCGTCACATACAGGGCGCAGCGGCTCAGCCGCCATCCCCCCAGGGCGCCGCAGGCCTGGCGGATGGCGTCCAGCTCCGCATGACCCAGGGCGGTATGTTCCGTTTCCCGCCGGTTGCGGCCCCGGCCGACCACCGCGCCGTCCCGCACGATGACGCAGCCCACCGGCACCTCGCCCTCCTCCATGGCCTGGCGGGCTAATTCCAGCGCCTGGCGCATATACTCTCTCGGTTCCATGGGGCCCTCCTTTTTTGTGGCGTTCGCCCTTTTGTTATAGCATATAAACGGGAAATGTGCTAGAATCAATTGAAAAGAACCGCCGGATTGCTCCCCACGCGCATCTGGCCGGAGGAACGCTGCCCGGGCGGCGCAAGGCGCCTTGAAGCGCGGCCGTATTCCTGCGCGTTTGCCCGGCCGGACCCAGATCCCCACCGGTGCGCACACGGCGATGGGATCGGCGGTTTCTTCTGCCAACCAAACTTTTTGTGCAGGTGATGGATTTGATCGCGATTTTTCTCATTGCCGTGAGCCTGGCGCTGGACGCCTTTGCCGTGTCGGTATCCAGCGGCATTTCCGTGCCCGGCTTCGGCTGGAGGCAGGCTGTGAAGATGGGCTGCTGGTTCGGGGCGTTTCAGTTCCTCATGCCCCTGCTGGGCTGGGCCCTGGGCAGCAGCGTCAGCCGGTACATAGAGGCGGTGGACCACTGGATCGCCTTCGCCCTGCTGGCCCTCATCGGCGGGAAGATGGTATGGGAATCCCTGCGAAAAGGCTGCGGCGGGGAAGAGGAAGCCCCGGGCGACCTGTCTGCCCGGCGCCTGTGCGTACTGGCCGTTGCCACCAGCATCGACGCGCTGGCGGTGGGCGTATCCATGGCGTTTATGCCGGTGGATATCCTCTCCTCGGCCGGGATCATCGGTATCGTGGCCTTTGTCCTCTCCGTGGTGGGCGGACTGGTCGGCCGGCGGCTGGGCTGCCTGTTCCAGCGGCGGGCCGAGCTGGTGGGCGGACTGGTGCTCATCGGTATCGGCGTCAAGATCCTGTGTGAGCATCTGATGGGGTGAGGCGTATGGACACGTGGGGCCTTTTGGGATTGGATATGGCGGAGCACCGTGCGGTCGCCCTGGTGGGGGCGGGGGGCAAATCCTCCACCATGTATGCCCTGGCCCGGCAGGCCCGGGATACGGGACGCACCGTGATCGTCACCACCACCACGCATATCATGCCCCACCCGCGCCTGCCGCTGACCGACGACCCGGACCCGGAGCGCCTGCGCGCCCTGCTGGCGCGGCACGGCGTGATCACCCTGGGCCGCTTCCTGCGCCCGGACAAGCTCTCTGAGGCGGGCAGCGTGGCGGTGTGCCGCGCGGTGGCCGGCGTGGTGATTGCGGAAGCGGACGGCGCCCGGCTGCGGCCGCTGAAGGCGCCGGCGGAGCACGAACCGGTGATCCCGCCGGCGGCCGACGCAGTGGTGGCGGTGGCGGGTCTGGACAGCGTAGGCGCCCCCATCGGGGCGGTCTGCCACCGGCCGGAGCGGGTGTGCGCCCTGCTGGGCAAGTCCATGGAAGCGCCGGTGACGGCGCAGGACGTGGCGCTGCTGCTGGCGCACCCGCTGGGGGGGCGCAAGGGCTTGGGAGAGCGAATGGCGTTTCGGTGCCTGCTGAACAAGGCGGACACGCCGCAGCGGGCGGCCTGGGGGGCGGAGATCTGCCGCCTGCTGGGGGAGCGGGGCGTGCGCGCCGCCGTGACCCACTATACGGAGAAGGAGCGTGGAGGGGCATGCTGGTTCTGATCAAAGGCGCGGGAGACCTGGCCACCGGCACGGCCCTGCGGCTGTACCGGGCGGGCTTTTCAGTGATCATGACCGATCTGGAGCAGCCTACCGCCGTGCGGAGGAGCGTGGCGTTCTGCCAGTGCATCTATGACGGGGCCTGCGCCGTGGAGGGAGTCACCGCCCGCCGTGCGGCCGGGGCGGAGGAGGCCGGACGCGTTCTGACGGCGGGGGAGATCCCGGTGCTGGCCGATCCGGCGGCGGAAATTCTGCACGCGCTGCCCTTTGACGCGCTGGTGGACGCCATCCTGGCCAAGCGCAACACCGGCACCCGCATTACCGACGCTCCCGTGGTGCTGGCCCTGGGGCCGGGTTTTGCGGCCGGGACGGACTGCCACGGCGTGGTGGAGACCATGCGGGGCCACGATCTGGGGCGGCTGCTCACCGAGGGCGGCGCCATCCCCAATACCGGCGTGCCCGGGGAGATCGGCGGCTATACGCGGGAGCGCATCATCCGCGCCCCGGCGCGGGGGATTTTCGAGCCGCTGGCCCGGATCGGCCAGCCGGTGACGAAGGGGACGCCCGTGGCCCGGGTGGGCGGCGCGGTGGCCTGCGCGGAGCTGACCGGCATCGTCCGGGGCATGCTCCCGGCGGGACTGACGGTGGAGGAGGGCATGAAGGCCGGAGACATTGATCCCCGGTGCCAGGCGCGCCACTGCTTTACCGTCTCCGACAAGGCGCGCGCCATCGGCGGCGGCGTGCTGGAGGGACTTTTGTACTTTGGAAGGAGGGGCGGAGCATGGAACGGCTGATCCTGTGCGGCGGCGGCCATGTGTCCCTGCAGGTAGCCCAGATCGCCCAGCGGCTGGACTTCGCGCTGGCGGTGATCGACGACCGCCCGGAGTTTGCCAATCCAGACCGGTTCCCCATGGCGCGGGTGCTGTGCATGCCCTTCCTGGAGGCGCTGGATCAGCTGGGCGGCGGGGCGCAGGACTATTATGTCATCCTTACCCGGGGGCATGTGTTCGACCGTACCTGCCTGGAATGGGTGCTGCGGCATGAACGGGCCTATGTGGGCATGATCGGCAGCCGGATCAAGGTGGCCGCAGTGATGACCGCGCTGGAGGAGGCGGGCTGGCCCCGCAGCGTGCTGGAGCAGGTCTATTCTCCCATCGGCCTGGAGATCGGGGCCCAGACCCCGGCGGAGATCGCCGTATCCATCGCGGCCGAGCTTATCCAGGTCCGCGCCCGGCTGGGTCCCGGCGCGGTGCGGCCGCCGGAGGGGCCGGGGGTGCTGTGCACCATCGTGAAAAAGAGCGGCTCCGCGCCCAGGGGCGTTGGGACCTGGATGCTGGTGCGGCCCGACGGGCAAAGCGTCGGCACCGTGGGCGGCGGCGCGGTGGAGCATCAGGTCACGCTGGACGCCCAGGCCCTTTGGAGGGATGGCGCAGGCCCGCTGCGGAAACACTATGATCTGTCCCACGCCGCCGCCGAGCTGGGGATGGTGTGCGGGGGCAAGATCGACGTGGAATTTGAGGTGCGAAGATGAAAGAGATCCAGCTGTTTATTCTGAAGGGCTGTCCCCACTGTAAGCTGGCGCTGGCCTATCAGCAGGAGCTTCTGGCCGAACGGCCCCAGTGGCGGGAGGTCCCCCTGCGCATCGTGGACGAGCGGGCGGAGGCGGATTATGCCGACTCCTTCGACTACTACTATGTGCCCTGCTACTACGTGGGCGGGGAAAAGGTCCATGAGGGCCATGCGGAGCGGGCCGACGTGGAGGCCGTCTTCCGGGCCGCTCTGGAAGAGAACGCACAGATCGGCGTATAAAAAGCGTGCGCGCCGGGCAAACGCCCGGCGCGCTTTAAATCCCGCAGAGATCCGTGGGCGTGTCCACGTCCACCAGCTCCCGGGGGGTACGGGCCTCGACCAGGCGCAGGCGGTCCGGGTGACGGCGGATGACGGCGCCGCCGCCCGTATCGCCGGAAAGGGCGAGAAGCTCCGGAAACAGACTGGAGGGAAAGACCGCGGGATTGCCCCGCCTGCCCTGCCAGGACAGGGCGCAGACGGCCTCTTTTGATTCCGAAAAGGAATCAAGAAGGCGTTTGATACTTTCCGTAGTCAAATAGGGCTGATCGCACACGGCGAACAGCACCCCGTCCAGGTCCGTCATGGCCCCCAGGCCCAGGCGGATCGAGGCCGAGACCCCCTCCCGGGCGTGGGCGTTGCGCAGCGGAAGAAAGCCGGCCACCTCCGCCAGCGCAAGGACCCGGGGATAGGGCGAGCAGACCGCCGCGCGGGAAAACAGGGCGGGGGGGACGGCCGAGAGGGCGCGGCATATCAGCGGCGCCCCATGCCAGTCGGCCAGCAGCTTGTTGGAGCCGAAGCGCCGTCCCGCGCCGGAGGCCAGCAGCACCGCGCCCACCCTCATCGCCAGAATTGGGAAGGCCCCCGGCGGACATAGCGGCCCCGGGGCGGGGAAAGGACGTTGCCGTTCTGCACAGCCTCCACCCCCGAGAGGAACACGTGCTCCACGCGGCAGCTGGCCTGCATGCCCTCGTAGGGGGTGTAGTCCACATTCTGGTACTGGGTGCGGGCGGAAATACGCTGGGTAGCATTCGGGTCCAATATTACAAGATCGCCGTCGCTGCCCACCGCCAAAGCCCCTTTCCGCGGGTACATCCCGAAGAGCTTGGCGGGGCGCTCCGACAAAACCTGCATGAGCTGATGGGCGCTCATACGCCCCGCGGCCACGCCCGCCGTATAAAGCAGCACGGGGCGGTGCTCCACACCGGGGATGCCGTTGGGGATCTTGGCAAAATCCTCCCGTCCCAGCTGCTTGGGACCGTAGAAATCAAAGGAGCAGTGGTCGGTGCCCACGGTGTCGATCTCGCCGGCGGCCAGGGCGTCCCACAGGGCGCGCACATCCTCCGGCGCGCGCAGGGGCGGCGAGAGGACGAATTTGGCGCTTTCAAAGCCGGGCAGGGCATACCGCCCCTCGTCCAGCAGCAGATACTGCGGGCAGGTCTCCACATAGCACGCCTGGCCCCGGGCCCGGGCGGCGCGGACCAGCTCCAGAGCGCGGCGGGTGGAGAGATGCACGATATTCACCGGACAGCCCGCCATCTCCCCGATGGCCAGCCAGCGGCCCACCGCCTCCGCCTCCACCAGGGGAGGACGGGAATGGGGATGGGCCTCGGGGCCGCGGCGGCCTGCGGCGTGCATGGCGGCGACGCCCTCGGCGACCAGGTCCCCGTTCTCGCAGTGGCAGCCCACAAGGCCGCCCTCCCTGCCGACGGCGCGCACGGCCTCATAGGCCGCGCTGTCCCGCAGGCGCAGGTTGTCGTAGGCCAGATAGACCTTATAGGAGGTCACCCCGGCGGCGGTCATGGCGGAAAGCTCGGCGCGGACGGCGGGGTTCCAGTCCTTGAGGGTCATGTGGAACCCGTAGTGACACCAGGCCCGGCCGTCCGCGCGGCTATGCCAGGTCTCCAGGGCGGAGGAAAGGGCGGCCCCCCGCTTGGGCTCGGCAAAATCCAGCACGCAGGTGGTCCCCCCGGCCAGGGCGGCCCGGGTGCCGGTGGCCCAATCGTCGGCGGTCTCCCGGTCGGTGCCCTTGTTCATCTCGAAATGAGTGTGGGTGTCGATAAAGCCGGGGAAAACCAGCCGGCCAGAGGCGTCCACCACCCGGCTGTCTTCCACCGGGAGGCCGGGGCCGATCTGAGCGATCTTGTCCCCTTCCAGCCGCAGGTCGGCCCGGGCAGGCCCCTCCGGGAGCAGCAGAGTGCCGTTTTGGATCAGGATGGACATAAAAACCTCCTTATACGGGACCGGGATCAAACGCCGCGGTCAAGCGCCTGCCGGCGCGGCCGCGCTTGTCGGCGAAGGGGATCAAAGCTCCATCAGCAGCAGGGGGACGGCGATCTTTACCGCGCCGACGATCACCGTCATAAAGGTCAGCAGGGCCAAGGCCTTGCCGCGGCCCTCCAGCGTATCCTCCCAGCGGGCGATCATGTTGGAGAAATTGGTGAACCGGCGCTGGCGGCCGATGATGTCGGCCACGCTCTTGATGGTGGCGTAGACGCTGTAGCCCATCCAGATGGGCAGGCCGACCATGGGGACGATCCCCTTGCCGGGGACGAAAAGGAAGAAGTAGATGGCCAACAGCAGGCTGGCCAGCGTAAAGAGCATGTGACAGATCACGGCGATCTTGGCGGGGCGTTCATTCATTGCAGCAGCTTCCTTTCTCTCTTACGGGGCGATCCCATGGGACGCGAAGGCGTCCAGCAGCGCGTCCAGCTCCGGCCGGACCAGCATGGGCTCCCCCGCGGCGCGGATGCCGTTTTGCACGTCCTTCAGGCCGTTGCCGGTGACGATGCTCACCACGGTGGAGTCGGGGGAGATGAGGCCCAGCTCCAGGGCCTTTTTCACGCCCGCGGTACCGGTGACCCCGGCGGGTTCCCCGAACACGCCCTGGGTGCGGCCCAGCAGGCGCATGGCGGCGAGGATCTCATCGTCGGAGACGTTGACAGCGATCCCGTCCGATTCCCGGATGGCGTTCAGGGCCTTGTCCGGGTTGCGGGGCACCCCCACGGCGATGGAATCGGCCAGGGTGTTTTCCGCCATGGGGGTCCAGGGCGTCCCGGTCTGGATGGCGCGGTTCAGGGGGCAGCAGCCCTGGGCCTGGACGGAAATGAGCCGGGGCAGGCGCTCGATGAACCCGGCCGCATACAGATCCTTCAGGCCCTTCCAGGCTCCGGCGATGGTGCAGCCGTCCCCCACGGAAAGGGCGATGTAATCGGGCGTCCGCCAGCCCAGCTGCTCCAGAATCTCCAGGGTGACGGTCTTCTTGCCCTCGGACAGGTAGGGATTGACGGCCGCGTTGCGGTTGTACCAGCCCCAGCGGTCGATGGCGGCCTTGGACAGCGCGAAGGTGTCCTCATAGGAGCCGTCCACGCTGATGACGGTGGAGCCGAAAATGCGCAGCTGCGCCACCTTTCCCTTGGGCGCCCGGCTGGGGACAAAGATATAGGTGGACAGCCCCGCCGCCGCCGCGTTGCCTGCCAGGGAGGAGGCGGCGTTGCCCGTGGAGGAGCAGGCGATGGTGTCCGCCCCGGCCTCACGGGCCTTGACCACCGCCAGGGCGGAGGCCCGGTCCTTCAGGCTGGCGGTGGGATTCTGCCCGTCGTCCTTGAGGTAGAGGGCCTTGAGCCCCAGCGCCCGGGCCAGGCGGGGGGCCGGGTAGAGCGGGGACCAGCCCACCCGCAGGGGCGTGGGGGCGGAGTCGGCCTCCACCGGCAGGAAGGGCCGGTAGCGCCACATGCTGTAGTCCCGGCAGTCCTCCAGGTCCCTGGGGGAAACGTCCCGCCGGATGGCGGCGTAGTCGTATACGATATCCAGGATGCCGCCGCAGGAGCAGGTGGTGAGGTCCGGCACGGCGTCGTATTCCCGGCCGCATTTGACGCATTGGGCGCCCAGCACGTATTTCATGGGGAAACCTCCTTTTGGGAATGGAGAATGGGGGGTGCAGGCCCCTACAGCCGCCCCAGAACGCCGGTGGCCTCATTGAAGGAATGGATCAGCTCGTCCAGGGCGGCGGCCTGCTGGTGGACGTCGTCCCATACCGTGCCGTACCACAGGTCGTTGAGCTCCTCCATGGTGCGGCCCTGCTGCTCCACCCAGGTGTAATACTTCAGGTTATGGACCCGTTTGCGCTGGTAGTAGGTCAGCTCCGCCATGGCGTCGGTGCGCAGGCCCAGCAGGTGCAGGCTGTGATCCACCGCGGCGGCCTTTGCGTCGTAAGGACCGTACTGCTCCGCCAGCTCCTGGATGCGGGAGCCGTACATGGCGGCGGAGTCGGTGAGCACGGTGGCCACCACGTCGTGCTCGGTCAGCTCGTAATATTTGGCCAGCTTGACGCAGCAAAGTACGTTGGCGATGCCGGAGATGCCCAGCAGGGACAGCTGGGCCAGGGTGGCCTCATCCACGCCGCAGGTGCGCAGGTAATCCAGGCCCGCCGGGTCGTTGAACAGCCGCAGCAGGCGCTGGGAGTCCTCGTCGTCGATGTCGATGACCAGATCGGTGTTCTTCACATTGTGGATCCAGGGGATGTGCTTGTCGCCGATGCCCTCGATCCGGTGGTCGCCGAAGCCGTTTTCCAGGATGGTGGGACACTGCAGCGCCTCGCCCACCGCCAGCTTCAGGGTGGGGTAGACCTCCTTCAGGTAGTCCCCGCAGCCGATGGTGCCCGCGCTGCCGCTGGTGAAGCAGGCCCCCGCGAAGCGGTCGCCGGGGCGCTTGACGGCCTCGAACACCTCCGCCACGGCGCTGCCCGTGACCTGATAATGCCACAGGTGGTTGCCCATCTCCTCAAACTGGTTGAAGATCATGCAGTCGGGCAGCTGGGAGAGCTCGTGGGTCTTGTCGAAGATCTCCTTCACATTGGACTCGCAGCCGGGGGTGGCGATGACCTCGCCGGCGATCTGCTCCAGCCACTGGAAGCGCTCCCGGCTCATGCCCGCGGGCAGGATGGCCACGGACTTGACCCCCAGCAGTTTGGAGTTGAAGGCGCCGCCCCGGCAGTAGTTGCCCGTGGAGGGCCACACGGCCCGGTGGTAGGCGGCGTCAAACTGTCCGGTGACCAGCCGGGGGGCCAGACAGCCGAAGGAGGCGCCCACCTTATGGCAGCCGGTTGGGAACCACTTGCCCACCAGGCAGAGGATGCGGGCGCTCACGCCGGTGAGGGCGGAGGGCAGCTCGATGTAATTGGGGACGGGGCGGTACAGCCCGCCGGTCTCCAGCGGCTCGTTTTTCCACGTGATGCGGAACAGGTTCAGCGGGTCCACGTCCCACAGACCCACGTGCTTCAGCCGGTCCTTCACTTTGCCGGGCACGGTCTCGGGATGCTTCATGTTTTCAAAGGTGGGGATGATCACCCCGTTCTCCCGGGCCTTTTGGATGTTGCGGTCCAGGCACGCTTGGTGGATGGTCAAGTCGATCATGCTGGCGCCTCCTTCAATTGGGACTTCTCCGTTTATGATAGCACATGGCGGGAATAAATCAAGGGAAAACAAAAAGCTTTTTGGTGCCTCTGACAAATTTTTAGCTTTTTGCGTCTTTCCCTTCCTTTTTTGGTCATCCTGCGGTATACTTAGGGCAAATAAGGAGGTGCGTTTTATGGAAGTCGGCAGAAGTATCCAGCGGGTGGACGCCGTGGACAAGGTGACCGGCCGCGCCCAATATACCGACGACCTCTGCCCCCGCAATGCGCTGGTGGCCAAGGTCCTCCACAGCACCATCGCCAACGGATGGGTCAAAAGCATGGACACCGCGGCGGCCGAAGCGCTGCCCGGGGTGGTGAAGGTGCTCACCTGCTTCGACGTGCCGGAGATCCAGTATCCCACCCCCGGCCACCCCTGGAGCGTGGAGCCGGCCCACCAGGACGTGGCCGACCGGAAACTGCTCAACCGGCGGGTGCGCATCTATGGAGACGATATCGCCGCCGTGGTGGCGGTGGATGAGATCACCGCCCGGCGGGCGCTGGAACGGATCCGGGTAGAGTATGAGGAATATCCCCCCGTCCTCACGCCCCAGGCCGCCATGGCGCCCGGCGTACCGCCCATCCACGAAGAGCATCCGGACAATATCCTGAAGCACACCGTGTCCGAGATCCCCCTGCCGCCCTCGGACTTCCGCTGCGCCGGGGACGTGCTGGACTGCCCCGCCTACCACCGGTTTTCCGGGCACTACGAGACCCAGCAGGTCCAGCACTGCCACATTGAGAATCCCACCTCCTACGCCTATCGGGAGGGCGGGCGCATCGTGGTGGTCACCTCCACTCAGATCCCCCACATCGTGCGCCGGGTGGTGGGGCAGGCGCTGGGGATCCCCTGGGGCCGGGTGCGGGTCGTCAAGCCTTACATCGGCGGCGGCTTCGGCAACAAACAGGAAGTGCTCTACGAGCCCCTGAACGCCTGGCTGTGTGTGGAAGCGGGCGGCCGCTGCGTCAAGCTGGAGGCCAGCCGGGAGGAGACCTTCCGGAACACCCGCTCCCGCCATCCCATTTCCTTTGACGTGCGCGCCGCGGTGGACGGGGACGGCTATCTCATGGCCCGCTCGTGCGTGGCCGTATCCGACCAGGGGGGCTACGCCTCCCACGGGCACGCCATCGCGGCCAACGCCGTCACCGGCTTCCGCCAGACCTACCTGGACCAGCTGGCCCACCGCAGCGAGGCGTACACCGTCTACACCAACCGCCCCGCCCCCGGCGCCATGCGGGGCTACGGCATCCCTCAGTGCAATTTTGCCCTGGAGTGCATGATGGAGGACATTGCCCGGGAAATGGGGCTGGACCCCTATGAATTCCGCTATCAAAACCTGATGCTCCCCGGCTATGTGGACCCCCTCAACGGCATTACCTGTCACTCCACCGGAGCGCGGGAATGCATGGAAAAAGGGCGCAGGTTCCTGGATTGGGACGGGCTGCGGGCCAGGTATCAAAACCAGACCGGGCCGGTGCGCCGGGGGGTGGGGATGGCCGTCTTCTCCTACAAGACCGGCGTGCACCCCATTTCGCTGGAGACCTCCTCCGCCCGGATCGTTCTCAACCAGGACGGCACGGTCCAGCTTCAGCTGGGGGCCACCGAGATCGGCCAGGGGGGCGACACCGTCTTTTCCCAGATGTGCGCCCAGGCCATCGGGATCCCCACCGAGGACGTACACATCGTCTCCACCCAGGATACCGACATCGCCCCCTTCGACACGGGGGCCTACGCCTCCCGGCAGACCTACGTGACCGGCCACGCCATCCGCCGGACGGGGGAGCGCTTCCGGGAAAAGCTGCTGCGCTATGCCCGGGAGCTTTTGCCCGAGGCGGGGGAGCTGGACGTCCGCGGCCGGGACATCGTGGACGCCCGGAGCGGGGAGAGCCTGCTCTCACTGGCCGATCTGGCGCTGGAGGCCTTTTATTCGCTGGAGCACTCCGTGCACATCACCGCCGAGTGCACCAGCCACGTCAAGGACAACACCTTTTCCTTCGGCTGCTGCTTCGCGGAGATCGAGGTGGATATCCCCGTGGGGAAGATCCGGGTGCTGCGCATCGTCAACGTCCACGATTCCGGAACGCTCATCAACCCCAAGCTGGCCGAGGCCCAGGTCCACGGCGGCATGAGCATGGGGCTGGGGTACGCCCTGAGCGAGGAGATGAAGCTGGACGAGAAGACCGGGCGGCTGCTCAACGGCAACCTGTTGGACTATAAACTGCCCACCGCGCTGGACCACCCGGAGCTGCACGCCCTGTTTGTCGAGACGGAGGACCCCTCCGGGCCCTTCGGCAACAAATCCCTGGGCGAGCCGCCGGCCATCCCCGTGGCTCCCGCCATCCGCAACGCCCTGCTCCACGCCACCGGGGTGGCGGTGAACACCCTGCCGCTCACGCCCCAGCGGCTGGTGGACGCATTCCGAAAGGAGGGACTGCTCTGATGTATGATATCGCATCCATCTATCAGGCCCGGTCGGTGGCCGACGCCATCCGTGCCCTTCAGGCCGACCCGTCCGCCCTGGTCATCGCCGGCGGCACCGATGTGCTCATCAAGGTGCGGGAGGGGAAGCTGGCGGGCTGCTCCCTGGTGTCCATCCACGGGCTGGGGGAGGAGCTATCCGGCGTGACGCAGGCGAGCGGCGGGGACATTGAAATCGGGCCTCTGACCACGTTCCGGGGCGTGGCCTCTGACCCCGTCATCCGCCGCTGCATCCCCGTGCTGGGGGAGGCGGTGGACCAGGCGGGCGGGCCCCAGCTCCGGGCGGCGGGCACCATCGGCGGCAACGTCTGCAACGGCATTACCTCGGCGGACTCCGCCTCCACCCTCATGGCGCTGGGCGCGGTGCTGCGGGTACGCTCCCCCCGGGGCGAGCGGGAAGTGCCCATCGCCCAGTGGTATAAGGGGGTGGGCAAGGTGGACCTTGCCCACGAGGAGCTGCTGGTGAAGATCGTCATCCCACGCGCCAACTGCGAGGGCTATACCGGACACTACATCAAATACGCCATGCGCAGCGCCATGGACATCGCCACACTGGGGGTCAGCTGCCTGGTGAAGCTCAGCGCGGACAAAAGGACCGTTGAGGAGGCCCGCCTGGCCTTCGGCGTGGCGGGCCCGGTGCCCATGCGCGCCTGCGGCGCGGAGGCGGCCGTGCGGGGCCTGCCCATCGGGGAGGCCGTCGGCCGGATCGGCCGGGCGGCGCTGGAGGATGTGCATCCGCGCTCCAGCTGGCGGGCGTCCAAAGAGTTCCGCCTGCAGCTGGTGGAGGAGCTGTCGGGCCGCGCCCTGCGGGAGGCGGCCCGGAAGGGAGGGGCACAGATATGATCGAAGCGCTCCAATGTACCGTCAACGGAAGGGCGGTGGAGGTGGGGATCGATCCCCGGGAATCCCTGGCCGACGTGCTGCGGGAGCGGTTGGGCCTGACCAGCGTGAAAAAAGGCTGCGAAGTGGGGGAGTGCGGAGCCTGCACCGTCCTGGTGGACGGAGTGGCCATCGACTCCTGCATCTATTTGGGCGTCTGGGCCCAGGGGAAGCGCATCCTCACCGTGGAGGGCCTGCAGACGGAAAGCGGGGAGCTCTCCCCCATCCAGAGGGCGTTTGTGGAGGAAGCCGCCGTCCAGTGCGGCTTCTGCACCCCCGGCATCATCATGAGCGCGGTGGAGATCGTGGGCAGCGGCCGGCAGTACACCCGGGACGAGCTGCGCAGGCTCATCTCCGGCCACCTGTGCCGCTGCACCGGCTATCAGAACATCCTCAACGCCGTAGAGCGGGCGGTCAACGAGGCCCACAAGTTCGTGGGCGGGGCGGAATGAGAACGCGGGCCGGCCGGGCAAAGGGGCGGGTGCGGATATGACGCTGAAGCAGATCGAGTATTTCCAGACGGTCTGTGCCAAGGGGAATATCTCCGCTGCGGCGGAGGCGCTGTTTATTTCCCGCTCCGTGGTCTCCCGTGCCATTGCCGAGCTGGAAGAGGAGTTCGGGACCCAGATCTTTACACGCTCCAAAAACGGCGTTGTCCTGACGGAGAGCGGAACCATCCTGGCCCAGCTGTTCGAGACGTTTACGGCCAGCTACGCCACCGCCAAGGGGCGGATCGGCCGGCTGCGCACTCAGGAGCAGACACGGCTGCTGCGGCTGGGCGTTACGCCCACCAATGCCTACTGCATCTACCATACCTACCTGGAGGAATTCCAGTGCCGCTATCCTCAGATCCGCCTGTATATTGAGGAATACAGCGCCTATGACGCCTGGCGCATGCTGCTGAATGGGCGCCTGGACGCCTTTTTTACACCGGTGCGGCCGGACCCGGTGGAGTTTGACGCGCTGGAGCTCTATCCGAATCCCATCATGCTGGGGGTGGCGGCGGCGGACCCCCTGGCCCAAAAGACGAGCGTCAGCATCGCGGATATTCTGGATCTGCCGCTGGGCTTTTTCAACGCTCCCATGCCCATCGAGGCCACGCTGAAGACCTGCTTTCAGGCGCTGGGCAGGGAATTGAGCGTGGTGATCCGGACGTCGGACCAGATGCTGCTGAAGGAACTGACCCGGCAGGGGAAGCTCTATCCGATCCTGCCGCTGGATATGATGGCGACGTGGGAGGAGGTAAGGCAGGTGCCTCTGGACTTTTTCCACCCCAGCACGAACTGGCTGGTATGGAGCCGCGGACTTTATCAGCAGAGCGCGATGGAGCCCTTTCTTACCTTTATGCGGCAGCAGACCCGGCAATCCTAGCGTCTGCGGCACGAGCGGCGCGGGCGAACGCCGCGGGACAGGAGCTGGAGCGGGCGCCTTCCATACAAAAGGCCGGAGCATTGCCTTGGAAGGGCAATGCTCCGGCCTTTTGTATGAGAGACGGCGTTACCGGCCGGCCAAAGGCGGCGCGTTCCGGTACGGCCCCGCTTCGGGTTCAGTGCTCGCACCGTCCGCACTCGTTGCAGACGCCGTCGCGGAGACAGCCGGGCGCGTCCACCAGGGAGCGGCAGAAGTCCAGCGGCAGCACGGGTTGCTGCGAAGGGACGGGCTGCGCAGCCTGCTCCGGCGGCTCAGTGCTTGGGCGGTTCATTGAATTTTTCCTGAAAGTCCAGGTCCAGGCGCTGGCCCTTTTCCCGCTGTTCCCGGGCCAGCTTGGCCTTATCGGTGTACAGGCCGTACTGATGGGCCTGCACACATTCCCGGTAGGAGGGGTCCTTGGCCTCAAACTTGGCGTTGCGGGGCAGGGGCACGTCCTGGTCCACCAGGATATCCTGCACCTTGCGGATATCCACCCCGTGGGCGGTGGAGCCGTCGGCGACCGCCACGGCGGCGGCCACGCCGGCGGCCTGTCCGGTGCCCACACACTGCGGGATCAGATCCAGCCAGTCGATGGCGATGCCGTCGGCAGACAGGTGGCGGCCGGGACAGAGCAGGTTTTCCACCCCCTGAGGCAGGATGGCCCGGTAGGGGATCTCGACCGGGCCGCAGTCGTTGACCTGGCATATGGTGGAGTGCCAGGCGATCACGTCGTCGTGTTGGATGGCGTAGGCAAAATCGGCGGTGCTCATCACGTACTCGCCCACCAGGCGGCGGCTGATGCGGGTGCCCAGCTGAGGCGCGATATCGTAGAGGTACGCGTTGCGGAAGGCCACGGGCACGGCCTGGCGCAAATAGTCCAGTACGTCCCGCATGGTGCTGCGGGTGTTCATCTCGGTCTCCGTCTGATCCTTGACCTGCGAGCAGTCCCGGTTGGCGTGCCAGCTGTTGACCCAACAGATGTCGTTTTGGTTGCTGGGCATGGGCAGGCAGCGGAACCCGGCCACCCGGGTCAGACCCAGGCGCAGGGCGGCCATCTCGTCCGGGTGGGTGCTGCGCCACTGGTAGAACAGGTCCCAGTTGATGCCGCCGATCCGCCACACCAGGGCGGTGGTGTTGGCGCGGGTCACCTGGTCGGCCATGCTCTGGCAGGGGGCGCCGGCCCGGGAGTACAGGTCGCCGTCGCCGGTGGCGTCGATCACGATCTTGGCAAGGATCGCCTTGCGGCCCTCCTTGCTCTCGTAGACCACGCCCTTGACCCGGCCGCCTTCCAGAATGGGGCGCACGCCCATGCTGTGGCACATGACCCGGATGGCGTCCTTGTGCTCCAGAAGCATTTTGTCCATCTCGATCTTCAGCTGATTGGGCTCAAAGTAGACGGAACGCACCAGGCAGGACGGCTTGCAGCCGCCGTAGCCGTCCCGGCTGACGCAGTCGTGGAAGGCGCGCCAGGGATGAAGCAGGGCCGGGTCGGTGCAGCCCACCTGGTCCAGTCCGGGGGCGGTCACCGCGCCGGGGATCTTGCTCAGGCGGGTAAACCACTCCTCCTGAAGGCCGCGGACAAAGGATTTGTCATACCAGGAGAGGTTGGGGACCATGATCACATAGCCGCCGGTCACATCGCCGCCCATATAGCCGTAGCGCTCCAGCAGGATGATGTTTTTGGCCCCTGCCCGGGCGGCGGCAATGGCGGCGGAGTGGCCGGCCGCGCCGCCGCCGACCACCAGGATGTCGCATTCCTCCTGGACCGGCAGCTCGGCTGCGGGCTCCAGATAAGTCTTGTTCGTCATAGTAGAATTTTCTCCCTTGCTGGTAGTTTGGTCAGACCACGTAGCCGCCTACGATACAGATCAGGCTGGCCAGTACGATAAAGAGGATGTTGGTCACAACGCCCTTGGTAAAGATAAATTTGGAGGTCATTTCCTCCCGGCCCAGCAGGATGGGGGCATAAGCAATGGCTCCGTTGGTCAGGAAGGCGCACATGCTGGCCAGGATGGTGGCCACGCCCAGGATGGTGGCGTTGCCGCGGCCCTCCATCTGCATGGTACAGGCCAGAGGGATGCAGATGGCGTTGATGGTGAAGCTGACGGGCATACCGTTGGTAAAGTTGGTGAAGATGGTGGATACGGCCACACAGAGAATGACCATGATGGGCCAGCTGGCATTGCCCAGAATGGGCCCCAGAACCGTAGCGATGGCGGCCTTGATACCCAGATCATCGGAGGCGATGGCGGAGCCGCAGATGGTGAAGCAGCCGGCCACGGCCACGATCCCCCACATGGTCTTGGACTGAAGCAGCTTGACGCCGTTGATGAAGGGCTTGCCCTCCCGGTCCCGCATCAGGCACAGGACCGCGAAGAGAACGATCCAGACCCAGGTGGAGCCGATCTTGTTGTAAAAATCATAGACGGCGCTGCCCTTGGGCAGAGCCATGCCCAGCAGCAGGAACACGATGCCGAACAGCATGAAGCCGAAGAGGGTCTTCTGCTTGCCGGTCATCTTCAGGTCGGCCTCGGTCAGCCCCATCTTGTCCACGTCGAACTCCTTCAGCGGGGTCAGGTCGGTCTTCCAGACAAAGCGGATGAACAGCGTGTAGACCAGCACGAAGGCCAGCACCACCAGCGTGGCCACGACCAGGTAGGCCATATTGTTGAAGGGCAGCCCGCTGCTCTCCATAATGCCGCTGATGATGGCGATGGAGGAGAGGTGCACGCCCTTGAAGGGCAGTACATAGGCCCCCATGGCCGCGATGTAGATGCCCAGCAGCAGCTCCCGCTTCAGGTCGCTGTTCTTCTCCACCCCGCACATCTCGCAGATGCCGTCCAGGATCGGATACCACAGCAGGAGCATGGTCGTGGGGCTGCTGACCAGTGCGGCGCAGACTAAAACAGTCAGGAAAAGCGCGGTGATGAGACGCATGGGATGCCCCTTCAGAGCCCGGATCTTGAGGACCTTGCGGGCCAGCACGTTGACCGCGCCGGATTCCGTCACGGCCCCGGTCAGCGCCATGACCCAGATGATCTGCTGAATGGTGGTATTGCCGAACCAGGTCTTCAGCAGGTCGCCCGCAGTGGTAAAGTCGCAGACGATCATGCCGAACAGGCCCAGCAGGGCGGGCCAGAAGGTCTCTCCGGTGACGATGGTGGCGATCAGCACCCCAAAGAAAATACCCAGGATGCTGATGCCCACCGGCGTAATGCCGGCAAAGGGCTGGACCAATTTCCCAAACAGGAAAATAAAGCATAGCGAAATAGCGACACAGATATAGTATTTAACGTTTTTTCCGCGTGCAGTTAAAGCTGACATTCTGCTCCCTCTCTTTCATCTGGTAGACTGTGCCGGATTTTCCCGCCCCTGATGCAGAGCCTCCTTTCGCTGGCGGCAGCTGTCTTGGTCAAGGCCTACTATACTGCCGCTTTCTGTAGTCTGTAAAGAACGGGATCCGGACGTAATGAAGCATTTTTGATGCGGATAGAAGGGGAAGAGCAGAAAAACGGGTCTGCGGCTATGCCGCAGACCCGTTTGACTTCTTTTGGGGTTCAGCACATGGGCTTGAGATCGGGGGAGACGATCAGGGTAGCCTCGGTAGCGGCCTGCACCTGCTCGACGGTGAATTCAGGGTTGATCTCCACCAGCTCCAGGCCCTTGTCGGTGACATTGATCACGCACATTTCGGTGATGATCTTGGTGATGCAGTGCACCGCGGTATAGGGCAGACGGCATTTCTTCAGGATCTTGGGATTGCCCTTGGCGGTGTGCTCCATGGCCACGATGACTTCCTTGGCACCCACCAGCAGATCCATGGCGCCGCCCATGCCGGGCATCTTCTTGCCGGGGATGATCCAGTTGGACAGGGAACCCTCCTCGTCCACCTCCAGGCCGCCCAGAATGGTGGCGTTGACGTGGCCGCCGCGGATAAAGCCGAAGGAAGTGGCGGAGTCGATGTAGCAGCCGAAATTGGCGGCCTGGGCGGGCTGTCCGCCGGCGTCCGTCTTATAGCGGGGCTCGGCCTCCTCGGGGGTGGGCTTGGGGCCGGTGCCGATGATGCCGTTCTCGGACTGAAGGATCACGTGGACGCCCTCGGGCAGGTAGGCGGGAACCAGCGTGGGCAGGCCGATGCCCAGGTTGACCACGTCGCCGTCCTTCAGCTCCTGGGCGACGCGCTTGGCGATAAAGCCCTTGATCTCAGACTTATCCATTATGCTTTCCCTCCATCCACGATGTAATTGACAAAGGCACCGGAGGTGACCACGTTCTCGGGCTCGATATCGCCGATCTCCACCAGGTTATCGCCTTCGGCAATGACCACGTCGGCGGCGGTGGCCATAACGATGTTGAAGTTCCGGGTGGTGCCCTTATACCAGATGTTGCCGAACTGATCCACAATGTGGCCGTTGATCAGGGCAAAGTCGGCACGGATGGGCTTCATGAGCAGGTACTCCTTGCCGTCGATGGTCTGCTTGCCCAGGCAGTAGGGGGAATCCTCCACGATCGTGCCCACGCCGGTGGGGGTGAGTACGCCGCCCAGGCCGGCGCCGCCGGCGCGGATCATTTCCGCCAGGGTGCCCTGGGGGATCAGGTCCACCTGCAGCGTCTTATCCACCATGCCCTGGGTGCCCACGTCGGGGGTCATGCCCACGTGGGTGGCGATGACGTGCTTGACCTGGTGATTGTGGACCAGCTTGGCCATGCCGTAGAATTCCTCGCCGTTGGGGCCGGTCGCCATACCGCAGTCGTTGCCGATGAGGGTCAGGTCCTTGGTGCCCTTCTCTGCCAGGGCCTCGATAATGTGATGGGCGCTGCCGCAGCCCAGGAAACCGCCGCACATGATGGTGGCCCCATCGGGGATCATGGCCACGGCCTCCGCAACAGAAATTACTTTATTGCGCACGATATTGCCCTCCTAAAATGAAGAATGGGAGTTTTGCCGTATGCCGGAGCGGGGGCGGTCTGTTCCCGTCCCCGTTCCGGCACAGCGCTGAGTTTCATTTAGCACTTTTCGAAAATGGTGGCAACGCCCATGCCGCCGCCGATGCACAGGGTGGCCAGGCCGCGCTTGGCGTCGCCGCGCTTGGCCATCTCATGCAGCAGCGTGACGATGATGCGCGCGCCGGAAGCGCCCACGGGGTGGCCGATGGAGATGGCGCCGCCGTTGACGTTGACGCGGCTCATGTCGAAGTTCAGCTCGCGGGCCACGGCGATGGACTGGGCGGCAAAGGCCTCGTTGGCCTCCACCAGGTCGATGTCCTCAATGGTCACGCCGGCCTTGGACATGGCGTTGCGGGAGGCGGGCACGGGGCCCACGCCCATGATCTTGGGATCCACGCCGCCCTGGCCCCAGCCGACCAGCTTGGCCATGGGCTTCAGGCCGTACTTCTCAACAGCCTCGCCGCTGGCCAGCAGGATGGCGGCGGCGCCGTCGTTGATGCCGGAGGCGTTGGCGGCGGTCACGCGCTGGACGTGCTTTCTGGCGTCGTCAGCGTGGACGCCGGTGACCTCGAAGGTGTGCACCACCTCGTCCTCCACGCCCTCGGGCCCCACGGGGAAGGCGCCCCGCAGCTTGGCGATGCTCTCGCAGGTCACGCCGGCCTTGGGGAACTCGTCCACCTTGAACTCCACCAGTTCCTTCTTCTTCTTGACCAGGACGGGCACGATCTCGTCGTCAAACTTGCCGGCCTTCTGGGCGGCCTCGGTCTTCTGCTGGGAGCTGGCGGCAAAGGCGTCCAGCTCCTCCCGGGTGATGCCCCAGATGTCGCAGATGTTCTCGGCGGTGGTGCCCATGTGGTAGTTGTTGTAAGCATCCCACAGGCCGTCCTTGATCATGGTGTCCACGACCTTCTTGTCGCCCATGCGGGCGCCCCAGCGCTCGGCGGGCAGGGCGTAGGGGGCGGCGGACATGTTCTCGGTGCCGCCGGCCACGATGATCTCAGCGTCCCCGGCCAGGATGGCGCGGGCGCCCTCGATCACGCTCTTCATGCCGGAGCCGCACACCATGCCGACGGTGTAGGCGGGCACGGAATAGGGCAGACCGGCCTTAACGCCCACCTGACGGGCAGGGTTCTGGCCCTGCGCGGCGGTGAGGATGCAGCCGAACATCAGCTCGTCCACCTGCTCGGGCTTCACGCCGCCGCGGCTCAGCACTTCCTTGACGACTGCCGCGCCCAGATCGGTGGCGGGCACGTCCTTCAGGCTGCCCCCGAAAGACCCCACTGCCGTACGGCAGCAGTTGACTACGTAGACTTCTTTCATGTACGAAGACCTCCAAAAATTTATATTCTTCCCGTGCTGGAAATACCCTTCGGCCTGATTATACGCCTGCCTCACACAAAAATCAACTCCAAGAGGAAGAGTTTTTCGGGCCGTTTTGGGGATTTTAAGTTAAAACTTTAACAATTCGGGGCAAAAGCGCGTCCGGCCAAAGGGCCGGACGCGCTCCGCTTCCGGGGACGCGGCGGAGCCGCTCAGTTGGCGGGCAGAGACACGGTATACTCACCGCCGCCGTCAGAAGCCGCCCCGGCCGCCTCCATCCGGGAGAGCTCCGCGTGAGTGACCAGCTGGGAGGCGCCGCCCACGACGCCGTATTTCTCCAGCACGGCCAGAGTTTCCGCGGCGCTCTTTTGAAGCGTGATGCAGACGACGTTGCCTTCGTACGCCGTCTCCGCGCCGGGTTCGTCCGTGCTGTTTTGCGCCGCGTTCCGGGCGGCGGGGGTCCGGAAGTCCAGATACAGGTCGCTGAGGTAGCAGTTCTCCTGCCGCGCCTGGTCGTCCAACAGGTAGCGCACCCCGAGGCGCCCGGCGGCCAGGTCGCTGCGCACCGCGGTCAATAGCTCCTCCAGGGCGGCGCTGTCCACGTAGACGTCCGCGTAGGAGGCCTCGGAGGCGTCGCTCCCGGGCTGGGGATTTTGCAGATTGGAGACCCAGGCGTCCACCAGCCGGGCGTTCCCGCTCCAGCGGGGGAAATAGCCCTGTTCCACCTGCGTGCGGTCGTTGAGCAGCCGGGTAAGCAGGCTGGCGGCGGAGGAGGGATCGGTCAGGTCGGCCGCGGTGACCGGCAAGGAGTAGCGCCGGAGGACGCGCCCGCCGGTGTTCAGGGTATAATCCAGCCAGACGGAGACCGAGCTGCTGGTCTCCACATACAGCCCGTCGGTCAGCTGGACCGCGCCGTAATCGTCCGCCTGGTCAAACCGGTCCTTTTCCGCCACAATGGCCCGGTGCAGCTGCTCCACCAGCGCCAGATCGGCCGGGTCGCTCAGATTCAAAGAGGTATAGTTGAGGTCGTCGTAGGGGGCGGAGCGCACGTCTCCGATCTGGACCGAGGCCACCTGGTCCGAGCCGGGCACCCGGCGCTCGAAGCCGGTCAGGTCGAATTCCAGCACACAGACCAGCGCGGTCAGGCAGCCCAGCAGGACCAGACAGCCCTTCCAGCTCCGCCGGAAGACCCAAAACCGCTTGCGCAGCAGCATTTCGGCCACGAAATAGCCCGCCGCGCCGCACAGAAGGAGGAACGACAGCAGGGTCCAGGCGTTCTCGGGCAGACTGTAGAGAAACATCCCGTACAGGAAAGAGCCCAGAGCCACGGCGGCGCAGGCGCCCACGCCGTACTTGAAGACGGGGCGCACCCAGCCCACACTGACGATGTCTCCGGCGCGCTCCAGCGAGCGGCGCCGGTAGACCAGCAGGGCCAGCCCGGTCAGGATCAGCCCCGCCAGGGCATAGAGCAGCACCACGTGCAGTCCGTAGAACTGGACGTACACCCCGTTGCCGCCCGGATAGATCAGATTTAGCGTGTAGGTCAGGCGCAGGGCGGGGGAGAGCCAGACGGCGGCCTCGCTCAGCCTGGGGATGCCCGCGTAGCCGTAGACGAATGCCCCGGCCAGAGCGTCAAAGAGGTACGCCAGCCCGGCTGCCAGAATGTTCAGGATGCCGTAAAAGGCGGGCAGGGCCAGGATGTGGCCGGTAAACATGGCGCAGAATACCGCGAAGGAGTAGAAAAAGAAGCACAGAAGGCTTTGTACCGTCAGCCACATGCACAGACTGCCCGCATTCACCGCCCCCGCCAGGGCTTCGGCGGCCAGGGAGAGCACAAAGACCGCCAGATTGGGCAGCAGGAAGCAGGAGAGCCCGGAGAGGTAGTTGGTCAAGAACAGCCCCTCCCGCTTCAGGGGCAGGGTATGCATCAGTCCTACCGAGCGGCTGTTATAGAGGTATGAAAACACCGCCATGGCCGAGAGCAGCCCGAAGATCAGGGCCATGGCCAGACCGGCGCTGCCGCCCTCCAGAAACTGCAGGGGGCGCTGAGCGGCTCTGGCGCTGTCCCACCAGCGGCTCTCGTTGAGGATGGAAATGGGCAGCAGGAACAGCCAGATCAGGCCGTACAGCGCCCAGATGGGCCAAAAGCGGGACAGGTTTTTTTGATAGAGGGTGAGATTAAAGCACGATGTCGCGGACCGCATAGTCCTCACCTCCCAGCTCGTAAATAAAGATCTCCTCCAGGGTCAGGGGCAGGGCCTCCATGAGGATGGGGGCATACGCCGCCAGGCGGTTGGTGACCTCGGTGGCGTTGCCCCGGACGATCAGGGTGTGGATGCGGCCCACCTGGGAGATGTTGAGGATCTCCAGGTCCGCCGGGAGCTGGGGCAGCTGCTTTTCCTGGAAGACCACCTGCATCTTGACCACGTTTTCCTGAAGGTCGCTGAGGCTGCGTTCGATGAGCACCTTTCCCCGGGAGAGAATACCCACGTGGTCGCATACGTCCTCCAGCTCCCGCAGGTTGTGGGAAGAGACCAGCACCGTGGTGCCGTGCTCGGCCACGTCTCCCATCAAAAGGCTCCACACCTGCCGCCGCATCACCGGGTCCAGGCCGTCCACCGGTTCGTCCAGCACCAGCACGTCCGGCCGGCAGCACAGCGCCAGCCAGAAGGCGCTCTGCTTCTGCATGCCCTTGGAAAGGCGGCGGATGGACTGGCGCTCGTCCACGGTGGTGAACACGTCCTTGAGCGCCTGATACCGGGCCTGGTCAAAGCGGGGATAGAAGCCCCGGAAAAAGCGCATCATGTCCCGTGTGGAGGCGGAGAGGAAGTAGTACAGCTCGTCGGGGATGCTGGCCAGGCGGGCCTTGACCGCCGGGTTTTCGTACACCGGCGCGCCGTCCACCAGCACTTCGCCGGAATCCTGGCGGTAGACCCCGTTGATATGGCGGAGTATGGTGGACTTGCCCGCGCCGTTGGGCCCCACCAGCCCGTAAATGGAGCCGCTGGGCACCGTCATGGTCAGCCCATCCAGGGCCCGGAAGCCGTCGAAGGTCTTTACCACGTCTTTTACCTGGATCATTGTCCCGCCTCCTCTCGCCGCGCCTGACGCAGGGCCGCGTCCCGCAGCCGCAGGGTCAGCTCCTCCGCCGTCATGCCCAGGAATAAAAGCTCTGCCGCAGAGCTGTCGAACTGGCCCAGCAGGGCATCCCGCCGCACCCGGTTTACTCCGTCCTGGGGAGCGGCGAAGGAGCCCTTGCCCGCCACGGTGTAGAGATAGCCCTCCGCCTCCAGCGACTCGTAGGCCCGCTGGATGGTGTTGGGATTGATGGCCAGGGAAGAGCCCAGCGCCCGGACCGAGGGAAGCCGGTCCCCGGTCTGGATGGCCCCCGTGACCACCAGATGCCGCAGGCCGTCCTTGACCTGTTCGTAGATGGGCCGGGCATCCCGGTAATTGAGAGAGATCATGCGCCCGTCTCCTTTCCGCCGGGGCAGGGGCGCCCCGGGTGTATGAAGCGTGTTAGTACAGCTAGTATATACAAGGGCCGGGCGGAAATGTTTAAGAAATTATAACACTTTTCAGTCGAACTCCCTTTTTCCCGATGACAAATGCCGCGCGGGCGCGTATAATCAAAGGTGCCGAAACCAAGAAAGGAAGCCCGCGTCATGACCTATTGGGACAAGACCAACTGGAACTGCTATCTGGAGCAGGTGGAGGACCTGCTGGAGACCCCCGCGGTGCGCGCTATGCAGGGCATCCGCCATCACCCCGGCGTGTCCTGCTATGAGCACTCGGTCTTCGTCTCCTATACCGCCTTCCGCCTGGCCCGGAAGTGGGGGCTGGACTACCGCGCTGCCGCCCGGGCCGGGCTGCTGCACGACCTGTACCTCTACGATCCCCGCAGCCTCAGGTCCTACCGCCAGTGCTTCGCCCATCCGGCGGCCGCCCTGCGCAACGCCGTCAAGCTGTGCGGCGGGCTTTCCTCCAAGGAGGAGAACATCATCCTCTCCCACATGTGGCCCATGGCCCGCCGCCGTCCCCGCTGCCGGGAGGCGCTGACCGTCAATCTGGCGGATAAGCTCTGCGCCACCGCCGAGGTGACCCACATCTGGCGCCGGCTGGCCCTGCGGCGCATCCTGCTGGCCTGAACGGTGCGGGCGTCTTCGCCGAGCCTGCGTTTGTCCGCCGCAAGCGGACACGCCGGCGTGTTTTATCCGAGAAAAGCGGGGGAAACGGCGGCAAAATTGTGCAAGGCACATAAAGTGCGGGAAAAACGTGGATTTTTTGAATTTGTCGATGCAATTTTGAGACCATTTTGCTATAATGAAACGGAAAAGAGAGGTGCGCCATATGGAAGGAAAGGGCGCGGTCGTGTTTCTCCCCCGGGAGGACGGCCGGTTCAATTGGATGCTGGAGGAGCTGATGTTCGCTCCGCCGGCGGTCTGGATGGCCGAAGCGCTGCGCGCGGAGGGGTTCGAGAAATTTTTAGTGGTCTGCCACGACGATGACCGGCAGGCGGCCCAGGCCTGCTTCCCGGAGGGGACGGGCTATGTGACCACCGGCGCCACCGACGCACGGGAGCGGCTGGCGGAATTCCTGTCCGGCCTGACGGGACGGGTGGCCGTGGTGACCCAGCCGGTCTATCTGAACGCCGCCGCCGCCGCGTATCTGGCGGACGACGGGGCGGCGCTGCCCCGGGGGGAGAGCTGCGGCGTGTTCCGGGTGGACTCCGCCGCGCTCAAAGACGCGCTGGACGCGGGGGCGGACTTCGACGCCGTTTTGCGGGAGAAGGGGGAGGCCTTTGGCCAGCCCTACGGGCAGTTCCTGGGCATCCAGCCGCTGAGCCGGGGCATGGACTGGCTCAGCGCCCAGAGCTTTGCCCACCACGACGGCGTATCCGCCCTGAACCGGGCGCTGACGACCGGACGCGGCGTGATCGTGGTGGACCCCGCCAACACTTACGTGGGCCCGCAGGTCACCGTGGGGGACGGTACCGTGCTGCTGCCCGGCACTATTTTGCGGGGGAAGACCGTCATCGGCCGACACTGCGAGATCGGCCCCAATTCCATGGTCCGGGACTGCACCATCGGGGACGGGGTGACGGTGAACGCATCCCAGCTCAACGAGAGCCGGGTGGACGACGGCGTGAAGATCGGCCCCTTTGCCTACATCCGGCCCAACTGTCATGTGGGGGCCAACGTGAAGGTGGGCGACTTTGTGGAGCTGAAGAACTCCGACATCGGCGCGGGCACGAAGATCTCCCATCTCACCTATGTGGGCGATTCCGACGTGGGGCAGCGGGTCAACTTCGGCTGCGGCACCGTCACCGTCAACTATGACGGCGCCACCAAGTTCCGCACCACCATCGGGGACGACGCCTTTATCGGCTGCAACACCAACCTGGTGGCCCCCGTAAAGGTGGGCGACGGCGCCTACACCGCCGCCGGGAGCACCATCACCAACGAGGTCCCCGCCGACTCCCTGGCCATCGCCCGCAGCGTGCAGGTGGTCAAGAAGCAGTGGGCCGCCAAGCGCCGCAAGAGCAGGAAATGATCCCGGAAGCGGGAAATGATAAAGAGAAACAAAAATGAGAGGATGTCAGAAATGATCGCACACGGCAAGGATATCAAAATCTTTTCCGGCAATTCCAACCGGCCCCTGGCCGAGGCCATCTGCAAGGAGATGGGGATGGAACTGGGCAACGCCGAGGTCGGGGCTTTTTCCGATGGGGAGAACTTCGTCTCCATCTACGAGACGGTCCGCGGCTCCGACGTGTTTGTGGTACAGTCCACCTGCTCGCCCGTCAACGACAACCTGATGGAGCTGCTCATTATGATCGACGCCCTGAAGCGGGCCTCCGCCGGGCGCATCACCGCCGTGATGCCCTACTTCGGCTACGCCCGTCAGGACCGCAAGACCAAACCCCGCGACCCCATCTCCGCCAAGCTGGTGGCCAACCTCATCACCCGTGCCGGCGCCGACCGTGTGCTGACCATGGACCTGCATGCCAATCAGATCCAGGGCTTTTTCGATATCCCCGTGGACAATCTGCTGGGCAACCCCGTGTTTACCAATTACCTGCACCAGCGCTATGCCGGGCAGGAGGACGACGTGATCGTGGTCTCTCCCGACGTGGGCAGCGTGGCCCGGGCCCGGGCCTTTGCCCAGAAGCTGGGCATGGGACTGGCCATCGTGGATAAACGCCGCCAGAAGGCCAACTCCTCCGAGGTCATGAACATCATCGGCGAGGTGCGGGGCAAAAAGGTCCTCCTCTTTGACGATATGGTGGACACCGGCGGATCCCTGTGCGGCGCGGCGCAGGCCCTGGTGGAGCTGGGCGGCGCCACGGAGGTGGTGGCCTGCGCCAGCCACGGCGTGCTCTCCGGGCCCGCGGTGGAGCGCATTGAAAAGAGCGTGATCAAGGAAGTGTTCTTCCTCGACACCGTTCCCGCCCGTCCCGGCGTAAATTGTGATAAGATCAAGTATCTCTCCGTGGCCCACATGTTTGCCGAGGCCATCGAGCGCATCTACGAGGAGATCTCCGTCTCCAAGCTGTTCGTGTAAGCGGCGTCCGGGAGCGCTCCCCGGCTGCAGAGCCGCTGCGCAGAGCCGACAAAAGACAGACCGACCGGGGAGGGCGGGGGCTTGCCCCCGCCGTTTCCCGTTTTGGATCGATTCTCCCATTTCGCTCCCAGAGCGGAATGGGAGCGCGCCCGGCGGGCGCAAAACCCGTCCGAATCAACCTTCCTGAAACACAGCGCCCGCTGTGTTTCAGGAAGATCCGTATCAAGGGGTAATAGGATGCTGTTTGGCAAGAACAAAAACGGTGTGGAGTGGCTTGTGGTGGGATTGGGAAACCCCGGCGGGCAGTACGAGCTCACCCGTCACAACGTGGGCTTTCGGGTGGTGGACGAGCTGGCCGAGCGCTGCCGCGTGCCCGTACAGAAGCTGAAATACCGCGCCCTCACCAATACGGCGGAGGTGGGCGGGCACAGGGTGCTGCTGATGAAGCCGGTGACCTATATGAACCTCTCGGGCGAGGCGGTGCGCCCGGCGGCGGATTTTTACAAGATTCCGCCCGAGCGGGTGCTGGTGATCTCCGACGACGTGTCCCTGCCCGTGGGCAGGCTGCGCATTCGGAAAAACGGCTCCGCCGGGGGGCACAACGGCCTGAAAAACATCATTCTTCAGCTGGGCGGGGACGGTTTCCCCCGGGTCAAGGTGGGGGTGGGCGGCAAGCCCCACCCGGATTACGACATGGCCGACTGGGTCCTCTCCAAATTCACCGGGGAGGACGCCAAGGCGATGGATCAGGCCGTCAAGCGGTGTGCCGACGCGGTGGAGTGCCTGCTGCGGGAGGGAGCGGACCGGGCCATGAGCCGCTTCAATGGCTGAGCAGGGCGGCGCGCGTCTGGCCTGGCCCGACGCGGCCAAGGGGCTGGGCGTGCTGCTGGTAGGACTGGGGCACTCCCGCCTTCTGCCGGAGTGGGCGAGCGCCTGGATCTACTCCTTCCACATGCCGCTGTTTTTTCTGCTCAGCGGCTGGTTTTTTTCCCTGCGCCCCGGCGGCGTGGGGGCGACCCTGCGCCATAAGGCGCTGCCGATCCTGATGCCCTACCTGGCGTATAACCTGGCGTTCTTCTGCTGGGAAAGCGCCGCGGCCCTTGCCGCGGGCGGCGGGCCCGACTGGGACGGACTGCTGGGCATCGCCCTGCAGTGGCCGGATACCCCCTGGGCCGGGCGGGCCTGGTTCTTCCCCGGCCTCTTTGCGGCGGAATGCCTGTTTGCCCTGCTGCTGCGCGCTCTGGAGGGGAGGGAAAACAGACTGCTCCCCGCCGCGCTGCTGGCGGCGGGGGCGGTGTGGATCTACGCCCGGCTGGGCGGGGCCAGACTGCCCTGGCATGTGGACGCCGCGGTGCTGCTGCTGCCCTATCTGGCCCTGGGCCGCCGGGCCCGGCACTGGCTGGAGAGACATCCCGCCTCTGTCTGCAGCGCGGGACAAACGATACGGGTGGCCCTGGTGTGTTTGGGGGCCAACCTGCTGCTTACCGCCTTCAACCGGAATCTGGGCCCCACCCGGATCGACTATAATCTGCGCTACCTCAATGAGTTTTTCACCTGCTACGCCGCGGGCGCCTGCGGCGCGGCGTTTTGTGTCCTGCTCTGCCGGGCGCTTCCGGCGGCCCGAGGCCTGCGCTTTCTGGGGAAATACAGCGCCGCCTACTATGCCGTGGGGTGGCTTGGTTCCAATCTGGCCCAGCGGGCTGTGGAGTGCCTCGCGCCCGTCTCAGGCTGGGGCCTGCTGGCGGTCCACCTGGCGGGGCTGGTTCTGATCCCGGCGCCGCTGATCCTGCTGCTGGATCGCTTTTGCCCCATCCTGCTGGGGCGCAGGCGGCCGCACCGGGCGCCCGCCGTCCGTCGCTGAGTGGGCGCTGCGCCCGTGACTTCCAAAATTTTCTATTTAGGAGGGCCCTATGAAGCCGCTGCTTGCCGCGCTCAACGATCTCCCGGAATTCCGGCAGCTGTGCGCCGCCGTGGACAACGGCGCCTGTCCGGCGGCGGTGAACGGCCTGTCCGCCGTTCATCGCGCCCACTTTGCCGCCGGGCTGCGCCAGGCCCTGGGGCGGCCGGTGGTACTGGTCTGTGCCGACGAGGGGGAGTGCCAGCGGCTGGAGCGGGATCTGGCCGCGCTCTCCGGAGAAGGGGTGCGCACCCTGTCCGCCCGGGAGTTCACCTTTCATAACGCCGCCGTGGCCTCCCGCCAGTGGGAGCACAGGCGCCTTTCCGTGCTCCGCGCGCTGGCGGCGGGGGAATGCCCCCTGCTGGTGTGCACGGTGGAGGCCCTGTTACAGCGCACCATGCCCAAAAGCCAGCTGATCCATGCCGCGCAGACCCTGCGCCTGGGGGAGAGCCATGACCTGAACGAACTGGCCGGGACGCTGACGGCGGCGGGATACACCCGCTGCGAGCAGGTGGAGGGCGTGGGGCAGTTTGCCCTGCGCGGGGGGATTCTGGACTTCTTTTCTCCCGCCCAGGAGCGCCCGGTGCGGGCGGAGTTTTTCGGGGACGAGGTGGATTCGCTGGGGCTCTTCGACCCCAATACCCAGCGGCGGACCGAGAACATCCGGCAGGCGGAGATCCTGCCCGCCGCCGAGGTGCTGCCCCAGTGCGCGCCGGGGGGCTGGGACGGCCTGCTGGGGGAACTGGACGGCCTGATTGCCCGGGTGAAGCGGCGCAAAGGCGGCAGCGACGCCCTGCTGCGCACGCTGGAGGAGGACCGGGAGCGCCTGGCCGGCCACGCCGTGTTTCCGGCACTGGACCGGTATCTGGGGCTGATCTATCCCCGGGTGGCCACGGCGGCGGACTACCTGCCGGAGGAGGCGGTGGTGCTCTTCAGCGAGAGCCCCCGCGTGGCCGAACGGGCCAAACACTATCTGTGGCAGCTGGAGCAGGACAGCCAGACCCTGCTGGAAAACGGCACGGTGGCCGGGGAGCTGGCCGAGTTCGCCCAGAGCTTCGACGCGCTGTGCCGGCAGCTGGAGGCATGGCCGGTCTGCTATCTGGACTCCTTTGCCTCCGCCCAGTACCCCGCACGGCCCCGCACCCTGCTCAGCCTGCTGGCCAAACAGCTGCCCTCCTACGGCGCCAGCCTGGAGACCGCCGTGTCCGACCTGGCCCACTACGTGTCCGACGGATTTCGGATCGTGGTGCTGGTGGGCAGCGAGCAGCGGGCCCTGAATCTGCAGACCCTGCTGCGGGAGCAGAACCGGAAGACCGCCGTGGACTTCCAGCTGCATGCACTGCCCGAGTACGGCAAGGCGGTCATTGCCGTGGGCGGCCTTACCGCGGGGATGGAGTACCCCGGGGCCCATCTGGCGGTGCTGACGGAGGGGCAGGCCCTGCCGGGCAGGAAGAAGCGCGGGGCCAGGGCGGTGACCAACCGGCAGAAGCTGGGCTCCTACGCCGACCTGTCCCCCGGCGACCTGGTGGTGCATGAGCACCACGGCGTGGGGCGCTTTTTGGAAATGACCCGCATGACGGTGGACGGCGTGGAGAAGGACTACGTGAAGATCGCCTACGCCGGGGCCGACGTGCTCTACGTCCCCGCCACCCAGCTGGACCTGGTGAGCAAATACATCGGTTCCGGCGAGGACGCCAACGAAACGCGCAAGCTCTCCAAGCTGGGGGGGACCGACTGGGAGAAGGCCAAGAGCCGGGCCCGCAAGGCGGTGCAGGACCTGGCGAAGGGGCTCATCCAGCTCTACGCGCAGCGCCAGCGGCAGCCGGGGTATGCCTTTTCCCCCGACTCCCCCTGGATGAAGGAGTTTGAGGACGAGTTCGAGTACGCCGAGACCGACGACCAGCTGCGCTGCATCGAAGAGATCAAGCGGGATATGGAGACCCCCCGGCCGATGGACCGGCTCCTCTGCGGCGATGTGGGCTACGGCAAGACCGAGGTGGCCTTCCGGGCGGTGATGAAGTGCGTGCTGGACGGCAAGCAGGCCGCCATCCTGGTCCCAACCACCGTGCTGGCCCGCCAGCACTTTTTGACCGCCAAGCAGCGTTTTGCCAAGTATCCGGTCGAGATCGACGTGGTCTCCCGCTTTCGCACGCCTGCCCAGATGAAGCAGACCCTGCGCCGGGTGAAGGACGGGAGCATCGACGTGCTCATCGGCACCCACCGGCTGTTCCAGAAGGACGTGGAGTGGAAGGATCTCGGACTGCTGGTGGTGGACGAGGAGCAGCGCTTCGGCGTGGCCCACAAGGAGAAGCTCAAGGAGCTGTCCAAGCAGGTGGACGTGCTTACCCTGTCCGCCACCCCCATTCCCCGCACCCTGAACATGGCGCTCTCCGGCATCCGGGACATGTCCACCCTGGAGGAGCCGCCCCAGGACCGGCAGCCGGTGCAGACCTATGTGCTGGAGCACGACTGGGGCGTGCTCTCCGACGCCCTGCGCCGGGAGCTGGAGCGGGGCGGCCAGGCTTACTACCTCCACAACCGGGTGGAGACCATCGAGCGCACCGCCGCCCGCCTTCAGCAGCTGCTGGGGGAGGATGCGGCGGTGGCGGTGGCCCACGGGAAGATGAGCCAGGAGGAGCTCAACGACGTCATGAGCCGTATGAGCGAGGGAGAGATCGACGTGCTGGTGTGCACCACCATCATCGAGACCGGCATCGACATCTCCAACGTAAACACCCTGGTCATCGAGGACGCGGACAGGATGGGGCTGGCCCAGCTCCACCAGATCCGGGGCCGGGTGGGGCGCTCCACCCGCCGGGCGTACGCCTATTTGACCTACCGCCGGGGCAAGGTCCTCTCCGAGGTGGCCGCCAAGCGCCTGGGAGCCATCCGGGAGTTTGCGCAATTCGGTTCCGGCTTCAAGATCGCCATGCGGGACCTGGAGATCCGCGGCGCGGGCAACATCCTGGGCCCCGAGCAGAGCGGCTTTTTGCTCAGCGTGGGCTATGACATGTACCTCAAGCTGCTGGAGGAGGCGGTGCTGGAGGAGCGCGGGGAGCCCGTTCCCGTGCAGACCGAGTGCGCCGCGGACCTCAGCGTGGCCGCCTCCATCCCCGACCGGTACGTCCCCTCTCCGGAACAGCGGATGGACCTGTACCGCCGCATTGCCGCCATCCGCAGCGAGGAAGACGCCGACGATGTGACCGACGAGCTCATCGACCGCTACGGCGACCCGCCCCGGACGGTTAATAACCTCATCGCCGTGGCTCTGCTGCGCGCCGCCGCCGCCCGGAACGGCATCGGCCAGATCGACCAGAAGGGCATCCGGCTGAACCTTTACCTGGCCCGGTTCGACCTGCAGCGGGTATCTGCCCTGTGCGGGCAGGAACGCTATGGGGGCCGGCTGCTGTTCTCCGCCGGCGAGAAGCCCTACCTCTCCCTGAAGCTCAAACGGGGGGAGGACGCCCTCAAGGCGGCCCAAAAGCTGGTGGAGGACTACGGAAAGACCGCGCCGGCGGAGGAATGAGCGGACGGGGCGCAGGAGCGGCCGCTCCCGTCCCGGCGGGCCGGCTCGCACCGGGCCGCGCCCGGCGCCGACCGAACCTTAAAATTATGAATTTTCAGTAAATCCCGCCCCTTTTTCTTGCCGCGGGGACAGAAACGCGGTATACTCTAACAAGCGTCCGGCCTTTGGCGTGTAGTATCCAGAGCCTCCGCAGGGGCGGCGCCTCTTGTAAATGAAGGAGGATATGAATCAGATGAAACTGAAAAAGCTCCTGTGCGCCGGACTAAGCGGCGTACTTACGGCGGGGCTGCTGGCCGGCTGCGCCGGGACCGGCGAGCCTGAGGCCACGCCCGATCCCGGGGACATCGCATATCAGGCCGCCGGGATCACCCGGGATACCGTGCTCTATACCGTGGACGGTACCGAGGTGCCCGCCGACGAGTACCTGTTCTGGCTGCTGACCAGCATTTCCACCGCCAAGCAGAGCGGCTATCTGGCCGACGACACCGCCTGGGAGGAGGAGATCGACGGCACGCCCACGGCCGACTACCTGAAGAACGACGCGCTGGAGACCAGCAAGCTCTACGCCCTGGTGGAACTCAAGGCCGCGGAGGAAGGCACGGCGATATCCGAAGAGGACCAGACGACGGCGGACGAGCAGATGACTCAGCTCCAGGAGACCCTGGAGGGCCAGGGGATCGTCTATCAGGACTGGCTGGATCAGCAGTGCATCAGCGATACGGCGTTCCGCAAGCTGAACATGGCGTACTACCAGAGCCTGGCCCTGGAGGAGAAATACGCCGCCGACGGGAAGCTGGACCCGGAGGACGCCGAGATGGATGCCTTCCTGGAAGAGCAGGGCATTTACAATGCCAAGCATATCCTGGTGGCGTTTGAGAACTCCACCGGTACGGATGAGACGACCGGCTATCCCACTTACAGCGACGCGGAAAAGGCAGCCAAAAAGGCCGAGGCGGAGGAGCTTTTGGCGCAGATCCGTGCCGCGGACGACCCTGCGGCCAAGTTTGACGAGCTGATGAATGCATACAGCGACGACGGCCGGGACGAAGAGGGCAACCTTTATTACCCCGATGGCTACCTGGCCTACAGCGGTCAGATGGTGGCCGAGTTTGAGGAGGGGGCTCTGGCCCTGGCCGAGGGCGAGATCAGCGAGCCCATCGAGACCGTGTACGGCTATCACATCATCCTGCGCCTGGATGCCGACACCCCGGATACCCGCAGCCTCTACAGCAATTACGCCATGAGCAACCTGATGGACGGGTGGCTGGAAAACGCCGTGGTGGAGACCAACGACGCCTTTGCCGCGCTGGACCCCAAGGCCTTCTATGATAAGATCCAGCAGCTCAACGAAGCCCGTCAGGCCAAGCGGGACGCCGAGGCCGCCGCTCAGGAGAGCGCCGCGCCGGAGGAGACCGGGACGCCGGAGGAGTCCGGTGCGCCGGAAGCGACCGGCACGCCCGCCGGGAGTCCCGCCGCGGAATAACGTCCGCCGCAGAAGTGAAAACCGCCCCGGAGCACCGGCTGGATGCCGGGCTCCGGGGCGGTTTTGCGTGGCGGACCGCCGCGCGGCGGGGGAAGACCGCGGTCGGGCGCAGCGGCAGAGCGGATGCGCTTCCGCCGGGAGGCCGCAGGACGCGGACGGGTAAAATGGTTCCCGCCCGGCGCGCCGTTGGGCAACGGCGCGCCGGGCGGGATGTGAAAGGGAAAGAGAAGAACGCAGATTCAGGCCGCCCGTTCCGGGTCGGCGGCGGGGGCGCCGTGGACGGTGATATAGGACGGCAGGACGCGGAGAAGGCCCTGGATATCCGCCACGCTGGCAAAGACCAGCGGGTCGAGCTTGGCGTCCTCGCGGTATTCGGTGACGTTGAGGTGGGTGCTCCGGCGAAGGGAATTGGTGACCGGGCCGATAAAGAAGTTATACGCACCGGTGGGAAGCGCCTCTACCGTGGCTTCGGTCATGTCGGTCAGTTCCCGGTAATCAAAGGCGTCTCCGTTGCGGCGATAGAGGATAAAGCGCTGGTCGGTGACGGCGAAGCAGACCCGTTTGGGCAGGCCGCGGGCGTCCATAAAGGGGCGCAGGGCCACAAAGATACAGGCTGCCAGTACGACGCCCACCACTATGCGGGCTTGGTTTTCCACCTGGAAGACGTACACGGAGAAATAGGTCAGGTAAGCGATCAGCAGCACGCCCAGGACGGCGCAGACCGCCCAGCGCACAATCAGCAGAGGAACGTGCGGCTTCTCCAGCACCTCCACCGGTTCCGGGGCGCCCGCCCAGAGGACGGTCTCGTCTTTGCGCAGAATGTTTTTGAGAGTGTCGTTCATAATTGGCCTTCCTTTCCAGAAATAACAGGGATTTCTCGCTGATCAGTTTGTGGAAAGACAACGGTCCTGTTTTCTGAGCGGAAGAGCGGTGCGGGGATCAGGTAAACGAGCGCCCGGCGTTATGGAATTTTTCGGCGGTCTCCCGGTCGCCAAGACCGAGATAGGCCCGTTCCAGACCAAAGTAAACCGCAGGATCGGTGGGATCGGCGGCGAGAGCCGCCTTGAGCCGGGAGATCGCCTCCTCCCAGCGTTCTGCATCCAACAAATCGGCGGCGCATTTGTACGCATCGGAGGACGCCGGCAGCGGGTCGGGCGGGGTGACCTCCTTCAGCACGGCGCGCAGCCGGTCGGCGGTAAAGGGCTTTTGCAGGTAGGTGATGCTTTGCAGCTTGGTACACTCCACGGCGTTTTTTACCGTGGGATAGGCGGTGATGACGATCACCGGGGTGTCGTTGCCCTGGGCGCGGATGCGCCGGAGCACCTCCGTGCCGGAGAGCTCCGGCAGCTTGATATCGAGGAAGGCCAGGTCAAAGCGCTCGGAGGAAAAGAGCGCGAGGGCGTCCTTGCCGTTGGTGGCGGTCTTGACCTGGTATCCCTCCAGCTCCAGGCATTTGGTGAGCAGCATGCGGATGTTTTTTGCGTCGTCGACGATCAGGACCTTCTTCATGGGTGCAAAACTCCCTTATCGGACAGCGGAAGGGTAAAATAGAAGCTGGAGCCCTGGTGCAGCTCGCTCTCGCACCAGATCCTTCCGTTGTGGGCCAGGATGATGGATTTGGCCACAGCCAGACCCAGCCCGCTGCCCCGCAGCTCCAGATCGTAGCTGCTGACCTGGACGTATTTGTCAAAAATGCGCTCCAGGAAAGCGGGCGGGATCCCCTCCCCCGTGTCGGACACCTCACAGGTGACGCTTGCGCCGGTCAGCCGGGCGCGGACCAGGATACGACCGCCCGGATCGGTATATTTCACGGCGTTGGAAAGCAGGTTGTTCAGGACCCATTTGATCTTGTCCGGATCGGCCAGAACCAGCGGCAGGTCCGCCTCCGGCTGGGCCGCCAGCGAAACGCCCCCCTGTTCGGCCAGCGGGAGGAACTGGGGAAGAGCGCTGCGGATGATCCCGGCCAGATCGCAGGGAACAAACTGGTAGATCAGATTGGGCGATTCGATCCTGGACAGCAGCAGCAGGTCGGAGACCAGCCGGGAGAGACGTTCGCCATCCTCCTTCAGGGTGGTGACCACCTCGCCCTGGGCCGGGTTCAGCGCCCCCAGGGAGCCGTCGGAGAGCAGATCCGCCCCAAAGACGATGGAGGTGAGGGGCGTTTTGAACTCGTGGGAGATGGTGGCGATGAAATCGCTGCGCATCGTGTCCAGACGCTTGAGCTCGGTAATATCGTAAAAGACCAGGATGACCGACCCGGGGTCGATCCCCTCGTAATGCAGAGGCGTCAAGGTAACGTTGAAATAACGGGCGTCATCGGAGGAGCCGATACAGAGCACCTCCTCCTGATACGCGCCCGGGTCCCGCAGGATCTGGGACAACGGCTCATGAAAGCGGGAACGGCGGATGACGGAAAGGAAATCCTGACCGGCGCTGTCGCTGGTGAACAGACCGAAGAGCTCTTCCGCCGAGTGATTGAGCAGCGTAACGCGCTGGTTGCCGTCCAGGATGACCAGCGGCTCCGTAATGCTGCGGACGATGGCCATGGTGCGGTTGCGTTCCGAAAGGAGCTGGCCCATGGTGCTCCGCTCGAATTCCAGCAGACGCTGGGTCATGTTGTTGAACTCCTCGCACAGCGCGCCCAACTCATCGTTGGAGCGCACCGAGGATTTGCGGTTCAGGTTGCCCTGGCGCACCGCTTTCAGGTTTTGCGTGATTTCGTAGATGGGGCGGAACAGCTTGTCGGTATACAGCTTGAGGGCAAAAAAGCCGATGACCGCCGCCAGCAGGAAAAAGACCGCCAGCACAGCCCAGGCGCGGGAGACGGTTTGCTGGGCCTCCTCTTTGCGGGCAAACAGGGCGTTTTCATTGGAAGCGACCAGCGCGTCCATGTTCAGCGTGACCCGCTGGGCCTGGGGCGCTGTGCCGGTCTGGTACAGCGTCAGCGCGTCCGCGTTCCCCTCTGCCGAGAAGACCGCCTGCGCCTGAGTCAGAAAGGATTCATATTCACTGCCGATCCCCTCGATCAGCTCCATCTCATAGGGGATAATGATGGTGGCATGCTCCATGTGGTAGTTTTCCCAAAAGATTGTGGTCTGGGCGTCGAACTGCTCCAGGGCGGCGTCGTAATTGCCCGTGTCCAGGTACGTCAGCAGGATGGAGCTCTGGGAATTGAGCGCGTCGCTCATATGGCCCAGACGCTGGATACTGTTATAATTGGTGATAACGATATTATTGACGGCGCGGCCGATTCGCGTCAAATTCCACAGAGAAATGACGCCGAGCATCAGTATGATAAAGATCAGGCTGAAATAGACCAGGGATACCTTGCTCTTGAGTGTTTTAGGCGTCATGGCAGGGCTCCCGCCTCGCGCGGGAAACCAGAGGACGATCCCGCAGGCGGCCTCTCCTTCCAAATTTGCTTGTCCGGATCAAAAAACAGGCGTTGCTTTCCACACGCTTAGGATAGCAAAAAGAGGGCCGGTTTTACAAATGAATTTACAAAGAGATTTTAATGGATAACGGAAGAAAAGAAAAGAATAAGCGAGCTGTTTTTAAAAAATCGCTTGAAATAGTGCTGTTTGGCGTCTGGAAGGGCGGGAAAGCAAAATTTCAGGGGGCGAGCCCCCAAAATCGTCTGATTGACCAATCTTTTGCCGCCGCAATAGAGCAAAATGCTCAAAAAGAAGCTTGCATTAAGAAAATGGGTATTATAGACGCATAATAAGAAACGATGGTTGCTTTTAAAAACCTTGAGTTGTGCCAAGCTATAACTAAAGTTTTGCACAAAGGGGCTTTTAATATGGATGAGCAGGAAAAGCAGGCGCTGTGCGAGGAAGTGGGCCGGCGGGTCTGGCGGTGCCGGAAGGAGGCGGGACTGACCCGTGAGGCGCTGGCGGAGCGGCTGGGCAGCTCGACCCAGTATATCGGGGACATCGAACAGGGGAAGAAATGCATGAGTATGGCTTACTTCATCCGGTTGGGGAGTATTTTTAACATCAGCCTGGACGCGCTGGCCTATGGGCAGAGGGAACCCGGCGCGGCGGCAGGGCGGATGCTGCGGCGCATGGAGGAGATGACGCCGCTGGACCGGGGCCTGGCCGCCCACATTATTCTGAAAGCGGCCGATCTGGTGCGTGCGATGGAATCGGAGGACGGATGACACGACCGATTCGTATCCTGCTGGCGGAGGACGACACAGCCGCCCGCACGCTGCTGAACGATTTCTTCGCCCCCCTGGAGGACATGGCGGTGTGCGCCGCCGCCCGGGATGGTTATGAGGCGCTGGAGCTGCTGGAGCGGGAGCGGCCGGACGTGGTGCTCCTGGACCTGATCATGCCCGGCCTGGACGGATTGGGCGTCCTGCAGCAGCTCCGGGCGCATCCGGTGGTCCCGCGCCCGAAGGTCATCGTGCTCTCCCGGGTGGCATCCTCCCATGTGGTCAGCTATGCCTTTTCCCTGGGGGCGGACTATTATCTCATCAAGCCGGTGCACCTGGCGACGCTGCCCGGGCTGATCCGGGTGCTCTATCAGGACCCCCTGGAGCAGGCGGCCGCCGCTCTGCTGGCGGATATGGGGGGCGGCGGCCTGGGCGCCGAGGCCGCCGCCATTGCAGCCGCGGCCCTGGCCGGGGCGCGGGGAAAGCATATGCTGCTCAAACAGGCCTATCTACCCGCCATGCGGCGGGGGCGGACCAGCTATGCCTGCGTGGAAAAGAACATCCGGGAGATGGTGCGGCGCATCCACAGCGCCGCGCCGCCGGAATACTGCGCCCTGATGGGCGGCAGGCCCGAAAAGCGGCCCAGCAACGACTGCTTCCTGCGCCGCCTGGCGGACCGGGCGGCGCAGCTGCAAAAGCCGTTTCCTGTCCCGCCACGTTTCCCCTGAATACGGACAGGCCTTGTGCTATACTGGCAGCCAAGGACAGGAAAATTCTGGATGTCAGGGGAAATGCATATGAACGCCTGGTACGCCAAGAGCGTCAAGCAAGTGCTGGGAGAGTTGGAGACGGATCGGGAGCGGGGCCTGTCACCGGGGGAGGCCGGACGCAGGCTGGAGCGCTGGGGGCCCAACGAGCTGGCGCGCCAGCGGCGGGCAGGGCTGCTGCGGCGCTTTTTGGGGCAGATGAAGGACCCCATGATCTTGGTGCTGCTGGCGGCGGCGGGGCTGTCCCTGTGGGCCACCGGGGGAGAGGACTGGCTGGACGCGGCCATCATCCTGGTCATCGTGGCGGTCAACGCCTGCATCTCCATCTCGCAGGAGGATAACGCCGAAAAGGCCCTGGAGGCCCTGCGGCAGATGTCGGCCCCGCTGGCCAAGGTGCTGCGGGACGGCAAGGAGATCCGCCTGGAGACCGCGGCGCTGGTGCCCGGCGACATTATCCGGCTGGAGGCGGGGGACCTGGTGCCCGCCGACGCCCGCATCCTCACGGCCGCGGGGCTGCGCTGTGATGAGAGCGCCATGACCGGGGAGCCGGTACCCGCCGCCAAGGCCCCTGTGGGGGAGCTCCCGGAGGACACCCCCCTGGCCGACCGGCGGAATATGGTGCTCTCCGGGACCGTGGTCACCGGCGGCCGGGCCCTCTGCGTGATCACCGCCACCGGCATGGACACCGAGATGGGCCGCATCGCGGGGATGCTGCTGGGGGAGGAGGACAGCCAGACGCCGCTCCAGAAAAAGATGGCGGAGATCTCCAAGACCCTCTCCTTCGTGTGTCTGTGCGTGTGCGCGGTGATGTTCGGGGCTGGCCTGCTCCAGGGCAAGGCCCTGCTGGGGATGTTCATGACCGCCGTATCCCTGGCCGTGGCCGCCATTCCGGAAGGGCTGCCCGCCATCGTTACCATCGTGCTGGCGCTGGGGGTCCAGCGGATGGTCAGGCGGGGCGCCATCGTCAAGCGCCTGCCCGCCGTGGAGACCCTGGGCTGCGCGGGGGTGATCTGCTCCGACAAGACGGGCACCCTGACCCAGAACCGGATGACTGTGGTGGACGTTTGGACGCCCCGGACAGGGGAGCGGGCGCTGGCCCTCACCATCGGCGCGCTTTGCAGCGACGCGGCGCTCATCCGGGCAGGGCGGGAACCCGCCGCCGGCGGCGACCCCACCGAGGCGGCCCTGGTGGTAGCCGCCGCGCGGGAGGGGCTGGAGAAAGGGACGCTGGAGGAGCAGTGGCCCCGGCGGGCCGAGCTGCCCTTCGACTCGGAGCGCAAGCTCATGAGCACGGTACATCAAAAGGCGGATGGCAGCTTTCGGGTGCTGGTGAAGGGGGCGCCCGACGTGCTGCTGGGCCGGTGCAGGATGGACGAGGGGGCGCGCCGCAGGGCCCTGTCCCGCAACGAGGCCATGGCCCTGCGGGCCCTGCGGGTGCTGGGCGTGGCCTATAAGGACCTGGCCTTCCTGCCCCGGACGCTGGACAGCGCCACCCTGGAGCAGGGGCTGACCTTTACGGGCCTGATCGGCATGATGGACCCGCCCCGGCCGGAGGTGCGGCGTGCGGTGGAACAGTGCTACGCCGTGGGGATACGGCCGGTGATGATCACCGGAGACCATAAGCTTACCGCCGTGGCCGTGGCAAAGGAACTGGGGATCTGCCGCAAGGGGGATCTGGCCGTCACCGGGGAGGATCTGGACTTTATGCCCCAGGGACTGCTGGAGCAGGAGGTGGAGCGCTTCGCCGTCTATGCAAGGGTCTCTCCGGAGCATAAGATGCGCATCGTCCGGGCGTGGCAGGCCCGGGGCAAGGTCGTGGCCATGACCGGCGACGGGGTCAACGACGCCCCCGCCCTCAAGGCGGCCGACATCGGCTGCGCCATGGGGGTGGCGGGCACCGACGTGGCCAAGGGCGCGGCGGATATGATCCTGACGGACGACAACTTTGCCACCATCGTCTCCGCCGTGGAGCAGGGCCGCGGCATCTACGCCAACATCAAAAAGGCCATCCACTACCTGCTCTCCTGCAACATTGGGGAGATCTTGACCATCTTCCTGGCCACTGTGCTGGATTTTCACCAGATGCCCCTGGTGCCGGTCCAGCTTTTATGGCTCAATCTGGTCACCGACTCCCTGCCCGCCCTGGCCCTGGGGGTGGAGCCGGTGGAGGAGGGCGTCATGGAGCAGGCGCCCCGGGACGCCCGCGCGTCCCTGTTTTCCCGCGCCTTCTCCCTCCGCCTGGCCTGGCAGGGTGCCATGGTGGGACTGCTCACCCTGACGGCCTACTTTTTGGGGGAGTATGTGCTCTCCGATCCCGGTGAGGCCCATGCAGCGGCCAACACCATGGCGTTCGCCACGCTGACCCTGTGCCAGCTGTTCCATGCCTTTGATGTACGCAGCGAGCGGGCCTCGCTGCTGCACATCGGCGTTTTCTCCAACGCCGCCATGAACCGGGCGTTCCTGATCGGGCTGGTGATGCAGCTCTCCGTGCTCTGTGTGCCGCCGCTGCAGGCCGTTTTCAACACCGTTCCCATGAGCCCTGTGGAGTGGGCCGTGGTGCTCTGCCTTGCCGTGACCCCCGTGGTGGTGTGCGAAGCCGCCAAAGCGGCGGGACGCGCGGGCGCGCGCCGGGTGCGGCGGGTCCCCGGCGCCCGGCGGGCGCCGCTGTATACGGGCGCGTCCAAGGGCAGATGAACCGGGAAACGCACCGCCCGCTCCGGTTAAACAGACGCGGCCCCCGTCCGAAAGGACGGGGGCCGCGCTCGTTTGGGTCGGAATTACGGCTTTTGGCTTTTGCGCCACTCGTTGAGGACGGCGCAGAAGACCAGGGAGAAGAAGCTCTCCTCCGCAGCGGCGGAGCGGGAGGTGAGGGCAATGGGCACCTTGGCGCCCACCACCGCGCCGCAGGTGACGGCGTGGGCATGGATCAGCCAGCTCTTGACCAGCGTGTTGGCCGCGATCAGGTTTTGGGCGATGATGCCGTCGAAGCCGCCGCCCGACCAGGGGCAGTCGTAATGCTTCAGGCGGCAGGCCTCCTTGGAGATGATCAGATCGTAGGCGATGGGGCCCCACAGCTCGCAGTCGGCGAAGGGATGCTGCTTCTGTTCGGACACCAGGCGCTGGGCCTCGATGGTATCGGGCATATGGAAGTTTACGTTTTCCACCAGAGCCATCAGGGCCAGCTTGGGGTTCTCATATCCAAAGGCCTTCAGCGCGTCGGCGGTATTTTTGATGATGGCCTTCTTCTGGGTGGGATTGGGGTTGACGATGATGGTCATGTCCGACAGAGCCAGCAGCTTGGGATACTCCGGAATGGAGGCCAGGGACACATGGCTCATCAGCCGCTCGGTGCGCAGGCCGTTCTTCCGATCCAGCACAGGCATCAGAAAGTCGCGGGTGGGCAGGTTGCCGCGCATGAGGATGTCGCCCTCTCCGCAGGTAATGATGTCGATGGCGGCCTGGGTGACATTGTGGCCGGGGGGGGTGTCCACCATGGTGTAAGGCTCCTGCTCCAGCCCCAGCTTCTCCAGCTGGACCATGGTGCGCGCCCGGTCGCCCACCAGCACGGGCTGCACAAAGCCCTCGTTCTGAGCCTGGAAGAGGCCCCGGAGCATGTTCTCTCCGTCGGAACCGGCCAGCACCACCCGCAGGGGGGCCGACAGCTTGGGGACACGGCTGATGATATTATCGAAATTCTTGATCTCCATAATTCCCGCCTCACTTTACAGTGTCTTTGCCGCGGCGCACCGCGATCTTATTCTTATTATAAAGGAAGGCCTGCGGGAATACAAGAATATTCTCCGCTTGTCAAAAAAGTCTTTTTGCCAAGCTGGGGCAAATGTTGAACTTTCCCAAACGTTCAACATTTGATTTGATTCAACGCGAAAGACGCCCCTCCCGAGTTTCTTTTACACGATCTTCCTTCCCGTTGTCCAACCCTGTTCCGGTTTTTTGACAGCCTGGAACGTTCTTTCTTTGCCGCTCCGGGGCTTTTTGCATATCGCGGGAAAAACCGGTCATACTCATAGAAGGATTTGCAAAAAAGGAGGTGCGGGCCATGGGATTTTTTGGCCGGGCACGGGAGAACGTGCCGCCCCACCCCAGGAAAGAGCCCCGCTATGACCTGCCCCTGACGCTGGAAAGCCTGGAGACGGTCTTTGCCGGCTGCGCGGACTTCTCCAAACGGAACGTCCGCTTGGCGGGGGACGGGGAAAAGGTGATCACCCTGTGCTACATCAGCGGCATGGTGCGGATGGAGCGGGTCAGCGACTATGTTCTGCGGCCTTTGGCGCAGGACTCGGCCCTGGCGGACTGCCCGGATATGGCGGAGCTGATGGCTGCCATGGAGGAGGGGGCCCTCTACAATCTGGGGGTAGAGCGCCGGAGCGCCACAGACCGCGCGGCCTTCGACCTGGTGGAGGGCAACTGCCTGCTGCTGTTTCCGGGGGAGACGGAGGTCTTGTCCTTCAACGTAGGCACGGAGGAAAAGCGCTCCATCAGCGAGCCGGAAAACGAAACGGTGCTCAAGGGACCCAGGGATTCCTTTGTGGAGTCGGTGCGCACCAACACCAGCCTGTGCCGCCGCCACCTGAAGGCGCCGGAGCTGCGCCTGCGGGAACAGATCGTAGGGCGGCAATCGGTGACCACGGTGGACGTGCTGTACCTGGAGGGCGTGGTGGACCCCTCCCTGGTGGAGCGGGTACAGGCGCGGCTGGAGCGCATCGATATCGACGCGGTGCTTTCCACCGGCAATATTGAGGAATATATCATCGACGAGACCGCAACCGCGTTTCCCCTGGTGCAGTACACCGAGCGGCCCGACCGCTTCTGCGCGGGGCTGGCGGAGGGGCGGGTGGGCATTCTCATCGACGGCCTTCCGCTGGGCTATCTGGCCCCCGGCGTCATCGGCGATTTTCTGCGGGCGCCCCAGGACAAGTCCAACAACTGGATGGTGGCCTCGGTCATCTCGGTGCTGCGGTATGCCTGCCTGCTGCTTACCCTGACCCTGCCCGCCCTGTATATCGCCGTGGTCACCTTCCATCAGGAGATGATCCCCACCCGGCTGGCCCTGTCCATCATCGCGGCCAAACGGGACGTGCCCTTTCTCTCGGTGTTCGAGGTGCTCATTCTTCTGCTGGCCTTTGAGATCCTGCAGGAGGCGGGGCTGCGTCTGCCCCAGTCCATCGGCCAGACCGTCTCCATCATCGGCGGACTGGTGGTGGGCACTGCGGCGGTGGAGGCCAAGATCGTTTCCCCGGCGGTGCTCATCGTGGTGTCCATCGCGGGCATTGCCGGGTACACCATGCCCTCGCAGGAGCTGGCGGGCGCCCTGCGCATCTGGCGCTTTCTCCTGGCGGTACTGGCCTCGGCCGCCGGGCTGTTCGGGGTGGTGGCGGGGGCGGCTATGCTGGTGTGCCACCTGGCGGGCATCGAGAGCTTCGGCGTATCCTACCTGACCCCCTTTGCCGCCAATGCGGGAGAGCAGGTGGAGGGACACGCCGTTCTGCGCCAGCCCCTGAAGCGTACGAAGCTGCGCCCCGCAGCCCTGCGCACCCGGAACCGGAGGAACCAGCGATGAAGCGATGGGCCGGTGTGCTGGCGCTTCTGCTGCTTCCCCTGGGCGGCTGCCGCGCCGATCTGCTGCCCTACGCCCGCGAGATCGAGGACATGTCCCTGGTACGTACCCTGGGGGTGGATGCCGACGCGGACGGGGTGGCGGTCACCGCCGCCACCGGCGGGCAGGGGCTGGACGACCCCGCCCTGATCTCCGGCAGCGCGGGCACCCTCAGCGCCGCCCTGCTGGAGATGCAGGGGGAAGGGGACTCCTATATCTACTTCGGCCATGTGGGACAGATGCTGCTGGGGGAGGACCTGGCACGCCGGGGCGTGGGCGGCGCCCTGGACTATGTGATGCGGGATGTGGAGATGCGCCTAGACACCGAACTCTATGTGATCCAAAACGGACAGGCGGGAACGACGATCTCCGCCGCCTGGCAACAGGACTCCGCGGCTGACCGGCTGGAGACCCTGCACGACGGAGCGGGGCTGCGCTCGGACTCCATGTCCCGCACGGTCCGGAACGTACTCTCCGATCTGGAACGCTGCGGGGCCTCCTTTGCGCCTGCCCTCACCGGTGACGGCACGCTCTCCACCGCCGGATACGCCCTGCTGCGGGACGGCGTGCTGGTGGGCTGGGCGGAGGGAGCGGCCGCAGCCGGGGTCAACCTGCTGCTGAGCCGGGTGGATGCCGACGTGGTAGAACTGCCTCAGGCCGACGGAACCGCCGCGCTGCGGGTGGTGGGGGCCAAGACCCGTATCCGGGGCGTTTTTGACGGGGAAGTGCTCACCGGTATGGACGTAAAGTGCCGTGTGGAGGCCAATTTGGCGGAAGGGGCGCCTGCGCTGCAGGAGGAGGCGGCCCGCCGCCGCCTGGAGGCGGAGCTGGCCGCAGTGGAACAGGAGCGCATTCTGGCCGCGCTGGAGCTGTGCCGGACGCTGGAGGGGGATTTCTTCTCCCTGGCCGGAGCGGCCGGACTGTCCCAGCCCTGGCGCGCAGAGGCGCTGCGGCGGCAGTGGGATCCCTCCAGCCTGGAGGTCAGCGTCTCCGTCACGGCTAAGCTGGAGCGCAGCTATGACGCGGGGTAAAACGATTTCATTAAGGTGGTGAATCCATGCCTGAGGGTAAAATCGCGCTGCGCCAGCTGCTCTGTCTGCTGTTTGCGGCCCTGCTCTCCCCGACGGTACGCGTACTTCCCGGCCGCACGGCCGCGGCGGCGGGAGCGGCCGGGTGGCTGTGCACCCTGACGGCGCTGCCCGTGCTGCTGGGGCTTTGCTGGGTGCTGTTTGCCCTGTTTCGCACGGCCGGGCCGGAGGACGGTCTGGCCCAGATCTTCCAGCGCGCCCTGGGCAGGCTGCCGGGAAAGGCCCTCGCCCTGCTTTACCTGCTGTGGGGGCTGTGCCTGCTGTGCGTCAACGCACGGCTGTTTGCCCTGCGCCTTTTGTCCACCAGCTACCGCAACGCACCCCTAAAGCTCTTTCTGGTGGTGCTGCTGGCGGTGGCGCTGTGGCTTGCCCGCAAAAAGCTGCCGGCCCTGGTCCGCGCAGGAGAAATCTTTTATCTGGCCCTATCCCTCTGCTTGGGAGTAGTCCTGTTTCTGGGGCTGTTTCGGGTGGAACCCCAGAATGTGCTGCCGGTATGGGTGCAGGATGTGCCGGAAGTCCTCCGGGGCACCCTGCCTGCGCTTTCGGTAGTGGGATACGTGATCTTTGGCGCTTTTTTGGGGGGAGGAGTGGCCCGGAAAGAGGGAAACCGCCGCCGGGCGATGCGCTGGGCCGCTGTTTTCTGCCTGGTGCTCACGCTGCTGCAATGGGTGTGCCTGGGGGCGTTTGGACCCGGTTTGACACAGCGGATGGACACCCCCTTTTTTATGATGGTCAAAGGCGTGGGTGTGGAAGGCGCCTTCGGACGGGTGGAGTCGGTGGTCATTGCCCTGTGGGTGCTGGCCGATCTGGCGCTGCTCACCCTGCTCCTGTGCTCCTGCTGCTGTATGGCGCAAGCTGTCTTTGGCTTTCAGCGGCGCGAAAGCGCCGCCCTGCCTCTTGTTCTTCTGACGCTGGCGGGCGCGCTGTTCCTGTTCCCGGACGCCTTTACCTTATATGAATGGATCGAGGGCTGGGGGGAAGCGGGGGGGCTGGTTTTTGGGTTCCTGCTGCCTGCACTGGTATTGCCTGTGGCGCTTCTGCGCCGGAAGCGGGCATAGGAAAGCATATCTTGTGCCTATACGGCAGAGAAGCACGGCATATCTTGTTGCGTCAAGGGGGTGTAAAAAAAGACGCAGGAAAATGCAAAAAAGGTGTTGACAATTGGACAGGCATTTGGTATATTAATTGAGCGCCTGTGAGGAGCAACCCCTTGAGAGGCAAGGGTTTCCAAAAAATCAGCCTTGCGGCTCGATGAAAAAGAAATCAAAAAACCTCTTGACAAGTTGAACCGAGCATGGTACAATAAAGTTCCTGCGACTGAGACGGAAGCCGAATGAAGCGGGACGCGTGCACCTTGTAAATTAAACAACGTGAAACTTGAAGCACCAGAAAAGGACGAGAAGTCCTTTCTAAGACAAGCAATTGGAATAGGAAGGCTCTTGACAAATTTCTTTGAAGCTATGATTAAGTTTCGATGAAATGATTTAGACAGGCTGGAAGGTCTGTATAGATACCATTTTATTGAGAGTTTGATCCTGGCTCAGGATGAACGCTGGCGGCGTGCTTAACACATGCAAGTCGAACGGAGTGCTCTTGATTGAGGATTCGTCCAAATGATAGAGTTACTTAGTGGCGGACGGGTGAGTAACGCGTGAGTAACCTGCCTTGGAGTGGGGAATAACACAGTGAAAATTGTGCTAATACCGCATGATATATCGGTACCGCATGGTAGTGATATCAAAGATTTATCGCTCTGAGATGGACTCGCGTCTGATTAGCTGGTTGGCGGGGTAACGGCCCACCAAGGCGACGATCAGTAGCCG
>CDZT01014558.1_pt1 | contig 90498 bp, 119 predicted proteins | sample 557531 | NCBI WGS metagenome assembly CDZT01 (sample SAMEA3182066, study PRJEB8094) | gut metagenome | biome: human; feature: gut; material: Stool; isolation source: human stools | place: Canada | collected 2013-03-05
TCCTCCCGTAAAAAGCTGTCCTCCGGCTCCCACTGGTGGAGCCCGTAATGGGGTGTATACTGTGCCATTCGGCATCCCTCCTTCACCCCTGCCCGGTCCGGGCGGGAAAGAAGGACGTTTTCATACATTTTTTTCCAAAAACTGCGCTACAGCCCTGCCCACCCGTCAAAAAACGTCGTATCCCGGAAGGATACGACGTTTTTTCTGTTTACTCCACCGGGACCAGCGCTCCGGTGACGCCGTCCACATCGTAGGCTCCGGTATCGGTCTCGACGCGCCAGACCGGCGTGAGCTGCCCGGGCCGGGACGCGCCGGAAACGACATATCCGGCCCGCATCCCATCGATGCTGCTGCACACATAGTTTCCCTCGTTGAGTCCGGCCAAAAAGCGCACCAGCACGGTCGCCGTGGTGAGCGGGGCCCCGGTATCCGCCGGGAGCGCGCTCCCGGCCAGGCGCCGCCCCCGCAGCAGGACCAGGCTGCCGTCCCGCCAGGTCAGCTCCACCTGGCAGGAAAAAACCGGCACGTCCTCCCAAAGCTGGCGATAGGTCCACACGCTCTCCTGCTCCCGGGTTTCCCGGGAAACCAACTCCGCCTCCATCCCCAGCAGCGCCAGGCAGTCCCTCCCGGCCCGCTCCAGCTCGTCCGGATCGGCCTGGTACACGCCCGCGTCCAGGGCAACGGAAAACTCTCCGCTCATGAAAAACTCGGCGCTGCCGTTTGCTCCGGCATACAGGGTGCGCATCGTGGTGCTCTCCGCCTGCTCCGTCACGCGGCCCAGCAAGGCTTCCGCCGCGGCCTGTTCTCCCGAACGGTCCTGCGTAAAGTTCAGACCCGCCAGCTCCATATCCCTGGGGACCCGCTCCAGGTGAAAGGCAATGCCGCTGTTGGCCAGGGCGGACACCGCTCCGGCGCTGGCCTCCTCCTGAAACCGGGCGGTCTTATGCTGCTGCAGAAGCACCAGGGCCAGCAGGAAGGCGTTCACGCACACCAGGATCAGGAGCACAATATTTTTAATTTTAGACCATTCCATACGTCACGCCCCGGCGATCCAGCCGGCCTCCACGGTGTCCCCTCCGCCGTCCGCGTAGCAGAGGACCAGCTCCCGCCTGCCGCTCCCCAGCGCCGCCAGGGCCGCGGCAGCCTGCCGCTCCCGGAGCACCAGGGTGTGCTCTCCAGTCTCCTCGTAGCTGCGGAAGTGAAGGGTATAGTCGGTGATCTTCCCGCTGCGGATCAGGAAGCGGGCGCACCAGCCCTTCTCATACAGCTGCACGGCGGCGCCGTCCAGGCTGTAGCCGAAACGCACCTCCACGCCCGCCTGCGTCTCATCCATCCCCATCAGGTACAGCCGGGCGGAGCCGCACAGGCTCCCCAGGGTGGCGTCCGCCAGCCGCCAGGCCGCCTCGATGACGTCGGTGTTCCCGGCAGAGCCGTCCCCCACCGCATAGCGGGAGGCGGCCGGCTCGGAAGCGTGATAGATCACGTCTCCGTTCTCCATGATCTGGAGGGTCTCCCGGTCCTCCCGCACCATGATACCGCCCCCCTGGATCGGATAAGAGGAGTTGCTGCGGAAGGAAAGGGCGCTCCGGATCGCGGTAAGGGTGCTCTCATCGCCGGCCGACAGCGGAGAAGCGCTGCGGTAGCTGCGTGGATTGGGCGCGGAAGAGAAAATCAGCACATATGGGTCCAGCGCCCCATAGCCCGCGTCCGCGCTGAACTCGAACGCAAAGGTGGCGCTGTTTCCGCCGTAGCCCGTCAACACGTCCTCCATGCGCTGCGCGTAATCCACGCTCGTCTCACAGGCATAATACAGGCCGTCTGTTTCATTATGATAGTAAAGGGCGGCGTTGGCGCCGGCGGTACTGGCCACCAGCAGGCGGCGGGCCGTCCCGGTCAGCTCGGGATTGGCCGCGTCTCCGCCCATCCAGGCGTACAGGGCGTCCAGCGGCACCTGTCCCAGCAGGTCGAAGTACACCCCGCTGCGCTGGAGGGCAAGCCGCCACTCCTCCTCCGTGATGGGACGCGGCGTCTTGGCGCTGGCCAGCGCTTCCCCCAGCAACCCGCCCACGGAAGTATAGATCCCATCCACCTGACCCTGGTCATACTGGACGGCAAACCGCTCCGTGCCGCTGTGGATGGCAATGCGCACCGGCTGGGCCGCCATGCCGGGCTGCCCGTTCTCCGGAGTGGCTGCCGGCGGCTGCGCTTCTCCGCGCAGCAGGGAGAGCAGCGTCCCCACCCAGCCGCTGGGCCCCGTGTCGGCCAGGCCGCTGTAGACCAGCGCCCGCGCCGCCAGGTACACGGCCGATACCGCCAGCAGCACGATAAGCAGCGTCTTGCAGCTCTCCAGTACCCGGCGCCGGCGCCGGCGCACCCGCTTAAGCATGTCCATGGCGCGGTCCCTCCACCAGCAGCGTCAGCCGGACGGTCAGGCCGGGCCCCGGACGCTCTACCAGCTCCAGCGTGCCCTCATGCCGGTCCACGATCTCCTTGGCAATGGACAGTCCCAGGCCCGTGCCGCCGGACTCCCGGGAACGCGCCTTGTCCACCCGGTAGAAGCGCTCGAAAATGCGCCCGCGGTCTTCCTTTGGAATCCCGATGCCGTTGTCGGCCACTTCCATCCAGACCCGCGCGCCCAGCCGTCCGGCGGATATGCGGATCCTGCCGCCGTCCGGCGTGTACTTGATGGCGTTGGACACCACGTTCATCATCACCTGGAGGATACGCTCCCGGTCTCCGCTCACCTGGGGCAGACCGTTCTCCAGCTCCAGCTCCACCTTGTGACCGTGGCGCTGGGCCTCCATCAGGATGGCGTTGTACACATCCCGCACCGCCCGCTCAAAATCAAAGGGGGCCAGCTTGAGCTCGGTCCGGCCGGAATCAAAGCGGGAAAGCGTCAGCAGATCCTGGACGATATGGGTCATGCGGTCGGACTCATTGAGAATGACCCCCAGGAAGTTCTTTTCGGTATCCGGCGGCAGCGCGCCCGCGTTGTCGGCCAGGGTCTCAGCGTAAGAGCGGATATTGGTCAGCGGGGTACGCAGCTCGTGTGAGACGTTGGCCACAAACTCCCGGCGCATCTCCTCCGTCTTGCGCTGCTCCGTCACGTCGTGGATGACCACCAGCACGCCGCCCAGCCGCTCCGGGTCAAAGGGCGCCAGCAGCAGCTCCAGGCTGCGGCCGTCCACATCCATGGCCCCGTCCAGATAGCCGGGCTGCTCCACCGCCAGCACCCCCCGGAGCGGCGCGATGGGGGCGAAGAGGGTATCATAGTTCTCCTCCCCGCCGATGGGGATGGCCCGGCCCAGCAGCCGTTCGGCGGCAGGATTGGACTGGATGACCGCCCCCTCCCAGGAAAAGGCCACCACGCCGTCGGTCATATGCAGGAACAGCGTGCCCAGCTTATTGCGCTCGTTCTCCACTTCTTCCAGCGTCTGCTTGAGCTGACGGGCCATGTCGTTGAAGGTCCTGGTCAGCACGCCGATCTCATCCCGGGAGGCCACCTCGATTTTATGGGAAAAGTCTCCGTCCGCCACCCGCTCGGCGCCTTCGGTCAGCCGCTCGATGGGGGTGATCAGCGTCTTGGACAGCAGGAACGAGAGCAGCACGGAGATCACCAGCCCGAAGACCAGCGCCTCCACGATCAGGGTAATCAGCTCGCTGTTCAGGGCCTGCACGGTCGTGCGGTCATCCCGCACATAGATGATATAGCCGGCCCCCCCGCGTTCCAGCGGCACCGCCACGTCCATATAGGCGGCGGCCGGATCGTTGTCGTCCCCGATCTCTCCATTGAGCGCGCGGCTCAGGTTGCGGGAGAGCTCCGGTGTGCGGACATTTTCCGGCTGGTCCGAGCCCGCCAGATAGCGGGCGTCGCTGCCGTCCAGCACATAGCATTTGCGGCTGCGGTTGTCGATCCCCAGGGTGCTGTTGGTGCTCAGGATCCGGGCGATGCTGGCCGCCCCGTCCTCCTCCCCGTCGGCGGGGGTGGTCAGGTCGGACCAGAAACCGGCGTCCCCAAAGGCTTCCGCCATCTGCGTGTGGAAGTCCTGGGTATAATAATTGACCACCGAATTGATCAGAAAGGCGCCCACGACCGTCATCAGCGCGACGATCAGCAGCGTCATGATGAGCATCAATTTCATATGCAGGCTGCGGAACATGGGACACCTCCTTTCCGGATGGAAATCAGGGGAGCGCTGCCGTTATGCGCTGCTGCCTGCGCAGGCAAACGGAACGCCGCCCGGCGCAAAGGCATGAGCTCATGCGTTGAAAAAATACCCCATTCCCCGCCGTGTGACGATGAACTGCGGCGAGGCCGGGTCGTCCTCAATCTTCTCACGCAGCCGCCGTACGGCCACGTCCACGGCACGCACGTCACCCACATAGCCCTCGTAATTCCAGACGTGCTCCATGAGGGCTTCCCGTGAAAAGACCTTTCCCCGCTGGCTTCCCAAAAATTTGAGCAGCTCGTATTCCCGCTGGGTCAGTTCCAGCGCCCTGCCGTCCTTATAGGCCACCATCAGCTCGGTGTCGATGGAGATCCGCCCCAGTTCGACGCGCTGTCCGGCCGCCTGGGCGGCGGGCCCGGCGGCCACCATTTCGCTGCGGCGGATGTTGGCCTTCACCCGTGCCAGCAGCTCCCGCATGGAAAAGGGCTTTGTGATGTAATCGTCCGCCCCCAGCTCCAGGCCCAGGACCTTATCGGTCTCCTCCTCCCGGGCGGTCAGCATGATGACGGGGGTGCTCCGTCCCTGGGCGCGCAGGCTGCGGCATACGTCGAACCCATTGCGCTTCGGCAGCATCAGGTCCAGCAGGATCAGATCCGGGTCCTGCTCCAGCGCCAGCTGCAATCCGGCGTCCCCGTCGTAAGCCTCCAGCGTCTGATATCCCTCCCGCCCCAGATTGAAGCTGAGGATATCCACAATATTCTTTTCATCCTCCACGATCAGGATGCGCTTGGCCATCGGTCTCGTCCCCTTTCCGGCTTACCGCCCCAGATAAGCTTTGGCCTTCAGCACCAGAGCCACGGTCTTGGCGTCGCAGATCACCCCGGATACCACCTGTTCCACCAGTTGGTCAAAGGGGATGCGCTCACACTCCAAAAACTCGTCGTCGTCCGGATGGCATACCCCCGGCTCCAGATCCCGGGCCAGATACATATGCAGTACCTCGGTGGAAAAGCCGGGGGAGGTATAGAGATACCCCAGATAAATCAGCTCTCCGGCCCGGACGCCCACCTCTTCCTCCAATTCCCGCAGGGCGGCGGGACGGTGGTCCTCGCCCCGCTCCAGCTTTCCGGCGGGCAGCTCGGTGACGACCTGCCGGAAGGGATAGCGAAACTGCCGCACGATGCTCACGGTGCCGTCCCGGTAAAGCGGAAGGATGGCCACGCCGCCGGGGTGCTCCACCACCTCGCGGCTCACCACCTGGCCGTTGATCAGCTGGGCCTTGTCTCTGCGCAGGGTCACGATCGCGCCCTCAAACAACACGTGGCGCTCCACGGTTTTTTCCATCAATTCCATATTGCACGACCTCTATTCCAAATTGAATTCAGTATACCATATTTATCGGGCTTTCGCCACCCTGACCTTTTCCAATCCGCCCAATCATTACAGCTACCCAAACCGTTTTTCAGCTTTTATAATAAAGTCTGCCGACCGATTGCGCTTTGTCCCCTGAGGCTGCACATCATTCGAGCGAACCCGACTGCTTGTAAGGAGGCGCGCCATGACCATCCAACCCATCGGAAATGCCAGCGTGGCACTGTACATCACTCCGGCCGACCTGAAGGAGCACGGCCTGACCCCGGCCGGCCTGACCTTGGAGCGGGCCCTGGAGCTGACCCGGGACGCGTTTCACGAGGCGGGCATCACGCTGGATGGTTCCATTGAGATCGAGGCCTATCCCAACGCCTGCGGCGTGCTGGTCTTTGCCCGCGTGCAGGCCCCGGAGCATCTTTGGTTTTCCTTCGACAGTCTGGACCCGCTGCTCTCCGCCGCCCGCGCGCTGCCGGTTCCCCGGCCGGACGCGCAGCTTTTGTGGTGGGAGGGGCGCTACTGGCTCTCACTGCCCGCCGGCGCGGATCAGGCTGCGGCACAGCTTTCGGAATTCGGCCGCTCGGAGGATGGCCGCCCTCACCTGGAGGCCCGCCTTGCCGAGCACGGCCGTCCCGTCCTTTCCGGGGACGCGCTCGGCGCTCTGCTCACCTATTTCCCCGTCTAGCATATTGACAAGTATGTTATAATAATAATCTAAGCGCATGCCTGGGGGAGGTGGTTCCGTGGAGAGCAGGGGCGTCAAGGTGATCGCCAAGAACAGCAAGGCCTACCACGATTATTTTATCGAGGATCAATACGAGGCAGGCATCGAGTTGGCGGGCACCGAGGTCAAGTCGATCCGTCAGGGCCATGTGAACCTGAAAGATTCCTTCTGCATCGCCAAGGACGGTCAGATGCACGTGCATGGGATGCACATCAGCCCCTATGAAAAGGGAAATATTTTTAACAAGGACCCCCTGCGTCCCCGCCGTCTGCTGATGCACAAGCGGGAGATCCTGCGGCTGTATGCCAGGGTGAAGCAGGACGGCTACGCGCTGGTGCCCCTAAGCATCTACTTCCGTGGCTCCCGCGTCAAGCTGGAGGTAGGCCTTGCCAAGGGCAAGAAGCTTTATGACAAGCGGGACGCCGCCGCCGCCAAGGATGCCCGGCGGGAAATGGACCGCGCCATGAAGGACCGCCGCCGCGGCGGATAACAAAGGATAAAAGGAGTGGCTGAAATGGCTCAGAACCCCATCGTTACCTTTGAGATGGATGACGGCGGCAAAATGGTCGCCGAACTCTACCCGGAGGTGGCCCCCAATACGGTCAACAACTTCATCAGCCTGGTAAAGTCCGGTTTTTACAACGGGCTCATCTTTCACCGGGTCATTCCCGGCTTTATGATCCAGGGCGGCTGCCCCCAGGGCACCGGTACCGGCGGCCCCGGCTACAGCATTAAGGGCGAGTTTTCCGCCAACGGCGTACCGAACGACCTGAAGCACAGCCGCGGGGTACTGTCCATGGCGCGTGCCATGCATCCCGATTCCGCCGGAAGCCAGTTTTTTATTATGGTGGAACCTGCGCCCCACCTGGATGGTCAGTATGCCGCCTTCGGCAAGGTGATCGAGGGCCTGGATGTGGCTGACGCCATCGTCTCTGCCGACCGCAACCGGATGGATAAGCCGTATCAGGACCAGCGCATGAAGACGGTGACCGTAGAGACCCATGGCGTGGATTATCCCGCGCCGGAACAGTGCTGATTAAAGCGCAGCGAAAATAACAGGTATTACCGTTCTCCCCACTTCCAGCCGAAGCCCCGCAAAGCGGGTCCGGCTGGAAGCGGCGGAGCAAGGGAATCAAGCCAGGGGCGCCCCTACCGGGGCGTCCCGAACGAAATAAACTTTGCGACAACATGGGGGCGTACTGGTTTCGACGGGGACGCAGAGGCGGGAATAGCGGGCGGATGCGCCTAACATCCTTAAAATGGGCAACTTATAAATTAAAGAACAACGATAACGTTGAGCTTGTCGCGGCTTAAGCCGTGACCGTTCCGCCCGGAAGGACCACGAGCCGGGACGGGGCGTCGTTTAGTGGTGCACGTGTGTGCGCAAAGCTTTGAGCGCACCATGAACAATGAAGCTACCAAGCCCCTGAGTGTGTCGGCCCACGCTTGGGTAAGGGAATGTAAATGACCGACTGCGCCCGGAGAAGTTCCCGTTGAAACGTTTTCGGACGGGGGTTCGACTCCCCCCGCCTCCACCAAAGCAGAGCCAGACGAACCGAGAGGTCGCCTGGCTCTGCTCCTATCTCTGCAATCTATATGGTCGGCGGAGTCTTCGTTTTGGTCTGTCCGCTCGACGCGGAAGAATAAAAAAGAGGCTACTGCACAGGATTGTTCCTGCGCGGTAGCCTCTTTGTGTTTTTTTCATAGCCATAACGGATTTCGTTATAATCTACCAAAATCCAGCGAGATTCTAAAATCGTTGTTAGAATCTACCGTAAAGGAGCATGGCTATGATTAGGATTTTACTGTCCACCCGGCTTGGCGAGCGGAGGTGGTCACAAGCTGACCTTGCAAGGGCAACAGGCATTCGACCTTCGACGATCAATGACCTGTACCATGAGATCGCAGAAAGGGTAAACCTGGAGCATCTGGATCTTATTTGTGAGGCGCTGGGGTGCGAGCTGTCAGACCTGATGATCCGAGAGGAAAACAAGGAGACCAGAGTCAAGACGCGCACCGGCGCGGATATACATAGCAAGCGTTAAGCCTGCTCCGAGGCCTCGGGCGTTCATTCGCCCGGGGCCTTTTCTTTTTCCTCAACATCAATGATGATCTGCTGACCGTCTGGCATAATAAACGCCAGTTTGCAGCCGCAGAATTCCGCAGCCTTTGCGAGATCGTTGGCAGACCAACTCCCGCGATTCATCTTGTTTCCCATCGTTTGCTTACTCATTCCGAAGCTTGCAGCCATGTCGACCTGCTTCTTGCCGCAGAGAGCCAGCAGCCCCTTTACCTTGTCCGATACCGACACAATATGCACTCTCCTTTCTGTACTTCACATAGTACATCAAAAGAGTGGACTTGTCAACTGAAAAAGTTTGAAAATAAATCAAAAAAGTTTATCAAAACCATTGACAAGTAAATCAAAATGGTGTACTATATACTCGTAAGGCAGAGGTCGAAAGCCTCTTACGAAAGGAAGTGAGGACTTGAACGAGATGACAACCGCCGAGCTCAATCAGTTCTTAGAGAACATCGCAAAGCTGATTGAAGCAACCGCCGACGACCCGGCTACCGCCGCAAAGATCGTGCGAGATAGCAAGGTCAAGGCATAAAAAGAGTAGCGACCCCCGCTAAAGCGCCGCTACTCAAACACCCCGAAAGGCGAGCGGGAAGCCTTACTCCCGCCGCCTTGATTATAACCGAGTAAGGCAGAAAAATCAAGGAGGAACGCAAAATGATGATGTCCGAATTTATTGACCGAACCGGCTTCGAGCCGACCGCCAAAGAGTACGCCAAGATCGAAGAAGCCTATTACGACTTCGACGGTGACAAGGACGCCTTTTGTAAGGCTTTCGTCAAGGACGGCGGGGCGCGGAAGCTCTGCAAGGCCAGAGCCGCCGAGATCGACCGACTGAACAGCCTGCTACTGGAGAGCGAGCGGCAGTACAAGAAGGATATGGCCGACCGTGAAAAGCGGATCGACGAGCTGACCGCCGAGCTGGACCGTGAGCTTGAATGGAAGCCCAGCGATGGTACCGGAACGAACATGGAGCAGAAGCGTTACGAGGAGCTTGCCAAATACGGCAAGGCAATGACCGACGAGGAGGCCAAGGCGTTTATCGCTGACGAGTGCGGCTTCGATCCCGAGAAGATCCGCATTCTGCACGAGGTCAACACCTACGAGGTCAACAAGCACCGCCGCATTCGCAAGGCTGGTACCTTCGACCGCGCGCCCGTGTACGAGGCCACCGATTGGAACTACGTCCGCTTTGACTGCGCCTGCTTCATGTATGAGCTGGTCAACGGCGAGCTTCGCTTCTACTGCTGCTAAATCACCGCCCGCCCCGGAGGTCACGAGGGCAGAAAGGCAACCACGATGAAGATCAATATCACCGATGAAATCAGGCAGGAGATTTTGGATACGCTCAACAGAGATACCGCAAAGGAATACTTTGAAAAACTCCGCGACACGGAGAAGAACCCTACTCGCGGACAGGTTTACGCATACCGGAGCTGGGAGCAGAGCACGGAAGACCGAGCCGATATGTTTGAGGTCAGAGCGCTTCCATGGGGCAGTCAGATTAAGGACGGCGTGATGAAAGAATTCGTTGCTGCATTAACCGCAGCTGATATTGACGAGATTATCGTCACAGATCAGTCAACCGCGCTCATGGAAAGTGTCCACGCCTTGGTAGCCGAGGGCGCATATCTGGAGGGCGTCGGAACTGTTACCCGCGATCCACTGCACGATCCATCAGGCCGCCGCGAGGTCAAAGGGCTGGTATTCAGATTTTGAGAAAGGAGCGCCGACAATGAAAAAACTGATTTGTTCTACTTTCCGCGAAGGTTACGGCATCGACCAGATCCGCAGAACGATGACGGCCGGCGAGCTGATTAACTTCCTCGCCCAGTACGATGAAGATACGCCGGTCTATCTGAGTTTTGACAACGGCTACACCTACGGCGGCATTACCGAGGGCCGCTTTGAAGAAGACTATGGGGAGGAGGACTAACCATGAACAAGATCCGCCGCAAAAATTTGCAGAGCATCATCGACCAGCTGGAGGAGCTGAAAGGCAGCCTCGAAGACCTCCAGGCCGAGGAGGAAGAGTACCGCGACAATATCCCTGAGAATATGCAGGAGAGCGAACGCTATGAAAAGGCAGACGAAGCCTGCGACAACCTCTCCGAAGCCGTAGATAACCTGGAGGAAGTCATCAGCAGCATCGAAGCTGCCATTGAGTGAAAGGAGCGAGCATGGACGATAAAATCATCATCGACCGCATGGATGCGGAAGAATTTCTCTCGATGCTCATGGACGCTGCCAAGCAGGACAACCCGACCCGTTACTACGGCACTGCGCAGGTCATCGAAAATATCGCCAACGACTTCAAAGACCTCTGCAAACTGTAAATCCAAGGCTGACCTATCGGCGCGACGGGGAGAAAGGAAATGGATATGACTTATCTTGAAATTCTTGGCTGGGCCCGCAAGGGCGTCATCGCCGAAAAAGAAAATTATCGTCAGATGCAGGAAAAGGCGCTGGAAGGACAAGCGCACGACATCGCAGGTCATTGTCAGGAGCGCATCGACGAGTTGGATGTTAGACTTGCTACTCTCGACGAGATCGAGGAGCTGCACAACAGAAAGTGAGGTACGCCATGGAGAACAGGTTTTGGACGGTCTCTTATCGCAACCGTGACAACGGCCAGCGGATCACCGCCGCCGTATTCGCGGCAGATCAGCAGCAGGCGCAGGAAAAGGCTCGAGCCGATGGTCGGATCGACGGCCGCGATGTATGGGAAATCGAGAGCATCGAGCCGCATGAGGAAACGCTGGCGCGAGTTCTCATTGCTGAGTTCAGCAAGAAGCAGCAGGACGGGCATTTTGCCTGCCCCCGCTGCGGGAAGATGGCGATGGACGCGGAGAGCGTCACCCGCAACGCTCTGAGCCGCAGGGCAACGGTCTATATCTGCGATGCCTGCGGAATGCAGGAGGCCTTGGAGGATATGATGGATAGCATAACTCCGCTGACCGCATGGGCTATCGTCGCCGCGCCAGAAAACTGGCGCATGGAGGAAGGAGGCAGTGAGTGTGAAGCGTGACGACGAGCTGATGTTCTACACAGAATGCTGGCGTGAGCTGCGAAGCTTTCTATCAGAGGTCGTGCGGGACAACACGGGCGAATATCCCTTCGCGCAGGATGTCTTGAATTTGATGCGCAGTATCGAACGGAAATATGAGAGGTGCTAATATGAGCAAAGATTGGACATCGGAAGATGTGCCGAAGCTGACTTGCCCGGTTTGCGGGAAAGAGTTTCATCGGGAGGACATGGACTTCACTCGGGATTGCCACGGCATCACTTTCCGGCTGGTGTGTTTCGACTGCTATGATAAAGTCATGGGTAAAGGCTATGACGGTGCTTATTATACCGAAGCAGACGAATGTATCGAGGAGGACTATTGAGCATGAGTAAATCTTGGACGCCCGAGGAGCTGGCCGCTGCCAGTGCCGCGATGAAAGCGGAGGGCCACATGAGCTACGAGGAGTTCTGCGCCGCGCCGGTGCTGCGGCTGGAACACAGAGGCCGCGACAGCTGGGGTCGCCCCGTCTACGAGTGCGACGGTCGGCTCTATGTCGATGTCGACCCGCGCCGGAGCAGACAGGCCGACATCTGCACGAAGCAGGGCAACGCCTTCGACGGTGAGCCCTGCGACCCCGTGCCGGAAGGAACGATCATTGAGTTTGTTCCAGCACGGGACACATGGGATTTTTGAAAGGAAGGCGCGGTGGCCACGCGCAAGCGCCTCTCTCGCCGCCGTAGGTGAGTTGCAACACGCCCTTTACATCGCGGGAGGGTAGACGCACACCCAAGCCGCGAAAAGCGCCACAGCGCCCCATAAACGCGAAAGCGCTGAAAAACAGAAAAAGCCCCCTCGACAGGACGGTAAAATCCTGCGAGGGGGCTTTCATTGTGCGGGGCGGCATTCAGATGGCGGGGCTGTCGATGCTGCCGTCGTCCTCCGTGTCGGTCCGGAAGTTGTTTGCCTTGGCTGCCTCAAAGGTGATTCCTCCGCGCTTGTGGTCGGACTTCGCAAGCGAGAGGTAGCCGTTTGCTCCGGCGATGATGATCGCCTCGCCAACGCCGGTGGCGGCGGTAAGCCATGCAGCGGCGGCGGTATAGCCGCTCTTGATGCACAGATACATGAGGAACAGGCATTCCTGAACGATCAGCAGACCGGCCAGCATCGCCAGCAGGCACACGACCTTGCTCCATTCGACCTTGCGCTTCTTCGCGGCTCTGCGCTTGCGCCTTGCCATCAGCTCAGCCCAAACTTCTGGGCGAAGCGGTAGAGGACGGTTGCGAACTGCTCGCGGGTCAGGAAGTCCTGCCACATGAAATTCGCCTCGCCGTTGGGGAGCTTGCTGCCGCCGACCAGCAGGCCGGTTTCCTCAACGAACTTCCGGCCGTCCGCGCTGAAATTGCCGCAGTCATTGTCCTGCAATTCCGCGCGGTAGGCATTCATGGCAACCTTGAACATTTCGTTGAATTTGTCCTGAGTGATCTCTGCCATATCTTCTTCCTCCTTTACGAGCGACCAGTCCGGCGTACCGTAGCCGCCGATCTGCGCGTAGTTGATCGAATAGTTTTTGTCGCGTACCATGCCGCCGTTCGGAACGACGCCGGGGGCGCTGGAGGTATTCCCTTCGATGGTATATACCCTGTCGCCGGACACCTTCTCGACGAGGCCGGTGTGATACATGGATTTCCCTCCGTCGTTGGTGAAGAAAATCTGATCCCCCGGCTGGGGGTTGCTCTTGTGGAAACGGCCGACCGCACGATAATAGCCTGCCGACTGAGTGCAGCCGGCGCCGTACCCGCCCATCGGCTGATTCGTCATCTTCATGGCGACGCTGAGGCCGAAGGTCGTGATATAGCACCAATCAACGAACATATCGCACCAGGCGTAGCCGTTTTTCGGGAAGTTGTAGACGCCGAGGCCGTCGAGAAATGCGGCATACTTCGTCCAGTTCCCACTGCCAGCGTTGGCAGTCTTGTCTTCCAGCTGGGAGTTGGTGGCCTTTTCGATGTAGCCAATCTCGGCTCTGGCCGTGGCGATCACTCGCTCAATAGTGGTCATGGGTCATTCCTCCTTCGGGGCGTCGGGGGCTTCATCTTCATCAGTCTTTTCCTCCGGCAGCGCGGCCGGCGTCTGATCTGTGCCGGGCGTTGCGGTCAGCAGCATATCTTTCAGCTTGCCGATCACGTCAACGGCATAGGCTGTGAACGCCGCCAGCATGACCAGCGACACCGCTGTCATCAGATTCACGGTCTGGCCGCTCACCTCCACCACCATCAGATCAGGGTTGAGGTACCCGGCGAAGTAAACCGCAATCAGCGCCAGAGCGATCACGCCGCCCTTGATGCAGCCGTTGCGGAACTTTACCAGATCCCATTCACAGGCGATAATGGCGTTGATGGAGCCGAGGGCGATATTGGCGGCGATCAGAAGTACCAGTCCGACGGCCAGCCGGATACTTGCCATATCCAGAAAATTCACGGTGACTCCTCCTTACTGCAAAAAGTCGTTGCTGTCCAAGCACCGGCGATATATCGTCTTGATTCGGTCACTGGTCAGCTCTGTTACATTGTTTTCAAACTCCGGGTGATCATCGCAGTATCGTTCATAGGCAGCGATGTCCCGGAGCGTTTGGTCGAAATGATCTTTGGTGTGGCGCTCGCCGTGGAGACATTCATCGCCGAAGCGTAGAATGCGCGCCCGGCAGTTGACAGCCTTTTCCTCGGCCATGCCAGACCGAACGCACTGCAGCTCGCTTTCGAGCTTTCCGACCTTCTCCAAGACCTCGCTGTTGATAGCGCGCCCGAAAGCCTTTGCTATTGCAGACCACGGATTGATTTTGATGGGGGCGAGCTGGAGCAGCGTCAGCAGCACAAACAGCGCACTTCCCCCACCAAACAAAATCTCCTTGAGCGTCATCTCTCAATCCTCCTCTGCGCGTGATAAGAAGGGCAGCCCCCGCAAAGGAGCTGCCCTCCGTATCAATGCCGTGGTCAGACGGTGACTTCGAGATCTGCCAGGATCTCCTCGACCTGCTTCCGAATCAGGCTCGGAACCTGGTCGATGGTCTTCTTGCCCTTGACGATCAGGGTCGCGTAGACAACTGCCATAACTGCTACCTCCTTTCCCATCAGAATGTATAAAAGAAGGAGCCGAAGGCTTTTCATAAGCCCTCAGCTCCATTCTTGCTATTTTCGAGGATTTCCCGGACGGCTGCTCGCAGCTGGTCGGGAACTTCCTCAATCGTCTTTTTTCCTTTGCGGATCAGGTCTGCGTAGACCTTCACCATGTAATTGCTCGCCATCAGTTACGCGCCTCCTGTTGTAGATGTCACGGCGACGATCTGTTCGTAGACATCGCATAGCGCCATCTGCGTATCGGTGACCTGCCCCTCAAGGCTCGTCACCTTTTCCGTCAATGCCGCCTTGTCGGTCTCCAGGTCGGCTACCTGCTGCTGCAGGGAGGGGATCGTCTTGCCCTCCGCCTCGTGCAGCTTGGCTTGCGCCAGATAACCGGCATAGTTGCCGAGGATGTCTTCACTCAGGCCGTCGTACATATTCAGCTCCAGGTGATATTCATCATACACCCACCCGCTGATGGTCAGCTCGTCACGCTTTTCCTCAAACGGCTCGGCGTTCTCATAGAAGCGTACCAGGGCTACCCCCGGCTTATTAGGCTGCTCCTCCAGCGAGAATGCGTTGCTGGGCGCGTTGTCGCCTCTTACTCTCATTTCGCACGACCTCCTTCAGATGTTTTACTCCAATCGGGTCAATGTACTTCACCCGAATTGTATGACTATTGCAGTGCTTCAGTTGCCCGGCGCGGCTCAGTAGCCCGGAGGCCTGGGCGAACATGATAGGCTTTCCGGCGTCAAGCCGCTTTTTGACGCGGCGGCATTGCCGGGTGAAGCGCAGGAAATTCCGCTTGCGCAGAATGACATGAGTGCGGGAAAAGCGGTAGCCGACCGCGCTCACCATGCGCTTTGCCGTGGGATAGATTTGCCAGTTCGCTTTCATGGACAGGCCGAGCCGCTGCTGCATGAATGCGGCGATCAGCTTCCGCGCCTTGTGCAGCTGCTTCTTATTCGGCCCGAGCAGGGTGATGTTGTCCATGTAGCGGGTCATATACTTCACGCCCGGCAGCGTCATGATGTACTGGTCCAGAGACTCCAGGTAGAAGTTTGCCAGCCATTGGCAGATGTAATACCCGATAGCCAGCCCGCCGCCGCAGGATTCGATGATGGAATAGACCGTCCGCAGAAAGCGCTTGTCCTTGATCTTCCGCGCAAGAGCCCAGATCAGGCGCTTGCCGGAGATGCTGGGGTAATACTGCGCGACATCCAGCTCCGCCGCGTACTTCGTCCCCTTTGGATCATTGCGGAGCGCGCCGCGGATCTTCTTGTGAATTCGCTTCCCACCGCGCCCAGGGATGGACGCGCAGGACCATGGGTGCATTCCGCGCATGAGTACCGGTTTCATGGCCGTCACCAGCATCCACTGAATCACGCCGTCCGGCCAGAACGGGACCATCTTGATCTTCCGGTGCTTCTCGCTGCTCTCATCATAGATCTCACGGATCTTCGGCTCGGATGGTACAAAGCTCTCGCTTGCGACCAGCTCATAGGTCTTTTCGACATACCCGTCCAGATCTGCCATTACGCGGGCAATGTCCTTTCGGTTTCGCCGCCCCTTGGATGCGTCCAGTATGACAGCGCGAATGAATTCCCGGTCAACCATCTTGTCATAGAGATAGCCGACTCTTTTCGGCATAGGATTTTCCCTCCGTCCTTGTTTGCCTGCGAGATTGTTCGAGCCGAAGCCTACTAAATCCCGTCCTATGCGGCAATATTTTCACCAAGCGGTGCGGGAAAGCCTGCGCGAGTCAAAAGAAAAACAAGTGGTCGCGCACCGACGTTCGAGTTCGAGTCCGACGAAGAGTTGTTCGCGTTGAAGTAGAAAAGGCCGGCATTGCCGCCGTTGTTCCAGTTGCCCCCGACGTGGAGGACACGCCAGCCAGAGTTGTAGTTGGCGTAGCGAACAGAGCCTCCGGTGCATGGCGCAGGCAGTCCCGGAGATAATTATACCTCCGGCCTGCCACGCATACGGAAAAACGGGAGAAAATAACAGAATACGTTATTTTCAAAAATCGTGTCGACGGGGCTACGCCCCGTACCCCATTCAGCTTTTGGGCTTGCGCTTATGCCGCCAGCTGGTGCAGGCGGGAAAGCTCCGGGGGCTGCGGCCCCCGGTCCCCCATTAGGGGTGGAAAAGGAGTCGCGCACCGACGTTCGAGTACGAGTCCGACGAAGAGTAGCCCGCGCTGAAGCAGAAAAGGCCGGCATGGCCGCCGTTGTTCCAGCTGCCCCCGACGTAGAGGACACGCCAGCCAGAGTCGTAGCCGGCGTAGTCCGGAATGTAGGTCGTCTCGCTGCCGCCGACCGCTGTGGGATAGAACGCCCAGGGCATGGCCGACGCTACGCCGATGGCCGTGATGTACCCATCGCTCTGTATCTTGGAGCCGATGTTCGTATAGTTGGTCGCGGTGTCATCTGCATAGCTCGCAGGGTTCAGGCAGACATAAACGGTACCATCAGAGAAGTTGATGCCGTCGATCCACTCGAAGACATTGCCGTAGGGATTCTCGATGTGCCGGTACTGGACGGCGGTCTTTCCGTTCGTCCCAGCTGCGCGTCCGGTGTGGTAGGTCATGCTGTCCGTGCCGCCGGAAGAAATGGCAGAGCTGTTGCTGTCGACATAGCCGCGCCCGATTTTGCTCTGGCTGTCCCAGTCGGAAAACTCCACCAAATAGAGCAGCCAGACCGCGCACCAAGACGCGAAGTCATACTCGCTCCACTTACTACCCTTTCCTCTGGCACCGGAACGAGCCGATGCGCGGGTCAGGTTGACCAGCGGCGCAGCGCCGGTCTTGGAATAATGGCCGGAGATCGTGTTGTAGCGGCCGACATACTTGCCGGAGCCTGGGTGCTTGGTGAAGCCGCTCTTGGCCTTATCCGCGATGTAGAAGTACCGTTTCTTGTTGGCGGCATCGTCGATAATACGGAAGTAATACTCGGGGATAAAGACAACGGTATCGTAGCTGCTTCGAGAGAAGCCGCTCTGCCCCTTCTTGTAGCTGACGGCATTGTTGATGATGTTGTACTCGTCCATGCCGCTCCACGGGAGATAGCTGTCGAAGGGGGAGCTGCCGGCGCCGGTACCGACCGCAGGCGCGGGATTCGTGGTGATGTCGACATTGACCAGTCCGTTCGGATCGGTGGACTTTTTCAGGCGGGTCAGCGCCGTCGACTGCGCACTGTAATTCCAGCAGACACCGAAGACCTTGACATAGGACAGCTCCAGCGTATAGCCGGTGTAGGAGCTGCAAGCTACGCTGCCGGTGGCCGTCTCGCCGTTCTTGGTGGCGGTGACGCTCCACGTGCCGGTGTTCGGCAGGTAGAACTTTGCCGTTCCGTTGCTGGTGGCCGTGAGCGTGGTGGAGCCGTTGACCGCCTTGACCGTAGAGCCGCTGTCGATGGTGACGGTGAGGGTGCAGAACTTCACCGTTGCGGTGTAACTGCCGCCGGAGGTCGACACCGCCGCAGACGCCGTGGACGAGGATACCCCGCTCTTGGTGGCCGTCACGGAATAGGTGCCGGCATAGTTGACGGTCAGCGCACACTTACCGTTGCTGCCGCAGGTGCCGGTATACTGCTTCGTGCCAAGCGTGGCGGTCACGACTGCGCCGGATTCCGCCGTTACGGTCAGCGTAGCCGCAAAGTAGCTCAGCGTCACCGTGTACTGCTTGACCTGATCCACGACCACAGTCTCGGTGGCGGTGGTCTGCCCGTTCAGCGTGGCATACAGCGACCATGTACCGTAGCCAGGGAGATCAAAAACGCATTTACCGCCGACGCTGGTACCAGTCAGCGTAGTCTCGCCGTTCGTACAGGTGATAGCCGATCCAGTGGCAACAGAGACCTCCAGCTGTGGAGCCACGCCGCCGCCCTTGGGCTTTTCCCATGTATATACGCCGGTCTGATCGTTGGCTGCCGTGCAGTAGAAGGTCTGCATGGTGTCAGTGTTCAGATACGACTGGCCGACCGAGCCCTTCGTGCTGGAGGTCGGATCGGTCTTGCCGGTGAGTGGCTTACTTCCGTCCAGCCCCTTGGAGAGCGTGTCGAGGTCGCTGGAAACGCCATCAAGGAAGGTGTCGAGCGATTCACCGTTATAGGTCAGATCGGCCGCGTCGCTGGCGCCGGACAGCTTCCACTGATACTTGCCGCTGCTGTCCTTGCCGCTGCAGACATATTCCTTGCCCGTAGCGCTGTCATAGTAGTGCTGCCCTGCGGTACCCTCGGTCGTGCCTGTCGGCGCTCCTGAGCCTGTTGCAAGCGGATAACCGTAGTCCTTTCCGGCGACTGCCGCAGAGATATTCCCGTTCCCGTCGCCCAGCAGCAGACCCTTGACCATGATCTTGTCCTGCTTGGTCTTTACCGCCTCAGCGATGGCGGCGGACATATCGCTCTGTGTGACGCAGGCGCTGGTGTCGACCGTCACCGTCCATGTGCCGGTATTCGAGCAGGAGATCAGCGCGTAAAAGGTGTAGACGAAATCCGGCGATTCCGTCTTGCTGGGAATGGGAACGCCCTGCTCCAGCTGGAACAAGGCGATCATGGCGGACGCTCCTCCGTCCACGCTGGCAGATACGCGGAACTGATTCAGCGTATAGGCCGTATTCGGCGCAGCGATGCGGAGCTTCAGGCGAATGCCGGAAGATACCCTCTCGCCGCCCAGCAGGCTCGCGGTCTGCTTTTCATTGACGAGGGCGGTCTGTGCCATCATTGCCGCCGCCGCGACGGTGCCCTGCCCCGCAGCCGCGCTGTCGAAGTTCAGGGTCTTTTCATTCACCCACTCATTGAGCAGGCTGTTGCCGGCGTTGGTGATGACGCCGTTCCATGTTGCCATAGTAAAACACCTCCGTGTCAGTATCGAATGGCGGACGCGCTGTCGACCAGCTCGCAGCCGATGCAGGCCGCGCCGAAATACCCTGTTGCCAGTCCTCCGGCGTCGTAGTATTCTACCTCGTCCAGCACCGAGCGCAGATTCTTGTAAAAGGCAACGCGGTCGATCACGCGCTGATGTCTGACGGGGTCGACATCCTCATAGGTGGCGTCGATCAGCAGCTTGAAGTGGTACGGTTTGCCGCCGTATTCCCACCATTCGCTGACCTGCGTATCGGGGTAGATGGCGGAGATCGCCAGCACGACCGCCGCCTTGGTGCCGAGCCTGCGGTGAACATTCCATGAGTCTTTCAGCGTCCGGCGCTTTTCCTCCAGGGTGTAGTTGGCGTCCCACCAGTCAACCTTGAAGTCGTTCGCCAGAATGTCCAGCAGCTCGTTCGGGAGCCGGTCGATCTGTGAGTAGATCGACACGCGCTCGATCTCGCCTACGCGGGCAGCCAGCACCTCGGCAACGGCAGAGGCAAGCGCCGCCATATTGTCGTCATTGGCAAGGACTGCCGGCAAGGAGGCCAGCAGGTTTTCCTTCGTGATGCCGTGCGCCTTATTCATCCTCGTAGCCCCCATTCGTGGCCGTGATGGTCCCGACCGACGCAACCTGCGGCGTCGTGTCGTCGGATCCATCCCGCAGCGTGGTAAAGACCGGGCTGGTCAGCGCCACGCGCTTGATGCCGGTCTGCATGAGCTTTCCGATCAGCACGGAGGGGTTGATGTCGCGCCCCAGCTTCCCGCACTGCCACGCGACGAACTCGGCCACGGCCTTGTCGACCGCAGCCTTGATCTCTGTGGAGCTGAGGGAGCTGTCCTTCGGCACATAGTAGGTGAAGGTGATATTGTAGCTCACCTTCTGCGGGTCCTTGACAGAAACCTTGTCCGTCAGCGGCCGCACCGTATCGTCGTTGCAGGCGGCGAGGACAGCATTCTTGATCTCCGTGGTAGCGATGGTACCGTCGTCCATGAGGACATAGAGATCCACCGTTCCGTCGCTGGGGCTGTTCGCCACCACGTCGGCGATCTTGGTGCTGACCTGCTTGGCAAAGTAGATATACCCGCCCTTGGCTCCGGCGCAGCTGTAAGCGTCCTGACTGGCGCGCATCAGCTCATAGAACTCGTCGTCGGTGGCCTTGTCTGCGCCGTCATCGCTGGCGGTGAGGTTTTCGCATCTTTCGCAGTAGTCGAACAGGTCAACGAAGGTGTTGATCTGTCCCGCTGCGTAGCCGTTGCCGACCGCACCAACAGTTTGGCAGCGGATCTGCACATCGGCATAGGTCTCGCCGATGGATACATAGGCATCCGCGACCGTCTCCCATGTCAGCGTACCGCTGGCGTCAGTGACGCGCGTACCGGCAGGAATGAGGATTGCTGTGGTCTGTGCCTCGGAGATATGGAAGCGCTCGGTGCAGACCGCAGCCTGCGCCGCCGGGCGCTGCGTGACATAGAACAGCTCGGCCAGCGCGTCCAGGTTTTCCCCTTCCGCGCGGCTTGGGATATTCTGATTGCCTGTGTAATTGTTCAGCCCGCGCTCCTGGATCACCACGGCGGCCACGAATTGGATAAACAGTTTTTCGGGGCTGGCGGGCTTCACGCTGACGCCGGTGATTTTTTCGTAAATGGAGATCAGCAGCGATTCCACCGCTTCGGTGTCGGTAGAAACAAACTGATATCCCGTATTTCTCTCACTCATTGATGATGTTCACCTCCACGGTAGGGATCAGCCTGCCCGGGGCGTTTCTGTCGGCCGCAAAGGTCACATTCACCACCTCGGCGCGGGGCTCATATTCTTCCACTGCCTCTTTGACCTCGGAATACATCATAGGCATAGCTACCGGCAGAGGCTTATCCACGAACTTCTGAGGAAGACCGAAGCCGCGATACAACGGACAGGTCCCCTGCCGCGTGGAAAGGATAATGGCGATATTCTGCAAGACAGAGCGGACGGTGTCAGTCTCGTTGAGCTGCACCGCGCCGATATCAGATGCGGTCACCTTGTAGCTCATGGCAGCTTTACCCCCTCAGATACTCTTGCAGGCTGACGGACACGGTGGCGCTGGTGACGTTGCCGCGTCCGTCATAGGTTTTCATCTTCATCTTGTGATCAAGCACGGACCAGCGATATTTCCCGTAGCCCTTGTTGCCGATCACCAGCGGGACGGCGATGCCGCCGCGCTCATAGTTCCACAGCTTCACGACCTCGGCGATAGGATCAACACCGAGGTAAGCGGAGAGAACGATGTCGAAGGTCATCTTGTCGGGGTCAAGGCCGGTGAACTCCGTAAGGGCGTGTGTGCCGTGCCGCTGATGGGTTGCGTACCGGGCAGACCCAGACCAGGTGACATTATTGATCGTTTCGATCGTGCGGTCAGACACCGTAAAAACGATGTCGCCCAGACAGCCGACCATTCCCATGCTCAAAAACCTCCTAACACAAAACCGTCCCCGTTGAATACCGGAAGGTATAGGCAGAGGACGCGGTCATTCACCTTCGGCATCCAGTAGGTCAGATGCGAGCCGGGCAGGTGGTCGTGGTCGGGGAATTCGCTGGCTGTGCCGCCGCCGGTGAAGGTGTCCGTGATCTCATGCGTGTGCTTTGCGTCCGGCTTTATGTAGAAATTCGCTCCGTAGTGCTGGAGCACATAGAGCCAGTCTGAAATGATGCCTGTGTCCTTAAACTTGACACGAGCCCTGCGCTTTGCGCTGTCGACGGCCGTTACCGTGCCGGTCTGAACGAGCCTCGAAAGGATATTCTGCAGTTCGTCCATCAATATCCCTCCAATGTCTTGCGCAGCTTGACCTGCGTGGTATAGCCGGACGATCCGACCGAGTGCGCGGCCTGCTCCACAATGTATTTCCCGTCCCACGCACCCCAGCCGGTGAGCTTGGCTGTGACGCCGGCCACGATATCCGGATTGCCGGGCAGCGTAAAGGTCGCGGTCTTTGCGTACTTGTTGTGCAGCCGGAGATATTTTTCAGCCTTGGTCTTGGCCTCGGCCACGCTTGCCACCTTCGCGGTGATCTCCAGCTGCTGGTTGTTCTTGGCCTTGTCGTTGTAGTCCTCTACCTTGACGGTGGCCTCGATGCACTTTCCTGTGCCGGGGTCCGTGTAGCTGACGCGGCAGGAAGCGTACTGCGTTCCGGCCGTTCCCGCGTTCAGCTTGTGCTTGGTGTAGCTGCCGCTGCCGCGGACGATGGTCAGCACGGGGGATTTCTTCTCGTAATCCTCCTGGTCGAAAAGTACGATCAGGTTATTGGTGGCTTTCAAAGAGATGCCCGCCTCGTGGCACAGCTTGGAGAGAAAGGCGATGTCGCTCTGCTTGTACTGCTCCACGCGGCCATAGGACGGGTCGCTGTTGGCGAGGAACATACAGGTCATTCCGTTGGCAGCGGCCATCTCGTTTGCGATGCCGGAAAGCGTGTAGGCCTCCCATGCCTTGGATTTCTCCGTCTGACGGATCTGTGCGCTGTACGGAAGAGCCGTCGCCTTGATGGTGATGGTGTTCGGCGGGCCGGAGGCGTCAACGCTGTCCAGCTCAAACTGTCCGCAGTCCAGCACCTTATCCCTACCGCCGCCCGTCCAGTTCTCCCGGACGAACACGGCGCTGATCTTGAAGCCGGCGCCGGAAGCAGAGGCAGGAGCGGCGGCAGAAGCATCGCCGCCCCCGCCGCCGGATTCCTTGATGTACGATGCGCTGACGTAGGCGGTTTTGCCGTTATAGCTGACCTTCGCCCAGCCGTTTTCGATGCCCTCGACCTGCAGCTCCGCGCCGCAGACCAGAGCACCGTATTTACCGTAGCTGGTGCTGGGGCCAGAGCGGACATTCAAGCCGCTTTTGGCGGTGACCTTGTAGGACTTTGCCGCACCATCGGTCTTGGCCTTGGAGGACGCGGACAGGCTCCCTGCGGAGGCTGCTGCGTCGATGGCATCGGCCAGCCACTTTTTGAGCCATATATCATCGCGGTCCTGAAGCTTCAGCTGCAGATCGTCAGTGCCGTCCGCCTCCTTGTCGGTGTAGGTGGCCGACAGGAAATAGGGGCGCATACTGCCGGTGATGTCCGCGCCCTGGAAAAATATCTGCGCCGTGACGCGGCGCGCCTGATTCGGGCTGCTCATCCGACCACCTGCTTCCACGGGGGCAGGGCATCGCCGACATCCTCAGCAGGGTCGGGCAGCTTCAGCACGATTCCGGCCGGAAAGGTGTAGTACCCGAGATACTGCGGATTGAGATTCATCAGCCGGTCGGTGTACGCTTCGCTCCCCAGCTGGGAGAAGGCGATGCTGTCCCACATATCGCCCTGAATGGTGGTGTAGGTCTTACTCATTTGTAGGCCCTCCTTGCGGTGTCGATGCCGGCCTCCTCCATGACTTCAAGGACGCGCTCGGCGAACTCGTCTCCGTACTCACGCAGAGCTTCCACCGTCTCGGGCGATGCGCTGCCGTTGATCTGAAACACGATCTGCAGCTCCACCGATCCGGCGCCGGAGCCTGCGCCCGGCTCTGCCGAAAGCGCGCCGTCGCCATGGATGGCGTGCAGTGCCTCCAGCAGCTGCGGGGCGAAGGTGATGGCCTGGATCTCCATGCTCTCGCGCATAGCGGCGGTCTCCTCGGCGGTCATGACCTGCTCGCCGCCGTTGAAGTAGACCAGCTCCGGGCCGTTTTCGCCGACGAGGGCAAAGCCGGGTGCGGCGGACTGCGTACCAACTGCGTAGCCGGGAATGCTGCCGGCCGTTCCGGTACCGGACGCGGACAGTGCGGCTCTGGCTGCGGCGGCGACGCGGTTGTAGGCAGCGGTCACCTGGGGCAGCATACCAACGGCTCCGTCGATAAATCCCTGAATGGTGGCCTGCGCGCTTGCCTTGGCCTCGTCGCCAAGGTCCATCGCTTCAATGTCCTCAGCAAGCGCCGTCTGCAGCTCGTCCATGACGGCCGTGAAGTCGGTCTTGAGGTCGGCTACGCTCCCCGCTGCGTTCTGCTGCTCCTGCTGCAGAGTCTTCCAGTTGGCTACCATCGTGGCCAGCTGCTCGTCGGTGGCGCCTGCCATGCCGGCGATCGCGTTCACGCTGTCGGAGCTGCCGTCAGCAAATGAGGCGATCATGTCGCTCAGTCCCTCGATGTCGGCGCTGCGGTCAGTCAGGGATTGCAGGTTGGCGTTGTAGTCCTGCCAGTAGGTGATCTGGCTCTCCAGTGCAGAATTGATGCTGCCCGCGCTGGTTGCAACGACCTTTGCGGCCTCGTCCCAAAGCTGATACTGTCCGGATATGCTTTCGTATGCCGCGCTGTACGCCTCGTTGTAGGACTCCACAAGGGCGTTGATCTTTTCCTGCACGCCGGAGATGGCAGCCTGGAACTCGCTGACCTGTGCAGCAGCCTCTTCGGACGCGCCAGTGCCTTCGTTCATGGAGGCGGTCAGATTCTTGACCGCCTCTTCCGCGAGGGCGATCTCCGCCTCAGCATCGGAAACGGCGTCTGCGTCCTCTTCCATCGCCTTGTTGTAATTTTTGATGGACTTCTCAGCCGCCCATATCTCGTTGTTGGTGTCGTAGATGGAGTTTTGCAGGTCGTAGTATTCCTGCGAGAGAAAAGCGGTCGCATCGGTGTAATAGCCGTACTGGTCGTAATAGGCATCCGCCTGCTTCTGCGCGTCTGCCCATAGCGCATCCATCTGCGCGTAGGTATCAGACAGCTTCTGCTGGGCGGCCTCCAGACTGTACTGCGCCTTGGTGAGTCCGATGCTGTTTTCTTCTGCCTCGATCAGCACGGCGGAATACTGGGAGTACAGCTCGGTGAGCTGATCCTGATAGGCCTGCTGCATGGCATTCTGCTTCCACGCCTCGGTATTGGCGCGGAGCGCTTCGGTGCCACCATTGATGGTGTCGGTTTCGAGGTCGATATAATCGGCCAGCTCCGGTACCACCTGGCAGAGCAGAGCCAGGGTATTGTGGTATTGCCTGTGCTGCTCGTCGGTATTGAGCCCCGCCGCCTCCATCTCCTCCAGCTTGCCGATGTAGGTGTCTGCGACGCCTGCAGCGGCCATGGTGGAGGTAACGGTATCGTCATAGGTGGCCTTGGCCTCGTCCATCGCCTCCCGCATTCCTCGGGCGGCTTCGGTCAGCTCCTTCACACTGGGTACGGCGTCATTCGCCGCAGCGGTGGCCAGAGCAACGATGCCCGCCGTGATTGCGGCCACGGCAGCGGTAACGCCCATGATGACATTGACACCGGGGATCGCCGCTGTGAGAATGGCACTGGCGGCTGCGGCTATCTTTGCAGCGACCGCATAGGCAGCCAGCGCGGCGACGACCGCGCCGATCACGCCTGCAAAGGCGGTGATGGCATTGACCAACGCCGGGTTCTTCTGAATGAACGCCGTAATGCTGTTGAGGACCTTCGTGCCGACGCCGTAAGCCTCGCTGAGCGCGGGAGTATAGGCGTCGCCGATGGCTACCTTGAGGTTGTTGTAGGCGTTCTGCATCATGGTCAACCGGCTCTGCGCGGTGGCGTAGCGCTTGTTGGCCTCGTTGGTGAGGGCGGTATTCTGCTGCCAGGCGGTATTTGCAGTGTTCACCGCGCCGGTCATCTGGTCTGCGGCAAGACCCAGGGCTTTGAGCATATTGCTCTGCCGGATGCCGGTCAGACCCAGGTCTTCCAGTACGAGGACGGTGCTCTCGCCCTGCTCGTCCAGCTTGCCGAGCCCGCCGATAAAGGAAGTCAGGGCGCTCATGGCGTCGTTCTTCCACGCAGAAGAAAATTCTTCGGAGGACATACCCGCGATACGGGCGAACTCCGCGAGGTCGTCCCCGCCCTTTGCAACGGCCTTTTCAATGGCGTTGAGCGTCTGGGTCATGGCGGTACCGCCCGCCTCGGCTTCGATGCCGACAGAGGACATCGCCGCCGCCAGAGCCATGATCTCCGGCTCGGTCAGTCCGGCCAGCTTACCCGCCGACGCCAGGCGCGTACCCATCGCCACGATCTCGGATTCCGTCGTGGCGAAGTTGTTGCCAAGGTCAACGATGACAGAGCCGAGCCGTCCGTAATTGTCCGTTGCCATGCCGGTAATGTTGGCGAAGCGCGCAAGGGAGGTTGCTGCCTCGTCAGCTGTCATGTTGGTGGCAGTGCCGAGCATGGTCATGATCTCGGTGAAGTCCAGCAGGGCGTCCTTTTGGATGCCGAGCTGTCCCGCGGCTTCGGTTACCGCCGCGATCTCCTCTGTGGTGGCGGGGATCTCCGTGGACAGCGCCTTGATGGAATCCGACATTGCCGCCAGTTCCTCGTCTGTGAGGTCTGTGGTCTTGGCGACGCCGGTAATGGCGCTCTCAAAGTCCATCGACGCCTGCGCGCAGCTGGCGAAGTATTCGTAGATCTCTTTCAGGGCGACGGCGATGCCTGCGGCCACGATGGCCTCGTGTACCTGATTAAAGGCCTGCCCCGCCTTGTCGCCGAAGGTCATAGCTTTATCGGCGGCCTCGCCCTGCTTCTTTTTTAGCGTGTCGATCTTGCCGGCAAGCTGCTCGGAGCTGTGGGAGAGGTCGTCGGTATTGACACCCGCCTCTTCCAAAGCCCCGCTCAGCTCGTTCAGCTTTGCCGTCTGCTTCTCCAGCGAGGCGGAGGTCTTGTCGATCTGAAGCTGCTTTGCCAGCAGCTTGTTCTTCATGTCGGCGGACTCGTTGCCGGTCTCCTCCATCTCCCGCTGGATATTGTCATATTGCTGCCGCAGCATTTCCAGCCGCTTCCGCGTCGCTTCCACGGCTGCCTGCTGCTTTTGGAATGCGGAAATATCCGCCTGTGTCTTTGAGAGGGCCTGGATTTCCTTCTGCATGGACACAATTTCCTGCTGAGCGGCCTTGAAGGTCTTGCTGTAACTGCCTCCAAGCTGCGCGTTCAGCTGGAATAGCATCTCATACTCTTTGCGGCCTGCCATAGACGGCCCTCCTTTCAGATTTATTTATTCTTGCGTCGCTCCCGCGCCTCCTTCACAAGCTGGTTGCTGACTTTGATCCACTTGCACAGGGACGGCAGGGGCAGCGACAGCCAGTAGGAAACGGGGGTCTGATTGTTTTTCGCCATCGTAAGACATTGCCTGCGGAGCCAGACGCCGCCGTCGCCGGTTACAGCTCCGATGCCAGCAAAAAAGAGCGGGCCTTGCCTCTGACGCGGTTGAACTCGAAGATGGGCAGGGCGCGCAGGGCGTCGTCGCCGATACGGCGGGGACGGCCGCTGGCGTCAATGATGGTGTTGGTGCAGGCTCGCGCCGCCATGCGCACCAGAAACTGGCCGGAGAAGGTAGGCGAGATGGTGGGCTTGCCGATGGCCTGAAGCTCGTCCTCAATGGCAAGGGCGTCATCGCCGGTCAGCCCCTCAAAGTCGAAGTTCAGCTCGTCAAAGGTCTGCCCCTCGAAGGTGAAGGGCCTTTTCAGCTTGAGGGTATAGTTGCCTACGCTCTCCTTGGCCTGCGCCTCGGCGGCGGCGTACTCGTCGTGATCGACGGTGGAGAAAGCGTCGGCGGGAACAACGGTCTTGTTGATATCAGCCATGGTGATAACTCCTTTCAAATCTCAAAAAGATGCCCGGAGCGGATGTTCCGCCCCGGGCTTTTGTCAGGTCTCTTACATGCCGAGCGCCTTGCGGACGTCGGCCAGGTAGTCGGTGCCGTTGACATAGCAGATGAAGTTGAGCTGGTCGACCTCACGCACCTTCTTACCGTCAATGTAGGTCGCCCAGTAGCGGACGGCGTACTCGCCGGAGCCGTTGGAGGGCGCGGCGGGGGCGACGGAGCCGCCCTTGTCACTCTTGGGAATGACCACAAGAATGTGCTTGACGGCGCGGACGACCACCTTGCCTGCCACGACATCTTCGTCCTGCTGCGCAACGCGCAGGTCGATGGTGTGACGGCGAGGCTCGGAGAGCTTCACGCTCTGATCGGTGACGGTGCGGAAGTTAAGGCCCAGCGTCATCGCGTCGAAGTGGCCGAGAATGACCGACTCCACATTGCCTGCGATGCCGGCGCCAGAGATGGACTGCGTCAGCGCGGTCAGGTCAGGCAGGGTCGCCTGTGCCATACCGACATATTCAACAGAGTCCTCGTAGACCTTGAAGTTGATAATGCTCTGATCCATGATTCAAACCTCCTTTTAGCCCTGCAGGGCGCTGGTGACATAGCTGGCGTCATACTCCAGCACGAAGTCGATCTCCTGAGCGGGAGAGGGCGGCGTCATGTAGACATGGAGCTTGATGATGCCGGCCATGAGGTTGGTCAGCGGGTTTTCGTTCTCCAGCATCTCCACGCGAGCGCCCAGAAGGTAGCCCATACCCACCAGACCGTTGAGCCAGATGTTGGCGGAATCGAGAACGGTGTCGATCAGGCGGCGGGTCATAGGCTTGTCCAGCTTGCTCCAGAAGGTCTTGACGAGGGAGTTGCCGACCCAGCCGAACATACGGCTGACCGGGATAAAGTAATCCTTGACATCGGTGTTGGAGGGATAGCAGGCGGTGTAGTTGCCCCACGCCACCCAGCCGCTCATGAAGTTCAGCGCAGTATCCACGCCGATGCCGTTGAGGTAGTTGGCCTGCGCAAGCGTCAGGTTGACCTCGGTGCCGTCCTCCAGGCAGAGGCCGTCGCACTGCAGCCCCTTATTGGAGGGAGACTCGTAGGGGCAGCCGCCGTTGCCGGTGTCGATCTGCGCCATCAGCCCCGCCATCTGGGTAGACAGGTGGAACTTATAATCGCCCAGCTTCGCCATCGGCCAGAAGGCGATCTCGTCCTCGTCGGCGATGTTGGCGGCGTTCTTCTTGGTGAGAACATCGGAATAGGCACGCGCGCCGGAAGCACCGCAGTCGATGTCGATCAGCGCCTTGGCGCGGAACAGGCCGTTGATGTTGCCTGCCTTGGCAGTCATCGCAGCGGCCACGGTAGACTGCTGAGAATAGCCGGGGGCGCACAGCAGATCGGGGACGATGCCCAGCAGGGTCAGGCACAGCTCCACATTCTCCATCGCGGAGGCGATGTCAGATGCGGTGACGGTGGATGCCTTGACCTTGTTGTAGGCGATGTTTACCTGCTCGGCATCATAGGCGCTGCCGGTAGACAGCAGCTCCACCACCAGATGCTCGCCACTGTAATAGGCGTTATAGTCGGTGCCGGACACATAGGCAGAGCCGGTACCGCCGGCAGGCTTGATGACCAGCGCGGAATCGTTGATGGCCGCGATGGGAAGCTTCACCTTGTGCTCCGTCACCGCAACATCAGCCGCGGCAGACGCCTCCTTTGCGGTGGCGATATCCAGAACATTGCAGAAAATGACAGGCTGGCAGGCGAACAGCTTGAAGTGTGAATACATGAATTCGCAGAGCGTGTAGGTTGCCCAGTCGTCGGAGTAGCCCAGCTTCTCCACCGCCTCAGACCAGCTGGTGCAGAGAACAGGGGTGCCGGGGGCAGCAGGCTTATCCGCCGCCTGAACAGGAGCCAGACCGACCACGAAGGGGACGCCGGACTCCGCCACGACAGGGGTGCTGACGCTGGTAGCCTGCTGAGAGACATATACGCCGTGGTTCATTGAAATTTCCTCCTTACTTCATGCCCTTGGCCAGCTTGTGATAATTCACATACAGCAGGTTCCCAGGCGTTTTGACTTTGATGCGGTCGGCGGGGAGCGTTTCGTCGCTCACCACCAGCGACGCGATCAGCGGGTGCTGCTCGATCACCGGGGCAAGGGAGTCAAGGACTTCCTTCCGGCCGCCGCGATAGATGGTGCCGCGCTGGATCACGCCCATCATGGTCGGACCGAGATAGACGCAGAAGCCGCCGGTGTCGGCGACCTTCTTCGGCGCGGCAGGCTTTTTCTTTGCCGTCTTTGGTACGGCGGTCTGAGCCGCCGTGTCGATGATTTTTTCGCTCATAGGTTAACCTCTCTTTCCACAGGGGGAAGCTTCCATGTGGAGATCATTTCCCCCACGAAATATGGGGCGGTGTCATCGGGATAGACCAGCGTTTCAATCCCTGCCTCCAGGTCAAGGGTAAACTGCCCCCCGATCACGACCTGCCTGAGCATCGCAATGCGCAGCCGTTCCATGAGATTCAGCAGCATCAGCCCGCCCTCCTGCTCGTCATCGTTATAGACACAGCAGATAGACCGGACCTTGGCGCTGGAGGTCACACGCTGTCCTTGCGGCTGTTGATCCATGCCGGTAATGACCTGGTGCAGCACATAGGGAGCCTTCTTGGTGGCAGAAGTGCCGTCCGGCAGGCGCATCAGGTAGACCTTTGCAGGGCGGAAGCTCTGCTCCGTGTCGCCCTTCTGCAAACGGGTCGGCATGATCAGTTCGGCGGTGACCTCCTCGGTAAAGGCCCGCAGGCGTTTCAGCAGAATGGTTCTTGTCATAAATCAGCCTCCCCATCCGTTCAGCACGCGCAGGATTTCATGCTCAACGCGCTTTTCGTAGGTGTCGCGGATCGTTTCGTCCATCTTCTCGATGACTTCTTCGTTCCGCATCATGTGTCCGGTAGACGGACCAAACTTCTGCTCCACAGGAAAGCGCGGAGAGCCGACGCGCTCGAAAACGGCAGTCGGGCCGAAAATGCGGGCCACGAATGCGTGTTGAAGCGTCGCAGCTCCGCCGTTGCGCTTTACCTGTGTCTGCACGGTGCCGTCCCGGCTGTATGTGGTGTTGAAGGTCAGCAGCGGGAGCACGGTGCCGGAGAAACTGATGCTCATACCCATCACGCCTCCCGCACCGCCTGTGATGTGGGTCTTGGAGTGAACTCTCCGCATGAATTCACCCTTGTTGATGGTGTACTCGGCGGCTGCGAACTGTCCGGCGCGGGTCTTGGCTGTATCTCCGGCGCGCCTCAACGCGGAGAAAGCCGCCTTGTAAACGCCGCCCGGAACATTGTGCAGCAGCTTGTTCACGCGCTCCAGGCTGCCATCGCCGACCTCATTGACGCGGATAAAGCTCATTCGTCCACCGCCTCCAATTCCACGCGCAGCATACCCATCTCACAGACCGAGGACGCGACATAGAACTCCCGGAAGAAGCCGCCGCCGCCCTCCTGGTCGTTGATCCTGATACGCTGCCCCCGCTCCGGCTGCACCCCGCCGAGATCGGACAGGGCGCAGTGGAGAACGGAGGAAACGATGTAAAGCCCCTGGGCATGGTCGCTCATCAGCTGGCGGCGGTCCTTCTCCTTCAGGCCGGAGAGGACGATGGGAATATCCTCGTAGGTCGCCCCGTCGTACTTGACGGTGCGCTTTTCCGCGAACTCGTCGCAGTTGAGGAACACGCCGAAGTTGTCGCGGGCGACCATATCCTTGAAGCCGCTCATACCACAGGCGCCTCCGGCGTCAGCACAGGGGGCGCTTCGCCGTCGTCCACGCCGTCATCGTCCTCGGCGATCGCGTCCTCCAGCGGAACATCCGTAATGGCGGCGATCAGCTGCGCCTTGGTCTTGAGCTTAGCGGTGTCGATGCCCATCTCCTTGGCAAGCTCCGCGAGCTTGGCGTTGGTCAGCGTTTTAAGCTGCTCGGGGTCAAGATGGGCGCTTTCCGCGCCCTCTGCGCCCTCGTCGCCGTTAGATGGGTCAGCGCCAGCCCCGCTGCCGTCCTCGCCCTCATGGGGCGTTGCAACAGCGGGAGAGGGCGTTTCCTCGGCGGGGCGGGCGACACACAGGGCAAAAAGGCGCTGCGCCTCCTCTTCGGAGACCTCGCAGATACCGCCGCGGTCGATGGGAATGGGGTGCTTCGAGCCATCCGGCCTGTAGCCGTATGTGCCGCAGATGATCTCAATTTTCGTCATAGCCGTCTCCTTTCCGCGCCGGGTCAGGACACAACTTCGGCCGCGTAGATGTACGGGCAGTAGTTGTGAGGAGCAGCCAGGGGGCGAGCGCCCAGACGCAGCTTGCGGATGTCCGCCTCCTGGTTCAGAGAGAACTTCGGAACGCGGGCCGCGGCATGACTGGCAAAGGCGGTGGAGCCGTAGTCGATCTGGGTGATCTGACCGTACATCAGATGGCCGCAGCCAGGGGCGGTGACCATCGCAGAGGTGGCGGGGAAATACTTCTGCTCGGTACCGTTGTTGTCGATGTAGGTTTCGTCTACGGAGATCAGGTTCAGCTTGAAGCCGCCGAAATTAAGCGTACCCATATAGACCACGCCATCGTAGCGGCTGAGCTCCTGGTCGATAGTACCGATGATGATGCCGCTGTTGCGGTCGAGCAGCTTCTGCACCTTCTCCATGTCGAGGATCGCGTCGGCTGCGTCAGAGCCGAGCACCAGGTCGGCCGCGCGCAGGCCGCGCTTGGAGAGCTTGCGGCACATGGCCTTCACATCGCCGAAGAAGTCGCCGCCCGTGGCGTTCCACTTGGTGGCCACGGTATAGGTGTGGTCGCTGGCGTCATCGAAGAACTTGACATACAGCTTCTCACCCTCGGTCTTGTCGTCGATGTAGGTCTGCATGGTGCAGGCGTTGTTGATCATGGTCTGCGCGCACATCCACTCCTCGCGGCGCACGATGCGGCGGTCCATGTCGGTCAGATCGTCCAGCTGCAGACGCGCCGCGCGCTGGGCGGGGGTGCTGTTGGCGTAGATCGCCTCGCCGAAGCCGCGCTTGGTCAGGTCGTCCAGCGTCAGCAGACGGGACGGCGCGATGAAAGCAGGCTGGTACTCATGGATGGCATAGCTGATGCGGTCCATGGGGATGTCCCCGGCGCGGGCGGAGACGAACGCCGCCATCTTGCGGTCGCCCTTGCGGTACTCGGTCAGCACCTTGTCGCAGGCGAAGATGTCGCGCTCCCCGGTGGGGAAGTAGCGGTCACGGAAAAAGGTCTGCTGAGGAACGATCTCCTCGGTGATCGCCATCAGCACATAGGTATCGAAGAAATTCAGTTCAGCCATTGTTGATTCCCTCCTTAGTTGGCAGCGGCGGCAGCCTTGAAGACGATGCCGCGCATGCGCAGATTGTCCTTGTCGCCCTCGGTAATGTTGTAGGCGCTGGCAACGGTCACCTTGCCGATGTCGAAGCAGCCGGCGGTGTAGACCGCCACCTTCTCGTCGGCAGCGGTGCCGACATCGATGTCGTCGCACAGGATGCAGTCGGGGGTCAGGGTCTCGTTTTCCTTGGCCGTGCTGCCGAGAACGACCAGCTTGCCGTCGCCGGCCGTGCCGGAGGACTTGGCAAGAATGGTGCCGCGCTTGAGCGTGGCCGCAGCGGACAGCTTGCGGATAACGCCGCCGCGCACTTCGGGCGCGGGCTTGATGTCGGTAATCAGACCGTCAAAGGTCATCTCGCCGAGCTTTTCACTCAGATTGATCATGTTCTTAGCCCTCCTTCTTCTTGCCCAGCAGGTCAGCGACCATGCTCCGGGCGTTGGTCATGCGCGCCTCGGGGGTGTCGTTCTCCTCGCCGTCTTCGCCCTCGGGCTTTTCGACTGCGGGGGCAGGAGCGGCGGGAACGCCCTCGGCGCCGGATTCCTCGCTGTCGTCCTTCAGATCGGACAGAAACTTCTTGCCCTGCTTGGCGGCGTTCTTGGCCGCTGCCATCAGCAGGTCGGCAGCAGAGCAGGGCTTGTCGCCGTACTTGGCCTGCTGCACGTCCGTCGCGTCGAGCAGACCGGAAATCTCGTCGATCTCCTGCATACGCGTACGCTCGGCCTGGATCGCGGTGTTGACCGCCTCAGTGTGATCGACGGAAGCGCGGGCGTCGGCCTCCACCTGGGCGATCTCGTCCGGGTACTTCGCCCGGAGCTCTTCCTTAGTCATGGAAATTCCTCCTTCATCGCCGGTGACTTCCGGCTTGTTTTTATCTGTCTCAACCGGGGCGGAGGCCTCGGGTGTGACCGTGGGAATGTTGTCCGGCGCAAACATGCCGGGGGCAAGGTGCATCTGCCGCCCGTTCACGAACAGGCAGCGCCCGTCCGCGCTGGCGGCGATGCTGGTCGGCTCCGCGTCCTCGATCAGCTCGTCCGCAAAGCCCTTGTCGATGGCCTCGCGGCCTGTCATATAGGTCGTGTCCGCCATCATGTGGGAGATCACGGTGGCTGACAGTCCGGTCTTGCGCGTGTAGACTTCCATCTGCATCTTGTCCCACGCCTCCTGCTGGGTGGCCTGTTCCCGCAGCTCGTCGGCGTTGTAGCCGCCCCACAGGAAGGTCCAGCATTTGTGGATCATGACGAGGCTGGAGGGATTGACCCTGACCGTATCGCAGGCGCACATGATAAGACTGCCGCCGCTCATGGCAACGCCGTCCACGATGCAGGTAAGCTTCGTGCCGTTCCGCGCAAGCTCCCGCAGGCGGTTGTGGATCATGTTGGACGCTCCGGCGTCGCCGCCGTAGCTGTTCATGCGGATAGTGATGGACGTGCAGCCGGAGATCTGCTTGAGGTCCTCCAAAAACTCGGAGAGCAGGATGTACTGCCCCTCGACGGGCTCGCCCCACCAGTTCGTAGGCTGCTCCTCGTAGATGTCTCCATACATGGTGATCTCGGCATCACTGCCGTCCACCGTGGCCATCGTATAGACCTTTTTCGAGATGCTGACGGCGGGAGACTTTCGCCCAGCTCTCTTTGCCGGAATACTCATGCGCATTACCTCTTTTCTTTCCAAATATCGCTTGACGGAATGTAGGGACTGTTCAGCCACTCGCGGATTCCCGCACGGCAGTTCTCGTTGCAGCGGCGCTCCATGTTCTTCGGGCAATAGGCGCAGTAGTCGCTTGCATAGTTCCAGATGGCGAGCGCCATGCTCCGCACATTCAGGCTCTGCAGATGCTCGAAGTTAGTCTTCATCGCCGTCACCTTCTTTCGGCGATGCCGATACAACGGTGACCTTGTTGCCTCCTGCCTGTGTCAGCAGCTCGTTTTCACGCTGCAGCTGCTCCACGTTCTCCTCCCAGTCGCCGCCGCTCATTTCGCGGCTGACCTGTTCGTGGGTCTTGATGGCGTTGTCGATCAGCATGAGGGCGGCTTCCGCCTCCTTCTTGGGGTCAAGGCTGCCCTGCACAGGGCCGATCCAGCGCGCACCGCACCATGCCTCCCGCACAAGGGGATCCGTGAAGAAGCCGGGGGCGTTGATGCGCCCCAGAGCGACCGCTTCGGCCAGGAACATCTCATAGACCGGCTGGCAGAAGTCGTCCACAAACCACTTCCGGCGCATTTTGAATGCTTCCCACGCCTCCAGCAGCGCGCCTCGGCTTGCGGAATAGGAGCTGTTGAACTCCTTGATCAGCACATCGTAAGGCAGCTCTAAGGCTGCGCCGACCAGCTTGCACAGCGTCTTGACAAAGGTCTCAAAGCCAGCGGTGGGGATGTTCGGATTGCCGAAGTTGACCTTTTCCCCGGGGGCGAGGTGCGTCACCGTACCCGGTCCCATCTCGTACTCGTTGTCATCATCGGAGATGTTGTTCGCCACCGGTCCGCCGTCCGCGTTGACCTCGGCGGGGACACCGGCAATATCTCCTGCGCCGACCTCGTTGAAGGGTGTATCGGAGGGGTCGGTCTCCGTTTCGATCCATGCAGTGAAGAAGCTCTGCACCAGCGCCGCCATCAGCTCGGACTCCGTATAGCGCCGAAGCTGGAGCAGCGGCTCGATGACCTGCGCCAGATAAGGAACGCCGCGGTACTGGTCCGGGCGCTCACTGTCCATGATGTGGAGAATGTTCGGCAGGCCGGTCTTGGCGCCGTAGGCCTCAACACGCTGCCACTTCTGCGGCTCGCTGGTGATCTGGTGCGGGTAGGTGTTGCTGATGTGATAGGCGACTACGCGACCGTTTCCGTCCACCTCCACGCCATCGTAGACCTTGTGGCCAGCGCCAGGCTTTCCCTCGGAGATCTTGCCCTCCACGAAGCCGCCGATGGTGACACCGCCGCCATATTCGCTTGGCGTGCAGGCGCGGTCCGCCTCCACGATGTGTAGCCGCAGGGTATAGGGGTTTAGTGGTGTTGCCGGGTATCGCTTGACCAGTGCGAACACGTCGCCGCTGAGCAGCCACGACTTCAAGGCGAGCTGCTGCAAACTCTCAAAGTTGTTCAGGCCCAGCGCGTCGCAGTTCTGCTTTTTCCCTGCCCACAGCCGGAATTCCATCTCCGCCGCGTGCTGCCACTTCTTCGCCGCCTCCGGGGAGATGCCCAGCACCTCGCGGTCCACGGACGCTTTGAGCGTCAGCCCCGTCCCGATGACCTTGGTGCGGTTGGTATTGATCGCCGCCGTAGCCACCGGCGCGGCCATGTAGAGCATTCGCGCCCTCTGCCGCAGGGTGGCGTTGTTGCGGTTGATGTCCTCATTGGGAGCGCCGCTGTCCGGAACAAATCCCTTGAGCGCCCGCCGCGTCAAGCTGGCCCCGGCTTCGCTGTACCCCTTCGCCTGCGGCGCGGCTGCGCGGCGGCGGTCTTTCTTGTTGCTCAATGCTTATCGCCTCCCGTTTTCGGAATAAAAAAACAGGCCGCCCGGCGGCGAAAGGAGCAAACTCCGCCAGGCTGCCTGTGCAAAAAGCCCTTTCGGGCGCTTTGCCGGTATCAATTTCGTGACCTCACGAAAAAGGTCACCAGTCGCGTGGAACGATGCCGAAAGCCTTTCTCGGCTTGCGGCCGTTCAGCTCTGCTAAAAGCTCGTCGACCTTCTTCTCCGCGTCCTCGATCTCGTCCTTCAGATCAGGCAGGTCGAAGCGCGTCAGCTCGCGGTCGTCGATGACATAGCTTTTTACGCCGCCGTCCACAAGAGCCAGATATGCGGCGCGCAGCTTGGAAAGGGCGCTCTGCCAGAAGTCCAGCCGCGCCCGCAGTTCAACTTTATCCATATCGGACACCTCACCAATCGTCGTAGTATTTCTTTCCGCTTCTGCGCTTCGGCCTCTGCTTGGCGGCGGGAGGCGGCATGACAGGCGTTGCAACAGGGGCAGGAGCGCGTTCGCCGCCCGCCTCCTTTAGCCGCCTGTCTATCTCGTCCAGGTTCTTAGGAAGCGCCTTGAACGCCGCCAGCGCGTAGTTGCGGCAGTCCAGCGCCTCGTTGCGCTCGTGGCCGGGGATCTTCTTCCACTGCCACGGCTGCTTTTTGTTGGGGTCGTAGACCTTGACCTCGGAGAGCAGCCCTGTGAAGTAGCCGGAGCCGTAGTCATCCCGCTTGGGGAAGTGACAATATTTCGCGCCCGGCGTCTGTACGCGCAGGTTGTCCATGATGACCTCCTTGCCGGAGTCAACGCCGATCTGGTACTGCCAGCAGGTGCCGACCGCCGTCTGCTTGATGATGATTTTCTGCTTTTTCGGCGGTGCGGTGTAGGGCTTATCGCTGCCGGGCATACCCTTGATGCAGAACACCTTTTTGCCCAGCCGCGCCCGGCACTGCATACGGACCTCCTGCGTGAAGTGTCCGCCCTCGTCCACAAAGGACATTGACATTTTCAGCCCCACGCCGTTCTCAAAGCGCAGAACGCGATCAAATACCAGCTCGTCCAGCTGCGCCCATACGGCATCGTCGTCGGGCCGTCCCATAATGATGCCTTTCTCAATGCCCCAGGTCTCACCAAAGTGGCCGTGGCCGACGATCTCATATTCCATGCGGTCGTCCTGGGTATCGACACCGGCCGTCAGAACAAGCACGCCCTCCGGCAGCTCAGCCGGGTATTCCTCCCGGCGCGCCATCAGACTGTCCTCGTCCTCCAGGTCTCCGCGATCCTCCCACAGCTCGCCGAAGCAGGTGTTGTAGACGACCTGCATCTTGCGGGTACTGCCGATGGCGTTCAGGTATTTCAGAATGATGGACTCCCAGCTCGCCCACTGGCTGACAAAGGCGTTCAGCCAGAACGAGCGCGTGCCCTGCTCATAGGCGGCGGGGTTGTCCGCCTCCCATCTTGCCGGGGCGCGCTTCATTTCCGCCTCGGTGGAGATGCAGCCGCAGCCGGGGCAGGCATAGCAGACGCTGCGGACCTTGTAGGTCTTTTTCCCCGCGACGATGATCTCGTCGTGCTCAAAGCGGATGTCCGCCCATTGGATCTCGTGATACTCGCCGCAATGAGGGCAGCGGGATTTCCACCGCTCCATCGTGCCGGTCGCGTAGGCGGCTTCAATGGCGCTGGCGTTTTTGACGGTGGGCGTGGACACCTCAGCGCTTTTCGCGTTGTAGAATGTCGTCTGCCGCGCCATCGCCAGATCCCACGGGTCGCCCTCGTTACCGGCGGACAGCGCCCAGCGGTCGCGCTCGTCACCCAGCACATAGCGGATAGGCTTTGACGCCAGAGCGTGGGCCTCGGTGGAGCCGCACATCGTGAGGATGCCTCCGGGGTAGGTCTTTTGCAGGATGGTATTGCCGCTGTCACGGCTCTTGGGGTCGCTGACCTTCTTTCGCAGCGTAGGGCAGTCGCGGATCATCGGCGCGATGCGGAGCTTGGAATACTCCTTTGCGTCAATGGTGGTAGGGTGGACAAACAGGATCGAGCCGGGGTCCTGGTCGATCACATAGCCGATGCAGTTATTGAGAAATTCAGACTTGCCGACCTGGGACGCAGCCACCATGACGATGTGCCGTATCTTTGGGTCGGTCCATGCATTCATCGGCTCGCGGAGATAGGGGGTGCGTTCGGTGCGCCACGGTCCGGGCTCTGCGGCGCTCTCGGCCGACAGGCGGCGATTCTGCTCCGCCCATTCGGTCACGGTCAGGTCGTCCGGCGGGAGCATACCAGCCATCGCCTTGGCGATGACCTTGTTCAGCCGGACGGCGGCGAGCCTACTCGTCATCGCTGTCACGCTCCGACCAGTCGCGCCGTTCTCTCACGCGCTCCTCGTATTTCTTGGGGTCGTAGTGATACCCGGCCAGCTCCCGCATGACCTTGCTGACCTCTTTGCGGATAACCTCGGACGCCTCGGCGGGCGTGGACACAGCCGCTACATCGACGGCCAGCCGCCCCGGCAGCGCATTGAGCGCGCCGCGAATGGTGTAGACCAGATCCTCCGTCAGCGCGGCGACGTCCTCCGCACGGTGCATGGTGCCTTTCAGCTCCTCGGCCTCCAGCTTGGCGATGGTGGCCTTAGATGCCTTCATTGTCGTCTCCGCCACGCGGCGGGTCTTCTCCAGCTTCTTATCCTCTTCGTCCATCGGGCCGTCGGACAGGAACTTAACATACCGCTGGACGGAATCGGCCAGCCGGAAGCAGCCCTTGCGGCAGGTTGGTATCGTGCCGTCCTGCGCCATCTGCTGCACCCGCCGGGCAGACACGCCCAGCACCGTCGCCAGCTCCGTCGTGCTGACCTCGCTCTCGTCTGTGATTTTTTGCATACGGTCAGACATTGCGCGTCTCCCCTTTCTGCATGCTTGCAATTGCTCACAAGATATGCTAAAGTAAAACGAGACGCATCAAGACCCATCAAAACAAGTTAAAATGCGCTGCCCTTCCTATGGAGGATGCAAAACCCTGACCGCTGCAACGGTCGGGGTTTTCTTTTTTGCAGAGCGTATCAGCAATACAGGGCTCACCGGAATTGCACCGGAGCGCCCGTAGCTGGGACCAGCGGCTACGGGCGAGACCCTTACCCTGTTGTGGTCTTATATTTACAGGAGGCGTGAAATCTTTATCGAACTCCCGGGCGTTTCCGCACGGAAGTGATAAAGCAAAACAGAGATATTGCGGCAGATACCGCCGCAGGTGCCAAACTTTGCACCAAAATCAAACGAGGAAGCGTAACGAAATGCCCGATTTTCCCATTGGTAACTATGCGTTTTTCGGGGTCGGCGAGCCCGCGGCGTGTGGGGCGGGGGTCGTCACAGTACCTTTTGCCGTCGTCGCCTGTTGCAACGCATTTCCACGCCCTCAGCGCGACGATGCCGAGAGGGGGAGGGAGCAACACAGCCAGACGCAGATACGCCGCTCTCGTGCGATGTATGCGCCTGGCTGTGGTATTGTGTTATAACTTCGTCAGCAATTCCGCATGGCTATATCCCTTAACGCCCTTGGTCATCATGCCGAGGAAGTCATCACGCGAGAAATCAGAGAGCCGGAATACTTCTTCGGGTTTCATTCCGAGCTGTTTGCCGATCTCCTGAACGGACTTGCCCTCGTCCAGCAGCCGCTTTACGATGGCTTTCATCGGCTCAAGCAGATGTGTACCACGAGCGCGGTTGTGTGTGACGGTGCCGTAAATATCCTCGGTCGCGTCATCATGCCGCACGATTACCACCGGCACCTTGCCTTTGAGCATGGTGTGCAGCGGCTCCTCTCCGGCCACGGTCCAGCGGTGAAAGCCGTCGATGATGGTGTAGTCGGGACGCACGACGATGGGAAGCGTCCAGCCATTGGTCATGATCGATTGCACCAGCAGTTTCAGATTCTCACGGTTGACCTTGTTGGGGTTGTAGTCATTGGGCTTGAGCTGCTCCCGGTCTACCCATTGCAGGGAGGATAACGGGGCGAACAGATCCGCGTCAGCCATTTGCCTCACCTCCCTTCCGGAAGCGCTTGGCGTAATCGGCGTAGGCGCAGGATATGTCCTGATAGATGGCGCGCAGGGTGCGGAGCTTGGGATCGCCAGCAGTCAGACCGCCGTACATTTTCTTGTAGTCGCGCGGCCGCGCCATTCCGTCCATCTGAATGAACATCTTGCGGTACTGCTTGGCGATCTTGCGCTTATGCTCCGTGTTGAAGAAGTCTCCCGGGCGGACGAACAGCATCTCCTTCAGGAGCGCACGGTAGTCCTTGGTGTCCTCGCCCTCCAGCTCCCGGCGCTTTCTTGTGGTGCGGTGGAACATTTCGCTGTCCCAGTACAGCATGGCAAGGTAGGCGTTCGGTTCACGCCGGAGGACGCGCTCCATGAGAGATGGGTCATATTCGCCCAGGTGTACCAGCACGGGTACGGTATCAACAGAGAAGAACTGCGACACGCGCAGCTGATTCCGATTGACGCCGACCTGATACATCTGCAGGTAGACCTCGGGGACTTCGATGCGCTGGTCTCGCAGGTACAGCCAGACGTCCGCCGTCTTCCAGTCGTAGATGGGATAGATGGTGTTCGTGCCGGTGATGCCCTTTGCGCCCATATTCAGTGCCGCCATGTATTGGAGCCGCTGAATGGACTCTGCCGCGCGGACGCCGGTGATCATGATGCCGTCCATCGTCACGCGGGGCAGGAAGGATTGATAGTTGTCGATCCTTGGCCGGAGCTGCGGGTGATTGCGGATGGCAAAGGGCGGCGGCTGCCGCACCCAGACATCGCGCTTGCGTCGATCCCAGCAGACGAAGGTTTCATCGCTGGACAGCTCATTGAGACAGCTGAAATGCTTGACCTCGATGCACCACCATTGAAACTTGGCGCCGGCAAGCAGAAACTTCTTTCGCCACGCCTTGGTCGTCGCTTCAATGGAATCGAAGATTGCCTCCTCGTCCACGAAAAGGACGGTCAACTGCGAGGGATTGATCTCTCCAGCCTGGATCAGCTTATAGGTCAGGTCGGCGAGAACGATGCTGTCCTTGCCGCCGGAAAACGAGAGGTATACGGGGACGCCGTTGGAAAATACGTTCTTGATCCGCTGGCGCGCCGCAGTCACAACATCGATGTCTGAGCTGATGCGCTTTACAGCCATATCCGCTCACCACATTTCGGGCAGAGGATAAACCTCTTAGCGGGCTCGGTGGAAGACGCCGTGCCGCTCTGTGCGGGTGCGACTTCCTCAGCCTGCGCCGCAGCAGCTTCTTCCCGGGCGGCGTATTTCTCGCGCGTCTCGGTGATGGCCGCAGCCTGCTCCGGCTCAATGGTGCCGTACTCAAGCAGGGCGTCGCTGGCTTCGTCAGCCTCCATCACCATCGCACGAAGAAGATCCTCTTCGTAGCCGGGAATGTCCAGGTCGTCTTTCAGGTCGAGGATAAAAGCGTCCAGCGCGGCCAGATCGTCAACGCCCAGGTCAAAGACGCGGTTATCGGCCAGCATGAGCTTTTTCTTCTCCGCCTCAGTCAGCCCGGACACAACATAGCAGTCCGCTTCTGTGCGGCCGAGAGAGAGCAGCGTTTCGTATAAGCCGTTGCCGGCGAGAATAACGCCGTCCTCATCGACCACGATGGGGCGGATCTGACCGAACATTTCGACAGAGCGGCGGAACTCCTTCAGCTGCTTGTCGGTGTGCATTCGGACATTCCGATCCGGTCGCCGCAGCTCGGTCAGAGGCTTCTTTATGACCTTCATGCCTGCACCCCCTTCAAGAAGGCGCGAGCACTGTCAATCTTTTCAGCTGCCGCAAGGACGATGCCGGGGTCGATATCGTAGACCTCACGCCAGCCGTTCTCGATGCTGCCCGTCCATTGGCGGGCGGGCCACGGGTGAGTGCCGCACAGATATCCGTTCTTCCAGCCGTAGATCGGCGGAAGCGGGAGCTGATGGTAGTGAATATAGGCAAGGATGTGCTCATGCTTCCACGCAGCGAGCGGGCTGAATCGCGTAACACCTTTGCCATCGGTATAGATATTGCTGTTGCGACCGACATAATTGCCGTCCGCACGGCGGCGGCCGAGAATGATGACGTCCAGCTCGTGCGCCTTGAAGTATTCACGCTGCGCTCGGTGCTGCACGATAGAAAACCATCGTCCGGCCGCGGCGGAGTCCTTGGGGAAAAGCATCTCTTGATGCTTCACCAGCCAGTCGATATCCTGATGCGTGTTGATGACTTCGCAGCCTGCCGGCTTATGCTTCTCGATCCATGCGGCAAAGGCGGGGTATTCCAGGTCGCACACGCCGATCATGCTATCGGTGACGCCGGCCGCTTCACAGAGTTTGCCAAGGACAATGCTGTCCTTACCAGCGCTCCATGCGTAGGCAGCACACTTCCCAGCCGTCACGGCCTTGATGTCCGCCACGGTCGCGGCAGTAAGTTCGTCCAGCTCTGCGCGGGAAACGGCTTCTTCGATAGTTGCAACGGCTTCCAGCCATGCGCTGTTGTCGATCCTCTGCTTCCTTCCGAGACTCATGCTCTCACCGCCTTTCTCGAGGCGATAACAGCGACAAGGCCGCTGGACAGGACGGTCGTCAGACTGCCTGCCGCTTTCACAGCCGGAATGCCGGCGAGATTGCCGTAGGCGAAGATCGGAAGCCCGACACACAGCGCGGTCAGCACACCGGCAAAAACGCCCTTGCCCGTCAGCTTCTTACCGAGCAGCGTCATGACCGTCGGCAGCAGCGTCGAAGCGCGGAGCGTTCCGTAGAACAGGAACAGGTATGTCACCGTCAGGCCGGGAATGTTGGCGATGGCGATAGCCACGATCAGCAGGCAAAGCATGGTGCGGCGCGAAGTCTGCACCGTGTCCTTCCCAATGCCGAGCCAGTCCGTCGTGAGCGACGCTGCCGCGCAAAGGTTGCTATCCACCGTGGAGAGCAGGCCGGAGATAATCATAAACAAGAACGGAACCAGCACCCATGTCGGAAGCAGCGAGGAAACGAATTCAAAGTTGACCATGCCGGTGTCGCTGGCCACAAAGCCGGAGCCTGCGGCAAGGAAGCCCACCGTTCCCATGCAGATCGGAACGAGCGCAAACAAAAGCGCACCGGCAAAAAACGATCTGCCGATGCGGTCGCGCCTGATTGCGAAAGCTCGTTGCCAGAAGCACTGATCCCCAAACGGGCCGGAGATCAGACCGACAGCCATCGGCAGACCATAGCCCAGCAGGACCTCAATGCCCGTGGAGGAGGTGAGCGAAGTATATTCTCCGGAGACAGCACCGAGCCCTGCCTGTACCGTGTCAAAGCCGCCGGTCATGCGAAGGCTCAGAACGACCAGCAGAGCGCCACCCATGAGAATAATGCCCAGCTGGACGACATCGGTGATGATGGAGGCTTTCAGCCCGGAGAAGCGGGAGTAGGAATATGCGATAGCTGCCAGGGCGAGCGTCATGCTCCAGAATGGCAGCCCCGTAATGAGAGCCAGCGTCTTTCCCCCGGCGAGCAGCTGCACTGCCGTTGAAAGAACGGCCAGCGCGCCGAGCTGGAAGGAGTAGACGCCCTTGACCTTGCCGGAGTGATAACGCTCCGCCATGTAGCCGGTCAAGGTGATGCCCTCCGGGTGCTGCGCCCGGATCCTTTTTGCAAAGGGAATAAACAGGATCAGGCACAGCACATTCGGTACCGTAAACCAGAACATCCCCGGGACGCCGCGCGTATAGGCCATCTCCGAGGAAGTGAACAGTGAGGGAGCCCAAATCCAAGTGGCGGCGATGCTCATGGCGGCAATCACCGAGCCGATGCGCCGGTCCGCCACATGGAAGCCCTCTGCGTCGGTCGTCTTTCGGGTGAACATCAGCGTGACGCCGATCATCAGCACCGCATAGACGGCCAGAATGACAATTCCGAACATTTTGGAAATCTCCTTTTGTGATGTCACCGCTGCCCTCTGCTGGCGAACATCGGACCCGGCGCATGACCGGCGCGCAAGGAGTAACGCGCAGGCCTCAACCTCCTTCCCAAACGAATGACGGCCACCCCGCGAGGGATGGCCGCCTGGCTTATGTAGGATTTTACGAGTCTAATCCTAATACATGGTGCGGGGAATATCAAGAAACGAGTTGCAACAGCGAAGAACAGCTTTTAACTACCGAGGTAGCGGTAACACACCATCTTTACCGAATCCTCCGAATTGCGGCCTCCTATGACCGCTGCGACCTCTTTCCATGCGAGCCCTCTCAGGAAGCGCAGCCGGAAGATCAGGCGCGTCTGGTCATCGTCGATGCCTTGAATGAACGGCATGATCTGTCCCTCGCTGGCCTTGACCTCTTCCTCCAGAAAGCCGACACGCGCATCCATATCCACAATCTCAGCTGCGAGGTCGCCGACCTTATCCTTTATGCCGGGAGTATGCGGCATACCTGTGAGGGCAGCCGCGCCGGGGCAAGCCGCGTCACGCAAGGACTGTAGCATCTCCCTTGCCCTTGCCAGTTTCTCTATCAGCTCAAAATGCTGATTCAATTCCGAAAGCGTCGTAATAGCTCACCCCAATCTGTTCTTACTTCCTCTTGCCACCCTGCTGGCTGACAGTCTCTCCAATCTGCATTTGCCGGTATGTTGGCTGCACTACCTCTACCGACACCACACGGGTATCTCCGTATCGCTCCAAATCCTGAGCAATCTGCTCCTTTATGCCAATGGCCTGTCCTGCCGGAGCATTGACGTGAACGGTGATAATGAGCATCACCGCACCGTCTGATAGGCGCGAGCTTTCTTGTTATAGGCCAGATCGACCGGCGCGCCGCAGGAAAGGCAGCTGTAGGTGAAGACGTCCTCCTCGAAATTCGTCCGGTATTTGAAGTGCTTTCCGCACTTGCAGCGGATGTGCGCCGACGTGAGATCGTGCAGCGGCGTCTCTCCGTTGCAGGTTGCGCACCGATAGGACGAGATAGGCTGTTTTGCACAAAAGCCGCGCAGCTCGCCGCATTGTGCGCACCGAATAAGCAGAAATCCCTTGTATGTCTTCGGCGTGGTCTCCTCGGCTTCCGCTCTATCAGGGATAGCCCAGGCCTCTTTCGGCCCGAACATAGTCTCCGCACGGCTGGGCTTTGCACGAAGCAAAGTCGGCTCTGCCTTGTGTATCTCCGGCAGGGAGGCCTTCGTTGCAGCGCCGCGCCACACAGGGCGGCAGTCTATGCCGTTTCCGAGACGGCAATGCCATCTGTTCGCGCCGCTGAACTCCTCTTTCTCTCCGTGCTCACAATATTCGCAGTTGCCGTTCAGCCATAGCAGGGCGGCAATATCGGTCGCGGCGGCGTTGATTGCCTCCTCCGCTCCTGCGAACTCCTGCACCAAGTCAAAAAGGCGGCTGTAATCGTCATACTGAATACGCCCGTTCTCATTCAGCTCATTGATAAAATCGAGCAGGTTTTCAAATCGTTCCATAGAAGCTCCTTTTCATTCCATCACCACGCAACCACAGACTGTACATTGACCGTGAAAGTGTCCGTTGCTGCGCGCCCTTGCCCCGACCATCGTGCTCTTTCCTCCGCAGGAGGGGCAGTCCATGCGAACTTCCTCCGGCGGCTTGCTCCATTCCTCCGTAAGCGCGTCGGGCAGAAACCTTTGACCGCAGAAGACACACCGCTCCAAGCTGTACGGCATATTCCCGCAGGAGGGGCATTCGGGATATCTGCCGCTCCAATAATCCTCAGCCCAGCGAATATGTACCGGCTCAGCCTTGCCGTTTTCCTTATCATCGGCGGCGGGCTGGTGTTCGCAGGTATCGCAGTAAAACTCCTTCTTGCAGACCAAGCCCTTATCCCAATGGCAGTACATAGTGAGATCTCCGGTATCAATCATTTCTGTCGTCCTCCTTCGGCGGCGCAGGCAGCGGCATCCAATAGACAACTGCAACATCGCTTCTATCTCCGATACCGACATGGACGCTCCATTCCGCCCTTTCGGGAGCGCACCAGCCCATATAGACGCCCCATCTTTCGTGCCAATACGCGACAACGAGGACATTGCTACGATCTTCCGGTAACCTCTCTTTTACAGATACCCATTTTGGCATCCGTTTTGTCGCAGCATTCAGCTTCAATTCGAGCCGGCCGGAATAGCGCTTGCTATCCTCGAACATCATCCCCATCTTTACGATTTCGTCCGGCATCAACTCTGTTGCTTCGTAGGAGGCAAGCCGCGCCAGTGCAACCTCGTACCCACGGCGGCAGTAAAGCCGCCCATCCTCGTCATACCATGTCAGCTTATCCATTGTGTTCCTCCCTCGACTTGAAGCTGCCTGCCGCCCGGCAGCTCCCCCAGTGGGGAGCGAAGCCGGTGCCGGTGGCCTTGTGCGGATCTTCGGTATACTCACAGGAGATAACCTCGCCGTTCGGCGTCACGATCTTTTTACTGCCGGAACGGGGCTTTTCGATGTAATAGCGCGGGGTGGCGTCACACGGCATAGACTTCCCGCCGGGTGTTCTGATCCAGACGATAGCCGCGCCGCAGCCTTTGCAGGTAGACGCTCTCATTCGTCGGTCACCTCCCCGAAAAGCTCATGTGTTCCGTCCTGGAGAGCCTTTTCATCGTCGGACATCTCGTAGCCCAGCTTGACGAGCAACGCATAGATGCGGTCCAGCTTCTCGTTTTCCTCATGCTTCATGGTGTAGCTGTTCCAGTAGCTGCGGAAATAGCCCTCGGACTTTCCGTCACCCAGGCGCGCATAGATCATTCGCAGGAGCGCCTTTTCGGGCGTCTTGCCGATCGCGTCGGTCACGGCCTGGAGCGTAAATGCGGCATCGTCCTCACCGTCCTCGTCATCTTCGGCAAGGGTCTCGGCGCCAGTAGCCTGCGCGATCTCCTCTTCGGTGAGCCAACAGGTATCGTCCCAGTATTCGGCGTAGGCCCACAGCGCCACGATGTCCGCAAGGCGCTTTTTGATGGCGGCTGTGGAAACGGTAGCCACGAAGTCGGCGCGAAGCTCGTAGGCGCGGGCGGTTGCTTCGGACAGCGCCTTTTCTGCGGCGTCCTTTCGCTCCCGCTTCAGCTGCTCCTCGCGCTCTTTCGCTTCTTCCTCCGGGGTAAGGGCGGTAGGCTCATCCTTGACCATCAGCACAATATAACCCCATGTTTCGACGAAGAAGAAATACTCAATGGTATCGGCATCCTCCGGGCGATCCACTTTGACTTCGCCGTTAGTATAGAAGCTATTGACTCTCTTATATCCGGTCTTGTCGGTGATCTGCGTCGCAAAGGTACTCAGCTGCTCTACCCATAGGGCTTTACGCGCTTCTGCGGCTTCATCATTGATGGCCTGTTTCAGCTTGTACTTGAAGTTCTCGGTGCCGATGTAATCAAGCATTTCGTTCTTGCGCTCCGGGCTTTTCAGCTTGTCCAGCTCCATGTACTCGAACAGGCTGACGCCGCGCTCCTCGGACTTCTTGAATTTGTCCTTATCCAGCTCCAGGAGCTTCACACGGCGCCGGACAGTGGTGGCGGAAAAGCCGGACTTTTCCGCGATGTCCTCGACGGTATCGCCCATGTCAAGCATCATCTGGAAGCCCTGCGCCTGCTCATAGACCGTCAGATCGGACCGCTGCATATTCTCCGTGAGCATCGTACTCAGCTGCTCCCGCTCCGACATCTCGACCACGACGCAGGGAAGCTCCTCCAGACCGGCCAGCTTTGCGGCCGCAAGACGGCGGTGGCCGATGATAACGCGGTAGCTTTCTCCGTCCCACTTCTTTGCGATTTCCCCGATCAGCGGAACAACGGTGAGGTTTTGGAGTACGCCGTTGACCTTGATGCTCTCAGCCAGCTCGGTCACATCGCCCAGGTCCTTACGGGGGTTATCGGGATGCCTCCACAGTTTACTGACCGGAATGTACTTGATTTCTGCCATAAAACGCTCCTTTCTTACGCCGAGCTTTGCCCCTCGGCTGGGACAGTTTATTATTTTCGGCTCATGCCGTTCACGCGGCACCAGTGCCGCTGGGCCTGCTTCTTCCTCGCGGTGCGGCAGGCCGCGCAGAAGCGGTTTTCCTTGCGCTCGTAGAAGGTGCCGCCGCACCGTGCGCAATACTGAGGCTGAATACGCCGGAATGCTGTGCAGCTGTCGCAATCCGTACACCCTGCGGAGCATCCGCCAATGTCGTCCCAATTCATGCACATAAACCGCTGCCAGTAAGGATCATAGCCGAGATCGTTCATGCGCTTACGAAGGACCGTTGCCAGCGCGGATAGGTCGCGCCTGACCTGATGGCGGGTGCGGGAGATATAGAAGCCATGACGGACGTCCATTTCCGGCGCACCGTGCCCCCACGCGCCATCACCGAGCATTTCCCGCACCTTGTCGGCGTTCTCGGTCAGATAATCGTTGTAGACCTTGGAGCGGACGCACTTTTCGGAACGGCCGACCGCCTTGCCTATGGCAGCGTAGCTGTCGCCGTGGCGGATGCCGTCTGCCAGTATTTCAAAATCCTCGCTGGTCCATGTGCCGCGCTTTCCGGTCAGCTCCATCGAAACGGGGCGGTCCTTGATGCCGAGGTCACGACAACGGCGCGCGATTGCACCGTGAGAACGATGCATCATCTCGGAAATTTCCGCCCATGAGTACCTGTGCTTACTGAGCAGCATCTTCAGCCGAGAGTCCTCGTCCTCTCCCCACGGGTCTTTCCTCTGAATGGCGTATGCCTCAAAGTCTTTCTTGCGCTGCTCGGCTACCCAGCCCGGCTCCTCACCGAGCGCCAACGGCTCCATCTTGGAAAAGTCGATGAAGCTGCGGTATCGCTCGGCCCACTCCCAGAACTCCTCAATGTAGACCACCCGAAAGCTGCAGCGGTTGACCTTTTTTGTGTGGACGGGCAAGCCGCGATTTTCGACCCAGCTTTTCATCTTGTAGCCGTAGGAGCTGCTTCCTCCGTTCACCGCCAGCAGGAGTTGATTTAGAGTGACATACTCGCCAGCCATCAATACCGCGCCTAAACCCAGACGCTGAGCTTTGACCTTGACGGCGTTTGTAGTACGATTGAGTTTCTTTGCGATGGCCGGAACAGAAATCTGCCCCCACTTTTCCATCAAATAATCTTCTTCCTCGGGCTTCCATGTCCGGCTCCCGAGAGGTGGCGGCTGCCGCATTCCGTTCCCTCCCATCAAAATAGAGTGAGCTGGCCGGTTTTCGTTTCCGCCAGCGGTTGAGATTGTTCCGGCGGCGCGGCAGGCGCCGGCGGCTCTGCCGGTACCTGCTCTGCCGCGTTCCGAAACAGGATATCCATTTGCGCCCCGATGCGGCGGTAGTGCCAGACATCGCGGAAATACATCGGTGTGTACCAGACCTGCGGGCCGTCCTTTGGCAGCAGACCGCGGGCGTCGTAGCTGACGGACGGGCGCAGGAGCGAGTCGTCAATGACAACATAGCCGGGGCAGCCGAGCAAGCTCAGTTGGATGTAACACATACACCCGGCGAGGAAATCTATGTCCTGCGCCACGAACAGCACCGAGGTCTGATAGTTGATATGCTGTCTCCGGCACTCATTGGCGAATGCGAGCAGCAGCGCACCGGCTCCGCAGGCGGGGTCGTTCACGGACACCCAGCCCTGCTTTTCTATCCGCGCCGTCATATCAGGCGCATAGGTCATCGCGGACATCGCCCTGCAGACACTGTACGGAGTGAAGAACTGTCCTTTCCATTCGTTTCCGAGGCCGAGTGCCATAAAAAGCTCACCGAGGAAGTCCTGCTCGGGATCACGCTCCAATTCGGCTACGACCTCAAGCAACATATCTGCAAAGACTTCCAGCTCCTTAGCGGAATACTTCTCTGCGCGGCTGCGGTACATTTCTTCCCTGGCCTTGGCCTGCGGGCCTCCCATCGTGTTGGCGATTGCGATGGCCGACATGATGATGAAGTCCTGCCAGATGTCCCAGCGGGAATACTTCCCACTCAGCCCTTCTATGAAGCGGACGATATTCTTCTGACTTTCCCCTCTGACGTGCCGCAGGGCGTTTCCCATGACTTAGCCCTCCTTGTCCGCTGCTTTCAGTTCTGCAGCTTCGCGCAGCTGCGGAGCGACTGACTTAACGGCGGCTTGATACCCGGCGTCATACCCGCGTTTCCACACGCGGCTGAGGTAGGCCGCAAGCGTCGCCTTGTCCATGTGCTTGATTGTCTTGTAATCCTCGCGGCGCATCTGACCGGCAAGCTGCAGGTCGTGCGCGGTATGCTTATTGGCATTTACGGTCGGCATCAATCTTCACCGCCTTCCGTGTCGTCAGGCTCGTCGGTAGGGAGGACCTCGCGGCCATCGGAGCCGTTATACGGACCGACGACACCCAGCTCCTCCAGTGCGTCAATCAGACGCGCAGCCTTTGCGTAGCCAACGCTCATACGGCGTTGCAACAGCCCCACAGTCGCTTTATTCTCTGCCCGAACAATGGTAATGGCCTGCTGAATGTCGGGGTCGTCCAGGTCAACCTCGGGGCCATCCTCGCCCTGCATATCCCCCTCGTCCTCCGGCTCCTCGTCGGTATCGCCAGCCTCGTCCTCGTCAATGACCGGCATGAGGCCGCTGCGCAATGCGTTCTTTTCCAGCACATCGCGGAAGAAATACTGCTGCCAGTAGGTAATCATCTTCACCAGAATGGACTCGATCTTGGTGCGGAGCGTCTTGCTGATGGTAAAGGTGCCGCCCGTTACCTTCGTGTCCAGACCGCCGTCCTCGAAGATCCAGGACATGGAGGCGTCGGGGCTGCGGTAGCCGACCTCCTCGACGTTCTCCAGCATGGAAATCTGCGCGTCCATGCCCTGTACGGGCTTGATGGTAAAGATGATGGGGTATCTGTCTTTTTCAAAGCGATAGACGAGATCGTGCTCATCGCACAGGCCCTGCATCTTCTTCTTTTGGGCTTCATACATGGAAATTTCGCTCATGGTGGTAACTCCTTTCAATTCAGTTGAGCAGAAGCAGCGTGCCATTCCACGCCGTCTGCACTTGATATTTCTCCAAGTCGGCCTCAGTCACATACTTGCGGCCGAAGTGGTCTTTCATGGTCTTCCAGATGTCCCAGGGGACGCAATAGACCATGCCGGAGCTGAAACCGGCGATAACAAAGCAGCGAGCGCCGAGCGCCTGATGCCTGTCCATATAGTCCTGCTGGCTCTGGAGGACGCGGCTCTGCTCCATTCGGTCGGCGGCGGTGAATTTCGCCTCGAACATGACCGTCCTGCCGCCCTTGATGGTGCCTTTATAGTCCGGCTGTGCCTGCTTTTCGTAGTAGGCGATGAACTTGCCATTGCCGAGATTTTTTGTGGGGTGCATCGGCTCCGGCGTCTTTTCGATGATCGCAAAGCCTTTCTGTGCGTAGTAGGCAAAGGAATCGTCGATGCGGCTCTCAAACTGCTTACCGCGGGCTTTTGCGATCTTGCCGAGCAGCTGGCGCTTCGGGTCTTTCTTCACAGTCATGAGAGATACCCTCCCCGCCATAGCCCGCCGGCGAGCATTCCCAGCCCGATGCAACCTTGCCGGAGTATCTGGCTCATGGGGATAAGGTCGCAATCGCTGGCGCCGGCAGTTCCGAGGACCAGGAGGAAGCCGAGCGCGGCGATGATGCCGCAGGCTTGCCGAAATCTCTTTCGCGTCATGCTCGTTACCTCCAGATGTATTCGCGGCAGAAGATGTGATCTCCGATCTGCCCCCATACGCGGTCATTCTCTCCATTGCGGGAGAAGAAAACCACGTCGGCGTCAAGGATCGTGTCTCCATACAGAGCGCCGTTGATGGCGTCATACTGCGCTTGCGTCGGCGTCGCGGTGCTGACCGCGTAGATGGTGGAGAACTGGGGAACATCGCCGTTCTCTCCTTGGTGCAGCACATCGTGTACTGTGTCCGGGAAAGCGGAGTGCAGCACGCGGTTGAAAACGACTTCGACAACGGCCTGCTGCCCCTCGGCGCTCTGATTGCCGGCTTCGAGGAATACGACCGCAGCCAGCTCTGCCAGCTCCTCGTCAGTCATTTCGATGTTGACATACCGAGCTGCACGGGCGGGACGATCTTCGGCCCAGGTAACTTGCTCAGCCTCGGTCTTTTCTACCTCTAAAAGCCTGACAGGTGCTGTCGTTGCTGGGTTTTCTAACTTGCCGGTCATTTGTGCTGACGCTGCGGTTTCCTCGCTGACACTAATGCGGAGAGCTACGATGCAGGCTAAAACTGCGAGCAGGCAGATAAGCGGCGCCGGCGAAGCCCTCCTTTTTCTTCTTCGTTTCATGTTTTCCCTCCTATCTGCTTCATGCCCGGCCCGACCGCTTTGCGCGGCCCGCTGTTGAGCGCGCTTGTCTGCCGGATGATCGTTTCATATGCGGACTTGAAACCGTCGTAGTTGTAATACTCGTATGTCTTTACGGTGCCGTCGCCAAAGGTGCGCTCTCCTGTTGCAATCAACCGAGAGGGGCCACCCATAGCCTCAATGACGCGCCTGATATCCGTTCCCTCCGGCAATCTTGCCACAGCCTCCTCCGGCGTTTTCCCAAGGCCCATATCGAGCTTGAGGTAATTCCACGCCTGGTCAATCCGCGCCCTCACTTCGGCCTGCACCTTTTCGGCTCTTTCCTTGAATTCTGCGATAGTCGGCGGGAATTTACACTCGCGCACCAACTTTACAACAGCCTGCTGCCCCGTCCAGAAGTCGATCTCCGGCAAGCAGGTCACCCACAGATTGATGGTAGGGCCGAGCTTTGCGATGCCGCCCTTGAAAACCTCTGCATTCGGATAGGCAAGGAGCATCACGGCGAATATCTCGCTCATTTCCTTGTGCGTCATAGGCTTTCCTCGCTGGCGTACATCTGGTGGAGCTGCTGCAGGTCGTCCATCGCCGATTCACTGGCGCTCGGCCTGCCGCCGTTGCCGTTGCTCCGGATGCCCCAGCGCTCTCGGCTACACCTGCGGACCATGAGATTCCAGTCCTTCCACTTGTTTTTGTTTCCATTGGACTGGGCCGATTCGTCCAGATAGGTGACGCAGCGCAAGAACTCTTCTTCGCCCAGATCGTCCAGCAGTCGGGAGTACTCATCATCGGAGAGTCTTACCCATCCGTATGCACCGTACTTGTGTCGCTGGATTTCAGGCTTTCCGTCTGCGGACGGGTCGTAGGGGGTAGCGACATTCTCACGCTCGTTGTAACGCGCTGCCAGATACTCACGAAAGCGATCGCACTTGACCTTGCGGATTTCATTCAGCAGCGGCCTATTCAGCTTATCTGAGACCGTCCAGTTGTAGCGCCACCAATTCAGGATCAGCAGCTCTTTCGTTCCGGCATCATAGCGGAGCACATCATGCGAGTTGTCAAGCCGCCGCAGCAGATGCTGCACAGAATCCGTGTTGTAGCCCGTTTCATTGGCCATCTGCTTGACACTGATCTCGTAGCAGCCGCACAGATTGGTATGAGGATTGGTCATGCAGTAGAGATACATGTACCTGTCCTCCGGCGTGAAATCGTCTACAACCTTGCTGTCCTGCCAGAAGTCCATGCTGATATTCCGATAATTTGCCATTGTGTTTCACCTCCTCGTGGGGCTGCCCGGATAGCCGGGCGGTCACACATCAGAACGGAAGCTCTCCGTCGTCCTCATCCACGGGCGAAAAGCCGCCGCCATAATCGGAAGCAGGATAGCCGCCAGCGGGCGCGCCGTAACTGCTGGCCGGAGCGGTACCGTAGCCCTGCGGCTGATAGCCGCCCTGATATCCGCCGCCGTCACCATCGCGCTTGCTGTCACCGAAATAGACATTGTCGGCTACGATTTCTGCGCTGCGGCGCTTGTTGCCGTTGTTGTCCTGCCAGTCACGGATCTGAAGTCGGCCTTCCACCACAGCCATGCGACCCTTTGCAAAGTATTTGCAGACAAACTCTGCCGTGTTTCTCCACGCGACGCAGTCGATGAAGTCCGTTTCTCTCGACCCGTCCTGCGCTTTGAAGTCGCGGTCGCAGGCAACGGAGAAACTGGTCACAGAAAGACCGGACTGCGTACGCCGCAATTCTGGGTCGCGGGTCAATCGACCCATGACGACGATCTTATTCAGCATCGGCCGTATCCTCCGGCTCGTCAGCGTTTCGCAGCACCAACATCTTCATGCGGTACAGCGCACTGCGCGCCTGCTGAATGGCATCGAGAACTCTTTCGACATTGTAGCTGTTCTCACCCTTGATGGTCGCTTCCAGCACATCGCGCTCAGTTTCAGCGCGGATCAGCTCCTCGTAGCGATCCTGCGGAACGAGGACAAAGCCGGGGTCAAGCATCAGGTCAGCGACCAGCTCAGCGGGGGTCTTTTTGGTATCTTCCATAACGGTCTCCTTTCGTTTCTTTCTCAATGATTTCGATGGCCTTGCGGCACTGGCCGACATCAAACATTCCGATGTGGGTCTTCTCCACGGGCAAGCCCATCTTCTGGGCAAGCCACGCATAGGCCGCGTTGCGATGGCCGCGAAAGCGGCCATACTTCCACAGAGGGTCAAATACGGCGTGTGCAGCCTTTTTCCAGTTCCGCAGTTCCGCATTGGCAAGGCGGCCGAGGGGCTTATCTGTCCCCTTATGCACACCGACGTATGCCATGCAGTTCCGGCAGAGATAGATTTTGCCGTAGCTCTTGCCGTAGATGACCTTGCTGTCGACATACTCAGTCTCTCGACCGCAGTAGTCACAATAAACTTTGCGCAATGAATTCGTCCTCCTCTTCGTCAAAGAAGCCCTCGGAGGCATCTTTGGGTGGATATCGTGTCTGAAGCTCTTTTTCAAACAAGGCGATGTACTTTTGAGCAATCCCTTCGAAACATTCATCATAGAATGGGAGGTTTCGCTGGAGCATCGCAATGCAGTTGCGAATATGGCGGTCATCCATCTTCCGAATGCTGATGGTCGTTCCGTTTGCAGAAATCCAAGTCTTTGCACCGAGAGCCCCATACAGGCGGCACATATCGTTTCGCCGTTCTTCTCCTTCTACCGCTTCGTTAATCAGCATTTCAATCATTAGGTCTTCGCCGTAGCTCACCGTCCCCACTCCTCCTTGTATCTGGCGATCTGCTCGGGGGTGTCGGTTTCGATGCCGACCTCCTGGCACTCAGAAATGATGCCGTCCAGAAAGACGCTCATTTCTTTCGTGGAATATTCGCTGGTGCCTTTGATCGCCCGGTAATGAATGAACTTCTTCCCCTCGACATAACCGACGCCGGTTTCGGCGTAGTGCCGCGCCACCAGCACGGGAGGGACGCCCTCCCGCAGGGAGAACAGCACCTTGCACTCGTTTCCGGCCTCGTCGGTGTATGTCTCGCCGGTGCCGTAGCGCCGGAGCATTTCCTCGTAAACGGAGTCCTTGTCCGACTTCACCGCGACGGCCAGCTTCTCAATCAGCGACCATGCGTAGTTGTTCGCGTTGAGGCTTCGGGGGATGACGCGCCTTTTGATGGAGAATGTAATCTCCTGATCGCCGAGCGCGTCCCACAGCTTCTTGCAGCTCTCTCTGGTCGTGATGGTCAGCACGCTTTCTCCGGTGCGGGAGAACGACCAGTCTTTCAGCTTGCCGTTCATAGCGTCGCCCACTTCTCCTGATAGACCTGCATCAAATCCACCGCCCGGAGCCAGTCGAAGAAGTCGGAAATGACAGGGAAGATGCTGGGAGCGTCCTCACGGAAGTATGTTTCCGGCCATACATCGCGCCCGTTGCTGGCGATGTAGGTAAACTGCCGCGCTTCGGGGATTAACTCGAAGTAGGTGGGGTGCTGTGTGCTGGAAAAGAACTTGCCGGTGTCGTAGTTCTTGGTGAATTTGATGTCGATGATCTCCCCGGCTTTCAAGCAGTCCAGACGGCCATACAGAAGAAGGCTCATACCGCCGACCTCCACAATCTTCTTGGCTTTGTACTGGAGGACGCCACCGGCGCAGCGCCGGGCGACCTTTTCTGCGGCGGCATACCACGGATCGTTGGGATCGGCGCGGCCGTTGATGATGTCCGTCACCATGTCCTCGAACTTGATGCCGTTCTGCATGGCCTCCGTGGTCGGCGTCGGCTCACGGCGCAGCGTCTGCATGAATTCGCCCATCGGATCACGCTCTGTCGTCATGTCCTCGTAGGGGTTTTCCTTCATGGTGTAGAGCCAGGATGCCAACAGGGAATGGGTCATCAGGTAGCGTCCCATTTACTCCGCCTCCTTTGCCTCCTCGGGCGCGGGCGTGTATTTCTTCAAAACCTTGTCGAAGAACAGGCCGCATTCCTTGATCTTTTTGTTCCAGAGAACTCCCAGCTCCTTGTTAGAGGTCAGCGCGTGCTTAATGGCCTGATATTTCGGCATGGCGGCGTTGGCGGTGTCGGCATCGACAATGCCGGCGATGATGGCCGTGCCCTCAACCATCGCGGCCTCGTATGCCGCCTGATCAACAGCGTTCTGCTCGACCTCGGCAGTGGCCTTGGCGTTGTACTCGGCGAACAGCTTCGTCAGGAAGTCGTTAGGGCTGGTCGGGCCGAGTGCGGGGATCTTGCGAATGCCGGAGATACCGCGCGTCCCCTTGGCGAAATACCTCTCGCAGTTGGAGAAGCCGATGGTGCGGTCATTGCCGTAAATCTCCACGAAGCCGCCCAGGTCCATAGGCTCCCAGACGTTGTTTTTCGTCTGGCCCTCGACCTTGATACGGAGGCGGGTGTTGTCGCCGTCCTTTTCCTCCGTGGCGTGGAACACGATGACGATGTTCTTCTGCAGCTCATAGAAGCAGTAGTCCATCAGCCGGACGAATTCCTTGCCGACAAAGCCGTAGCCTTTGAGGGAGAGGCTGCCGTCGCGCTGGCCATACTTCGGGTCTTTCTTGATGGCCCACAGGGACATCAGCGAGATCAGCTTGCCGCCGGTATCGAAAACCAGCGTGTCGAAGTCCTGAAGATTGATGGGGGTGAGATCGCCGAGGATCTCGTCGTAGCTCTGGGGCTGGATGTACGGCTTGCGGTAGCGCGGCTCGATGCGGTCGATACCGAAGTCAACGTCGATGTGCAGGGGATTGGGGGCGGACAGCGCCAGAGTGGATTTTCCGATGCCGGGATAACCGGCGATCAGCATGCGGATTTTCTTCGCGCCCTCTTGGATGTCATTCGGGTTTCTAATCATGGTGATAGCTCCTTTCAGTTGGTAGCGGCTTCGCGCCGCAGAGTGATGATTTCGTGGCACCGGAAACCGAAATTGCTTTCCCGGTACATTTCGGTCAGCTTGAACTTCTCCTCGTCATAGATGCTGGAGCAATTCACTAAGCCCTCGGTCTTATCGGGGTGATAGGCGCGGAATGCAGCACAGGCCGCGTGAGCGTCCGGGGCTTCGACCTCAGTCCAGCCGCCGAAAAACGGCTGACCGTCCGTGCCGTAGGTAAAATAGAACTTTGCCATTATCGCGCCTCGCTTTCCCACTTGATGCCGCCGCCGCTCAGACCGACGGCCATTGCGCCGAGGAATTTGACGTCGTCCTCGTCCAGCCCGATAAAGTCTCTCTCGCCAGGCGTGGTGAAGCCTTCTTTGAGAATCACGATGTTTCCGACAATGGGATTTCCGTGGCGCACGGTATCGTAGAGAATGCAGCCGAACAAATTGAGCGGCAGACCGTGTAGCAGTCCTTCCTCGTTGACGACCATGCAGAACGGATCGGGCAGGCCCTTCGGGTGTACGACCTCGATCCATCCGCCGACAGCCTTTCCGATGGTCTCATAGGCAGGCTCGCCGAACTCCCTGACCTGCATCTTGTTTTCGGTAGTGATAACCAGTCCTTTCATCAATACTCCTTTCCGGGGAAGCACTCCGGCTCCTCCCATGCGTCGGACTGCTTGATGCAGATATCGCAGCCGACGATATTCAAATCTTTGTCTCTGAAAATTTCCTCGCACTCTTCACCACAGACGGGGCAAATCGGGAAGGTCGGCTCCTTGCCGTCCGGGTAGCCGGTGCGCTCCATGTTTTGGATAACGGGGTGGTCTGGCAGATCGTAGTTCATTCGGTTTCACCTGCCTCTGCGATGTAGCGGCGGACGGTGGCGGTCAGCCAGTCCTGTGTGGTGGCGTAGCCCTCAGCCTCTATCAGCCGTTGCAACGCCTCGTAGTCGGCGGTTTCAAGCCTTGCCGAGATACGACAGGTCAGCCGGTGTGCGTCCTTTTTGGCCGTCTTGCGGCTCTCTGCCAGCTCCGGCGCGAAGTGCGAATAAAGCGCCGCCATCGCGTCTGGCCGCAGGCTCACGCCGTAGGCGTCTCCGTTCTCGCACTTGCTTTGAACGGTCTTGTCGTACTTGGGGTAGATGGCTTGTACCACCGCGACCATATCCTTGGCCGGTATCTGCTTGGAAAGCCGGAGCTCTCTCAGCTCTTCAGCCACGGTCGCACCTCCTCTGTTCTTGACGCGGCTCGACCCGGCTGGTAAACTGTGTCCGGGTATCCATTTGCCCGAGTCCGTTCCCGTTGCGCCGGGGCGGGCTCTTTTTTGTTTCTGCGCGGCAATCACAGGCCTCGCCGGGGTCGTTATTACTGCCACAGTAAGGGCAAGTCCGGTAATATGCCATCTTCATCACTCCTTTCGAATTGCTGCGGCCTCGGCCGCTTTCATTGTGGCAACCTGTTCGTCCAGCCATTCCGCATTGCCGGGAACAGCTAAAAATGCTTTGAAACACTCCAGCGTCTTTGCTGCAAGGTGCATACGGACGTGCTCGGGGATCAGCGATGTGTCGATTTTGATTTCATCGGTCAGCTCGCCTTCGAGGGATATTCGGCGGTCATCCTGGCTGGCGCTTCCGGGCAAAGTGCTCACCTCCTTACGTACTGTTTAGCCGATTAAACACCCTTGGTAAAAAAAATACGGTCTACGGTGGTATCGAGCGCCTGCGCAAGTTTGACCAGCGTCTTCGAGGTTGTCGTTCGGTCGATGCCATTTTCAAGGGCAGAAATAGTCCCACGGCTTACTCCGCTCTTCTCTGCCAGCTCTTCCTGCGTCATTTTCATGGCTTCGCGCAGTTCCTTAATCTTGTAGCCCATGCCGTTTCCTCCTTTCTTGGTTGACGGAAGTGTTCAACCGATTACACAGACATACTACACTATGCACAAGAGCGTGTCAAGTGGGTTGCACAAAAAATGTTCAATAAATTTCACAGCCGCATTGACACCGACCGCACCTCAATGTATAATGTATTAAACAAATTTAGGGGGACATTCTCATGACGCTCAGTGATTTCGTGAAGGAATATCGCAAAGAACACGACTTGTCGCAGCGCCAGTTTGCGGCTATCTGCGGTCTGTCAAACGGCTATATTTCCATGCTGGAGAGAAACTTGAACCCTAAGACCGGACTTCCGCTAACGCCATCTCTGCCGGCTCTCAAAAAGATTTCCACAGCTATGGGGATGTCTCTGGGGGATCTTCTCACGGCCGTGGACGATATGCCCATCGATCTGCTGTCGGATATTTCCGAGGACTGCGCAAATGAATTGTCCGCCCTCACGAAAGAGGGCGGACCTATGGACGATATGGATATTGCGCTTACGACGCTTATTCTCCAACTTTCTCCCGAGAAGAAAGCGGAGGCTCTTCACTATCTTCAGTACCTCGCCAACCGGCAAGAAGGCTGATTGCCTCTCTCTTTCTGTCCTGGGCCAGTTTTTCCACAATCCGAAGTATTGCGGCTGCTTCTTTGCTCGAAGGCATCTAATCAACTCCAATCGTATATTCTTGCCGGTGGTGTATGTAAGGATTGTAACAGAAATGCACACGCTTTTGCTCAAAAAGAAATAAAATCACTTTTGACAAACAACGACATTTTGTTGCTGTATGATGGGAAATTGGAGGTAATTTTATGATCATCACGACCACACTATCTGTCGAAGGACGCACGGTCTCCGAATATCTCGGCATCGTATCGGCGGCGCAAGTCATGGTCATGCCCGGCGGGAACAAGGGTGTGCAGCGCGGCTGGCAGGCTGGTGTCGATGGAGCAACGGAAATCCTGTTGCAACAAGCGGCATCTCTTGGCGCGGATGCCGTTGTCGGGGTAAGCTACACACCTTTCGGTATGAATATCTGCGCGACCGGGACAGCTGTCCGCTTAATTTAAGCCCATATTCCGATACCCTATGGATAGGGTATCTATACCGTATCCATACCGTACCGATACCTCGCGTGCGCGCGTGCGTGTGCGCGCGATCGTGCGCGCACTGTCTCTGTACCTGTATCTGTATCTGAGACTGTATCTGTAATCTGTTTCTGATTCTGAATATCTACTACTGCAAATCTATCGTTAGAAGGGGGTGGCGCTGTTGCCGAGAAAACCTGCAAAGCACCCGGCGAAGCCGAAGCGGGGCAAGAAGCTGGAAGTCGAAGAGCCGGGCGTTCTCTACGGCCGGTACAGCAGCCACAACCAGAAGGATATTTCCGTAGAGCAGCAGTTTGAAAAGGGCTACGAGCTGGCGGCGGAGTATGGCATCAGGATTATTGACACCTATGCCGACCGCGCCGTTTCCGGCCGCACCGACAAGCGCCGTGACTTCCAGCGCATGATGACTGACGCCGCAAAAGGGAAGTTCCGCTATGTAATCGCGTGGAAGTCTAACCGCATGGGGCGCAATATGCTGGAGGCTCTGATCAACGAAGCTCGGCTTCAGGATCTGGGCGTTCGCGTTCTCTATGTGGAGGAGGATTTCGACGATACTGCGGCTGGACGCTTCGCTGCCCGCTCGATGATGAATGTCAACCAGTTCTATTCCGAGAACATGGCCGAGGACATCAAGCGAGGCCTATATGACAACGCCGCGAATTGCATGGTGGCGAACGGCCATCTGCCCTACGGCTATAAAGCGGACGAAACGCTGCACTATGCCATCGACGAGCCGAAGGCTGCGGTTATCCGGGAGATATTCACTCGCGTTTCCTGCGGTGAGGCTTTCGTTGATATCATGGCCAGCCTGAATGCCCGAGGAATCAAGACCTCGTACGGTCGCCCGTGGGGGCGGTCGAGCTTTCAGAAGATCCTTTCCAACGAACGGTATCGCGGCATCTATATCTACGGCGATGTCCGCAAAGAGGGCGGTATCCCGAGGATTATCAGCGACGAGCTTTACTTCAAGGTCCAGGAGGTGATCACCACGAAGAAGAACCCACAAGGGCGTCACCGCGTCAATGGTGACTATCTGCTCACCGGCAAGCTGTTCTGCGGACACTGCAAAAGTCCAATGACCGGCATCTCCGGCACCAGCCGCTCTGGCAACCTGCATTACTACTACGTCTGCCAGAAGCGTCGCACGGAAAAAACCTGCGAGAAGAAAAACCTGCGACGGGACGACATCGAGCTTCAGGTAGCAAAGGCAATCAAACGCCGCACACTGGATGACGATACGATCAACTGGATTGCCGACAGCGTGGTCGAGTATAGCCAGCATCAGGAAAGCGCAAGCGGGATCGGGCTTTTGGAGGACCAGCTGAAGGATACGCAGCGCAGTATCAAAAATCTCATGGCGGCGATAGAGCAGGGCATCATCACGCCTACCACAAAAGCCCGTCTCATGGAGTTGGAAAAGGAACAGTCAGACATCGATCGGAAAATCACAATGGCAAAAGCTGACGTCATTCCTGTCAACAGAGATCAGCTTGTAGGGTGGCTGAAAAAGTTGCAGGCCGGAGATGTCCACGATAAGAAATACCAAGCGGAGTTATTCGACACTTTCTTGATCGCAGTCTATGTCTACGACAACCCGGACGGTCAGGACTACATGAAGGTCGTATTCAACTACGCAGGAAGTAAAAACACGGTTGAGATCCCGCTGGATCCATCGGTTATCGACAATGTAGAAAATATCGAAACGGGCGCTGTTCGTTTAAGCTCTGCCCAGGTCCACCAAAATGCACCAAGGCGAACCCTGTAAGGGGTTCGCCTTTGGTGTATCATACATCAGAATGGCTGTCCTGTACGTGATACAGGACAGCCATTTTGTCTTCCCGATATGGAGCCTTCAAAAGTTTTTGCACGGGCAGGGGGCTTTTTAAAGTTCCCCTTTGTTACGCCGCATCTTCCCCTCGTCCATGCCCGGGCAGGCTCACTTTCGCTTTCGTCTCCTCCTGCGCCCAAAGGCGGCGGCGCGGCAACCTGGAGACGCGGACTTTGTATATCGCCATACGCGTGTCAGCGCTTGAAACAGGGACGCCGCCAAGGTCGTGAACCCTTGGCGGCGTCCCCATTTCACAGGATTCCGGCCGAAGCGAGAGTCTTGTACCAAAATGCCCTGTGCTGTCATTGCCTCCTATTGCATCTGACCGGTCAAAGCCAGGGCTCCCATTCCGGATCAGATATCGTCCTCAATCAGACCGTAGCCGCCGTCGTTGCGGCGGTAGACTACCGAGAAGGCGCCGTCGGCCTCAGCGTTCTTGAACGCAAAGAAGGTATGATCGACCAGGTTCATCTGGAGCACCGCTTCTTCCGCAGACATGAGCTTGATGGGGAAACGCTTGGTGCGTACGATCTGGAACTCATCCTCTTCCGCTTCCGGCGCGAAGGATGAGACCTCATCCACATCCACACAGCGCTCAAACGCGTTCTCCCGCAGGCGTTTTTCCAGGCGCGCCTTGTTTTTGCGCAGCTGGCGCTCCACGGAAGCCACGGCGGCGTCGACGGTAGCGAACATATCGGAGGTGCTCTCAGCCACGCGGATAATGGTGCCGCCGGAACGGACGGTCAATTCCACATTGTTCCGGTCCTTTTCCACACTGAAGACCACGGCGGCCTCCGCATCCGCCTTAAAATAACGGTCTAATTTGCCCACCTTTTTCTCGGCATAGGCATGCACCTTATTCGGCAGGTTGACCTTTTTGTCTGTGAACACGAACTTCATAGCTTTCAGCTCCTTCCGCCCTCCTGGGGAGGGCTGTCGTCGTTCCGCAGGCCGGAGGCCCGGCCTCCGTACTTTGATTATACCACAGAGCTTGTAAAAAGTCACAGACTATTTCGAAAAAGGCATTGCATTTTTGGGCTTTAGCACCTGTGCCCGCCGCAGTCGTGCCCGTGTGCGCCGCAGTTGTGCCCTTCGCCGTGATTGTGGTGGTGCGCACAGACGGTATTGGGATCGTACTGCAGGCTGCCTGCGAGCAGAGCGGCCACCTGGGCGTCCGCGTCTCCGGACACGCCGGGATAGAGCTGGATCCCCGCCTGGGCCAAGGCATTGCGGGCGCCGCCGCCGATACCGCCGCAGATCAGCACCTCCGCGCCGCACTCCCGCAAGAAGCCCGCCAAGGCCCCGTGTCCGCTGCCGTTGGTATCCACCACCCAGCTGGAGACAAGCTCGCCGTTCTCCACCTCGTAAAGCTTGAATTGCTGCGTATGGCCAAAGTGCTGAAAGACCTGTCCGTTTTCGTAAGTAACCGCAATTTTCATCATCATTTCCCTCCATTTTTGTGTTGACTGCATCCGCCGCACCCGCAGCGGCGCCCGCATCCCCGCCGGACGCAGTCCCGTCCGGCACAGCCTGCCGCGTGGGGGCACAGGGCGTAGTCGCCGCCGGCAATCACCAGCCTCCGCCCCTCCACCAGCGCCCGGGCCAGCTTGGTGCGTGCCGCGTCATACACCGCCTGCGCTGTGGAACGTGCCACTTCCATCTGTGCGGCGCATTCCGCCTGGGTGCATCCCAGCAGGTCGATCAGGCGGATGGCCTCGTATTCCTCCAGGGCCAGCTCCACCACGCCTGCCGTCTCCCCCTCCAGCGGGCCGAAGCTGCTGCTGCGGGGCAGGGCGCAGATACGTCTGCATTTTTTGGGCCTCGGCATGTGCTTCCCTCCGTTTCCGGTGTATGCCATTTATTATACTCTGTTTCCGGCATATGTCAATAACAAAAATCCTTATTCTTCTTTTGCCCGTTTCTCCGTTAAGGCCGGCCTTACGTGCCTATGAAACAAGCCAACAAATTCGTTAAGCAAAAAAGCGTTTTAAAACTGTTTAGTTTCCATTTTTGCCATTCATTTGCCGCTTTTTTGTATCTTTTTGGCTCGTACGATTCTTCTGATTTCGTTTAGTCTGCCTATTGCGCCGGGGGCGGTTGTGTATTATACTCTCACACGGTCATAAAGGAGGTATGAATTATGGTCCTTACATTGAAGATCGATTCCATGTCCGAGCTTGCGGAGTTGCAGCGGCTGGCCGCTCAGGCGGATAAGCCTGTCTATATTGCCAACGCGGATGAGAAGATCCGTGTGGACGCCCGGTCCTTTCTGGGTCTGTTCGCGCTGGATTATTCCAAGCCGGTAAAGGTTATCACGGATTCTCTCTACGCTGTGCGCATGCTGGAGATCCGTCAGCGCCGCCTGGACGCCGCAGCTGTCGCCGCGCGCTGAGCGCCCAAAGAAAACCGGGCGCGCATCCAACGGCGGTGTTTCGTAAAACGGAAAACCTCCTGTCCAATCATCGGACAGGAGGTTTTCTTATGCCGCTTCCCGACAAGCCGGAATCTGCAGGGAGGTGGTTTTGGAGCTTTTATTATTCTAAGGCATTACCGCATGATTCAACGCGTGCGAATTGGCCGCCAAGACGCGCGTGGGGAATTGTGCAGTGATGCCCTAAGGATGATTCCGTCCGTCGAACTCCCTGGGGCTCACATACCTATGCGGACTGGTGGCGTAGCCGCCTTCGTATTTGACCGTCATATACAGTTCTTCCTCATCGTCTACACTTTCGAGCTTTACATAGCAGACGTCGTTTTCAAACTTATCCGTGATGTCAAGCTTCTGGCCACCCCAGTACACCCAAACGGTCCCATTCTCCGCGTATTCCACATTGGGCGCCGTAATCTGCGCCATAAGGTCTTCTTCTGTCAAAGGGATTTCGGTCCCGTCGGGTGCGAAGGCAACTCCTCCGCCGCCCTGATACTGCACATCACCCTCGCCGCCGGTATGCTCCATGACGTAGTTTCCGTTTCCGTCAAACTCGACCGTTGCCATCGTCTGGTCTCCGTTGAACCAGATCTGCACGGTGCGCTGAATCCCGCCCACATCTGCAGCATATGCGGCCGTGGCGCTTCCTACCAGCATTACGCAGGCAGCAGCAACTGCAGCTATCATTTTGAATTTATGATGTTTCGCTGTTCGTTCCATGATTTCAACCTCCAAAGAAAAACCATCAGAGGTATGAATTGCAGAAAATGCTTGCTTGTATTTTTCCTTATTCGTCATCTTCCCATACCTCCTTTAATGTGCTGCGAAGGGACATTCTTCCGCGTGACAACCTGACCTTCACATTGCCCGGCGTAATTTTCAAAATGTCTGCGATTTCATTTACAGAATAATCTTCGTAGTAAAACAGGTGAACCACAATACGATACTTTTCCGGAAGCCTCATCACCGCCTCAAACAATTCAGACGACTCCTCCGACTCGAAGGGCAAGGTCTCCATGTAGTCCTCCAGCGGGAGAGCGTTTCGCCTGAAACAGGTATGGTTTTTATTCTTCGCCTTGTTGATTGCCACTCTGATCAGCCACGCGCGTATATGCTGCTCTGTTTCAAACTCTTTTTTCTGCGACCAGTACTGAACGAAGGTGTCCTGAACAACATCTTCGGCATCCTGCGCATTTTTACATACGTTAAATGCCGCTGCATAGAGACTGTTCCGATATTCTTCGATCAGCATCTCGACGGGTGGTTTCATAAGCACGTTCCTTAGTCCTTTTGAAAAGCTTTTCACCAATAATACAAATGAGGCCGATAAAAGGTTACAAAGCATCGCTGAAATTTTTCGAATTTCCGGGACGGCCAAAGGTCGCGGCTTCTCAACGTAAGGGCGCGCCAGCACACCGCCGCGCAGCGCAGAGCAAAAAATCAGGGGCAGTCCCAACGACTACCCCTGAAACTGTTTTACGAACACTCAGCGAAATGGATGCGCGCCCCGCTGCGGCTGAACAAGCGGCAAGGCCGCATTCGGGAAGGCTGCGGACGCGAACGGCGCAAGTCTGTTTCAGCGGCAGGGCCTAATCCCGAACCCGGAGACCGTCGATAAACACCGCGCGGATCTGGCTGCGCCAATCAAAGGGATGGGCGTTGGTAACGACGATATCCGCATCCTTGCCCGGGCTGAGGGTGCCCACGCGCCGGCCGACCCCCGCGATCTCAGCGGCGTTGCGGGTAATGGCGGCCAGGGCCTCCTCCTCGTCCATGCCATAGCGCACCGCCATGGCAGCGCACAGGGGCAGGTGCTGGATGGGCGTCTCCGGATGGTCGGTGCAGATGGCCACCTTGACACCAGCCCGGCTCAGGCGGGCGGGATTCTCCAGCGTCTGACCCGCCAGCTCCGGCTTGCTGCGGTCGGTCAGGCAGGGGCCGGTGATGACCGGAACGCCTTCCCGGGCCAACAGATCGGCCACCAGATGGCCCTCGGTCCCGTGGACGATAACATAGCTCAGCCCAAATTCCCGGCTCAGCCGTACCGCCGTGGCGATATCGTCGGCCCGGTGCGCGTGGAAGTGGGCGGGCAGGTCCCCGCTCGCCACGGCGGACAGCGCCTCCAGCTTGGCGTCAAAGTCGGGCATGTCCTCACCCTGATCTTCCTGGGCCTTATCCTGCTTATCCCGGTATTCCAGCGCCCTGGAGAGCTGTTCCCGGATCAGGGCGGCGGTGGCCATGCGGGTGATGGGCGTCTCCTTGCGTTCGTTATAAACGGCCTTCGGATTTTCCCCCAGGGCAAATTTCATGCACGCCGGCGCCTTGAGTACCATCTCATCCACCCAGCGGCCGGTGGTCTTGAGGACGGCGGACTGCCCGGCAATGGGGTTTGCGCTGCCGGGACCGGTAAGCACGCAGGTGACGCCGCCCAGCCGCGCCTCCTGAAAGCAGCGGTCCTGCGGGTTGATGGCATCCAGGGCACGCAGCTGAGGCGTACAGGGGTCGGTGGCCTCATTTCCGTCGTCGGCCTCGAAGCCCAGGGCGTTTCCAAACAGTCCCAGGTGACAGTGGGCATCCACAAAGCCGGGAAGGATGTGTCCGCCCTGTGCGTCCAGCACCTCGCCGAAGGCCCCGGCGGGCAGGGCTTCCATGGATCCCACCGCCGTGATCTTTCCCTCCTCAAACGCGACAAATCCGCAGGGGATTACCGGGCCATCCATCGGATGGACCACCCCGTTCTGAATCAGCATCAGGCATCCGCGTCCTTTCGACAAAAGTTCTCATTGACAGAATTGGTAAAATAAGGTATTCTATGCTTGCAGCTCAGCCAATATGCAGGTTCCATTTTTTCGCGTTCATTCCATTCTCCCGCGCATGATCTGATTTGGGCGTCCCCGTTCGGGGGCGCTCTTTTTTTCGTCAGTCCTCCAGGGTGTACTGGTCCACCAGCGTCACGTCGGCGGTATGCCAGCCGTTTTCCCGGCAGTAGCGCAGCGAGAGCACTTCTCCTACCTGCATCCCGTTTTTCAGTGCCTGCAATTCGTCCATCGTCCGAATGGAGACGCCGTTGGCCTCCACGATCACGTCCCCGGCGCGCAGTCCCTGCCGCCAGGCGTCGGAACCCGCCTGAACGCTTTTGATGCATACGCCCTGCGGCAGGCCCTCGGCCTCGGCCATGGCCTGCGTAAGGGTGTACGCGGTGATGCCGATGGTGGGCCGCCCGGTCACCACGCCTGTTTCGATCAGAGTATCCACCACCGCTTTGACGGTGGCCGTAGGGATGGCGAAGCCCAATCCCTCCACCGTATCATAGTAGGACTGCATTTTCAGATTGGTGATGCCGATCACCTGGCCGTATTCATTGATGAGGGCGCCTCCGGAGTTGCCTGAGTTCAAGGCGGCGGTGGTCTGGATCAGCGACATGGTCCGCCCGTCCACATTCACGTCCCGATTGAGCGCGGAGATGATGCCGTCCGTCATGGTGCCCCGCAGGTCCTCGCCCAGCGGATTGCCGATGGCCAGCGCCACATCCCCCACCCGGAGCAGGCCGGAATCTCCAAAGTCGGCGGGGGAGAGCCCCGTGCATTCGACCTTCAGCACGGCCAGATCGGTCTGCTCATCCCGTCCGACCAGCAGCGCCGGATAAACGCGCTCGTCCCAAAGGACCACATCCACCGCGCTGCATCCCTCGATGACGTGGGAATTGGTGATGATGTATCCGTTCTCCGACATGATCACGCCGGTGCCCAGGCTCATGCTGCTCCCCTTGGTCCCCCGCACGCTGACGATGCAGGAGAGGTTGGCCTGATAGATCTCCTGAAAGCGCAAAGGTTCCCCCTCCGGCAGTGGGAACAGCTCCAGCGTGGTCCCGTCGCCCAAAGGGGCCCGCTCCACGGTGGTGGGCTGCTCCGAGGCAGCGGGAGCAAAGGGCTGCCGTATATCCCCATCCTGCCCGGCGGGCAGCTCCAGCTCCGCCGCCGGCAGCAGGCGGAGCAGCACGGCCACGCCCACCAGCAGGGCAATGGCAATCAGAAAGCACACCACAGCCGTTCGGCCGCCCCGCCGGCGGGGCGGCCACGCCGCAGTCTGATCGTAATAATTGCGCATAAAGCCTCCTCAGGCCAGCGTCAGCGTAAAGACAAACTCGGTCACACCATTTTCACTGCTCACCGTAATGTTTTCTTTGTGGCTGTTCAGGATGGTCTTGACGATATACAACCCCAGGCCCACGCCCTCCCGGTCCACGCTGCGGGATTTGTCGCTTTTGTGGAAGCGGTCGAAGATGAGCGGCAGCTCCTCCGGCGGGATGGTCTGACCGGTATTTCGTACCGATACATAGGCCTTTCCGCCCTTGGTCGTGATGCTCAGGCCCAGGGTGGAACCCTCGGCGGAAAATTTGATGGCGTTGTCCAGCAGATTATAACACACCTGGGTGATGGAATCCGGGTCGCCCCAGACCAGAACGGCCCCCTCGGGGATCTGGGTATCCACATCCAGATGGCGGGCGTTGATCTTGGTCTCCAGGCTCACCAGCACCCGCAGCAGCACCTCGGACACATCGAACTGTTCCTGGGCGGTGATGTTCTCCGCCGACTGCAGCCGCGACAGGTCCAGCATCCGCCGCACCAGGCGGGAGAGCCGCCGCGTCTCGGAGGAAATGGTCTGCAGGGCCGCCTTTTCATGGTCGGGCGTGATGGTGCCGTCCAGAATGCCGTCGGAGAATCCGGCGATGGTGGTCATGGGCGTCTTGAGCTCGTGGGAGATATTGGCCACGAATTCGCTGCGCCGGGCCTCGCTCTTGGCGATGGAGTCGGCCATGGCGTTGAAGGCCTCGGCCAGCTCGCCCACCTCGTCCCGCCGGTTTTCATAGCCGTTCACCCGGGCGCCGAATTCCCCATGCCCGAATTTCCGCGCCATATCAGCGATCTCCTTCAGCGGCTTGGTCTGCCGCAGGGAGGTCACCGAGCTGGTGATGAAGGCGATGCACAGCACCACCACGGCGGTAAAAAAGAAGATGGAGGCGAACGCCCGCCACATCTCCGTAATGCTGGAGGTATCCGCGGCCATGTAGACCACGGCGATGGTCTTCAGCCCGGTCTGACCGGTGGTCAGATCCAGAGCGTTGACCTGTACGGGAGTCCCCGCCACATAGCGCTTTTCCGGGAACAGTCCGCCCAGGGTGGTGATTCCGGTGAAGCGCCCGTCCTTTTGTACCTGCGCCACCACGCTTTGGGGCAGGGTATAGCCGGTAGAGCCGGTCTGAAGGGTATTCCCGTCGGCGGAGAGGATCACCTGTCCGTCTGCGGCGGTCACCAGGACATAGGCGTCTGAGATGCGGGCGATGGAGGAGACGTAGACCTGATAGCCGTCGTCCCGCACATTAAAGCCGCTGGAGTACATGGCGGAGGTAAACGCCGCGATATAGTCGGCGTTGCGCTCCATGGAATCCCGCTTTTCCTGGACGGTATAGCGGTAGGACAGGGTGATGAAGGCGGCCCCCAGCAGGGCGAAGGAGACCAGGATCATCCCCGCCATCATCACGAACTGCCGCTTGTACAGGCTTTTCATCCAGCCCCGACCTCGAACTTATAGCCCACGCCCCACACGGTCTTCAGGCACCATTGCTCCGAGACGCCCTCCAGCTTCTCCCGCAGGCGCTTGATGTGCACGTCGACCGTGCGGGAATCCCCGAAGTAATCGAAGCCCCATACCTCGTCCAGCAGCTGGTTGCGGGTAAACACCCGGTTGGGCGAGGCGGCCAGGTGGTACAGAAGCTCCAGCTCCTTGGGGGGCGTGTCCACCCGCTTGCCGTCCACCAGCAGCTCGTAAGAATCCAGGTTGATGACCAGCTTGTCGAAGGTAAGCTTCTTCTCCCCGCTGTCCTCCTCGCCGCCGAAGCGGCGGAGCACCGCATGGATCCGGGCCAGGACCTCCTTCATCTCAAAGGGCTTGACGATATAATCGTCGGCGCCCCCCTCCAGGCCGGCCACCTTGTCCTGGGTCTCTCCCTTGGCCGTGAGCATGATGACGGGGGTCTTATCGCTCTCGCGGATCTTTTTCAGCACGGACCAGCCGTCCATGATCGGCAGCATGATGTCCAGCAGCACCAGGTCCGGATGGAAGGAGCGGAACAGCTCCACGCCCTTTCCGCCGTCCCCGGCTACCGCCGTGTCAAATCCTTCTTTCTCCAGATATAGGTGGAGCAGTTCGGCAATGTTGGTTTCGTCTTCCACGATGAGGACCTTTTTAGCCATAGCGCACCGTCCTTTTTTGTTGCGGTCTACTGGTTTGGATACGACAAACGCACAGCGGTCCGTGCGCATCGTTCATGCCCGCCGGCCGGCATCCCGGCCGTTTGCTGCCATTATACCTGCCGCGGGCGGCGGTTGGGTGAATTTTTTGTTAAGAGAATGCCGCAGCATCGGGCAAAGGGGTTTTGCCTGCCCTGTCCGCCTCCCGCAGGGCTAATGCCCGCTTACGTAAGAGCGGTCGAGCTGAAGCACCACAAAATAATGGTCGTCCAGCGTCTTTACCGCCTTTTCGATCCGTGCGGCCACCTCTCCGTCGCTGAGCGGGCACTTATGGGGGACCACCACGTCGAAGATCAGGTTGGTATGGAGGGGGCCGCGGGTCATGCGGAAATCGTGGATCGTCATGGCCGGATCGATGACCTGTACCAGCGCGGCCACCTGAGCGCGCACCCGGTTGACCTGCTCGTCGTTGGTGGCGATGGGATCCATATGCACCGAGGTCTCGATCCCGAACCGGTCCTTCAGCTCCCGTTCGATGTGGTCGATCACATCATGGGCCTCCATGATATCGGAATCGATGGGCACCTCCGCATGGAAGGACATCATGCTCCGGCCGGGGCCGTAGTCGTGGATGATCAGATCGTGCATTCCCGTCACCTGCGGATGGGAGAGCACTGTGGTCTGGATATTCCGCACCAGTTCCGGGTCCGGATTCTGGCCCAGCAGGGGATTGATGGTATCCTTGGCGGCCCCCCAGCCCGCCCGCAGGATGAATACCGCCACCAGGGCGCCCACCCAGCCGTCGATCGCCAGGCCGGTCATCCGTCCCACCAGGGTTCCGGCCAACACGGCGGAAGTGGCCGCCACGTCGGAAAGCGAGTCGGCCGCGGTGGCGGCCATGGCGGCCGAGCCGATGCGGCGGCCCAGCCGGCGGTTGAACAGGCACATCCATAGCTTCACCAGGATGGAAATGGCCAGAATGATCACAGAGACCACGGAGAACGAGACCGGCTCCGGGTGGAGGATCTTCTCAATAGAGCTCTTGCCCAGCTCCAGGCCCACCAGCAGGATGACCAGCGAAACCAGCAGCCCCGTCAGGTATTCCAGCCGCCCATGGCCGAAGGGGTGGCCGTCGTCTGCCTTTTGGCCCGCCAGCTTGAAGCCCACCAGCGTCACCACGGACGAACCGGCATCGGATAAATTGTTGAACGCGTCGGCCGTGATGGAAATCGAAGCCGAGAGCACCCCGGCACAGAGCTTGCCCGCCGAAAGCAGCAGATTGAGCAGGATGCCCACAACGCCGGACAGGACGCCGTAGCGCTCCCGCACCGCCGGGTCGTGGACCTGCTCGCTGTCCCGGATGAAAGTTTTGATCAAAAAGTCGGTCATGCCAGCACTCCCAAGCCCAAATTCGCACCAGGATTTACCCTTTATTATCCCACGTCCTCCGGCCAGCGTCAAGCCCCGCCCCAAGCCATTTCAGGCACGGGCAGAGAAAAGCATGCGCGGGACCAAACGTCCCGCGCATGCCTGAGACCATCGAAACCACTGCGGAGCGTTCGCCCCCTCTTCCGTCCGGGCGCGCCGCGGCGGGAGAGAGTGGAACGCCGTTTCGCGCCACCGGTGCAAAACGCGGCGGGACTTCTCCAGCAAACGCTGGTATGCGCGCCTATTCCACGTCCTCCGGCAAAAAGGCCTGGTAGGGCAGCACACCGGACAGTTCCACCAATACCGGGGAAAAACCGCCGGTGGGGTCGCAGCCCATTTGGGGCGTTTTGAGCATCTGATTCCGCTCCGGCGGGCATACCGGCAGGGAGACCACCGAGCGCAGGCCGCGCCCCTCCCGCTGTTCCAAAACCAGCGCGCCGCCGTGGAGGGATGCGACACGCCGGGCGATGCTCAGCCCGAGCCCCAGGCCGTCCGGCCTGCGGAGCAGGCTTTCTGCGCCGCGCTCTTCCGCGCACGGCGGCAGCCCGGGACCGTTGTCCCACACGGTGAGCACCGCCGCCGACCGGGCATCGGCCAGCCGCAGTCCGGCCTGCCCGCCGCTCCCCGCCGCCCCCAGGGCATTTGCGATCAGGTTGAGCAGCATCCGCCGCAGCAGGGCGGCGTCCCCCACCGTCAGCAGACAGGCGCGCTCCTCCTCGTAGGAGAACTGCACCCCGGCCAGCGCGGCCAGCGGGGTCACCTGCCGCTCCAGCTCCCGGCACAGGCCCGCCAGATCCAGCGGCGCCCGGCGCAGGGCCGGTTCCCCTTCCGGCAGCTGGGCATACTCCGCATTGTTCAGGGTACGGGTCATACGGTATACGCTTTGGTTCAGAATGGCAAGATACTGCCGGTGGCGTTCCTCGCCGGACTCCTGCACAACCGGAGTTAAAAGCTGCGCCGCCGCAGTTAAATTGTTCAGCTGTTCCCGGAGCTGCTCCACCAGAAGCGGCCCCCATTCCTCCAATAACGGCTCCAACGCCGAGCCCTCCTCTCGTATGGACGGTCGAGCACTGATAGCATGTGCAAAAGCGGATCAAAACTGCGATACGAGGTCAGTATACCAAATATTGGTCTGCCGCACAAGAAAAAGATCGAAAAATGTCGAAACTGCAACGTTTACCGATAACCGGCTCGCAAATTCATTCAAATTTCCCATTAACTTTTCGGTTTTTCCTCTTTTCAAGCGCAGAGGATTAGTCTATAATGAAGGCGCGCTGAAAAAAACAGACTTAAGAAATCATTTAGAACGAAGGAGAGATTCATTATGAGCATCAAAGTTGGCATTAATGGCTTTGGCCGGATCGGTCGTCTGGTGTTCCGCGCCGGCATCAGCCGCCCTGACATTGAGTTTGTCGGCATCAACGACCCTTTCATGACGCCGGACTATATGGCCTACATGCTCCGTTACGATACCATGCACGGTCAGTTCCAGGGCGAGATCAGCTATACCGACCACTCCATCATCGTCAACGGCAAAGAGGTTTCCTTCTTCGCTGAGATGGACCCCAAGAACATTCCCTGGGGCAAGGTGGGCGCCGAGTATGTGGTGGAGTCCACCGGTCAGTTCCTGACCAAGGAGAAGGCCCAGGCTCACATTGACGCCGGCGCCAAGAAGGTCGTCATGTCCGCCCCCTCCAAGGACGACACCCCCATGTTCGTGATGGGCGTGAACAACACTGCCTATGATCCCAGCATGAATTTTGTCTCCAACGCCTCCTGCACCACCAACTGCCTGGCCCCCATCGCCAAGGTCCTCAACGACAATTGGGGCATTACCGAGGGCCTGATGACCACCGTCCACTCCACCACCGCCACCCAGAAGACCGTGGACGGCCCTTCCAAGAAAGACTGGCGCGGCGGCCGCGCGGCTTCCGGCAACATCATCCCCTCCTCCACCGGCGCCGCCAAGGCCGTGGGCAAGGTCATCCCCTCCCTCAACGGGAAGCTGACCGGCATGTCCATGCGCGTGCCCACTCTCGACGTGTCTGTGGTGGACCTGACCGTCAACCTGGCCAAGCCCGCGAAGTACGATGAGATCTGCGCCGCCATGAAGGCCGCCTCCGAGGGCGAGCTGAAGGGCATCCTGGGCTATACCGAGGACGCCGTGGTCTCCTCCGACTTCCTGGGCGATCCCCGCACCTCCATTTTCGATGCCGGCGCCGGCATCGCCCTGACCGACACCTTCGTGAAGGTCGTGTCCTGGTATGACAACGAAATGGGCTACTCCAACAAGGTACTGGACCTGATCCAGTATATGTACGGTGTGGACCACAAGTAATCCATTGTAAAGCAGGGAGAAAGCGGAAGCCGCATGCGGCTTCCGCTTTCTCCGTTTTTTCGAAAAACCAAAAAGAAGCAGGGATAGGATTCCCTGTCCCAGGCCGCCGTTCTGTCTTGACGGATAAAATGGTCGCATCCTATTGACAAACGTCCCCGCTGCGTATATACTGTACATGCTGAATATATACAGTAAAACAACAAGAAGGTGCATCATGGACATCATCATCCGCAATTCCGGCGGCATACCCATCTATGACCAGATTACCCGGCAGGTGAAGGGCCTCATTCTGCGGGGCGAGCTGCGGGAGGGCGAGGCCCTGCCCTCCATGCGGCTGCTGGCCAAGGAGCTGCGTATTTCCGTGATCACCACCAAGCGCGCCTATGAAGAACTGGAACGGGACGGCTTTCTGACCACGATTCCGGGAAAAGGGTGCTTTGTTGCCCCCCGCAACCTGGAGCTGGTGCGGGAGGATACCCTGCGCCGGGTGGAAGAACATCTCTCCCGGGCAGTGGACGCAGCCAAGACCGGCGGCGTCACTCTGGGCGAAATGACCGAGACCCTCAACCTTTTATATGGAGACGAGTCATGATGAACTACGCATTGGAGATCGAACATCTGAGCAAACAGTACGGTTCCTTCCGCCTGGACGACGTATCCCTGGCCGTTCCCGGCGGTACCATCATGGGCCTGATCGGCGAGAACGGCGCCGGTAAATCCACCACGATCAAATGTATTCTGAACCTGATCCGCCGGGACAGCGGGACCATCCGGGTGCTGGGCATGGACAATCTCAGAGAGGAGCGCGCCGTCAAGGAGCAGATCGGGGTCGTGCTGGACGAGTGCACCTTCCATGAGACCCTCCGCGCCTGCGAGGTGGGGAAAATCCTGTCCAGGATCTACCGGCGCTGGGACAGCGCGTGCTTCGAGGATTATCTGCGCAAATTCGGCCTGCCCCGGGATAAGACCATCAAGGAATACTCCAAGGGGATGAAAATGAAGCTCTCCATCGCTTCGGCGCTGTCCGCCCGGCCCCGGCTGCTGATCCTGGATGAGGCCACCGGCGGGCTCGACCCGGTGGTGCGGGACGAGATCCTGGATGAGTTTCTGGCGTTCATCCAGGAGGAAACGCATGCCATCCTCATCTCCAGCCATATTACCAGCGATCTGGAAAAGGTGGCCGACTACGTGACCTACCTGCACAAGGGCAAGGTCGCCGTGCAGGGCGCCAAGGATGAACTGCTGGACACCTACGGGCGGCTGGTCTGCGCCCGGAGCGACCTGGCTGCGGTGGACCCGGCCCTGCTGGCCGGCAAACGGGTGAGCCAGTTTGGCTGCGAAGCGCTGATCAAAGACCGGCGCGCGTTCTGCCGCCGTTATCCGCAGCTCACAGTGGACCCTGTGACTCTGGAGGAGATCATGCTCTTCACCGTAAAGGGGGATGCGTCATGCGCGGACTGATCTGCAAGGACTTTTTTGTCATGAAAAAGCAGTTGGGCTACTATCTGGCCTTCTTTGTGGTCTACGGCGTACTGGCCGTGACCGGTGTGTTCCCCGCTTCCATTCTCTCCGCTTTGGTGGCGGTCATCGCCATGATGGTTCCCATGAGCTCCATTGCCTATGACGACCAGGCCCACTGGGGGCGGTACGCCGCCGCCCCCCCCGCCGGTCGGAGCGGCGTGGTGGCGGCCAAATACCTCTTTACGCTGCTGGTCCTGGCAGCCTGCGCCGTCCTGGTAGCCGTTCTGGCCGCGATCCTGTCGCTGACCGGGCTGCTCACAGAGCCGCTTGCCGACCTGCTGGCAGCCGTGGGGGCCTGTATGGGCGTGGCCATGGTCATGGACGCCATCCTCCTGCCGCTGCTGTTCCGGTTCGGCGCGGAAAAGAGCCGTACCATCAGCATGATCTTCTTCATCGTCATTTTCGGGGGCTGCATGCTGCTGGGCAAGCTGGCCCAGCAGCAGGGCGGCCTGCCCCGGCCGCCCGCCTGGCTGGCAAACGCCCTGCCCGCCCTGCTGGCGATCCTGGCCGTGGGCACTTTCGTGCTCTCCTACTGGATCGCCCAGGGGATCTACGAAAAAAAGGAGCTGTGAGGGAGCGGATATGTACGCGCTGATCTATAAAGACTTTCTCCTGTTGAAAAAGCAGCTGCTGTACGTTCTGGTGCTCGCCGTCTTCTATACGGTCATCGCAGTCAGCGGCTTCCTGAGCGCCTCCATCCTGCCCGGCATGGTGGTTCTTTTTGCCACCATGCTCCCCATCACCTCGTTTTCCTATGATGAGCAGGCCCGCTGGGGCCAATACGCCGCCGCCACCCCGGCGGGGCGGCGGGGCGTGGTGGCCGCCAAGTACCTCTTTTCTCTCCTGCTTCTGCTGCTGGGCTTGCTGCTGGTGTCGGCTCTCATCACCCTGCTGGTGGGCCTGGGGCTGCTGAGAGAGCCCCTCCCCACCGCCCTGTATGCCGTCCTATGCTGCGGCAGCGTGGCACTGGGCATCGATGCGGTGCTTCTTCCGGTCCTGCTGAAGCATGGAGCTGAAAAGGGGCGTTTCGCCATCATGGCGGTATGCATTGCCGTGGTCGGCGGCGGGATGCTTTTGTGGCAGCTCCACCGCGGCGGGCTCCGTCTCCCGCAGGCGCCCGCCCGGGCGGCTGTGGCGCTTCTTGCGCTCCTGGCTGCGGCCGCCTTTGCCGTGTCTTACGGGATCGCCCGGCACATCTATGAGCGAAAGGAGCTGTAAGCGCATGCTGCATACGCATCGCTGTCCCAAGTGCGGCGCCGGCGACATCCTGCGCATCCCGGACACGCCGGGGCGCTATGCCTCCGGCAATAACATCTACACTTCCAGCGTGACTCTGCTGGGAAAGATCCCGGTCATCCGCCACGTCTGCCTGAACTGCGGTTACACGGAGCACTGGGTGGAAGAACCGGCCCAGCTGGACCGGCTGCGCCGCGCCTTCGGATAAACGACCCGCTCTCCGCACAGGCGGAGAGCGGGTCGTTTTGTATGTATGCTCAGAAGTTGCAGCGGACGATGCACTTCAGGGTCTGCCCGTCCACCTTGCAGGTGATGGTCGTGGTGCCCCGGCCCACGGGCCGGACCACGCCGTCGGCGGAGATGGTGGCCACTGAAGTATCCCCGATGCTCCAGCTGGGCGCGGAGGAGGTGCCGTTTACCTTCATATACACGGCAGGCTCGCTCTTGCTGGAGAAGGTAAAATCCGTCTTGTTCAGGGAGAGGGCGGTACTGGTCCCGCCGGCGGAGGACGCGGCGCCGCTGGTGACGGAGTTGTAGACCTTGCAAGTCTGGGTGATGCCCCCCGCCATGGCGGCGGTAATGGTTGCGGTCCCCGTCTTGGTCCCATGGCTCACCTTGCCGTTTTCATCCACTGAAGCGATCTCCGGGTCGCTGCTGGTCCATGTGATCGTACCGGTGGACCCGGCCGGGAGGAAGGTCACCGTCAGGGTAATGGGATCCGGCCAGGTATCGCTGAGCGTAAACTCAGACTTGCTCAGGGTAAACCCGGTGGCGGTCTGATCGTCGGGGATTACAGGTTCCGCGGAGGCCTCCGGCGGCGTGGTATCCTCCGGCGTACCGGTCTCGCCGGGCGCCGGGGAATCCAGCTGCTGGGTGTTCTGAGCCGGAGAATCCTCCGGCAGGGTGGTCTGTCCCCGGTCCACCAGCGGCTTGATGATGGAGATGACGATCATGACCGCGGCCACGATCAGAGCCAGCGAGAGCACCGTCAGGATGATCCGTCCGACGGAAGGGCCGCCGCCGTAACCGCCGCCCCGGGTATTGCCCGCCAGCCGCCGGCCGCCCCGCGGACGGCCTTCCTCCTCATATTCCATCTCGTCGCAGAACGGGCAGCTTTTATAGGAAGCGGCATAATCCTCGCCGCACCTGTCACAGTGAATCATTTCCTGCCGGGTACCGGCAGTACGCTTCGATGCCATATGGAATTCCTCCTTCAGACATACTTTGCTATCATTCTACACGCTCGGAACACAGCCGTCAACGCCGGGGCGCAAAATGTAAAGGTTTTTTAACATTTATGTCAACCGCTTCCCGTCTGGTGTTCCACAGATGGACCGGCGGTTCTTTCCGGAGCACCGGCAGACGTAAGCACTTCTTGCGCAGGGCCTGTCTTTGGGATATAATAGCAAAGAAACGAGGTGCATGAACTTGAAGGGATCCCTGAGCGCCGCCGAGGTGCATAAGCAATACAGCGACGGGGTGACCGCCTTCCGGCGGCAGATCACCGATGCCACCCTGCGCATAAAGTTCACCCAGGAGGTGGACATCTTCTTTCGTGCCTGTACGCTTGGCGTCTGGGGACGGGACGGCGCGTCCATCACACCGCGCCATGTGGAGTACTATAACGCCATCTATACCAAGGGAAACCCGGTGCCCGCCATCCTGTTCTGGGAGCTTTCCACCGCGGTGAGCGAGTACCCCGGCTTTCAGCCGCCTCCCTTTTTTGCCCGCATGCGGGCCAGCGACAAAGTCTCCGGTACCCATCTGGCCCGGCGGTTCATCGACCTGATGACGCTGATGCAGCTGCTTTTCGCCGCTGTGGACGATGTGGTCAGCGAGGAGGAGGCGGGATTCGTCAACGCCTGCGCCGACAGCCTCTCTGCCCTGTGCGACCGGGATGGGCTCAAGGGCGGAAAAGCCCCGCTGGACGCCAAGGATTTCATTTCCAAACGTCCTGAGGCGGATGGGCCCGGGGATGAGGCGGCCCCCGCCGCCGCCGTAGCCGGCGGCGGAGAGGCGGCGCCTCAGACCGAGGCGGAGCAGGCGCCCGCTCCCAGCCTGGAAGAGCTGATGGCCGAGCTGGACGGGCTGTGCGGTCTGGACAAGGTCAAGGCCGATGTGAAAAGCCTGATCAACCTGGTCAAGGTGCGCAAGCTGCGTCAGGAACATGAGCTGCCCATTCCCCCCATGTCTCTGCACCTGGTCTTTCTGGGCAACCCCGGGACCGGCAAGACCACCGTGGCCCGCCTGCTGGCGAAGATTTACCATGCCATCGGGGTCCTCTCCAAGGGCCAGCTGGTGGAGGTGGACCGTTCCGGCCTGGTGGCCGGGTTTGTGGGACAGACGGCCATCAAGACGGGCGAGGTGATCCAAAAAGCGCTGGGCGGGGTTCTTTTCATCGACGAGGCCTATGCCCTGGCCAATCAGGATGCCCCCAACGACTTCGGGAAGGAAGCCATCGAGACGCTGCTCAAGGGCATGGAGGATCACCGCGCCGACCTGATCGTCATTGTGGCCGGGTACACCGAGCTGATGGGAACGTTCATCCACGCAAACCCCGGCCTGGAGAGCCGCTTCAACAAATATTTTTACTTTGAAGATTACAATGGCGGGCAGCTCATGGCCATTTTTCAGTCCATGTGCGCAAAAAACGGATATACGCTCAGTGATGAAGCAGAAGAATACGCCGGAACGTATTTCCGCGAGCTGTATGAGGAACGGGACGAGAACTTCGGAAACGCCCGTGATGTGCGCAATGTTTTCGAACGTGCGGTCTCCCGCCAATCCGACCGTGTGGCCGCTCTGGAGGCTCCCGGCAAGGAGGACCTGATGTCCTTGACCCTGGCCGATCTCAGAGAGGACGACGGCGCCCAAACGGAAGGGACCTGAATCGGAATGCTTCAACAGCCCCCGGCTATGCCGGGGGCTGTTCAGGCTGTTGAAAAACCCTCCTGGAGAAGAGCCTCTCAGAGTTGAGTCGTCCGCAGACGACGGAAGGAAAGGAAACTCCGTCATTTCCGGCGACATGCGCGTCGGAAATGACACCTCTCATGACGGACAGGGCGACTTTTCTGCAAGAATCGAGCCCTGTCCGTCATGCATCCCTCTGTCGAAAAAGGCCAAAGGCCTTTTTCGACAGGCTGAACAGCCCCCGGCTATGCCGGGGGCTGTTTGCGTGTCTTTCAAAGAATGTCTACCAAATGTCTACCAAAAAAACGCCGGAATTCCCCATTTTTCAGGGTTTGCCAGCGCCGTCCGTCCTGTATGTCTACCAAATGTCTACCATTGGAACCTTTGAGCCGGAAAAGCCAACTTTTTTCGTTCTGACGTACCATTCTCCTTATAAAATTCGGAGTGCAAGGAGAGTCATACACCCCTTGCACTCCACTAGATTCTACCACAGACCAACAACGCTGTAAAGAATCCGACGTAAAATACTGATATCCGAGTTCTCCACGCTGTACATCCTGCACAGGAACAAGGTCATGCAAGTGGAGTCCAAAAACTATTGCATGGTAATGAGGACGAAAAGTTTGGGAGCCATACTCACCACAAGCATAGAATCTAATCTGGTCATCTGGGAACGCTTTACGCAGCCGCTTCATGAAGAGCTGCCAATCACGCTTACGAAGTGAAAGAGACTCTTGAGCCTCACCAGTCTCCGGATCAGCATAGTAAGACACTGGAACATGATCTTCATTGTAAGTCAACGTGATGAAATATGCGGAATCATGATACTGTAGCTCCAGCATACACCGATTAGCCCATTCACGGGAGCGATCAATACGGCAGCCATCACAATAACCGCAGGGAATCTCAAACCAATTCAGAAAGGACTTCACACGGTAAGGCGAAATCTCAGGCACAGCAACAGCACGAATCTTGCCTTTCTCATCCATCTCAAGGTGATGCACCTCATAAGGGACGATCTTCAAATTGCGCTTACCAGAAGGAAGAGTACCAATCTCAAATGCTTTCATAGGATGAAAACAACTCAGTTACAACACCCTCTCCGTACTCGGAAATCTGGTGGTGTCAGTGGGAACCAATATATCAAGTATGTATTGGTTCCCACTGAAACGCCCTCCAGCCTCAGTCGCGAGATCTACGACCAACACCCTGGCGACGACCAACACCACGACGCGCGGAAGAAACTCCGCTACTCTTACCAGAAAACAAATCAGTAATAGAACTCCACAAATTATTCAAAGAACCAGACAAACCACGACCACTAGAATTATCACCAGAATCAAGAATAGAGCCAATACCTTGCCAAAGATTAGAAGGAAATGCAGACTTCAAATCAAAATCATGCGTAAAACCAGCCTCCTGAAGCTGCCTATTAACATCAGCATTAAAAGCAGCGACCTCACGAGTAGTCATAGCATTCACATCATAGCCATACTTAGCAGCAGAAGCATGAATCGCAGCCGCAACCTTCGAGGCAGCAGCAGACTGATCAGAGGCATACTTAGTACCAGCAAGAGACTGATCGGACACGTAGCGAGTAGCAGCAGCCTGAATATTAGCAGTATCCAACTGTGTTTGCGCCTGCAACTCACTAGTATATTTAGACATAGCAGTATACTTATCAGCAACAGCCTGATTAGACTGAGCAGACACGCGAGTAGCCTCCAAAGACATCATCGAGTTAAGAAAGCTAGATAAGAGCCCAGAAATAGCAGAAGTAGCAGAAGTATCCACGTCACCATGAGCGCCAGACGGACTCGACGAGGAAGCAGTAGCGCCAGAGGTAACGGCAGCACCACTACCACCAGTAACAGACAAAACAGGATTAAGGCCAGCGGCAATTAAATCACGCACCTCTCTCTGATGAGCAGTATTTGACATGCGTTCTTGCCAATCACGATTCTTCCGGGCCTCGGCAGAATTATAATCACGGGCAATCTGAGCCTGCTGCACTTGCCATTCACGCAGCTTCTCGGCCTCCTTCGCGGAGGCTGCTGTATTATTGTTCGCAATACTCTGCAAAGCACCAATGCCAGTAGCCAGCTGCCCAGTATTGGGCAGCTGGTTACGCTTCTCGGCTTGCCAGATCGGCATCTGCACGCCATTACTAGCATTATAAGCCATAAATTAACCTCCGTCAATGATGGTCAATGAGACCGGGGATAGAATACACAGGCATAGGCCGAGTAGCCTTACACTGCACATAGATATCAGCAAACATCTGGTTAGAAACCGCACTGGTAACTGCCAAGACACGATCTACATTAGCCTTATCCTCGCGGATCCACGCATCCGAAAGCGAAGGCAGCTTAGAATAATCGTCAGCCAAATGCCAAACATCAAGCGAAGTCTGCGCTTTAGAGCGCATCTCACCACACACACGGGAAGGCTTATACCGATAATCAGCCCACGCTTCCTGATAACCAAAGACCTCATTATCAGTAGCCTGACCAGTAGCAAAAATCTCCTTGTTAAGAACAGCCTGCTCGCCAATATTAGCAAAGACCGGCCAGTAATAATCAAAGCGATCCTTACGGCTCCAGAAACGTTCAAGACCTTGCTGATAGGTATGATCATAACGGGCAACCATCAAACCAAGTATAAAGCCATGCTCCACAAAGGACTTAATAAAATCGCCATGAACATCCGTAGTGACAGAAAAGGCAGCAGTATCACCAAGAGGGGTACCGTCAGGCTGCGTACCACTACTCTGAACAACCTGATTAATATTAACAGGAATACGATTACCGCCGAGGTATTCGGGGCGCTGGAGACGGGCATCCGGAGAGGTAACGCCAAAATGAGACTTGAGGACTTCAATGTAACGGGTACCACCACGGGCATCTTTCTCGTACAGCTTCTGAATCTGGAAAGCCATACGGAGCTGATTAATCGTAGCAGCAGACACAGCACCATCATTCACAGCCCAAAGATTATTAGGGATAATAGGCTGAGCAGAACCAGAATAGGTATCTGAAATACCATAAAGCGGCATATTTACTTTACTAGCATTAAAAGTACCAGAATAGTTACCACTAGTAGAACCAGCTAAACGAGAAACAATAACATCCTGAGGATTCTCATTATTACTATTACGCAAAGTTGCAGTATAAGGGACAAAGGAAAGCGGGTTAGTACCAGGATCCGGAACGAGATCAGCCAAAGTCATGACCGGCATATTAGTAGAACCGGCAACAGGAATAGTCACATCAGGACCTTTCTGGGGAGAAGGAAGACAACTGGTAAAATAGTCATGAAACTTAGCAGCCTTAAAGGGAAGACCACCTTTAGCAACATCAGTAATATAATTACCAGTATTCACACCAGTAACAGTGGCATCATTTACAGGGATATCAAGAGGATCGGAAAGATTCTCATCACGAAACCACTCATTCATAATAAGAGCATAAGCACGGAACGGCAGCGCATTGACAGACAAATTATCAATGCCGGTAGGGATACCAAAATAATCAGCAATCGTACCAATATTCCAGCCACCAACCGGAGCGGTAATCTGAGGGACAGAATACTCAACCGTAGGAATCCAAGCAGACTCAGTATTTTCACCCATCAGCTCTTTCCAATGCTGCCACACAATACGATTAGGCACAAAAAAGAAATAAGTGTCAATATACAGATTATCCATCATGGGAGTAAGCAGCGTCTGCATACGGGACACCATAGAGGTCTTAAGCTGGAAAGTATCTCCGGGCAAAACCTCATCCACATAAAACGGAATAATATCACCAACATTATAAGACAACTTCACAGAATGATCACGCCGAAATGTAGAACGAGACAAATCCAAATTGGTCGGATTAAGAGCAAAGCGGGTATTTTCATTACGAGACATCAAACAAACCTCCAGTCAGCTAACTGTTGTTCAAGGGAAGGGGCTTACGCCCCTTCGGAGGACGAGGGTGACGGGTTGTTCACGCCTGCGGGCGTAGGAGGCGGCTGTGCGGGGTCAGAAGCAGGAGGGGTAGGAACAGCATAGCCCATAGCCTGCAACCAGCTCTCAGAGCCTGCCTGAGCGAGCCAGGCATGGAAGGAATGGCCGAACTTCTCACGGACATCAAGAGGCAGGGAATTGAAAGTCTGCTCACCGGCAATAACCTGATTCAGCAACTCTGCATAAGTTTGCGGGAACTGGGAAAAATCACCGAAGGAACCTTGCACACGAGACAGCGCTCCAACATCTCCAGACTGGAAACGATCAAGGATCTTATGTAAATCAACACTGTCGCGATGGGACTGGATAAAATCATACAAATTCTCACGGCCGGACTCCTTAAGGGTCATAATACCATTACGGTCAAACTCAGGGGAATACAAAATCTTCTCACGCTGGCCGGGATCACAATGAACGCGATCACGCTGATCATGCCACGTCTTAAACATCGAATCACTCCTTATACGTGCTGGAAGCAATACCTAACAGGGCACCGAGGAAAACATCAATAGCAGAAATGGTACCAACGACCTCTTCCGGATAAGGCAGCGTCCACAACTTAGCCAAGGCAAAATACAAAGTACCGAGCGCCGGCAACAGAATCATAGCGATCCACTTGAGGGTATCATAGAGGCGATTACTCATATCAACTCTCCTTCATAGCCAAACGTACCTGAGAGCCTTCCGAGATCAGCTCCTGAACAGCAGCAGGGGTAAGCTGGCCAGACTCAGTATCAAACTCGCCGATACAATACAACCGGAAATCATCAGCATGAGTAAAAAGGACTCCTTGACCTTGCATGATAGCATTAGCAAAGTTACGAGCAGCAGTAAAATGATTGGTATCAACTGTGGGAGTAAGGAAACCAGTCTTGTCATCACGGATGCAATAAACATTGTACTTCACACCAAAAACCTCCAAAAAATCTCGTTAGTACGGGTAATCATACGCATCTCTTCCAGCGTGTAACACCGGCAGAAATAACGCTCGTTCAGATGGTCATAACCGGAGCAGCAATAACGGAAGTCAACATCTTCAACCTTAGTGATCGCAACAGCGCTGAAACCTTGCCGACGAAGAAAGCGGCGGAAATTCTGAATACCTTGGCACTCACTCACATCCGGATACCTCCACGATAGATTTTGGGATTCACATTGATACGCTTGCTGTTAACAGCAGTGTGGCGGAAGACCTGACGATCCTGACCACGGGACATTCTTTTACCCATAAATTACACCTCACAAATCTCGCTTCAAATTTTTGATACGATTACGGAAATTACTCTCTTTGATCTCAAGCACATCCAGATAATCCAAATCGGTCTTGTCCATCATTCCTTTCTTAACTTCCTCAGCAAAATGCTGGCGCCGGGCCTTAAGCTCTGTAAGCTCCTCATGATGATCGACATCAAAAAGTCTGTCGAAATACTTGGGGGGACGAATCTTCATACCGCCACGATCAGAGGACAGATTAATAAAATCATACTCATAACAATCTGGATGATCTTCAAACCATTGGCGGGCGATACCAGGACGGCGGGACATCAACGTAAACTCAGGCTCAATATTAAATTCTTGGTAGACTTGAGCATCTTGGCCGTACTGCTTCTTAAGAACGTAACGAGCCACATACGCACATGTTTCCCAGGTTACACGGCCTACCATCACATAGCCAATTAGGCTTCTGACAGGGGAGTCATACTTTTCGCTGGAGATGTGTCTTTCGGCTGGAAGTTGCTTCCTGTCGGCTCTAAAATTTAGAAGGAGGAATTCCAGATGAGAAACCTCAAACGGGCTCTCAGCCTGGCTCTGGCCGCCGTTATGCTGATCGGCATGATGGTCGTCGGCGCTTCCGCTGTGAGCTACAACGATTTCACCGACCGCGATGAGATCGTGAACAAGGACGCCGTTTCCATGCTCACCACCCTGGGCGTGATCGACGGCAAGACCGACGGCAGCTATGATCCCGAGGGGACCGTGCGCCGCGACGAGATGGCGAAGATGATCTCCGTCATCATGAATCAGGGCGTTGACAACAACGAGCTGTATTCCGGCGTGGACAGCAAGCTGACCGACATCGGCGACAACTGGGCCAAGGGCCACATCAACTACTGCTTCACCCTGGGCATCATCGCCGGCCGCGGCGACGGCCGCTTCGACCCCGCCGCCAACGTGACCGGCGCCGAGGCCGCCAAGATGCTGCTGGTGGCCGCCGGCTACGATCCCGCTATTGAGGGCTTCGTGGGCACCGACTGGGCCATCAACACCAACGCCAAGGCCTCCAGCCTGGGCATCTTCCGCAACTTCAACAAGAACATCATGAACCCCCTGCGCCGCGACGACGCCGCTCTGCTGATCTACAACGCCCTGGACGTTGAGATGATCCAGAAGTATGAAAACGGCTACGCCATCGGCTACACCGATCACCGCACCATCCTGAGCGCCATGTACGGCGTGTACAAGGTGGAGGGCGTTGTGGTCGCCAACGAGTGGGCCGAGCTGGATCAGACCGACTCCGACGCCGCCCTGAAGGCCGGCAAGACCACTCTGGACAACGTGGTGCTGTACTCCTCCACCACTGCCAACACCACCACCGGCGAGGGCGTGGCCCAGTCCGGCCAGATCGCTTTCAACGTCTCCACCGGCGTTGAGACCCTGGGCAAGACCGTCACCCTGTACATCGAGAAGACCACCATCCTCTCCGACTCCAAGGTTCTGGGCGTGTCCCTGAAGGACAGCGTGAACGTGATCGAGGCCACCGACGCCACCAAGAGCACCCTGAAGGGCTTCCTGAAGGGCACCGGCCTGACCACCACCTCCGACACGGAGTACTATGTCAACTATGGCTTCTGCAAGAGCGAGGACGCCGCTGAGGCGATCATCAACAACTACGTAAAGGGCGCTTCCGGCGAGAAGTTCAACCTGAACGGCATCTCCGTCGAAGTCATCGACAACAACAACGACGGCGACGTGGACTACGTCCTGTACCGGCAGGAGACTCTGTCCAAGGTTTCCAGCTACAGCGAGAAGAACGAGGTCATCGGTTTCACCGCGCCCACCTATAAGAACGGCTCTCTGGATTCCACCAAGACCGTGAAGCTGGACTTTGACGACGTGGTCTTTGCCGAAGACGTGACCACCGACGACCTGATCCTGTACGTCCAGTACGGTGGGCGCACCTACATCTCTGTGCCCGAGATCGTCACCGGCACCATGACCCGCGTGGACCGCGACAAGGATGACGAGCTGTACATCACCGTTGAGGGTGAGACCTACAAGCAGTCCTATATCCTGGACACCGCTTCCCTGGTGGACGTTGACATCGAGCATTTCGACATCAACTCCTTCCGTGAGTTCTCCACCCTGTACGACTTCATCCTGGATTCCACCGGCAAGTACGTGGTGGCCGTCCGTCCCGCTGAGGAGACTGTGACCAACTACGCTCTGGTCATCGGCTCCGCCTGGACTCAGAACGCCCTGGACGTGAAGGGCCAGGTCAAGATCCTGAAGACCGACGGCACCGAGGGCACCTACTATATCAACTGGACCAACTCCGCCAAGGCGTTCGATGTAAACGGCAAGGCGACCACCGCCGCCAAGAAGGCCCTGGAGGCCTATCTGGGCACCCGCGACGTAAATGATACGGTCGATGAGGGTTATGCTGCAATCAACGCCGCCGTGGGCAGCGTCATCACCTACACCCTGAGCGACGACGATATGCTGACCATCAAGAAGGTCATGCGTCAGAACACCGTCGACGGCAGCAATGCCATTACCGCCGTCAGCCCCGTGACCGCCGGTGTGACCGACGTGGTCATGGCTCCTGCCACCAAGCTGCAGGATACCCTGGGTGCCAAGTATGACGCCGGCGACGGCTACGTGACCACCAACAACCAGAAGACCTATGCCATCGACAAGAACACCATCGCCTTCTACTACAAGGATTCCGACAACTACGGCGTGGCCATCGGCTGGGATCACATGGGTGATGTGGCCAATGGTACCGCCCTCCAGATCTGGCCCGTGGTGGCGAAGAACGCCGCCGGCGGCTATGATGTGAAGAAGCTGGCCGAGGTCGTCCTGTTTGCTGAGGCGCCCACCACCTCCACCGCCAACTGGCTGTTCGTCCTGAGCGCCAACGCCATCAGCTCCAAGGTCCTTGAGCTGAACGTGGTCTTCGAGGACGGCACCACCAAGGCCATTGAGGTCAGCAAGGAAGATTACGGCGATGACTTCAACGATCCTTCCGACTTCCTGACCGCCTACAAGTACGGCGTCAACTCCGACGGCACCTACACCCTGAACATCGGCAGCAAGCGTACCGCCGAGGCGGCCACCCTGCTGCGCGACGGCACCCTGGATGTGGACGGCACCCTCGTTAACTCCTCCGCCGACGGCATCTATCCCACCCTTACCGGCAAGACCAACATCTGGGATGTCACCGACATGAGCGACGCCTCCGACGGCGACGCGCCCAAGGGCTCCTTCATCCTCAACGAGCGGAAGAACGCCATCATCATCTACAACAGCGAGACTGCGGCTGACGTCCGTACCGTGGTCACCGCCTGGGTGTGGGATGAGGACGAGAGCGCCGATCCTGAGACCCCCGTCTATGGCTACAACAAGGTTACCGAGTACGCCACCGGCGAGCTGCTGGTCCAGCACTATGCCGAGAGCCTGACCGCCCGTCAGGTCGGCACGATGGTGCGCGAGTTCCTGAAGGACAGCACCATTGAGAGCGTCGTGTACAACCCCTCCACGGACAAGGCTACCGTGACCTACAACGACAAGACCAGCGTGGAGTACGGCATCACTCTGGACCGTGTGTACGCCGTGACCCTGAAGATTACGGACAACAATGCGGCCAAGGACGGCAAGGTCACCATCAACGGTGTGGACTACACCAAGTCCAGCCAGGTGATCTATGTAGGCGCCAAGAGCCCCGTGGACGGCCTTGCCTCCACTGGCTCCATCACCGGCACCGGTACTGCTACCTTCACTGATGTGGATACCGCCACCGGCATCACCGAGAGCACCGGCACCCTGACCTTCACCGGCATCAAGGGCGACGGCACCATTACCGTGGACTTCGCCGCCTGAGTATTCCGCGTCAGGCAATCCCCAACAAGCAGCAGCACCCCCGGAGCGTTGGCTCCGGGGGTGCTGTTCGTGCGGCTGGACGGATCACTGAAATGCGGCGTAGAAGTAGACTTTGCCCGCGCGATTGGTGTATGGCTTACAGATGTAGGAGTTTGCGAGGATCTGGTAGGTATCGTATTTCACCTGAAATCCGTGTTCGGTCAGCTTGAGCATCACCTTGCCGCTGTTCTCTTCCTGCACGGGACCTTCCTCCACGGCGAGGATGGCGGCGGCCTGCGTCTGCTCCTGCAGCAGGACCGCCCTGGGGCGGAAGCCCAGCTGGATCTCCCGCTCCAGCGTATCGTCCCCGGTATAGGTCCCGGTCACGATCCCGCACTTCCCTTCCAGAAGCGCGGCGTCCGCCTTCTCCGCCAGCGCCGTATCGATCCTGGCCAGATCCTGATTGAAGTCCTCCCGTAAAAAGCTGTCCTCCGGCTCCCACTGGTGGAGCCCGTAATGGGGTGTATACTGTGCCATTCGGCATCCCTCCTTCACCCCTGCCCGGTCCGGGCGG
>CDZT01041538.1_pt1 | contig 90213 bp, 88 predicted proteins | sample 557531 | NCBI WGS metagenome assembly CDZT01 (sample SAMEA3182066, study PRJEB8094) | gut metagenome | biome: human; feature: gut; material: Stool; isolation source: human stools | place: Canada | collected 2013-03-05
TTGGTGAGGTAGCGGCGGGCGTCGTCCAGCCAGTCCCGCTCGAAGTCCACCTCGTCGGCGAACAGCTTGCCGTCCAGCGCGCCGAAGGTGCCGAAGGCGTCGGCGGAAAAGAGGACGCCGTCGGTGACGTCGAGGGTCACCATGGCCTCCGGCCAGTGAACCATAGGTGCGCCCACAAAGGTGACGGTGTGCTTGCCGAAGGAGAAGGTGTCGCCCTCCTTCACCTCGATGCACTCATGTCCGTCCACATGGAAGCCGAACTGCCGCATGAGCATAAAGGCCTTCTCGTTGGAGATCAGCTTCACCTTGGGATGGCGCAGCAGGATCTCCTCAATGCAGGCGGCGTGATCCGGCTCCAGATGGTTGACCAGCAGGTAGTCCAGCTCGCGGCCATCCAGCACATACGCCAGATTTTCCAAAAGCTGGCGGCAGGCAGACCAGTCCACCGTGTCAAAAAGCACCGTCTTTTCGTCCAGCAGGCAGTAGGCGTTGTAGCTTACGCCCCGGGGAATGGGAAAGCAGTTTTCAAACAGGGCCAGGCGATGGTCGTTGGCGCCCACCCAGTAGAGGTCGTTCGTTACTTTACGCACGCAATACATCTTATCTTACCTCCTTCACGGCTCAAGCCTTCACAAATTGATCCTTCGTCTCCGCGCACTCGGGGCACACCCACTCGGCGGGAAGCTGCTCAAAGAGCGTACCCGGCGCGATCTCGCCGTCCTCGTCGCCCAACTCCGGCACATACTCGTAGCCGCAGCCGCTGCAGACGTAGCGGTCGCCGATGGGGGTGGGCTTTGGCGGCGTGGGCCGCTTCATCTTTACCATGGGCGGCGCGGGCAACTTTTCGCCGCTGTCCAGCGCAGCAGTGAGCAGGGGCAGGATCTCCTCCACATCGCCCACGATGCCGTAATCGCAGTTCTTGAAGATAGGCGCGTTACCGTTCTTGTTGATGGCCACGATGGTGGAGGCATCCTTGATACCCTTGAGGTGCTGGGACGCGCCGGAGATGCCGCAGGCGATGTACAGATTGCCGGTAAACTTCTGCCCGGACATACCCACATAGCGGTTCAGCGGCAGATACTTGAGGGTCTCCGCCACGGGACGGGAGGATCCGATGGCCGCGCCGGCGGCCTTGGCCAGCGCCTCTACCAGTTTCATGTTCTTTTTCTCCCCGATGCCCTTGCCCGCGGAGACCACGCGCTCCGCCTGCGGAATGGGCGTATCCATGGGGATGCCCACGGAGAAGTCGTGACCGTCCTTCTTCAGCGCCGCCACAAGGTCGGCCACCTGCTGGGCGGCATCCCCCTCCCGGAAGATGGTCTTTTTGCGGATGCCGGTGATGGGTGCGGGCTTCTTGGCCGCCGAACGGCTCTCGCCGCCGGAGCTCTTGCCCAACCTGCCCACCAGATGAGAGGCGATGACCACCCGCTGAATCTCGTTGGTGCCCTCGTAGATGGTGGTGATCTTGGCGTCGCGGTAGGCCCGCTCCACCTCCATGCCCTTGAGGAAACCGCTGCCGCCGTGGATCTGCAAGGCATCGTTGGTGACTTCCAGCGCAATGTCCGAGGCGTACATCTTCGCCATGGCAGACTCCATGCCGTAAGGCGCGTGCTGCTCCTTCAGCTCCGCCGCGGAGTAGATGAGGAACCGGGCGCAGCGCAGCTTAGTGGCCATATCCGCCAGCTTGAAGGCGATGCTCTGCTGGGCCGCGATGGGCTTTCCGAACTGAATACGCTCCTTGGAATAGCTCAGCGCCTGCTCAAACGCGCCCTGCGCGATGCCCAGCGCCTGGGCGGCGATGCCGATGCGCCCGCCGTCCAGCGTGGACATGGCAATCTTGAAGCCATCCCCCTCCTTGCCCAGCAGATTTTCCTTGGGGACCTTCACGTCATTGAAGATCAGCTCCGCCGTGGAGGAGGAGCGAATGCCCATCTTGTCATAGTGGTCGCCGAACTCAAAGCCCTTCCAGCCCTTTTCCACGATGAAGGCGGAGATACCCCGGGTGCCGATGTCCGGCGTTGTGACGGCGAAAACCACATAGGTGTCCGCCTTAGGGGCGTTGGTAATGAAGATCTTGCCGCCGTTAAGGAGGTAGTAGTCCCCCTTATCCAGCGCCGTAGTCTCCGTGCCGCCGGCGTCGGATCCGGCGTTGGGCTCCGTGAGACCAAAGGCCCCGATCTTCTCGCCCTTGGCCAGCGGAACCAGATATTTCTGCTTCTGCTCCTCAGTGCCGTAGGCGAAAATAGGCCATGAGCCAAGGGAGACATGGGCGGAGAGGATAACGCCCGCACCGCCGTCCACACGGGCCAGTTCCTCCACCGCGATGGCGTAACTCAGGGCGTCCAGACCGGCACCGCCGTACTCCTTTGGGTAGGGGATGCCCATCCAGCCCAACTTGCCCAGCTTCTTGACAGCCTCCTCGGGAAACTCATTGTTCTGATCCATCAGAAACGCGAGGGGCTTGATCTCCTCCTCCGCAAAGCTCCGGATCTTCGCGCGCAGCTCTTCGTGCGCCGCCGTGGTTTGAAACAGCATACGGGTACCTCCTCTTAAAATTTTACAGTTCGCTTGTATCTTGGGGATCGGATCCGCCGGTCAGCAGCCTGCGCAGGCTCACAGCGCGGAACGCCTCGTCCTGCTTTCGCTGCAAGGCCGCCAGCTGATAGTGGATGGCGCACCGCCCATGCCTGTCCTGCCAGCGACATTCATATCCCGGCTCCATGCAGGCACGCAGGACGCCCCGATCCCCCATGACCCTCATGAGATCGTAGAGGGAGGTCGCGTCCAAATCGCAGGACAGCTCGCAGCCCCCAAGGGCGCCGCGGCTCACCCGCACCAAATTGCCGGCGGAGAGCTTGCGCAGGATCTGGTAGGCAAACTGAGTGGGGATCAATTCCGTTTCCGACATCTCGGCCACCGAATGCTTCTCCCCGTCCAGCAGCACCCGCAAAATGCGCATCGCGTAGTCCGTCTCTTTGGTGATGATCATGCTCCGCGTCCTCTTTTCGCTTGCTTGTTACTGTCATCATATCAATCTTGACAAAATTTGTCAAGATAATTTCAAAAAGATTATCAGAAAATCACAGACCGCCCCAGCCCGGGTCAGCTTCGCTTTCCATTCAGCGAAAAGCCATGTTCCTTCCAATTATAGAAGCCGAAAAAGCTGTGCCGTGGCAGTCCGCCGAAAGCAGAAAAGGCTATGACTAAAAAACAGAAAGCGGAGAAATTGGTTGGGGCTCGCAGGGGGCGCCCACCCAAGGCGGATGCGGCGATCCCTGACAAGCCTAAGCCGTCCAACCGAAACAAGCAATAAAGTGCGTGCTTTTCATTTTATATTCGACACATTATGTTAAGATGTGCAGTAGATGTTCCATTTTGCTGTCCCATTCTCTGCTGGAATCGGCGCACTCTTTCAGTTCAGTTTCGATTTCAGTATTTATCGGCAGGTTTTTCTTATAGCGGATGGTATGCTCAAGGCTAGCCCAGAAGTCCATGGCGATTGTACGGAGTTGTATCTCCACCGGCACATGGACCTCTTTTTCCGCAAAGAATACCGGCAGCCGGATCGTCAGGTGCAGACTGCGGTAGCCGTTGGGCTTTGGGTTGGAAATGTAGTCCTTCTCTGTGACTATCTCAATATCAGACTGATCTTTTAAGCACTTTGCCAAAAAGAACACATCCTCCTCAAAAGAGCAGATCACACGCACACCGGCAACATCCATGATATTTGCCTGCATGGTCGGAAAATCCAGAGAAAGTCCGCGCTTCTGCATCTTATTCATAATGCTGGACGGTGATTTCAAACGGCTTTTGATGCTCTCGATGGGGTTTCGGTCATGCCGCAGGGAGAATTCCTCGTTCAGAATTTCCAACCGGTTTTCAAGGGCTTTCAGCGCGCAGCGGTATTGCAGCATGACCTCCTGATATTTGCGGTTCTCACTCAAAAGCCGCTGGCATTGCAGGTCATCCATGCCTTTATCTGCCGCAACCGTCAAGCCAAATAAATTTTCACTCATAGTTTCTCCATTCCGCAAGGATAGGGGCTTTGGGCCAGCCGCTCCTTCATCACGGCCTGATAGAAGCTGTATCCGCCGGCGAGATGGGCGCAGGCGAAACCATATTGCGTCAAAAGCCGACAGGCCAGATAACTGCGAAGCCCTGTCTGGCAATTCACATAAACAGGCTTACTCCGGTCTAACTCGTCCAAATGCTCGCGAAGATCGTCCAAGGGGACGTTCCGAAAGCCGTCCAGATGGCCCCGCTGATACTCCCACTCCGTGCGGACATCCAGCAGCGCCGCGCTGCCATCGCGGGGCAGGTCGTCCACCTCATCCCAATGGAACTGGCGCACCTTTCCGCTCTCCAAGTCCTCGATCATAAAGCCCGCCATATTCACCGGGTCCTTGGCGGAGGAATAGGGCGGAGCATAGGAAAGGTCAAGCTCCGTCAGTTGCAAAGCTGTCATTTTTGTGCGAATGGCCGTTGCCAGTACATCAATGCGCTTGTCAACACCGTCGCCGCCAACGATCTGCGCACCGAGCAGCCGCAGGCTTTCTTTTTCATACAGTACCTTCATTGTCATAGACCGTGCGCCGGGATAATAGGCAGCGTGGGATGCCGGGAAAAGTACGACTTTGTCGTAAGCAATCCCTGCTGTCTGCGCTGCCTTCTCATTGATCCCCGTGGAGGCCACTGTCAAGCCGAACAGCTTCAGAACAGACGAGCCCTGAGAGCCGGTAAAGCGGCTGTTTCCGCCGCAGATATTGTCAGCGGCAATGCGTCCCTGCTTGTTGGCAGGCCCTGCCAGCGAGATCAACGCTTTCTGCCCGGTCACGAAATGGGTGACCTCCACGGCATCGCCCACAGCATAGATGTCCGGCACGGAGGTTTCCATCTGCTCGTTGACAGCGATGCTGCCACGAATACCAAGCCTGAGTCCGGCATCTTTTGCCAGATGCGTATCCGGGGTAACGCCGATGGCCAGCAGCACCATATCCGAATGCAGTGGCTCACTACCCTCCAACAGGGTCAGCACGGAATCTCCGTCCTGTCGGAATCCGGTGACAGTTTCACCCAACCGTAGAGCCACGCCGTGTCTGCGCATTTCCACATGGACAAAGCTCGCCATATCCGCATCCAGTGGTGCTAATAGCTGCTTCGGACGCTGAACGATGGTAACCGAAACACCCATCTCCACAAGGTTTTCTGCCATTTCCAGACCGATAAAGCCGCCGCCAGCCAAAACAGCGGTTTTCGGCTTCTGATCCTCTACAAAGCGCCGAATGCGGAGGGTATCCTCCACGGTGCGCAGCGTGAAAACACGCTCACTGCTGACGCCGGAAAGCGCAGGAACCGTCGGCTTTGCGCCGGGTGCGAGGAGCAGTTTGTCATAGGTTTCCGTGTAGACCTTTCCACTATCCAATGCGTGAACGGTGACGGTTTTCTCTGCGGGATTGATCGCAGTTACTTCCTGCCGTACCCGCACATCAATGCGAAAACGATCCCAGAAGCTCTCCGGAGTTTGCAGTGTCAGTTCTTTCTGCTCTTTGATCACACCGCCCACATAATACGGCAGGCCGCAGTTGGCATAGGACATATAGCCGCTGCGCTCGATCATCACGATCTGCGCGTGTTCATCCAGACGGCGGAGGCGGGCGGCGGCGGACGCGCCGCCGGCCACGCCGCCTACGATCACAACTTTCATCTTGCGCCCTCCACCATGGCGGCGATCTCCGACTTAGGCCGGTAGCCGACCGATTTGGCAACGGCCTTGCCGTCCTTAAAGACCACCAGCATCGGGACGCTGGATACCTGTAAACGCATCGCCAGTTCCATCTGCTCGTCCACATTGATCTTGCCCACCTTGAGGGTTCCGGCGTTTTCCTCAGCGATCTCGTGGACCACGGGAGCGAGCATCTTACAGGGACCGCACCAATCGGCGTAGAAGTCCAGCAGGACGGGCTTGTCGGAATTCAGTACCTCGTTTTCAAAATTCGCAGCAGTAATTTTCAGTTCAGCCATAAGAAGGGTTCCTTTCGTTTGTATATTGTTAGTCTTTGTTTTTTAGCTTGCAAATACTTTGGGTCATGGTTCCCATAGGGCAGAAGGCGCACCATGTACGGGGCTTGTAGAGCACCATGACGATGAGGCCGATGAGCAGCGAGGTCAGCATCAAGCTATAAAAGCCGAAGCTGAACTGTGCCACCCAATCCGTCACCGTCCCGGCGGTGTAGGCCCAGTCCCAGGGCACACGGAATGTCCAGAACAGCTTAATGGCCTCCCGCATGGACGCGGCCCCCGCCGCCACCAGATAGGTTTGGAACACCATGTTGCCGAACATGGTCAGGAAGAAGATCAAAAAGCCGTAGCGGAACCACTTGGAGGACATCCCGCGGGGCGTGGGTTTGCAGCGGGAGCATTTAAGGTCAGTTCCCAGCTTGCTGAACAACTGCCCCCGGCCGCAGAGGTGGTTGCAGAAAAACTTGTTCCCGCCGAAGATGGCTAAGATCAGCGGCAGCAGGAAGTCGATCATACCCAGCCACGCAAAGAGGATGTTGAAAAAGCCGAGGGCGAAATAGAGGATGGCGCAGATCCAGAGATAGTCGTACCAATGTTTTGCTTTCTTCATGCCTCGTCCCTCGCTTTCACCTCGATGCAGCCCACGGGACAGAGCCTCGCGCACTTGCCGCAGCCTACGCAGCGTTCTTCCTCCACGGCGGCGTAGCAGCCCCGGTGCACCTTGACAGCCCCCAAGGGGCAGGTATTTTCACACACGCCGCAGGCGACGCACCGCGTCGTGTCCACGACGGCCAATCGTTTTGACAGCACGACGTTCCCTCTCAGTCCTTCAGGGATTTGTAGTAGAGCATACAGTGGCAGTAGCCCTCAAAATTAGGGTCGGCGATCTGATCCTTGAATTCCTGACACATACATTTGTTTTCTTCCGTGCGCTCCACGCGGCAGGGGCAGTACCCGCCGGTGCGCTTGAGGCCCTCACGGATGGTATTCACGACCTCCTGATCGGGATTGAGCTTGATTTTCATGTTCGCCACCTCTTTCTTGATTGTGGCTTTATCATACCGCAGGACAAAGCATTTTTCTGTGACGAGGTTACGTTACGGCAAATTTTTATATAAGCGAGAAAGAGCCGTGAAGCGGGATCTTACATACTGCTTCACGGCTCTTTGTTTATAGGTTTTGTTGTGCTTCCTTACTCAGCCACAGAAAACTGGTCTTTGCCAACTGAACATAAGGGGCATTCAAAATCATCCGGAATATCTTCCCATTTTGTACCCGGTGCAATGCCGCCTTCCGGATAGCCCTTTTCTTCATCGTATTCCCAACCACACACATCACATAGATATTTCATAATGAAATTCTCCTTTGATGTTTTTTATTTCGTACACAACATTGGCCCGACTTTATCGTCATCAGAAACAATAACGATTCCTATTTTACTCAAAGAATATCCACAGCTTCCGCTTGTTTTACTCTCTTTGTTTTCTTATTCCCTGAAATCATTTTATGACCCGTATATACTGCCATAACCATGCAGATTAAGGAACTAAGCGCAAAGTACTTATGCGCTGTTTTTGGGCCTTTATATCCAGTGCAAAAAGTTCCAAACATGGTAATTACCGCTCCGATTGACCAATATTTATGTGCTTTCATGACTTGTTTGCCTCCTGCCTGCAATGCATGATATTCAGTTCTCTATGTTGGTTCTAAGATACCATGCGCGGAGCGGTCACGCTTTCCACAGGCTGTGGAGGTTGCAGTAGGCGTAGACCGCTTCGACCTCGTCGCCCTCGCAGAGAGCGAAGTAGACCTCGGGCTTCTCACCAGGATGCAGTTCCTTGCGCTGGTTGCCCTGCTTGGTGTGGAGGGACACCCACTCAATGTAGTGCTCCGGCAGCATGGGATGCTCCACAGAGCCGACCTTGACATGGACGACACCGTTTTCTACCGTCCAGACGGGAACGTGCTTTTCCACGGCGGCGTCGGTGGTGCCGGGGACGATCTCGGTCATCGGCTCACCGCAGCAGATGACGGGAACGCCTGTGTCCTTGACCTTGGCAATGATGTTGCCGCAATGCTTGCAAATGTAAAACTTCTGCTCCATGATGATTCTCCTTTTCTTTCTTTAATAATTCTCCGCGTGAATTTCAAAGTAGCTCTGGGGATGGTTGCAGGCGGGGCAAACCTCCGGGGCTTTCTCACCGATCACAATGTGACCGCAGTTGCGGCACTCCCACACCTTGACCTCGCTCTTGGCAAAGACCTCCGCCATCTCCACATTGTGCAGCAGGGCACGGTAGCGCTCCTCATGGTGCTTTTCGATGGCGGCGACCAGACGGAAACGCTGTGCCAGCTCATGGAAACCTTCCTCGTCAGCAGTCTTGGCAAAGCCGTCGTACATATCCGTCCACTCGTAGTTCTCGCCCTCAGCGGCGGCGAGAAGATTTTCGGCAGTGTCGCCGATGCCGTTCAGTTCTTTGAACCACAGCTTAGCATGTTCCTTCTCGTTGTCAGCGGTTTTGAGGAACAACGCCGCGATCTGCTCGTAGCCTTCCTTCTTGGCCTTGGATGCAAAATAGGTGTACTTGTTTCGAGCCTCGGACTCACCGGCAAAGGCAGTCATCAGGTTTTTTTCGGTTTGGGTGCCTGCGTACTTCGTTTCCTTCATGGTCGATGCTCCTTTCAGCTTCTTTTGCTCATATTATAACACGGATTCATGTTATAAACAATATTTTCATTTTAAGTGATTCAATCCTTCTGTATCCCGCAGCGTGATCACACCGCGCTTCAGCTCCACCAGCCCGTCCTCCGAGAAGCTCTTGAGCATCCGCGCCACCGCCTCCCGCGCCGAGCTGATGTGCTGGGCAATCTGCTCATGGGTCATGCGTATGGTATCGGAGCCGGTGCGCTCCGCTTCGGCAAGGAGAAATTCTGACAGCCGACGGTCCAATCCCTTGAACATGATCTGCTGCATTGCCCACATCACATCAGAAAACCGTTTCGTTGCCAACTCATAGAGGAAGCAGCGGACATGAAGATTTTGCTCCTTGAGCACAGCGATGACATTTGCAGGGATAATCAGAACCTCCGTATCCATTCCCGCGGTCATTTGCGTATCAAAGGTGATCTGACTGATCACACAGGAGGCAGAAAGCACGCACAGCTCACCCGGATACAGCCGGAACAATGTGACTTCCCGCCCTTCCTCGGAGAGAAGATAGGTGCGAATTTCACCGGAAAGAACAAACAGCATTCCGAGACATTCGTTGTCGCTGCTGTGTACGAACGCGCTCTTTTCATAATGACGGACAAAGGCACTTCGGCGCAGCGTTTCTTGCTCCTGTTCGGTCAAGGATGACCAGAACGGAAGCTGTGTCAGTGTGCGTTTCATATCAATGGCAGCTATGCTTGCCGCAGCCGTGGTCACCGCAGGTGTGACCAGCTTCGCCGTGCTCATGGTCATGGTGGTCACAGTGAACATTGGGATCGTAGCCCAAACTACCGTTGAGCAATGCGCTCACCGCTGCGTCAGCGTCCCCGCTGACACCGCCGTAGAGCTTGATCCCCGCTTCGGCAAGTGCCGCCTGCGCACCGCCGCCGATGCCTCCGCAAATCAAAGTGTCCACGCCGTTCTGCATCAGGAAGCCTGCCAGTGCGCCGTGACCGCTGCCATTGGTATCAACGACTTCCGCATGAACGATTTTGCCGTCCACAGCTTCATAAAGCTTGAACTGTTCGGTGTGGCCGAAATGCTGAAAGATATGGCCGTTTTCATAGGTAACTGCAATTTTCATAGTGGAATCTCCTTTGCAATTTTTGTTGAATTTTTCTGTGTTGGCTCTTTGCGTCCGGCAGCGGCGGCCGCAGTGGGCTGCCTCCTGTCCTCCGCAGATGCGGTAGTTTCCCCCGGTGATGTGCAGCGGTTTCCCGTGGACAAGACACGCTGCGATCTTGCGCCGTGCGCTTTTGTAAATCTCCTGCACGGTCGAGCGGGAAATATCCATTTGCGCGGCACACTGCTCGTGGGTTTGCTGCTCCAGGTCAACCAGCCGAATGACCTCGTACTCGTCCAGCGTCAGCAGGATCGGCTCGATATCCTTGCCCCCGTTGGGGCAGAATTTATCGACTCGTGGTACGTCACAAATCCGACGGCACCGTGGCGGTCTTGGCATGGACGCCTTCCTCCTTCTGTTTTCGGTATATACCGATTATAGTGCTTTAGACAGGAAAAGCAATATTCATTTCAAAAATCACTGCAATTTCCATCCTTGTATGCATCGTCACATCGTTCCGTCAAGGGAGTCACGTTCCCTTACACCGCCGCCTGAGGCGCTGTTATTTGAGAAGCTGTTTCAAATCCTCCTCCGGGGTGGTGATGGGAGCAATGCTGAAATTCTCTACAAGGTAGTTCAGCACATTGGGCGAAACAAACGCCGGCAGCGTGGGGCCAAGGCGAATAGCATAGATTACAATCATGTGGTTGTGATCAGCAAGGAAGGCTTTTCAGACATTACACATCCAGATAGTTTTCTTAGCGGCATACCATGACCAGGACAATCGTTTCCTTAACTGAATCAGTCGCCGTTACTCCATGTCGCTTGCGTGCTGATCCGTCGATGCTTGAAATGTCCGAACAAACGGCTTTGTTGTAAAAAAATAAAATCTGTGCTAAAATTTATCTGATCTCCGGGAGGTGATGAGCGATGTATACAGTGGCGGTCTGCGAAGATCAAAAGGACACGAGGGAGGAAGCGGCGGCACTGTGCGGCGAAGTCCTCACCGACCTGGAAATCGAACATCGTATCGCTGCGTTTTCCTCGGCAGAGGATCTGGAAACACAGCTGCTGTCCGGTGAACGGTTTGACCTGCTCTGCCTGGACATTCTTATGGATGGCGAGAGCGGCATGGAACTTGCAAAAAAACTGCGCATGACGGATGACCGTACCAGTATCCTTTTCCTCACAGGTAGTTCGGAGTATCTGAAGGACGGCTATGAGGTCCGCCCGATTCAATACCTGCTCAAGCCGGTAAAGAGGGAAGAGTTGGCACGGGCCATTGAAACCGACCTGCGGCTCCATCACCAGCCCAAGACCGTATCCCTCCATGTCGGCGGTAGGACATTTATTCTGCCGATTGCAGATATCCTTTATGCAGAAAGCCGGGATCACGGCACCGTTCTCCACACGATCCACGGCGAGCAGTTTCTTCCCTGTTCTCTGAGCCAAACGGAGGAAACGCTTCCCGCAGAAAACTTTTGTCGCTGCCACAACAGTTTTTTGGTAAACTTCTCCCACATTCGGGAGGTCAGCGGCAGGACGGTATATCTGCTGGAGGGCGGCGAGGTGAGCATCGGGCGGCGCTATATGGTGCAGTTCCAAAATCGATTCGTCCGCTATCTCAACCGCATTTAATTTATATACAAAAAAACGCCCCGCTGTTCAGTCCGTAGTGGCTCAACAGCGGGGCATTTTTAGCTTGCGAGAAAGGTTATCGCGATCACGGTTAAGCGCGTGCCAAATCCCTCGGTGGCTTCTGAGAAATACTGCCACGAAACGGCATAGACATCGCTGCCCTCGTGTATGGTCATGCTTTCAGCCGCAGTGCCGTCATCACGGTGAAGCGGTTTTTGTCATAGCTTATATCCAGCACACTGCCGTACTTTTCCGCGATGGAGCGCATCTTCATCAGACCGAAGCCGTGTTCGGCAGGATCATCCTTCGTGGTCAGAAGATTTCCAGCGCTATCCGTGTGTACCGTGCTGTTATAGGTGTTCTCACAACGGATGGCGAGGTACTGCTGGCGGATCTGCAGGGAGCAGATGATCTCGCCGTGCGGCACCTTGGCTGCCGCCTCCAAAGCATTGTCCAGCAGGTTGAAGAGAAAGCCGCAAAGGTCACCCTCGTCGATGGAAAGGGACTCCGGCAGCAGGGCACTGACACGGAACGCGATGCCCAGCTCCTGCGTCTGCGCGGCAACGCGCTGCAAGATGGTATTGACTGTCGGGTTCGCTGTGTAGACCTTGGGGGAAAGCTGCTCCAACTGTCCGTCCAGATGGCGTAGATAGTCATGGATGGCGTCCAGATCCTGCTTTTGTGTCAAAGTCCACAAGGCAGCTATGTGATTTTTCCACTCGTGGCGGAAGGCCGATACATTCCGAAGGGATTCTTGGGCTTGCTTGTATTGCTCCTGTGCCTGTTGGCTGCGGCTTTGCAGGACTATCATCTGCCGCTGGCGGGAGAAGGCGGTGCGGATGAACTCCGCCACCACCTGTGCCGCGCAGAGAAGGCCTGCCACAGTACACAGCAGGGTATATAGAGCCGTGGGGCTGCCGTAGAGCAGGGAGGTGATGGGATTGCTCAGTGGATAGAGATATTCCACGCCCACGAATCGGCTGACGCACCATGCGGCAAACAGAACGCCTGCAACACCACAGAGGCAGAGGCTTGTCCGGCGGAGCATCCGTTCATGAGAGAGCAGCATCAAAAGAACCGTCAGCAGGAACAGACCAAAGCCAAGCCAGTCCACCAGCCTGCCGGAAAACAGAGTGACCGACGTAAAGCACCGCAGGGCCGAGCACAAAATGTGCGCCGCCGCTCCGATCAACAATATCCGGCGCTTCCAACCATGCAGGGAAATAGCCAGAAAGCAGAACAGCAGGTCAATATAAATGAGACAGAGCCAGGCGGTCAGGCTGCCCGTTGTATCCAATCCGGCAGAAAGTGCGAAGAATGAGCCGCATGTCACAGGCACCGCCGCCAGTAGAAAATAGCCGCTCAGCGGCAGCAGTTTCCACAGATACGGCCCCGTCTGGGCGCTGAAAAGGAAAACCAGCAGCAGGAAAAGCGCCAGTATGACCTGTGCTGTGATGGCCGCCATGGGCCAGACAATGCTGGAAACAGCGGTCACAGAGTCGGAAAAGCGACTGACCAGAGATGGGAAAGCAGGGTAAAGTAAACCGTTGAGGGCTGTGCCGTAGGTGACGATCCGCAGCGTCTTCCCGGCGCAGTCTATAGGAAGCGGGATGCGCAGATCGTCATAGGAAATGCTGCTGAAATCCACATCTTCCAAAAAGGCATCCGCACGGTTTTCTTCGTTCGGAAAGTCAGTGTAGAGCAGTTCACCATCCAGAAACACCTGTATCCCCGCACCAAAGCCAAAAAATTGCAGCAGATCCCGTTGACCAGGTTCCTCCATGACCCGCTCCGCCGCCACCGGGCTGTCTCCGTCCACCGGAATACCATCCAGATAGCCGCCTAAGCCAAATACAGGTTCCACCGGACCGCTTTCTGTCTCAAAGGTCCAACCGTTCCGGTTCGTCTGTGTGCAGTTTAAAAGAAGCGATGTCTGCATCCTGTCTGGCTGAGACAGGCGGAACAGGCAGAAGACCGCTGCAGCGGCAGCAAGGATCAACAGAGTGGCTGCGGGCCAGATTTTTCTGTGCTGAGGCTCCATGATACCGCCTCCTTTCCTGTTTGCCATTGTAACAAAGCGTGTTCATCTGCACAAGCGGCAAAGGGTTCTTTTTCCTAAACGACACGAATTTGCCCCTAAACAACACAACACAGCACGGTATGGGAATGGTAAAATAAAAGTGCAACATCATGCTGTGGAGGGGCTTGCGTGCAAAACCCTCTCAGGCGTGCGCCTGAGAGGGAGGCGTACTTTCCGCACATCCAATTAAAAAATGAGGAGGGGTATTGGATGAGGAGAAAATGGAACCGGTTTTTGGCCGGACTGCTGAGTATCGTCCTGCTGGTAACGATGCTGCCCATGGAGGTACTTGCCGCAGGCAACGGCGGCAGGGCGGAGCAGCCCAGCCAGACAATGCCATTTCAGGATGTAAAGTCCTCGGACTGGTGTGCCAAAGCTGTGGAGTACGTCTATTCCCACGGTATATTCAACGGCACCTCAACTGCCACATTTAGCCCCAGCGGCACCATGACCCGGGGGATGTTTGTCACGGTGCTTGGGCGTATGGCTGGTGTAAATCCAGATGATTACAGTGGAGAGACGCCGTTTTCTGATGTGCCGCAGACGATGTACTACGCCCCCTATGTGCAGTGGGCGGCGAGGTACGGCATCACAGTAGGTACAGGTGACGGAAAATTCTCTCCCGATGCGTTCATCAACCGGGCACAGATGGCAGCATTCTTCGTGCGGTATTTTGAAGCGTTCCAAGTGGACTATGCGACCGGCGCAAATGTCACCACTACGCCTGCGGATCTGGAGCGTACCCCCGCCTACGCACAGGATGCTGTGCTGAAGCTCTGGAAACAGGGACTTTTGAACGGTGACGGCACACGCTTTGCTCCCGAAGGCAATGCTACCCGCGCCCAGATGGCGATGCTGTGTATGCGTGCGGACGAGGCGGTGGAGATTTGGTATTCAGCACCCGGAATCGTGGGGCGTAAATCGGGTGAGACACCACGGAAGGAAGATCAGAGCAAGCCGAATAGCGGCAGCAACTCCTCCGGCAGCAGTTCCTCTGGCGGCAGCTCTGGTGGAAACGGTTCTGGCAGCACAGCTCATACCATCACGCTGTATCTGCCCGATGGAACGACTTCTACCTTTACACAGACAACTTCTGCACTTTCCCTTGCCAATCTTCCCACGCCTTCGGTAGCGGGGAAAGCCTTCGTCGGCTGGTATTATGATGAAAGCTATAACAAGGCCGTTGCCGACGGTGATCCGCTCAGCGAAAATCTGTCCCTTTACGCAAAGATGGTGGACTACGATGCAATCGAGGGCGTGGAAACACCGACTTACGCCGGAGCGACGGATGTCGGACCGAACTTTACGATCCGCGTCAACAGCGATTCCGAAAGCGACCTGACGGGCAAGATCAGTCTGATCGGCACGGAGCAGCCCACCAGCGAAGTGGACGCGGACGGCAATACGATCCTCGTTGTCGGCAATGTCAGGAACAATAACAATGGCACCTACACCGTTGCGCCGCCAGCAGGCGGATGGGCAGAGGGCGGCACTTATAAGGTGGTACTGGAGGATAACAGTCTGTACTTTAACGGCGAAGCGCCTTCCGTGCGGGAATACCACTTCACCGTGGAAGCGGGCGATCCGGTGCTGAACTGGCATCTCAGAGAGGAAGTTAAATCCATCCCGGCAACCGCCATCGGCAATGCCACCCAGAACGGCAAACGGGTCAAGGCACTCAGCATGCCGGTCGCTGCTCTTGGTAGCGGCGGCACAGCCATGGATGCTGTCTCCGACAGCACAGGTACTTTTGTTTATAAGGGCGACTTGGCAGTCGGCGACACCGTGGCCATTTATGAGGGCACCGAGCCTGAAAAGCGTGTGGCAGTCGGAACCACCGATGCCAACACCGGCGATGTTTCCTATGTGAAAATCACTGGGGTCAACAAGACAACCAATACCTATTCCTATCAGTCCGCCGCGGTGGAGGATGTTCTGTTCGTTCCCGATGTGCTGCCGGTGAAGGCAAGCCGTAAAACGGCTAAGGAAGAGAACCCGTCCGACGACTATACCATCCTCGTTCCCGTGGAGGAGCTGACCTTTACCGCTGCATCGGGTGTGGAAAATCTGGACGAAAACACCACCGTTGATGTGGGGGATTTCCTTGCGTTTTATACGGGCGAAAGCTATACAACCGGAAACGCAGAGTCCGATGGCTACGGCCGCATCACGGCTGTGGACTATACCACGGATGAACTCGGTTCTGACTATTATCAACTCACCTATACCGATGCCACTAAAGATGATGTGCTCTCCTCCATGGATGTGGACACCACTGACCCCATCAGCGGCGATGCCATGCTGCATGATGTTGACACCCAAAAATTGGAGAAGCAGATCGCCCGTCAAGCCGTAGAAAGCGGCTTTGCCCAGACTGTGGCGGACCGCATTTCCGTGGCGATAGACGAGATGGATCTGAGCGGCCTGACGGCAGGTGATGAGATCGACCTGCGTTCCATTGACATCGACCCGGAGGGCACTCTCGGTATTTCTACCCTATCCTTGAATGATGCAAGAGGCTCCGGCGCTGTCTCACCGGTGAGGGCAAATGCCAACGGCGGGGGCAAGACCAGTGTGAAGGTCAAAAGCGCTCAGATTACAAAGAAACTGCAAAACTTTACGGATGCGTCCGGAAACCCGCTGTCCGGCGTGCGTCTGGAACTGCAACTGGAGGTCACGAAGGAAATCCAGAAGGACGGCGGCGACATTGTCATCACCGTCACACCTACCTTTATTCAGGAGCTGAAACTGGATCTGAGCACCCACGGCAAGCTTGTTTGGAAACACAAGTTCATTTTCTACTGGATCAGCGATGTGTATCTGGAGGCTGGTCTGAATGTTTATACCTACACCGCCATCAACCTCGACGCCACCGTTGTTTCTCAGGGCGAAAAGGACACCGTGACGAAGGTGAAGGACTTGGTGAACAAACTGGGAAAGAAACTGGATGCTTTGGAGGGCAAGGACACCGGCGGCGAGCGAGAAGAAATTGATACTTCCAAGCTCAGCTTGCAGGAACTGTACAACAGTATGCTGGAGTTGGACAGCGACTGGGTGGAATTGTACCGCAAACAGATTTTCAGTATGAAAAAGACCGTCGCAAAGATCATCAAGTTTGAGCTTACGGTAGACTTTGTGGTCGAGTTGAACATCCGAATGGCCATGGGTATGAACTTCAACTATACCAATGCCAAGCGATATGTGTTCGGCGTTTACATCTTTAAGCACAGGACCACCACCCGCACCTACAATCTTGTGAACGAGCAGTACAATCTGCGCCTGTACGCGATGGGTGCGGTGGGTCTGCGAGCCGGTGTGGAAATATGGCCCAGCGTCAGCCTCATATCGCGGAAGGTGGCCACGGTGGGCATTGTGGCCAAATTGGGCGCGTACTTAAAAGGCTACGGGTATGTGCTGTATGCGCTCCACTATGAGGCAGGGAAACCAAAAACCTCCAACGCCTCGGGCGCGCTGTATGTGGAAGTCGGCATGTTCATGGACATCAGCGCCAACCTCTCCGCGTTTAAGGGCAAGGTTTCGTGGACACCGGAGATATACACCGATGAAACGCCACTGTGGTCGGCGGGCAGCACCCATGCCATCACGGCATTTAAGATGGAAAATGCGGACGGCGAGGAAGACACACCGACGGTTTATCTGAAAAACGGCGGCCTTGATGTCGTTCTGCCCCAATCGGTGCAAGCGCTGACCGGATTTGACCTCACAACGGGCAACGACCGCACCGAGACGTATGATTGGAACAAGTTTGACATCAGCTTTGACGATCCCCGCTTTAGTGCCTATCACACCGGCCCCAACAGCGGCAATTATAGTCAGCAGTATGTGAAACTGAATCTCTCCGACTGGAAGAACTGCAACGAGCCGGAGATCGACTGCGTGATGACGCTCACCTACAAAGGCTCCGATCTGAGCTTTTCCACCACCCCGGTGCAGCTCAAGGTCAAGGTCCATTGGGACCGCCTGAAGGACGGCTATCCCATCCACGAGTTGAGCAGCACCGGCGGTTACATCGGTTGGGAGCAGCGGAAATTCCGCGAGCCGCTCAATCTGAAAACGCCCGACCGCACCGGCTATGAGTTTACGGGCTGGACGTATTATCTGCTGAAAAACGAGAGCAACATCTTCTCTTATACCGAGGCAGATCGGTATGACGGCACCACCATGCCGGAGAGCGCATTGGTAGCGGTGGCAATGTTTGAGCCCAAGACCGACATTCCGTACACCCTCAATTTCTATTTGCAAAACGAGGACGGAACCTATCCCGAAACGCCGACCGAGAGCAAGGTTTATTATGGCACCGCCTACAACTACTTTGTGCCGGATGAGGCCCTTGTGCCGGACAAAATCGGCTACCACCACCCCGGCTATGCGGGCATCCACATCCGCCCGGACGGAACGGGCGGGCAGAATTACTATTACAGCCGCGCACCCTACACGCTTATATTAAGAAACGATGGTCAGGTAAGCACTGTGCCCTATCGCTATGGCGATCAACTTGGCCGGCTGAACGATGCCCCCACCCGCCTTGGTTATATCTTTGACGGCTGGTACACGGACGAAACCTACCAAAACGAGTTTACCGAAACGACCATGCCCGCCAAGGATCTTACCCTCTATGCCAAGTGGGAGCCGGACGACATCAACTATTTCCTTGTGCTCCGCAAGGAGGGTGCAGACGGCAAGTGGTCGCAAACAACCGAGACCCGAACCGGAGAAACGGACGAAACAGTTACCATCAATCCGGCGGAGTTCCTTACGGAGGCGGAGAACGACACCTATGACATCCCTGAATCGGTGAGCTACACCGTCAGCGCGGAGGACGGCGGAACGGTTTCCATCAGCTACGCCCGCAAGCGGTACAGTCTGACCTATGACTTGAACGCCGCGGATGCAGCATGGGTTTCGGCCCCCGGTGTTAAATCCTATCGTCTGGGCGCTGCGCTCAAGCTCCTGACGCAGAGCTATGTGACGAGAGCGGGTTACACCTTTGATGGTTGGTACACGGATGCAAACTGCACGACTGCGTTTACTGCGACCACCATGCCCGACCATGATGTCACCCTCTATGCCAAGTGGACAGCGCAGGGCGGGATCTCCTATACTGTGGAGCATTATCAGCAGAATGTGACGGACGATGAATATACCCTTGCGGACACGGAATCCAAGACCGGTGCTACGGGTCAGCCTACTGCCGCCGAAAGTAAGCCCTACCCCGGATTTACCGCGCAGAGCTTTGAGCAGCAGACTGTCAATGGCGACGGCAGCACGGTGGTCAAGGTGTATTACACCCGTAACGAGTATACGCTGACCTATGACCTCAACGGCAACGATGCCGTTTGGACAAACGGTGAAACCGCCAAATCCTGCAAATATCGTTTCGGTGCGGAAATCACCGCTCCGACCTCCAATGACCTGAGCCGAGTAGGTTACGCCTTTGATGGTTGGTACACGGATGCGGGCTGTACGACTGAGTTCACCGCAGCCACCATGCCTGCGGAGAACACCACCCTGTATGCCAAGTGGAACGCAGGGCAGGTCAACTACACCGTAAACTACTATCTGCAAAACGTGGACGGCACGACCTATCCGGATACGCCTTCTGAAACTGTGACCGGTTCCGACGAGACTGGTCAGACCGTGGATGTGCAGAAGTCTTACGAGGGCTTTACACCGAAATCCGATACACCCTCTTCTATCACCCTCCAAGCCGACAGCGCACAGAATGTGGTGAATCTCTACTATGCCCGTAACCGGTACATACTGAGTTTCAACCTGGGCGACGGAGTAAGTCTGGACGAGGGTAGCGCCCCTACCGGCGGAGACACCTACTACGGCGCGGAAATTTCTGTAGACATGTCGAATGCCAAGCGCACCGGCTATACCTTTGCCGGTTGGTATGAAGATGTGGAATACACAACTCCGTGGAGCGGGATGACTATGCCTGCCCGTGACCTCACCCTCTACGCCAAGTGGGATACCATGACCTATTTCCTCCGCTTCGACTGGGACGGCAATGTGCCGCTGAGAGACTGGCTGCTTGACAATGGCGGCAAGCTGCTCACGGCTGAGTACGATGAGGCGAATTATGAGTATATCAACGCCAATGACCACGGTATTCCCTATATTGATGTAACTGTGGAGTACGATCAGGTCTTTACCCTGCCCACCGATATTCCCGGCGCCGAATATTTCGGCTATTATCAGGAAGAGCGGAACGAATGGGGGAATCCTACCGAAACTTTTGTAAAAGTGGAAGATACCGAACTAACCCAAATGGCCGCTGAACAGGGAGCCATCGTCAAGGTCGGTGTCCAATGGAAATCCGAAACTGATAGCAATGGCACAGAGCTGCTCTATAATGCCAACGATTTTCTGACTAAGGTCGTGCAGGATTACTCCTCTGAGGCAGCAAGCTACGCACTGGGCGTTGATTTGGATCTCTGCTATGCCGATACGACGCGCACCGGTGACATTGTCGGCGGCATCACATTCGATGGAAACAATCGCACGATCTACCATGCAAAACGCGGCGAGGCGGCTCCCAACCAATCCGTGGGCACCATCTACGGCTACGGAGATAACGTGACGGTGAAGAACCTGACCATCGACGGCATGACGGTGGATTACACGGCTACTGTCAGTAGCCCCAACGCGTATCATGCTTTCGGCGCTCTGGCGGGCTTTGTGGGCGACAGGTTCACGGCGGAAAACGTGACGGTCAAACATGTGACCATGAAACTAAACCTGCTGGGCGAGGAAGGGAATGCTTATATCTCCGCCCACCTGCTGCCTGCGGAGTGCATCGGCGGACTTGTCGGCTATGCCAAGGGCACCGTGACTTTGACTGGCTGCAAGGTGGAGGATATGACCGTCAATGTCACCGATAAGAATGACAACGGCGGAACGCAGTTCCTGATTGGCGGACTCATCGGCTATGCGGATGCGCTCTACACGCCGTATGACGCAGAAGGAAATTGGGCCGACAATGACTATCGCGGCAACGGCAGCGTGACCATCACCGGCTGCACGGTATTGGATATGACGGTCGACAAGAATGGTGCAACCGGCGCGTCGGTCGGCGGTTTCCTCGGCGGCATCGGAAAGCACGTTGTTTCGAAAACCGGAGCAGCATACTCCGTGACAACCACTATTGATGAGGTCAGCGCGTTCCCCGAAGGATTTGAAAGCATCGGCAAAGAACTCACAATAAACGATTCCACTGGCAGCAATTCCACGGCGCAGTCGCTCGATGCCACGCCCGCTGCTGCTTTCGAGGATGAGTCCGACGAGGAAAACACTGCGGCTTGAGCCACGCATCACGAACGCATGATCACACAGAGGAGGGCAGGCAAGCGTAAGACTCCTTTTCCCTGCATTAACAAACAATTCGGCAAAAAGCTGCTCCGGCATGTAAGTGCCAGAGCAGCTTTTTTTCATCTATTGTGGAGGAGGACAACTCTGCCCTGCAATGCGGCTTCTCAGGCATTGGGGCAGGCTGTTCGGCTCTGCCAATGACTGCACGAGAGCGCAAATCGCCGCATTCCTGTGGCAGGCGTACAGCAAGTAGCGTATTCAGCTCCACAGCACGCCTGAAAAAGATCATCTGAAGTTGGTTGCTGTTATCATCTGTGAAGCTGATCACGCCGGAGCGTAGCCGGATAGTCTTAACCTGTTCAATCCAAGTGTATGGGGGCAGTCAACGGCATAGCCGATGGCTGCCGAAACTAACAAAAAAATAAGTCGAGGAGAATTCCCTCGACTTATTTTTCGTGCCCTGTACCGTCCGGTCCGCCCTATAGGTCACATTGTGTACCTATGAACATGAACTCTTGTCGTTCGTCTCCTTCTGCTTTTTAGTTCAGGACCTGCATCTCTGGGTTCTTCTCCCCGAATTTCTCGCGCAGCGCACTGCAGATATCCTCCCGGGACTTGCCCTGCTTCTCACCATTTTTAATGAGCTTGTACGCCTGAAACAGCGCCGAGGGGCCGATCTCGCTGCTGAAAAAGCCGATGCCCTGATTCCATGCCAGCAGCTCGAACACATCGTCCAGCGCGGCACTCTCCACACCGTGGATATATGCCTTTACCAGCTCCCGCGCCGCCTGCCGCATCCGGCCCGCACCCACAGCGTTGGTCAGGGACAGCAGCAGCCGCGTTTCGTAGGGCAGTACGCGCTTCTCGCTCTGCCATGTGGTCTCCCAAAAATCCACGGCGATCTGCCCCAGCTTTTCATCGATCATGGGATAGTTCAAAAGAGCCAGCGGCTTGAAAGGAGCGGAGCTGTCGCCTTCCTTCTTCTCCACACGGCAGAACCAGACATGGAACTCCGCCTCACTCCGCTGCTCGGTGTGGTGCTCATAGCCCAAGTCCTCCATGACAGCGTACAGTGGATGCGGCTCAAAGGTCTGGATGATGTGTAATCCTTCGCCCACCTCCAACGCTTCGGCTCTTTTCTTCAGCCCTTCAAAGAAGCTGCCCTGTATATGGCGCACATCCACGGTCTGAAACCCCTGCGCCTTATTCTTCCAGTTTTCGTAGCTCATGCGGTTATTCTCCTTTCCTCACTCGATAAAACCAGATGTGATATTCGCTGCCGCTCACCTTCTCCGTGTGATGCTCAAAGCCCATAAGGGCCAGCACCGGGTACAGGGGGACAGGCTCGAAGGTCTGGATGATATGCAGTCCTTCGCCGTTTTTCAGCGCGGCAGCCTTTGCCTTCAATGCGGGGAAGAAGTCCATCTTTTTGCCCCGCACGTCCATCACTTCAAATGTGCCGATTTTGTCCTTCCAGCTTTCATAACTCATAGTCTTTGCCTCTCTTGCAGAAAGCTCACGCCTCTTCGAAGGAATCCTTGCCCACATTGCACAGGGGGCACTCAAAATCCTCCGGCACCTCGCTCCAGGGCGTACCGGGAGCGATGCCGCCCTCTGGGTAACCTAAGCTCTCGTCGTATTCCCAGCCGCAAACGCTGCATACATACTTCATCGTGATTCTTCCTTTCTTTTTCTAATGATTTTGTTATTCTTCCACCAACCGGCCGTCCACTGTCACGGTGACCACCTGCCACGGGATAAATTTCCCGCTCTGTTGGAGCGCCTTTTTCGCCGCCAGTTCCAGCCCGCCGCAGCAGGGCACCTCCATCCGCACGACGGTGACGCTCTTGATGTTGTTCTCCCGGATGATCTCCGTCAGCTTTTCGGAATAGTCCACGCTGTCCAGCTTGGGGCAGCCCACCAGGGTGATGTGCCCCTTAATGAACCGCTCGTGGAAGGCGGCGTAGGCGTAGGCGGTACAGTCGGCGGCGATGAGGAGCCGCGCACCGTCAAAATACGGGGCGTTCACCGGCACTAACTTAATCTGCACCGGCCACTGGGAAAGGCGGCTCGTCTGCTGGGTTTGCGGCATTTCCACGGCGGGCGCGTCCTGACGCTGAATATTCCGGGACTGGCTGCCGGGGCAGCCGCAGGGCAGGGTCATGCCCTCTTTCCGCATTTTCCGCTGCTTATTTTCCATGACGGCCTGCTCGTCATAGGCCGCCGCCTCCCGCTCCACAAAGGTGATGGCCCCGGTGGGGCAGGTGGGCAGGCAGTCCCCCAGCCCGTCGCAGTAATCGTCCCGCATGAGCCGCGCCTTGCCGTCCACCATGGCGATGGCGCCCTCGTGACAGGCGGCGGCGCAGGCGCCGCAGCCGTTGCATTTATCCTGATCGATTTCAATGATCCGTCGTTTCATGTTCAGTCCTCCTGTTGCTTTTGTGCGCTCATTGTACTATACTAAAAGCAACAAGTCTGTTGAATTTTCAACGAAAGAGGACTTTTTATGAAAGAATTTTTTCCGGTACTCCATATGGCGGCGCTTTTCTCCGGCATTTCCGATGAGGAGCTTGCCGCTATGCTCTCCTGCCTTGGGGCGAGGATCGACACCTTTCCCAAAGGCTCCCGCCTGCTCCGCGCCGGGGAGTCGGTGGAGGAGGTGGGTCTCGTGCTGGCGGGCAGCGCCCTCATCGTGCAGGAGGATATCTGGGGAAACCGCAACATCCTCTCCAAGACCGGGCCGGGGCAGACCTTCGCGGAGGTGTTCGCCTGCGCGCCGGGAGCGGTGCTGAACGTGAGCGTAGAGGCGGAGAGCGCGGTGACGGTGATGTTTCTGCACATAAGGCGCGTTTTGAGCGTGTGTCCCTCCGCCTGCTCCCACCATAGCCGGATCATCCGCAACCTGCTGGGCGAACTGGCAGAGAAGAACCTGCGGCTCAACGAAAAGCTCACCCACATGGGCCAGCGCACCACCCGGGCAAAGCTGATGTCCTATTTTTCCGCCGAGGCGCAGCGCCGGGGCGGCTACGAGTTCGACATTCCGTTCTCCCGCCAGCAGCTTGCGGATTATCTCGGCGTAGAGCGCAGCGGGCTGTCGCTGGAGCTTGGAAAAATGCGGGATGAGGGCCTGCTCGACTTTCACAAAAGCCATTTTATTTTGAAGGTGTGACAGCTTATCCAGCGTACAGCTATAACAATAAAAAGTAGCCCCGGTTTTTCATACTGTTTGCCCACTTTGCGAAGGACTTTTATGCGCAATGGCTCAAAATGAGAGGGTCCCCACTGAAATTCAAGTGAATTTCAGTGGGGACCCTCTCATTTTCGTTTTTACACTTTCGCGCAGAAATCCCAAAGGCTTTTTGCGGCTCCGGGCAGAGCAGGTGCTTCAATTCCTGAAGCCTCAGTGGTGGACGGAGCGGGAAGATCACCGTGCGCTGGCTACACTTTTACTGAAAGCGCAATCATTGATCCGGGCAACACGGTGGACTTAAACGGGCGGGCAGCTATACAGCTGCCCGCCCACTTTTAATCTTTAGACGCATCCAGTGCGCTCCGAATCATGGAAGTAATCATTGTAATTTGCCTTGGTGTGGCAGTCTGCCACAACTCTAAAAGCACATCCATGTTTTGAAGCTCCATGCTGGGTAAAACTTCTGCCAACAAATAGGTTGGCGAGACTTTCAATGCTTCACACAGCAAAACAAATACTTGTAGACTTGGAACTTTTGCTCCTGATTCGATTTGCCGGAGATAGGTTGCATTGATGTTACACGCTTCGGACAGACGCTCGCTCGTCCAGCCCCGCTCTTTGCGCGCAGTATTGATTCGCTTTCCGAGCAACTTCTTATCCATGTGTTCGCCTCCGATTGTGCGCTATAAGCAATAATTTTGTATGCTTATAGCTTACATTCTCGTTGACGCGAAAAATAGCGACTGTTAGAATACATATTGTAAGCCAATAGACTACATAAAAGCTGGTGGGAATATGGAAAAAGAGTATCGTTGTGCGATCATAGGCCAGCATCCCATGCGATTTCCGTGGGGGTTTGACGAGGAAGATACCCAATGCCGCCGAATGAAACTGGAACTGGCTCAGTGTATTATGGAACTGCGTCAATGTGGAGTGACAGAATTTCAAGTTGCCTGTGACCCCGGCGTGGGATTGTACGCCGGGGAAATCGTCAATATCACAAAGCAGAATGACGAGGCCATGCGCCTTGTTTGCGTAACCCCTTTTGAAGAACAGGCTACCAAGTGGACGCCGCAGCTGCGTGAACGCTATTTCGATATGCTGGCGGACTGCACTGCCCTTTCCTGTGTGGACTATCAGGAGACACCTAACGCACAGCTTATGGCTTATCGGCGGATCGTCAAGCAGTCTGATATGTTGCTGGCCGTATATGACCTTGAGCTTGCCGACGACAGTGCGGAGGATAAGGCTATGGCCTATGCTCTTGCGTTGGGGAAGCCAACCCTGCTGATCCACCCTAATACATGGAAAAAGAAATGGCTGAATGTTGTAAAACGTGAAGGCGAGTAGAAAATTGCTATTGGCCGAATGACACGAAATATGGCCCGTCTCCGCTCGCGCATGGAGAAGGTACTGCCGTCACAGACTTTACCTCCGCAGATGTCCTTGCTGGCTTGAAAAACAATGCCGGTGCGGGCGTTGAGTGGGTTGCCGGAATCGGTCATCCAACTTTTGTGTGGGATGACAATAACATTCTCGCTGATTACACAGCTGTCGAAGCAGCCATCGCAAGGGCAACGGCTCTTGATAGCAGCCTTTATACAAATTATTCTGCGGTAGAAGATTCCATTAACTCTGTTGACCGAGCAAAAAGTAAAGCCCAGCAAAAAGAGGTTTATGCAATGGCAAAGGCTATCGAGGATGCGGTTTCCGCCCTGCAATACAAAGGTGCTGATTACACCAAAGTAGACGCAGCCATTGCCAAGGCAAATGAACTGAACAAGGACAACTACAAGAACTTCACCGCCGTGGAAGCTGCCGTCAATGCCGTTGATCGAGATAAGAACATTACCCAGCAATCCGAAGTGGACGCAATGGCAAAAGCCATTGAAGATGCCATCGCAGCGCTGGTCAAAAAGCCTTCCTCCGGTGGCGGTTCTTCTTCCAGCGGTTCCTCCTCTCCCAGCTATTCCGTGACCACTCCCAGCAAAACAGAGGACGGCACCGTGACCGTAAGCCCGCGTTCTGCGGAAAAGGGAGATACCGTGACCATCACTGCTAAGCCTGACAGCGGCTATCAGTTGGATGACCTTACCGTGACTGACAAGAACGGCAATGAATTGAAGTTGACCGACAAGGGCAACGGCAAATACACCTTTACCATGCCCGCCAGCAAGGTTGAAATCAAGGCTACCTTTGTCAAGGAAGTTGAGACAAGCCCGTTCAGCGATGTGTCCACCAGCGCCTATTACTACGAGGCCGTGAAGTGGGCGCAGGAAAAGGGCATCACCGGCGGTATTGGCAACGGCCTCTTTGGGCCGAACCAGCCTTGCACCCGTGCGCAGATCGTCACCTTCCTGTGGCGTGCTGCCGGTTCTCCCGAACCCAAGAGCATGAGCAGCTTCTCTGATGTTTCTGCGGATAGCTACTATGCTAAGGCAGTTGCGTGGGCGGTGGAGAACGGTATCACCACCGGCACAGGTGATGGTAAATTCAGTCCTGACGCCACCTGCACCCGTGCCCAGAGCGTGACTTTCCTGTTCCGTGCCATTGGTAAGCTGGTCGATAGCAAGGCAGAGTTCAGCGATGTTCTTACCGATAGCTACTATGCAAACGCTGTGGCATGGGCGGTGGAGAACGGCGTCACAAACGGCATTGGTGATGGCCTGTTCGGGCCGGACAATAGCTGCACCCGCGCACAAATCGTTACTTTCCTTTTCAGAGCCTATCAGGGCAAGTAAGAACCCAAGCGGCAGGGAGCCTCTATTGAGGCTCCCTGCCTTTCTCTGTATATCATGGAGCATGATAGCAATCAACTATGAACACATCTCCATGCGCACATTTCTCAATCCGCAAAATACTCGGGCCTGCCAATCGAGGTGAAGCCGCTTTTCCCCGTCACCACCACATTATTCTCGCTGCTGGCACAGTGGATGACCATGATATTACCGCTGCTGTCAAAGCCGCAGACAATACCGACATGGCTGTCGCCTGGATAAAAGACAAGGTCTCCCGGCTGGGCGTCACCCCAAGCAATAGGCGCACAGTAGGTGTGCTGTGCGGTGGCCCCGCCGCCATGCCCAATGACGTATTGTCCGCCGCTCTGGTTGTAGAATACCCAATCCACCATTCCCGAACAATCCAGTCCGAAGGGCCGCACGGTGCCAGTGGTGGAACTGCCCTCGGCTGTAACTTTCATCGGCATTCCCCAGCGGCTGTCCCAGCCAATAATCAATGACTTTCCTCCCCAGAAATAATGGACTTTGCCCAAGAGTTGATACGCCGTCAGAACTACTTGCTTGCGATTCTCGCTGAGATCGGCGGGGAGATTTTCTATGATCTTTGCCACCTCGTCGGGACTCAGTTCAATGTCCTGATAACTTCCCGTCAAAGCCATGAACAGTTCCTGATATTTCGGCTGCATGAGTTCCTCTAACAGTCTGCGCTGTTCTGTGTTGAATCGATACTCATCCGCCATTTGCAGGTGCGTTTTTATTGTGACGGTGATATGCAAAATGACCGTATCCGCTTCATCTTTGCCGCCTGGTACTATTTCTGTCCAATAAGTAATGGCGTTCATGTCCCAGAAGATTTCACGAAGGATCTCCATTTTTTCTTCGGTCAGCGTAGCGACCTCATCCGGCGAAGCGTTGTCCGTGGTGGTCCGCACAGCATAAACAGCCAGCACATCCCGCCAGTTGGAGATCATGGCGGCGCTGCCGGCGTTGTCCATATCCAGTTCGTCATGCGGGTTCTCTGCCTTGATCTGTTCGATCCGGGCGGCGAACTCGCCGTTCAATACGCTGACAGCTTCCGGCATGGTGTAGCCGGTACCGCTGTCCTCTCCGGAGAAAAAGATCCCAAAAGGCGACACGATCAGAAGTCCAATCAGGCAAATCACCAGCACCATGGCTACAACTGTGCTCCCACCAGCCGCTATTGCCGCAAGTAAGCTCTGGGCAGCGGCAATGATGGAGCGCAGCGCGCGGCCCGCCGCCTGCGCGGTTTTTTGCACCGCGGTTTCTGCCGCTTTTGTCATCTGCTGCCGCTTGGCCATCTGCATGGCCGCTTCTCTGGCAGCGTGTGTTCCGGTCGCAGTCGCATGGACGGTGGTTGAGTGCATGGCCTGTTCAGAGGACAGCACAGCAGCTTTGCTGCCCTCACGCGCTTTTGGCGCGATCCCCTCAGCGTAATTTGGCGTTTTCGGTTCGGGGAACTGGCGCTTCTTCGGTGGCTGGATGCCGCCGCGCTCTTTGATTCTGCCCCTGCTGGTTGGCTCGAAACCTTCCGAACACAGCGAATCACCACGCAGATCATCTTGGCGCTGGAACCGCCGCTCTGCCCGCCTGCGCTGCGCCTGCTGGCGGGACGCTTTGCGACCCTGCTCTTGAATGAACGCCTGCTGACCCTGCCGCTGCGGCTCCGGTGCTGCCGTCATGACCGTTTTCCGCTGTGTACTGATATAGGCATTCTTCGTCTTGACTGCCTGCTTCATAGCCGCCTGCCGTGCCTGCTCCCGCACTGGCGGTGAGGGCGCTCTTGCCCTCGCCGCGTCAGTCTCTCTGGTGCGGATGACAGGCGGCGCATCGCTTTCGAAATTGGGAACAGAGGCGTCGCCCTTGGGTGACGCGCTCTGCTCCGCGTTTTTCTTCTTGCGCTGCTTCAGCAGTTCCTTTTCGGCGCGGTGCAGGCCGCTGGCGGCGGTGTCCTCAATGGCGTCGCCGCCATATTCGTCCCGCCGCCCCTGCTGGGCGGTATCCCGGAGCTGAGTCCGCAGGCGCTCCGAGCCGTCATCCAGCCCCTTGCGTAAAAGCTCCTTTGGAGCGGATACAGCTTTCTCTTTGACACGCTCACCCAGCGTGGGTTTTTCTTTAATTTTCTCCATGGGCTATCACGCAGCCAAGTCCGATGGTTTTGTGGTCATTAAGCGGTAGAGCTTGTTCTTGGGGAAATGATCCACAAAAGGCACGATAGCGCTTCCGCACTTGATGAGCCCACGCCCGGAGTCCACATTGGTGATGTAGGAGAGCTGATTATCCGAGATGTTCAGCAGGCGCGCCAGTTCCTCCCGGTCTGTAGCCGCCTGGTTCAGCATGATGAGGAATTCACTGTTTGCCAGCATGGTGCGGGCCGTGTGGGACTGCAGCAGGTCTTCGATATTCTGACTGATCCCCGTTCCGCAAGCCTGGTATTTTCGCATTCGTTTCCACAGGGTGAAGAGAAAATTGGCGCTGTACTCATGCTGGAACAGCAGGTAGATCTCATCGATATAGATCCAGGTATTCCGCTTCAGCCCGCGATTACGGATGATGCGGTTGAAGATGCTGTCCAGCACCACCAGCATACCTACCGGCAGAAGCTGCTTGCCAAGGTCTCGGATATCATAGCAGAGGATACGGGCATTGGTATCCACGTTGGTGGGTTTTGCAAAGGTGTTCAAGCTGCCCTCGGTAAACAACTCAATGGCCAGCGCCACGTCCGCAGCTTCCTTTTCCGGCTGGCGGAGCAGTTCTGCGTGGAAGTCCTGCAGGGTCGGGGCCTGCCCCTGATATCCGCCGCGGATGTAGTCCCGATAGACCTGGGCGGTACAGCGGTCAATGATGGACTTTTCCTTGGCAGACAGTTTCCCGGCGCCGATGAGCTGCTCACAAAGAGACAGCAGAAACTCGGATTTCAACACCACGGGATTCTCGCCATCCCCATAGCCCTGCTCCATATCCATGGCGTTGATATGGTTGGATGATGTGGCGGAAATATTGATAACCTGACCGCCCAGCCCTTCTACCAGCGGACGGTACTCGGATTCAGGGTCGATGATGATAATATCATCGTCGGTAGACAATGCCAGTGACACCATTTCCTTCTTGGCACTGAAGGATTTGCCGGAACCTGAAACGCCCAGAATGAAGGCGTTGCCATTCAACAGCCGTTTACGATCCGCTACGATAAGATTTTTGCTGATGGCGTTCTGCCCGTAGTACACGCCGCCCCGATCCCAGATCTCCTGTGCCTTGAAGGGCATGAGCACAGCCAGTGCCTCGGTGGTGAGCGTGCGGAGGGCGTCGATGCGGCGCAGGCCCAGCGGCAGCGCTGTCACAAGGCCATCCGCCTGCTGCCAGTTCAGGGTCGTGAGTTGACAGAGGTGCTTACGGGCAATGGACTGCAGCGTTTCCGTGTCGCTGTCTAATTCCTCCTTGCTGTCTGCCAGATGCACCAGCGTCACCACTGCGAACATCATGCGTTGATCACGGGTGGTGAGATCGTCCAGCATCTCACGGGTCTCCTTGCGCTGCTGTTCCAAATCGTAAGGTACAACGGCAGAAAAATTGTTGTTGCTGTTCTGTCTGCGCTGCCAGTTGGTCACGTTGGTCTCCACGCCCAGCAGGCGGTTCTGCATCTCCCGTACCGCTTCGTCCGTGGGCACTGGAATGATGTCGATAGACAGCATGAGGCTGCGGTTCAGGCTGGTGAGCTCGTTGATCATAGCGTCCTTGATATAGCTGGCATACTCCTTCAGAAACAGCACCCGGCCATACTTACCGCCCATGACAAAGTGGTCTTTCTTAAACTCCATGCTGTCCGGACAGACGGCGTCCTTGAAGGAACGGCCATGCTTCATGCAGTCTGCCAGATCCAACTGGAACTGCGTTTCCTCACCCACGCGGTAGAAATCATGAAGGATGCGGAGGCGCTCCACGGTGTCCAGTTCCTCACAGCGGGAGTCCATGTGATTGAGTCGGGAAGTCACATCATTGACTGTGCGGTCAAAAAAAGTACGGGCTTCCTCGATATTTTTCTTATGCACCGACAGGGTGATATAACGCTCCTGTACCACGCTGTTGGAGGAATCGGTAACCTTATCCAACAGCATGGCGTTATACTCCGCCCGTCCGCCGTCCAGAAAATCTCCGTGAGCAGGAATGAGGATCTCCTGTTCAAAGTTGCGGCGGTTCAGGCGCTTATTGTTGATGGTGATTTTTGTAGTAGAGCCGGTATCCAGCGCGTTCAGCAGTTCGGAATAGCTGAGAAACATAGCTGTCTTATCCTCTTTGGATGCAATGGCGTAGTTGATATCGCTGAATCGCAATGTCTTGGAATACTTGCTGCCAAACTGAAAGACCCCATCCGGCCAGAGTCGCCGGATGGGGATGGTGTCCTGTACAGATCTCGGTACCTTGAATTGTTCTTTGTCCTGTTTTAACGTTGTCTGCAGGGTTTTAATCAAGATTCAACGCCTCCTTCACAGATGAGTGTGCCATCAGTTTTGCGTACATATTTTCCGATTTGAACACAAGCTGTTTGGGGGTGAGAAATTCCGAGCGAAAAAATGCCAATAAGAATTGTTCCAGATTCATGCCGTTGTACTGAAAAAAACCGCCCAGAGCAAATGGGAACGCGGCCAGAATGCAGACCCAGCCGATCTCGCCATTCCCCAGCACGGGGCGCAACCCAAAATAAACACTTACCGCCACGGCCACCGCCAACAGGGCAAATAAAAACTGCCGCAGTGACAGTCCAAAAAACAGACTTTCCTGATAGTTGCGCACTTCCTTGTTGATGCGTACCTCCAATATATCAACTCCTTTTTGAGAATTGGCATACAGCCTCTTGTATGATCGGCACGGCTATGGTAACATAGCGCCGTATCCAAAACTGAGAGGAGGCTCTTTGCATGCCGGTCATTCTTTTGAGCATAGCAATGCTCATCATCTCTATCATTTTCAAGTTGGCCGCCGTATTTCGCTTGACGATTCCGCTGCTGTATGTGGTCGCTATGAATACATTTTGGCGTAGTTGGTATCAGGTGCACCAAAGCCTGGGTGATATTATTTTCTTTGTCCTCCTTGGTCTGGTAGTCCTGTCTTGGATCATTTCTCTGGTTCGAAAGATACAAAGCATCTTCCAGAAGCGCCAGGAAGAAAAAGACCTGGAGAGTATTGTTCGCTATCGTATCCGTGAGCAGCGAAGAAACGGTGTGCAGCCGGATGAGCACGGTGGCTATGCCATGGACCTGAGCGACATTGAATTGTCTGACGATGAGGATTAACCCAGGCCCATCAGTTCCCGGATGATCCGGTCACTCATCTTGATGGCCCCCACCAGCACCAGCATATTGAAAATCAGTTCACCTACATAGTTCCATACGATGGTGGCTGCCGCCAGCGTATCATCCGCAATGGCAGGCGGTGAAGACGCAAACGCCGAGAAAATCACACAAGCCAATACGATGACACAGCCCTCCAGACAGATGGCGGCATAGCTTTTCAAAAAGGCTACGCCGATACTGCTGGAGGGCTGTCCTGCAAAGCTGGCCAGCGGCACAGGGGCGATGGCCGTTGCGATATAGAGCTTGAAAAAACGGCTATACACCGTCAGGATCATCACGAGGGACAGAACCCAGATAAAAAGGGAGCCCAGCAGCGTCACCGCCCATAAGGGGATAGAATCGAAAAAGCCCACATCCTTGATGATGCTCGCCATCTCGTCCGGCAGCGCTGTTGCCGACATGGCCGTCAGGCCAGCCGAGTCGATGATCGTTGTCGCCATGCCCTGGGCTACCCGAAAGGCCCCTGTCATCAGTTCCATGCCCCAGGTCACCGCCGCCTGCGCCAGCACAAAGCGGATGAAGCACTTGAACGCCAGTTCCGGTTTCTTCATCTCCGCAAAGCTGCCGCAGGTTTTTACAATGCCCATAACAAAAAACAGCACCAGCAGCGCATATCCCACCGCTTTCAATCCGCCGTTGATGCCGACGATGACATTCCAGATACCGCCGCCTTTGAAATTCTCCGGCGATGTGGTGATGAGCTGCCAGATCTCCGCCAGTCTGCCGTTCCACATCTCCAGTGCGGAGTTCAGGTTGTCTACGATCCAGTTTCCACTTCCGATAATGAATCACCTCCAACGAAAGATTTGTGATTGAATAAATAGGTTATACATGCTATACTACATTTGGCCCCAAGAGGCACAATGGAGAGAGCCATCGGATAGCAGGGCGACCATATATGGGGCAATTGTCACTGTCTATCGCGGAGGTGTTGCCGATGGTTTCGGATTTTCTAACAGTCATGTCCTTTGTAGTTCTCGTAACAGCAAAGTCGTTATTTAATTCTTGCTCTCCTGATTGTCTCTCAAATGATTAATAAAAATGCTGTGGACTTTCGAGCCCACAGCATTTTTATATGTTTTTACATTCCTCTTAGCCGGTGATCAGGTTGAGGATCTCCTTGGTGAAGGTGATCACGATGCCGCCTGCAACGGTGAGCATACCATTGGCGCGCTGGGAGGGATCGTGACTCTTGAGGGACAGACCCACCTGCAGGATGCCAAAGCCCAGCAGGATGAGTCCAATGGCACGGATGAGTGAGAAAATAAACTCACTCAGATTGTTGACTACCGCCAGCGGGTCGTCTGCGGCCAGCGCGGGAACTTCGGTGACCATCATCACCATCGCAGTGCAGGCAAGGACGGCGTAGACGCGCGTTACCTTTCGTTCAAAGTTGTTGGTTTTCAGATCATGTTTCATTATGCAGCAATCTCCTTTTCATCGTTTTGATCAAATCGGAACAGCGGTTCTCCCGGCAGGGTCGGTGTCGCTGTCCCGTGGTGGATATAGGGCGGCGCGCCGCCGTCCATGGTGTAGCGGATGGCAGGGTGATTCATGAGCTCGTATTTCAGATCCAGCACCGGTCTGGCCCCGCGGATGAACAGGATACAGTACCGGTTGTCCAGCATCCGCACCTCATCCGGGGTCAGCAGTTCTCTGCCGCTCATCTGAAAGTTGGTGGAGTAGGAACCGGAGCGCCCCTTCGTCTGCCCATGGGTCTTGGTGTCGATGGTGGACTTGCCCAGGGCCTCCGAAATGTACTTGTGGGTACTGCTCTCGTTACCGCCAAGGTAGAGAAGGGTATCCGAGTTGCCGGGGATGGTTTCCCACGAATCCTTATACAGTTCCTTGATCTGCGCCATGTTCTGGATGATGGTGCTGCACGAAATATTTCGGGAGCGCATGGTTGCCAATTCCCGCGGCAGACCGGGCAGATTGACAGATGGAGCCTCGTCCAAAATAAAGTGGACATGGCACGGCAGCGCCCCGTGGTGGATCTGGTCAGCACAGTAGTACAGCGCTTGAAATATCTGGGAATACAGCAGGCTGACGAGAAAATTGAAGGTCGTGTCATTATCCGGGATCACGGCATAGAGGGCGCACTTTTTCTCACCCAGTGTGTACAGGTCCATATCGTCATGGTCCGTGATCGCCTTGATCTGCGGCAGGTTGAAGGGAGCCAGCCGCACAGCGGCGCTGATCAGGATGCTTTTTGCCGTCTTGCCGGCGGCCTGCTTGAATACCTTATACTGCCGCAGGGCCACACTTTCCGGATGCTCATGTTCCATCGCCTTAAACAGCAGGTCCAACGGCGAGATGTATTCGTCATCATCCTCCCGGACTTCAGCGTATTCCAACACGCGCATGACCATGGAAAAGTTCTGTTCATACTCCGGCGCTTCCTGGTACAGCATGAGGATGATGGCTTGGAGCAGAGCTGTTTCTGACTTCGTCCAGAACGGGTCGGACTCATGACTGCCTTTGGGCGTGGTCGCCTGGATCAGCGTATTCACCAGCTTCAGAGCATCTTTCTCGTCCCGCAGGTAGCAGAAGGGGTTATAGCCGTCAGACTGTTCCAAATTCACGAGATTCAGCACGCGGACGTCATAGCCCTTCTTTTTCAGGTATCCGCCCGTGTCGGTCAGGACTTCCATTTTCGGGTCCGTGATCACATAATTGGTATTGGCCTCTAAAATGTTTGGCTTCACATAGCCGCGGGTCTTGGCCGCGCCGCTGCCGCCGATGACCAGCACATTCAAGGAGCGCCGGTGTTTGTGGGTATCCAGCCCCAGCCGCACATGGCGGGTCAGGATCTTATTCTGTTTTTGACAGAACTGCGCATTGACCTGCCTGGGCGAGCCCCACATGGCCGAGCCATGTTCCTCGCCATCCCGCGTCCTGCCGCTTTCCGCGTCATAGATGCACAGGCTCATAATGTAAACGCCGGTACAAATCAGGATGGTCAACAGGCTCTTGTCCGTCCATTGAATCTGGAAAGGGTGCTCCAGCGCGGCGGTCAGGTTGGAGAACAGATCCGGCAAACCGCCGCCAAGGGATTGTGCAATGAGCAGCGCCGCCCAGATGACCGGGATATAGAGGAAAAGGCTCAAAATTAGGTTGCTTTGCTTGGATGTTTGTTTCAGGCAATTCACCTCCGGGAGAACAAAATAGCAGTCCCATCGGCGGATCGTGTATCGCCAATGGGACTGCTTTGGGTGATCTATAATACTTATTTCACTTTACCGTTTTTACTCTTTTGCCGATTTTTTGTTCTGGCCGGGGCAGGCTTCTGCTGCTGGTCCAGCTGTGTCTTGTAGCCCTTCAGACGTTCCAGCACGGAGGGGCGTTCCTCACTCGTCATCCGGCGCACGTCTTTGGACGAGGTCGAGCTGGGCGCGGTAGCGGGCAAGTCTTGTCCCGACCGAGATCCTTTTTTTGGCTCCACCTCCTGACGCTGGCCCACAGGCGGTGTCACAGGGGTGTTCTCTTGGGGGCGCTGATCCTGCTCGACTTGGGTTGCAGCCTGCCTTTCACGGGCTTCTCTGGCCTTGGACGAGGCTTGCTCCCGTGGAGGCTGCTGTGCCTGCGCTGGTTGACCGAGGTAATGGATGCGCTCGAAGATCATATTCGCTCTGTCGATCTCCGTTACCGGCATGATGACATCCACCACCTTGCCGTGACCGTCCGTATCCCGAATGGCAGAGAATAAGATTTTCTGTTTTCCAGCCTTCTTTTTGAATGCCTGATACTGCTCCGGAGACATGGCGAACCGGCGCACGTCGCGGGTCTCTTTCAGCATCTTCACGAGGTTGACTTTGCCGGAGATCGACTTATGGTTTTTTGCCAGTGCCAGCGTCAGCGCCAGCATATTTTTAAGGCCGGAACCGCTCAGCCGGACAGCTACCTCACCGCCGGAGAGCATCATGCGCACCAATTGGTCCGCCGCTTCACCGCCGCCTATGTTCATGTTCCCGCACCTCCTTCTGGTGTTCTTCTGTTCTTTGAATGTCTTGTTCCATGACAGGTACTTGGTTTTGTATCTCATGGCAGAGCTTCAGCTTTTGCCGCTCCGTGCGGATCTCACGGTTCAGCTCCGCCAGCTGTTCATAGATCTCCGCCTTTTCTTCCGTCAGCCAGTTCCTGGGAACACCGCTGCTCTCCAGCAGCGCCACCGCTTCCATGTACCGTTCAAATTCCGCCTCCATGCCGGTCAGGCCTTCTTCATAGAGCGCTTTGCTGGGAGCCAACGCTTCCACATCCGCCAAAGCCGTATACAGTTTTTGCCGTTTCTTTTTTCGCACATTGAGGATGGTACGCTGCTTGATGAGTTTGGCCAGCGATTCCTCTGTGCGGGTCTGGAAGGCATCCATATCTGCCTGGGTGACGATCTCATTTTCCCGCAGAAAGTCAAACTGTGTGCGGTATTGCTCAAATCGCATGACCTCCTGCCTAAGATGAGGCGTCATGCGGGGCGGGTACTGCCGCTGCCCGATCTTACCCAGCAAATAGAGATAATGCACATAGAGGGCAAGGAAGCCGGTGTATTTCGGATGCGCCAGGTATGGCCGATACTTAGGCCGTGAGAGCACGGTGGGACGGCTGCCTGCTTCAATTTCCGCAAGATTTCCTTGAATAGCAGCACGGATACCATCCTCCGTGAACAGCGTATTGCGTCTGCCGGGATACTGGAATCTCTCCTGTCCCCGCAGACGAAAACCCAGCCGATCACCGTGGTGGATCTCATATCCCATGTGTTCCATGAGCAGGAAGAAGTGTCCGAGATCGTTGGCGTCCTGGATGGCCGTCCGCAGATCCGATTCCAGCATGGAGCGAAAGGTCGGCTGGTCCTTAGACCGCCGCAGCCACTCCACATAGCTGATGGCTTTGGCAGACTCTCCCGCCATGATAACGGACAAGCCGTGTTCCCGGCAGAGCCGGTCTGAGATGCCGCGGATCTGCTGGTAGTAGCTTTGCGCGTTACTGTGGTATTTTTCGCCGGTAAATTGATTGACGGAATTGAATACGATATGGGCGTGGATGTGTTCCCGATCCGTGTGGACACCGATGACGGCCTGATACCCCGACAGGTGTTCCCGCGCAAATTCCCGTGCGATCTCCAGCGCCAGTTCCGGTGACAGCTCACCGGGGCGAAAGGATTGGATGACATGGTAAAGCTGCACTCCGTCCGTCTTATTCCAACGCTGCTTGACCGCAGCCATGTCATGGCAAGCTGTTGACGTGAGACAGCCCTGTGCCGCCGTTAGGATCTGTTCTTCCGTCTTATCCCCGTTGAGAACATACGCAATGGCCTGCTGGAGTCCACCGCGGCGGGCGAGGATCTTCGTAACAGCCATTACTGATCTGCCACCTTCGCCATCTTCTGCTCAATGGTCCACATGAGGAACTTCAGCTCTTTCATGTCATCCTTCGTGGCAAATCCGGCGTTGGCTTTTCTGGTGATCTGGTTGATATTCGTACCGATGCGGTTGATCTCCGCATATAAGTCATGCAGTTCTTTGGGTGGACGCTGGCGGATCGTCACGCCGGAAATGAGCTGCCGCAGTACAGCGCTGACCGGCAGGCCGGAAATGGTGCAGAGTTGCCGGAGCCTCTCACGCTCCACTTCGGTGAGCCGCACGGACACCATGTGTTCTTTGTTCGTTCGCTCACGCTCCTTTCCGCGGTCTTTGCCGCAAAACTTTCCGCCTGCAGGCGGCATTGGGGACTGGGGCGAGCCCCAGCAAGCGCGTTTGTCATACAAACGCTATGCTTGCGCCAGCGCCGCCATCGGCGGCGTTGGCTTTCGCCCCGCTGCGCGGGGCTTTGTTTTCAAGCGGTATGGTAATTGCAATATTGGGCGGGCACTGCCCGCTTCCTCGTAAAAAAGAAATCATCTCTCCGGAGTCGGATGCCGGCAAAGACACTTTTCGCTTGCGCGTTCCGTCGGAATACCATCCAATGAGAGAGCGCTCTTTTCAGGAATAAATGCCGCGTACCTGGCATATCCAAAACCTTCGGACTCCACCAGCAGGCCGGTGTTCGCATCTCGGCAGGTCACGAGCAGGCAGAGAAATGTTTCTGTTTTCCCATCGAACCTCATGTCCGTCACGTTCCGGGATATGAAGGAAACATCCCGCAAAAGCTCGTTCATGTAGCGGCGGTACTGATTGGCTGGCAGTTCGATCACCTTTGTGATCTGAAACCGCGCTTTTTCAGGAAAGGGCGCTTTACCTACTAACTCCCGCACACTGCTTGCTTTCCGATAAAAACTTGCAAAATTTTCTGACATACTTCTCTCCTTGTGGCAGGGTGTTTTGTGAACACCCTTATAGAAAAAGCAGGGTGTTTTGTAAACACCCTGCTCTTGAAAAAACGTTTTTGTTTATTTATTACCGTGCCTCAAGTTCTTTGGCCTTTTCCCTTTTCCGCAGTTTTTCCATTGCAAAATCAAGGATGCGTTCTTTCCGTGTCTGCAGCATTGTCTTATAGAACTGCTTTTGCAGATCCGAAATGAATGGAGTCTCATCCACGATACGGAAAATTGCATCCATGTTGATTTTGGGCAGTATCCGCTTCAATGCTTTGTTGCAATCCGCATTCTCCAAAGAGGAAATAAAATCAAAGTAGTTGATTTTTCTGCCATTGACCTTAATGCTGGAAAGAGGGATTGAGAAAGTGCGCAAATCTCGTTCTGGCTGCTTATCTATGGTGTCTCGCATGATGGCTTCATCAGCCTGGGGATACAGGCAGCTCCCGCAGTCATACACAGGGGCAATGGCAATTTCGTCTGTCGCGGTATTATAAAGAAAACCCCAGTTTCCGTTGTGCCGATCCCAATTCCCGATCAGCGCATCTATAATGAATACATTCCAAAAATGCTGCTGCAACAATGCGGGAGGGAATGCTGTCTGATCCTCCATGGCCCGCATAATGTCAGACAGTTCTGTACCATACCCGCTGTGACCGGAATCGATCACCGTGTTTTTCAGCGAGGCAAAGTCCTGCAACACAATTCCGGGGGAGGTAAAATCCTTGCAAGCAACAACAATCTTTTTTGCGCCATTTTTTTCATAAGTGCCAAGGAGAGTTTCCTGAGCGTTGATCCCAACGCTGTTGAAAATATGGCAGCCGATATACTCGGTAACGCAACTGTTGGCATAACTCAAGTCTTTATTCTTGGGGGCTTGTGCGGGGAACTTCAGCATATACTGTTCGCCTTGATAAATTACAGCCCGCTTTGCGCCGTTTGCCCCTGCATAGAATTTATTGCGAGTGGGGAGGTTTGTAAAATTTATCAAGAGGTATCACTCTCTTTCCATGCGAAGATACTTTTCACGCAAATACCATGCCTGCTCGGGAGAAATAATCCGTTCGACTTCGGCTGAGTTAATGTCCGCATTCAGATTACACCAGTAGATGTCCCAATGAGGATCTCGGTTTCCGCCGTCTATAATGGCCCAAGATTTTTGCATCTCCTGAATAGAAGCCTGCAAATCATCGGGAAGTCCGCATTCAAGATACGACTGATCCAACGGCTTTCCGGTTTCCTGATCATATTGTGCGTGATTCATAACTAATTCCTCACAATGCTCTCTTACTGGATCGTTTTTATTATACCGATTTTCCAGCGTTATAGCAAGTCCCTTTGCCAGACAGCGCAGCAGGTCACGCAGCTTCCTCCAGCTCTGAACAGATTCTTTCTCTTGCCAGCTTGGCATAGGTATCGGTCACCTCAATGCCGGTGGCGGAATAACCCTCCAGAACAGCCGCCAGCACCGTGGTGCCGGAACCAGCGAAGGGGTCCAGAATATGGCCGCCCGGTTCCGTGATCTTCACAATGTCCCGCATAAGCTGTAAGGGTTTCTCCGTAAGGTGAATGCGGCTCTGTGGATTACCATATTTGAACACTCCTGGCAGGCAGGGCACCGGACGGCTGATAGGCATATCGCCGTTGGAACCCCAGACAATGTACTCCGCCTGCTGGCGGAAGCGGCCCTTCTGAGGACGGCTGTTGCCCTTATCCCAGACAGCGGTACCCCGCCAGATCCACCCCGCCCATTGAAGGGCATCGGTGGCTGCGGGCAGCTGCCGCCAGTCGATGAACATACACACCGGCGCACCGGGCTTGCTTGCTTTCCTCGCCTCGTACAGCCACTCTGCCGCCCAGCGGGTCCAGGAGCGCTGGTCCTTGGCATCGCCGTCAAAGGGAGGTGGCGCGTTCTCCCCCATACTGGAATACTTTCTGGCGGTGGACTTGTTTTTCTCGGATTGTGTCCGGCCTCCGGAAGCATACGGGGGATCGGTGATGACAGCATCGAAGGTGTTGGGGGCGAACCCGCTCAGCACCTTCAGCGCGTCACCTTGAATGATCTCCCATTTCTGGTTAACGTTCATGTGTGTGGTCCTCCTTGTTTTTGTTTTTTGCGGGAATACTGCCGGATAACTCCGTCTCTACATACTCGCTGATGATCCCCAGCGCTTCCTCATAGCTGTGGCAGTCTCCGCCCATAATTCGGTTTTGCATCTCTTTTGCCTCGGCTGTCATGCCGTTTTGCCGCAGTGTCCGGCTTGCAAGACCGATGAGATTGAAAATATTGCCGTTCTGCCCGACAAGGGGGCAGGACGGCCTTTTGCGTTCCTGTTCCAGCGTTATCGCTCCTTCCTGCCGGAACGCCTGGGTGGCGTCCGGCCAATGGTTTTCTGGTCCGTCATCATCGGAATCCCCAGCTTGCTGGCATGGTGGATCTCATCCCACATTCCTTCCGTCCAAACAGGCCCATAAACATTAAGCTGCTGACAGGATTCCAACAGCCGCAGCGACATCTCCCGTGTCTTGACATCCTGCTCCGGGTGGTTCGGGTCCGCTATGGGCGGAAACAGCAGGTGCGGACAGATGGGGATATCTCCATCCGCGAATACCTCCTGCGCCTTCTGCCGTGCGAATTCAATATTGGCTTCCACATCACCCCGTAGCGGCGCGCAGATGAACACCAGCTTGGGGCCGGTCTGTTCCCGTTCCGGCGTCCGTTCCCGGAACACGGACAGGTATTGCCCGATGGACTGCCGGAGGACATCGTAATCCGCAGCCGAGGGATGATAGGCATACCAGTCCACATCTCCGCGGTCATCCCACAGGTGAGGCATTACACCGCTGCGGAAGTTCGGGTTGCCAGGGACAGGCTTTTTACCCCAGACATCCTTGAACCGCAGCATTGTCCGATCCACCACCCCCTCCGTGCGGTTGAGCACCGTGAGGCGGATGGCGTCATATTGATTTGCAACACAGGTGGAAAGGAACTCTGCCCGTACCCGCAGATCCTTCCCAAGTTCTCCTACACAGACACGCCCGGAATACTGGGGATGATCCATGAGGTCGCTGTTTTCAAACAATTTTCGCAATTCTCTTTCATAGCCAGTCATCGCTCCATCCCCCGTTTCTTCGGTTTTTTCTCTTTGGCAGGCGGTGTTCGGCTGGGCGTAAGGCGCTCCCTGCCTCTGCCACGGATGACACTGCGGCCAGCGCCCGTCAGGACAAAGGTATCCTTTGTATCATTCAGGATTTCTTCCCCTGGCAAAATAACGGCGGTACCGGTAACACGGACATCCCCACGCACGCTTCCGTACACCTGACAGTGCCCAGACAGCAGTGGCGTTCCAAACTGGTTTGGGGCACTGATGATCTGGGCACAGCCGGACACACGCGCGCTGCCATTCATCACAGCGCCCCGCAGGTAGGCGTCATCCTCCGCGTGGGCATGGTTGGAAAGAACAGAACCGCGAGACACATAGGCGTTGCCACAAGCAACGGCGTTTTTTCGCAGGTAAGAACCCATATCCACATAGGCGTTTCCCGCTGCGATGGCATCATCGAAGATCCAGGCGCCGTCGGACGGGTCGGTTGCCAGATTGCTTTCGCTCTCCACAAAGCCGCCCAGATCTCCCACTTTCACCTGGTCGCCAACATCCCGCAGTGCGCGGATGCGGCGGAGGAAGGGATACTCTTCATGGGTAATGTCAGTGATTTCATATTTCAGATTGCTCGTTTTTTCATCAGCTCCTTCATTATGCCGCGCTTTCAAAAAGAGATTTCCGGGCATCCTCCATGCGGAAACGCGCGTCGATATCTGAAAATGTGTCTGTGCGATTGAATTTCTCAGACACCTTCCCCGGCAGGGCCTGCAGTTCCAGCATCCGTTCCCACAGTCCCGGGTGATGATCATAGAGATGTCGCAGTTCTTTTCGTCTGGCGTTGGGACAGAACCAGCAGCCGCCCCGGTCGGTAAACGCATACACAGGAGAAAGCAGCCCTGCCTTGCGGCAGAGCTGCTTCGCATCTTCCTCTGTAAACTTGTATTTTGCCATCAAGGACACCTGTTGATTCTTCAGGCGTGACAGCCGTTTTTGCTCATCGTAGGCGATGCCGATATACTGCATCGTGTCGGCAGGCAGGCTCTTTTGATACCGACAAATCGGTTTGATTTTGCAGTCCCGCTGAACATAACACTTTCCGCAGATGGGAAACGCCCGCAGCATCCCTTTCTTGGGGCCGCGGGTGACCGTCCCTGTGAACAGGTCTACATAGGTTTTCTCCGCACGCAGAACACGCACCTTCACCCCCATCCGCTCCAGCTTTGGAATGGCGGTGTGATAGATAAAATCCCGGTGTTCCGGCACCTCACCTGAAATGGTTTTATCAAACATCACCTCGCAGTAGACGGCTTCGTCCAGCGGTTCCCCATGCTCCAGCGCCAGCAAAATGGTGGCAAGACTGTCCTTACCAAAGCTGCAGCTGACAATATGAAGAGGTTTTGATCTTTCTTTTGAAATGGTATCACTCCTTGTTTTTCTTATTGTTCCGGCTATATTGTCAGCCGGGTGATTTTTTGGTATAATAAAAAATATTATTTTCAGCCACTATCTAAACAAAGGAGAAAACAACATGAACAAGACGGAACTTTTCACCGCTATGGCAGAGACCAGCGGCCTTGCTAAAAAGGACTGCGACGCCGCACTGAGCGCATTCATTGATACCGTGGAAGCTGCTCTGAAGTCTGGGGACAAGGTCCAACTGGTTGGCTTCGGCACCTTTGAGGTAAAAGAGCGTGCTGCCCGCACCGGTAAAAACCCGGCCACCGGTGCGACCATTGAAATCGCCGCTTCCAAGGCTCCGGTCTTTAAGGCCGGCAAGGCGTTCAAGGACAGCATTCAGTAACACCTGACAGCGAGAGGCGAGTCCTCTCGCTGTTTTTTTATCAGCGGGCGGAAACCCCTGTCTCCTTGGCGTGGCAGGCGCTTTCCAGCACCTCCGTCATATCCGTCTGCTCCCACGGGGCATCCGCATGGGTGAAGTGTCCGTAGTTGCAGAATTTACGGAAAATAGGTTTGTCCAAACCCAGCGTATCGATCATGCCGTTCGGCGTCAGCTTGCACACCGTGCGAACGGCCTGCTCCAGCGCAGTATCGGAATACTTGCCAGTGCCGTGGGCATCCACCTCCACCATGACAGGCTTCGCCCTGCCGATGGCGTAGGCCAGACTGACGGTGCAGCGTTCAGCAAGTCCCGCCGCCACAATGTTTTTTGCGATGTAGCGGGCCATGTAAGCGCCGCTGCGATCCACCTTGGTGCCGTCCTTGCCGGACAACGCGCCGCCGCCATGTGGTGCGAGACCGCCGTAGGTATCCACCATCAGCTTACGGCCCGTGAGTCCGGTATCCGCTTCAAAGCCGCCCTCCACAAATCTGCCGGAAGGATTGATGAGGATCTCTGTTTCGGCATCCAGCGGGAAGTCCTGAAAAGCGGGCTGGATAATATGGCGCATGACCGCATGGCGAAGCTCCGCCAGCTCCACACCATCCTCATGCTGGCAGGAGACCACTACGGCAGAGACACGCTTGGGAACGCCGAACTGATACTCCACAGACACCTGCGCCTTACCGTCCGGCTTCAAGCCGGGGATCGTGCGCAGCTTTCTCGCCTGGGTCAGTAGACGGGTGAGTTCATGTGCCAGCACTACCGGCAGTGGAAGAAGCTCAGGCGTTTCATCGCAGGCGTAGCCGTACACGATACCCTGGTCGCCTGCTCCGGTCTCTGCGCCGCTATTGACTGCTCCGGCGATGTCGGGACTTTGCTCATGGGTGATCACCTCCACCTCATAATCGCTGCCGCCATATCCTGCTTCCCGCACGGTGCGGCAGATAACGGCAGGGATGTCCGGGAGCCGCGCCGCCGTGATCTCGCCAGACGCGATGATCTTACCTGCGGTAGCCATGACCTCACAGGCTACATGGGCGGCGGGGTCATGCTCCAGGCAGGCATCCACTACGGCGTCGGCAATGGTGTCGCAGAGCTTGTCCGGGTGACCCTCAGTGACAGACTCCGCGGTTAAGACATACTTATCTTTCATGTTCGTGTTTCTCCTTATTGCATTGTTTTTTATGGTTTCCGGACGGCACAGGAGTAGAAAACACCATCTCATTGGCGTATTTCTTTCGATACTTTTCGATCTGCTGCTCCGTCAGGGATGTAAAATCTTCATCTCCAATTCCGACTACAAAAAAGGTGCCGCAGACAATGTCATACGGCACTCCGGATTCATCTGTCAGGGCGCGGTTCATAGGAAGGCTCAGCAGTTTTCCTTCTTCATTGCAGACTTTATGTTGTTCACCACATAACGTCTGTAATGCGTAGTCATCAGTTATGCGTAGAGATAGAGAAAAACGCTCGGTATTCCGGGCGTTTTTCCTTGAACTACTACACATAATCAGAAAGACTTCTTTCCAAATTTTGTTAGCCATTGTAATAAATCTTTGTCCTCCTCCCAAGGCATAGTAGTGTTTGGTGTAAAATTAGGCACTTTTTCCTCAAAAACTTTTCGTTTCATTTCGGCATCAATCCGAGCGTAAACCTCAGTGGTAGAAATATCGACGTGACCTAAGAAATCACGAATATAAATCATGTTCACACCAGCCCGCAGCAAATGCATTGCCTTAGTATGGCGTAAAACATGAGGAGAGATTTTTCTCGTATCGCTGTCCAATTCAGCTTGAGAAACGTATTTTTTGAGAATATAAGTAATCCCATACCGTGAAAGCGCCTGCCCCTTTTGGTTAAAGAACAGCGGCGATGTCAGCGGTTCGGAATTCAGATTGAAGTTCCGAATATAAGCATCTAAGAGCTTGCACGTTTCTTTCATTAGCGGTACTTGGCGAGCTTTTCTACCTTTTCCTGTCAATGTAGCCATGGCAGGATTGGTCAATCGGATATCCTTAAGTTTTAGATCCGTGATCTCTTGGACTCGCGCACCGGAATCATATAGCAGGGAAAGTAGTGTTAGGTCCCTAAGACCGTGCCGCGTAGATGGATCTGGTTGGGTAAGCAAAGCTTTAAGTTCTTCTTCTGTCAGAAATGGTATGACTGGCTTTTCATGTTTTTTGGGACGCATAGCAATGATGTCCGTACAGTTTTCAAGATATTCCGGATTTCTGTACTGAACATAATGCGCAAATGCCTTCATTGCGGCAAGCCTTTGGTTTCGGGTTGTAACAGACACTTTTCTTTGCGCTTCCAGCCAATCCAGGAAATCGGAAGCGAGATTTCGGTTCAGCATCCGTAGCTCAATACTGTTCGCCGGTACTCCTTTTTCTTCTTGAAAATATAAAAGAAGAAGTTTAAATGCGTCACGGTAGGAATTGCACGTGTTGGGGCTGACGCCGCAAGTTTCGGGGAGATAGGTTGAAAAGTAAGAAGTCAGTGCTTTTGTGAAATCAGTCTTCTTCAATTATCTCACCTCCAATGACAGGGATAATTCCTGCAAATGCAGAATCAAGCTTTTGTGCCAGTTCCGGAAATGAAGCAATTGTCAGATGAATATACCAGCATGTCTCCCGGTAGCTTTTGTGTCCCAGATATGCCGCCAACCTTGGAACAATAATCATTGGATCGTATCCTTCTGCAAGTTGTTTTTCTAACGTGTGAACTGCAAAAGTGTGTCGAAAATCGTGAACACGAGGTCCATTCCCAGTATGGTGAATATGGCTCATAAAAAGAAGTTCGCGGAAATTTTCGTAAATCGTGTTACTGGAATAGTGTCCACTGGCAGATGGGAAAAACCATTCTCTGTCCAACAGCAATTTTCCTGTGTATTCTCTTAAATACTCAGAAAGGCTGCTGTGAATGGGGACAAGTCGATCTTTTCCGCCTTTTCCGTTAAAAATTGAAATCACACCGGATTCCAGATCAACATCAGTAGTTCTTAGCCTTAACGCTTCATTAACGCGCAAACCGCAGGAATACAGCAGCCTAATGACAGCCGGGATTACCAGATGTCTCGTGGGTGCATTTTTTCTGTATGGTAGATTATCGGCAGCATTTAATATGCGGGATATCTCGTCGACGGTAAAAATATGCGGGACAAATGTGGAGTTGCCTTTCAGCTTACTTGTATCCGGGACATAAGATATACCATCGTTAGCGAAAGCAAAGGCTGCAAATTTACGAATGGTATTATGTCGCTGTATCTTTGTACGGTTTGAGAGATATGGTTTCGCTGAGTCCCATGCTTCAACGAGTTCCCTTGTTACAAACGACTCATTTTGCATAGCCTTAGATAGACAATCAAGCTCCTGCAGATAGTATCCGTAGTGATCTGGAAGATAGCCTTCTTCATTTCGAGTTGTCAGGTATAGCTCCATCAATGTCGAAAGATTGCTCAAAAAGTGAAATTGCTTCATTACAGCACCTCCAAATCCAGCGAACACAGGCGAAGTTGCTCAATATCAACTCGCAGATATGTTTCTGTTACGTTGATGTCGCTGTGCCCCAATATTTGAGATATGTCCTGAAGCGATGCTTCGTCCTTAAGCAGATTTGTGGCAAACGAATGTCGAAACGTATGAACACCCGCATGTCCTTCTTTCGGCACGGTAATTCCTGCTCTGCGCATATACTTCCGAAGCTCTGGATTAAAGTTGTTGTGGTAATCCAAAGGGTCATATGGAGCAGTGTGACGAAGGAAAATGAAGTTCGACGATGACTGGGGACGTCCATCTTTGAGATATGAAATAATGGCCATCCCCAGTTCTTTGCTTAACGGCAATCCGAGATTGTTGCCGGTTTTCTGTTGCGAAAGAGAGATGGTACTGTTTTTCCAATCAATATTTGAGAATCTCAAGGATACAACATCACTAATCCTGAGACCAGTTCTTGCCATGAGTAGGAACATGGCATAGTTGCGCTTGCCTGTTGGATTTTCCGTATCAATAGCTGCTAAAATTTGCTCTATCTCTTCCTTTGACCATGTTTGCGGCAGCTTGGCCGGGGTCCTTTTGAATTCAGGAAGCTGAAGAGAATAATCTTGCTTTGTGATTCCGTGTTGATATAACCAATGAAGATACACAGCAACCTGACGGCAACGCATTCTACGAACATTCATACAGATTTCATCGGCGCTTCTCATGGCCTCTGAAAAGCAGTTAATAGTATCCATATCAATGCCCTCCGGCGTTGATGTATTGGACACATGAGTTGCCAGCAAAAAGATTCTTAGTCCGGATATGGTATTGTCCAGCCAGGATTTTGAATAGTTTTGCTCTCTGCAGAAATCCAGAAATCTTGAAAAGAACAAATCAAATCCATCATCAGCTATTGTTGTTATTCCCCGGATTTTTCTGCGACAGATCTCACCGGTCCTTAAAAACTCATCAAGTGCGCTCATATGACGTCTGGCGTGCCGCATTCGCATATCAAGCTTTTGATCAATGGCATTCGCATCGACACCGAAATAGCGAAGTAGGAATTTCTCCGCTGTTTCACGATCGTAAAAAGGTGATGATGAATAAGCTCTGAACTTATTCCATGTTGCTTTGTAAACACCGAGCGTGTTCTTTTTGTAACCTTGGTTTAACAACCATTGTTCCGTTTTTTCCATCAGTTCAAGGATGGGAATAGATATTATTTCTGACATTGTACGAACCTCCTGTGATTATTGGCAGAGAGTCAGCCTCTACGTTATGTAGAGTAACACAAGACTGTGAACTGCCAATAACCAAGTAAAATCAGGAGATTAGAAAGGAGATTCAATAATGCTACACATAACAACTAACTACGCATTACAGACTTTATGTTGTTCACCACATAACGTCTGCAATGACGAGGGCAAGCTGCTGGGCCTGCCGTGGAACCGCACCCTGACCGATGATCACGGTGTGCCGTATGACATTGTCTGCGGCACATTTTTTGTTGCCGGTCTTAAAGAGGATGATTTTGCCTCGCTGACGGAGCAGCAGATCGAAAAGTATCAGGACAAATACAGTAACGAAATGATCCTCTCTGTTCCGAAACAGCCGGAGGCACATAAGAAACCAATGAAAAAGGAGAAACATGAACATGAAAGATAACTACATTCTGACCGCTGAGTCAGTCACCGAGGGACATCCCGACAAGCTCTGCGACACCATCGCGGACGCGGTGGTGGATGCCTGTCTTACGCAGGACGCCGCTGCCCGCGTTGCCTGTGAGGTCATGGCCACAGCCGGAAAGATCATCGCCGCAGGCGAGATCACGGCAGCGAAGATTCCGGACATCCCTGCCATTATTTGCAGAACGGTGCGGGAAGCCGGATACGGCGGCAGCGACTATGAGGTGGAGGTCATCACCCATGAGCAGAGTCCCGACATTGCGGAAGCTGTGTGCGGCGGCACGGAGACCGGTGCGGGAGATCAGGGAATCCTGTACGGCTTTGCCTGCGATGAAACAAAGGAGCTGCTGCCCCTGCCTGTGGTGCTGGCCCATCGACTGACCCGCCTGTTGACCGATACCCGCAGGCAGGGCATCATCCCCGGCCTGCGTCCGGACGGCAAGGCGCAGGTGTCTGTGGAATACCGCTCTGGAGTCCCGTACCGCGTTGCCGCAGTGGTGGTATCCTGCCAGCATGAGGATGAGCTGCCCCTGCCGGAACTGCGCCGGGACATCCTGTGCCATGTGATCCGACCCGCCATGCAGGAACTTCCGCTGGACGAACATACCGAAGTGCTGGTCAATCCATCCGGTCGATTTGTCCAGGGCGGTTTTGAAGCGGACACCGGACTCACCGGACGCAAGCTGATGGTGGACACCTACGGCGGCCTCGCCCCTCATGGCGGCGGCGCGCTGTCCGGCAAGGATGGAACGAAGGTGGACCGCAGCGGCGCGTACATGGCCCGTTACATTGCCAAGAATATCGTAGCGGCAGGACTGGCCAAGCGCTGCACCATCAGCCTTGCCTATGCCATCGGCAAGGCACAGCCTGTGGCGGTGACGGTGGATACGGAGCATACCGGCATCTATTCCGATGATGTGCTGGAACAGGCTGTCTGCACGGTATTCAACCTGACGCCGGATGGCATGATCGGAACGCTGGGACTGGATCAGCCTATGTTCCAAAAGTTCTGCAATTACGGTCACTTCACCCATGCGGACGCGCCCTGGGAGCGCACGGATATGACAGAGGTGCTGGAATGTGCCTGTCGTGCCAAGGACATGGGCGTATCGCACCGATAACAGAAAAGGCCCGCGAGAGATCGTCTCTCGCGGGCGTGTTATCACTGCACGGAATCCTTGAACGCCTTGCCGGGCTTGAAAGCCGGCGCCTTGGAAGCGGGGATTTCAATGGTGGCTCCAGTGGCGGGATTCTTGCCGGTGCGGGCGGTGCGCTCCTTCACCTCGAAGGTGCCAAAGCCCAGCAGCTGTACCTTGTCACCGGACTTCAACGCAGTCTGCAGCGTGTCGACAAACGCATTCAGAGCGGTGTCACAGTCCTTCTTGGTCAGGCCGCTGGCTTCCGCCATAGCGGTGATCAGTTCTGTTTTATTCATCGTATTTCGTCTCCTTCATATCTAAAATGACTGGAAATGATATGCGCTATTATAGCAGACTCCCCACCTGCTGACAATACTGCCAGCAAAAACAGAATCAGAGAGGATGATCATGATTTCAAAAGAAAAGAAGAACACCCTGCATATTGCGTCCTGCTCCTTCGGCAAAGACAGCCTTGCCACGATCCTGCTGGCGCTGGAGCACGGGGAACCGCTGGATGAAGCGGTCTACTGTGAGGTGATGTTCGATAAAAGGACCTCCGGCGAGGTGCCGGAGCATCGGGCATTCATCTATGAGACTGCGCTCCCCAGACTGGAACGGTTGGGCATCCCGGTCCGTGTGCTGCGTTCGGATAAGACCTATCTGGACCTGTTTGCCGGAGTCATTACCCGCGGTCCGAAAAAAGGACTTCGACGCGGATTCCCTCTGTGCGGGCATTGCTACGTTCAGCGGGACTGCAAACTCCGTCCCATCCGCCGGTATAACAGGACTCTGACGCCGGATACTGTGCAGTATGTGGGCATCGCCAGCGATGAGCCGGTGCGCTTGCACCGCTTGCAGGGAGATCAGGTGTCCCTGCTGGAAAAATATCACTACACCGAAGAGGATGCAAAGCAGCTCTGCCAAACGGCAGGGCTGCTTTCACCTGTCTATGCGTTCACAGACCGTGGCGGCTGCTGGTTCTGCCCGAATGCCAAGCGGAAGGAACTGCGGCACCTTTATGACCACCATCCGGAGCTGTGGGCAAGAATGCTGGAGCTGCAGGCCATGCCGGGAAAGGTGTCCGAGAAATTCAACCGCACGGAGCGCTTTTCCGACATCGATGCGGCATTCCGAAAAGAAGATGCCCTGTGCCAAAAAGCGGCATAAAAAAGGAAAAGGAGATGAGAACCATCAGCAATCAGAAATATGAGATCACAGACATGGCCCATGAGGAATATCCGTTCCTGCACCGCATCCGCGCGCTGCGGGACATCTGCGGTGAGATTTGCGCAGGCGACATAGGTGGCTTCGTGGAAAGCGAAAGCAACCTGTCCGCGGAGTCGGGAGACTGCGCGTGGATCTTCGATGACGCCATTGCAGCGGGTGACGCCTATGTGGATCGGGACGCCTGTCTGCGGGGCGACGCCATTGCCTGTGGCAGCGCCTATGTTTCCAAAGGCAGCGTGATGAGCGGCCACAGCCACGCCGAGGACAACGCCTATCTCCGCGGGGCCTCCATGACCGGAAAAGCGCTGGCTTCCGGAAACGCGCAGATCATTCACGATCCCCATACGATGGGGACTCCCATCCTGTCCGGCAACTGCAAGGTGTATGGCACGGTGCAGGGGGATATCCGCATCACCGGTTCTGCCGTGATCCTGCCCTGCGAGGAAGTCCGCAACGATACAAGGGATACCTTTGTCCTGAGCGGCAAGAGCCGCAGCGTGATCCGCGGCATCGGGCGTGAGACCTTGAAACCTCTGCAAAAAGAAGTAAGTCCTATGAAAACAAAAACGCCAAAGAAACGAGGTGTGGAGCGATGACCGTGTATGAGCAGGAGCTGCGAAAGCTGTTTGAACACAGCAATCTCGTGGATCGGCCTCAATTCTCCGGGCGTGTGTGCGTGGGAGATCTCGGAAAGGACCTGCGTGTACGGGCGGAGTTTCTCTCTACCCATATCTCCAGCCAATATGACGCCATCCGCCTCACGGTGCTCAACCGCACGGAGGGCGTGGTGGACCGGACGCTGCTGCGCTTTCAGGATGTCTGGGGTAAAAAGCAGGTGCCGAACAATCCCAACTTCCGCAGCGGCGTCATTCCCCACCTGTGGGATGACTACGGAAAAGTGGAATGGTACGCCTATCATCCCACTGCCGCGGACTATGCCGCTCTGCGGGATGCCGTCGGACAGTATCTGTCCGCATTCCGGGAGCGCACGCCGGAGCTGAAACAGAGCGGCCCCAAGCTGGTCTATATCTGTGCTCCGCTGCGGGGCGATGTGACAAACAATGTGGAGTTTGCGCGGCAGAAAGCGCAGGAGGTGTTTGTGGAGGGAAATATCCCTATCTGTCCGCATCTGCTGTTCCCGCCTGTCGCAGATCCCGACGATCCCGCCCAGGATGAAAAAGCCAGGGCGATGGGACTGCGCCTGCTGGAATCCTGCCAGCAGATGAATGTGTACGGTCCGGTCTGGACGGATGGGATGTGGCAGGAGATCTATAAAGCCGGCGAACTGGGCATCCCCGTGTTGACGGATCAGAAAACCATTGGCCGGACGCCGCCTGCACGGCATCCCAAAAGAAAGGAGAGATAAATGCCAATTGAGAGGATCACTGCGGACGATCTGCGGGATATGGAGCATCAGGAGGGACTGGTGCTGCAGGGCTGCGGCGGAGAGGCGCAGGAGTGGCTGGATGGCATCAATGACCTGCTGACGCAGGACGGCATCCTGCAGAATGGCAGCCGCTTTGAGACGGTCAAGGTTTTTCAGCACGATGGACTCAACAATCTGCTGTTCCCCTTCGAGAACATTCAGGTGGATATGGGGAAGCTGGCGATGTGGCGTTTGCAGACCCACGGCGCATTCGGCGGCACATGGCTGTCCGACTATGTTCCCAACAGGCTGGGCGGGTTTCGCTCCGCCCGGCAGGAGAACCCCCGCCCTCTCTGCCCTCTGCTGGGGCAGGACGGCAACATCTTCCATCTGATGGGTATTGCCGCCAGAGTTCTTCGGCAGAATGGCATGGCGGCAGAGGCAAAGGAAATGCAGACCCGCATCATGGGCGGAGCGTGCCATAGCTACGAGGAAGCACTGGGAATCATCAGCGAATATGTGGAGACGGAGCTGTCTCCGCCCTGCGAAAATCGAACGAAAAAGAAGGAGAAGCATGAGCATGAGCGATAATCAGAAATGGAGCATCCTCCAAGGTGATGCCCTGAAGGTGCTGGGGACCTTTGCCCCCAACACCTTTGACGCGGTCATCACCGATCCGCCCTATGCGTCCGGTGGGCGCACCCAGACGGAGAAAAACAAATCCACCGCCAGGAAGTATTCCAGCATGGGTGAGAACGCACCGCCCCCTTTCGATGGGGACGCCAAGGACCAGCGCTCCTGGACCCGCTGGGCGGCGGAGTGGTTGTATGAAGCGCGAAAGGTATGCAAGAGCGGTGCGCCGGTATGTATGTTTATCGACTGGCGGCAGCTTCCGGCAGCCACCGACGCCCTCCAGTGGGCGGGCTGGATCTGGCGCGGCACCGCTGTCTGGGATAAGGGCAACAGCCGCCCCCAGAAGGGACGTTTCCGCCAGCAGGCGGAGTATATCGTCTGGGGTTCCAACGGCGATATGCCTATCAGCCGTCCGGTCCCGTGTCTGCCGGGGGTGTTCAAATACGGCAATCCCCAGAGCCGCATCCATCTGACGGAGAAGCCGCTGCAGCTGATGCGGGACATCGTGAAGATCACGGAACCGGGCGGGCATATTCTGGACCCCTTTGCCGGCAGCGGTACCACGGTGCTGGCGGCTGTGCAGGAGGGCTATACCGCCACCGGCATCGAAGTCACAGACACCTATGCGGAGCTGGCACGGGAACGTATTCGGAAGGAACTGGCGTGCGCCGCCTGAGCCTGCGCTGTGTGGCAACAGCACTTGCTATGCGCCTCTTGAGGCATTCTTTGTAGAGGAACAGACGAGCTATTATCAACAGGTAGAAGGATTCGTCCTTCCCTTCGACGCAGCTCGAACCGCTGCACGAAGCAGAAAGCAGAAAACGGAAGAGATCGAGCGCTGAGTCAATATTTGAATGGGCAGGGTGTCATCAAGACACCCTGCCTCTTCTATTTTGGGTGTTACATTGACACCCTGTGCGGAAGGACCCTGCGAAACCGGATGTCTGGCGCTGCTGCCAGACATTTCTTTTTTCTGGAAAAGGTGCGGACCGTGTCCGCCTGTATTGGAATCAACCTACCTCTCAAAAAACGCCCCGCCGACGGCGGGGAACAGCCAACGCCGCCGTGGGCGGCGCTGGCGCAAGCATCGCGCAAATGTACATTTGCACAGCTTGCCGAGGATACCCCGGTCCCCTATGCCGCCTGCTGGCGGAAAAACTTGCGGCTATACGCCGCAGGAAGGAGAAAAATGTGGATGAGAACAAGAAAGAACACCATCTGCACATCGTACTGACAACACAGCAGTATCAGCTGCTGTGCTGTCAGGCCAAAGAGTGCAGGCTGACAAAACGGGCATATCTTGCACGGCTTATTGAGGGACGACCGGTCAAAGCCCGCCCAACAAAAGAAATTAAAGAGCTCCGGACGGAAATACATCATATCGGCAACAACATCAACCAGATCGCCCGCAGCGTCAATGCAGGAATTGCGAAGCCGGAGGATGCCAAACGGGGACTCTATCTTCTGGATCAGGTATATGAGCTTATGTTCCGGATGGCGAATAAGTAATGGCTGTTACGAAAATCCTGCCCCGTAACGGCGGCTTAAAAGAAGCCATTGATTATGTTCTGAACGGTGACAAAACGGATGGGCATATTTTAACAGCACATTTTAATTGTGATCCAGGGAGAGAGTACCGCGAGATGATGAAAACAAAGCTGGAAACCGGACGATTGGATAAGCGTCAATGCTATCACATCATTCAATCGTTCAAGCCTGGTGAAATCACACCTGAACTTGCTTTAGAAATTGCTAAAGCATTTGCGCAGGAACACTTGGACGGCTTTGAGGTTGTGATTGGGACCCATGTAGACCGGCATCATATCCATTCGCATATTGTATTTAATTCGGTGAATGCAGATACCGGCGAAAAGTATCACAGCACGCAGCAAAGCTATTACCAGCAGATCCGTGCCATTTCAGACCGGCTCTGCCGGGAGCATGGATTGTCCGTCATCGTGCAGGGCGCGCCTGCCAGGTCGGTCAGCTACATTGAGTGGCTGCGCCAGTCCAAGGGGCAGCCCACCTTCCGTTCCATGCTGGAGGCAGATCTGCATGACGCCATCCGGGACGCCAACGACCTCGGCCACTTCTTTCTGCTCATGGAGCATAAGGGGTATGAGATCCATCATGGCGGCAGGCTCGGCTTCCGCCTGCGTGGACAGGAGCGATTTCAGTACCCCGGCAGGCGAGATCCGCTGTTCACAGAGGACGGAATCCGTGCTGCCATCCAGGGCAACCTGGAACAGATCGAAGCGGGACTGCGGCCTGTCTTGCCTGCGCGGCCGGCATATCAGCCGTACCGGAAGCATCCCAGATACAGCGGTTTTCTTGCCCTCTATGTCCATTATCTCTATCTGCTGGGCAAGATCGAAAAGCGGCAGTACCCGCCCCGCATGACGCCGCATCTGCGGCAGGCGGTCATGCGCTTTGAACGGTATCAGGCACAGTTCGCGTTCCTGCGGGAAAATGACATCACAACGCCTGCTGACATGGCGGCATTCGAACAACGCACAGAGGAAACGCTGGGCAGATTGACAAAGCAGCGGACCCTCCTCAATGTGCGGAAGAAGAAACGCCAGCCGCTCTACGCGGCGCTGGCAGACGCGGAGGCGCTGGAACCCAGCAGAGCGTTATACGAGGAAGGGCTCACCGGCATGGAGCAGGAGTTTGAGCAGTACATGAAAGCCGTGAAGCTGCTGGAGGACAGCGGCGTTCCACAGGAGATGCTGAAGAAAGAAAAGGCAGAAGTGTATGAACAGCTCTCAGAGGTGAATCGGAAGATCCGGGCAGAGCGGGAAAAGCGGAAGCTCTGCCGGGAGATCTGCCAGCAGACGCCTGTAATGGAGCAGGACATCCAGAAAACAGAAGAACACCAGAAGGAGGTGCGGGAACATGAACATCGGAGGCGGTGAAGCGGCGGACCAGCTGGTACGCATGATGCTCTCCGGCAGCGAGGTCGCTGTCCGGCTGAGCGGCTCCGCCATTAAAAATGTACTGGCGCTCACCATGGCGCTGGCGAAAAAACACAAGACCATTTCCGGCAAAGTCAATCTGGCAAAGATGCTGAAGGAGACCCGCGATGTGCGGCGGTTCGCCATGTCTCCGGAGCAGTATCAGCAATTCAGGCAGCGGGCAGGAAAACAGAAGATCCTGTTCTCTGCCATCCGTGATTCGGATAACAAGGGAAAAGTCGTGGATGTGATCATGCCGGTAACGGAGATCGACCGCGCCAATATGATCTTTGAGCGCATCCGATATACCGGGCAGCCGGAGCAGGCGCGGCAGGATGCCCCCTCTAAGGAGCAGGAAGCCCGTGTGGGACAGGAGGCGCCGCAGCGCGAGCAGCAACGCCCCCGGCAGGGGGAAACGCCTGTGACACCGCCTGTGGGCAAGCGGCAGGAGGTGGCGCCAAAAAAAGAATCTCGGTCGGGAACAGACTTGCCAGATACCAAAGGCAGATCGACCTCATCCAGCGGCAGGGAAACGGCTGCCGAGACGATGACGAGTGAGCGGCCTTCGGTTCTGGAACGGCTGAAAGGCTATCAGGCGCAGCTGGATACCCGGCAGAAGTCTGCCCCGGCCAAGGAAAAGGTCCGTCAAAAAGTACGACCGGACAGGACAAAGTAAGGAAGCCGTTTCGTCAGCGAGGCCGGCAGAGCATTCTACTCTGCCGGCCTCGTATTTTTTATGCAGGAGGTGATGCGGCTGAAAAAGACATCCCAAACAACGGATCTGGTACTTGCCCTGTTCCTCTATATCCCTGTGGTATGGGCGGCGCTGCTGATCGCCCAGTCCCTTGGCGGCGGTCTGCCGGAGCTGCTATCAAACTTAACTGCCGCGCTGGAACAGCCCTTCCAGATCCAATGGACAGACAAGAGCCTGTTCTCCATTCTCATCTGCACCGGCGCATATCTCATGGGGCTGTGTCTCTATGCTTCCGGACAGGGCAGGACACGGGACGGAGAGGAACACGGCTCCGCCGCATGGGGCTCGCCCCGGCAGCTCAACGCGCAGTTCCGGCAAAAGGAGAACAAGATCCTCACCCGCCATGTGCGGCTGGGGCTGGATACCCACAAGCACCGGCGCTCACTGAATGTGCTGGTCATTGGCGGCAGCGGCGCCGCCAAGACGCGCGGCTATGTCAAGCCCAACATTCTGGAAGCAAACAGCAACTATGTGATCACGGACCCGAAGATGGAGGTGCTGACCGCCACCGGAGGGTATCTGAAACGGCAGGGATACGACATCCGAGTGCTGAATCTGGTAGATCTGTCGCAGTCGGACGGCTATAACCCGTTCCGCTATCTGCGGGATGAAAAGGACGCGCTGAAGCTGGTGAACACGCTGATCCAGGCGACCACGCCCAAGGGCAGTCACGAGTCCGATCCGTTCTGGTCGAAGTCCGAGACAGCACTGCTGCAGGCCATCATCCTCATGCTGTTCCAGGAAGCGCCGGAATATGAGCAGAATTTTTCCATGGTGATGCGTGTGCTGGAATATGCCGAAGTGAAGGAGGACGATGACGAGTATGTCTCCCCGTTGGATCTGCTGTTCCGGGCAATGGAGTATGAGAACCCGGAAAGTGTTGCCCTGCGGCAATATAAGGTTTTCAAGCAGGCGGCGGGATCCGCAAGCTATGACTTCTTTTTAATAGGGGCTCACACGTGAAGACCCGAAAGAGAGTGAAAACAGGCAATACATCACGAGAATGATCTTTAAGTCAAGAAAAATTGCATTTAGACAGATTTTTCTTGACTTAACGATTTTGCGAAGCTAAACTATACCCATGAGGTGATAGAAATGGAGCGTAAAATCGAAGAACAACTGCTTGCATGGAAGAATAAAACCGATGATCGGTTGCCGCTGATCGTCAACGGCGCCCGTCAGGTGGGCAAAACTTACATTCTCCGTAAATTTGGCGAGGAACAGTTTAAAAATGTGGTCTATATCAATTTGGAGACAAATCTGACGATTGCATCCTATTTTAATGACAATATTGCGCCGGAACGACTTTTGCGGTATCTTGAGGCGTCTACTGGTGAGAGGATCATTCCGGAAGAAACGTTGATCATTTTCGATGAGATCCAATCCAGTGAGCGTGCGTTGACAGCTCTAAAGTATTTCTGCGAGGAAACGCCGGAGTATCATATTGCAGCGGCAGGGAGTTTGCTGGGTGTGGCAATCAACCGCCAGCACTATTCGTTTCCTGTGGGCAAGGTGGAGACGCTTACGCTCTATCCGCTGGATTTTGAGGAGTACCTTGGGGCAAGAAGCCAGAAACTCCTTAGTGAAGAGATTCGCAGAGCCTACGAGAAAATGGAACCGCTGCCTGATGCACTGCATCAGAAGGCAATCGAACTGTATCGGGAATATCTGCTTATCGGCGGGATGCCGGCCTGTATCAACGCCTTTTTGAAAAGCGGCAGTTTTCTGGATGTTCCACTGGTGCAGAATGAGATTTTGGATAACTACATTGCGGACATGGCGAAGTACGCCAGTAATACGGATAGCGTGAAGATCCGTGCCTGCTACAATTCCATTCCGGCGCAGTTGGCCAAAGACAATAAGAAATTCCAGTATAAGGTGGTGCAGAAGGGGGGGAGTGCCGCGCTATTTGGCGCTTCCATCGAATGGCTGAATCTTGCCGGTGTCGTGCTGAAATGCCAGCGCATCAATCAGGCCATTGAGCCGATCGCTGTTTATACTGATCTGTCAGCGTTCAAGCTCTATATGGGCGATGTGGGTCTGCTGACGATGAAATCCGGGCTTTCACAACAGACAGTGCTCTCCGGAGAGGGGAATACTTTCATGGGAGCTGTCACAGAAAACTATGTGGCACAGCAGCTTGCCGCCAAGGGCTATGATTTATACTATTGGGAGAGTAGCAGTACGGCAGAACTGGATTTTGTACTGCAAAAAGGCAATCAAATCGTCGGCGTAGAGGTCAAGAAAGGGGAGCATGTCCGTTCTCGTAGTCTCAGCGTCTTCGTGGACAGTTATAAGCCAGCTTACTCAGTCCGACTTTCGCTCAAGAATTTCGGGGAGAAAGATGGGCTAAAGTCTGTTCCGCTGTATGCGGCATTTTGTGTGTAGAAGCGGTCGAAAAATAGAAGGCAAGATTACTTGAAAAAAGTAAATCTTGCCTTCTACATTTAGTTTTGAGACCTATCTCAAGTATTCCCGAGAAGATATATATCGTGACAACGGCTTGTGCTTGATTTGCGATGCAAATCTTGACTTTCCATCCAACAATCTGTACTCTTAAATCGTATTATGCAGCTGATATTATCTTTTGAGCTGCAAAGATGAGAAACCACCCAAAGGAAACGATGTTGGTATTTGAATAACGAGGGAGTGAGATATATGGAGCAATTACTGATTGTTGAAGATGATATCGGTTTGAATCAAGGCTTATGCAAAGCACTGAAAGCAGATGCTCGGCAGATCATTTCCTGCCAAGACCTAAAAACGGCGAAGGAGCAGCTGCTTTGCGGCGGTGTATCCCTGATCCTGTTGGATATCAACCTGCCGGATGGCAGTGGGCTTGAGCTGCTCCGAGAGGTCAAGGAAAACATGCCCGGGATTCCTGTTATTCTGCTGACTGCCAATGACACCGATCTGGACATCGTAGACGGACTGGAGAGAGGTGCTGATGATTACATTACCAAGCCCTTTTCTCTTTCGGTTTTGCGGGCAAGGGTGAATACCCAACTGCGAAAGCAAGCGTCAAACCATAAAAATGCGCCGTTCCATATGGATCTATTTCACTTTGACTTTGAGGCTATGATCTTTTATGTGGGAGATTCAAAAGTTGAATTGAGCAAAACAGAACAAAAATTACTGCGTCTGCTTGTTGAAAACCGAGGCCGAACCATGACCCGTGGAGACCTTGTCGACCGGATCTGGACAGATGGCGCAGAATATGTGGATGAAAATGCTTTGTCTGTTACGATCAAGCGTCTGAGGGATAAGCTTGGCGCACAGAAATACATTAAAACCATCTACGGAATCGGTTATAGCTGGGTGACAAAAGATGAATAAAACCGGCATTGTGATCATACTGCTATGTTTTCTGGCGGCGATAGCTGCTGTATTATGGGAGCGGAGGAAGATCAGAAAAACGATGGAAGAAATCGAAAGAATGCTGGACGCTGCCATGACCGGCTCCTTTTCTGAAACCAATTTTGATGAAAGCCGGCAGTCTGCTTTGGAAACAAAGTTTGCACACTATCTTTCTGCCGCAGAAGCATCTTCTCGAAATGTAGCGCAGGAAAAAGACAAAATCAAAACCTTGATTGCGGACATTTCCCACCAGACGAAAACGCCGATTGCAAATCTGCTGTTATACAGCGAGCTTTTGATGGAGGAAACTCTGCCTGCATCGGCGAAGGCAAATGTGGAGGCGCTGTACAAACAATCGGAAAAGCTGCGATTTCTGATTGATTCTCTCGTAAAGCTTTCCAGACTGGAAAACGGGATCATTTCACTCTCCCCTCAGCAAGCAGCGCTGCAGCCGCTGCTTGAAAGTGTAGTAGAACAATATACCGCCAAGGTTTCTGAAAAAGGATTGTCTTTGCAACTGCAGAATACCGATGCTTTTGCTGTATTCGACTTCAAATGGACAGCGGAAGCGCTGGTTAATATCGTAGACAACGCCATCAAATATACGGAGCATGGCACCATCCGGATTTCTGCCGTAAGTTACGAAATGTTTGCAAGGATCGATATATCGGATACCGGTTCAGGCATCCCAGAAAGTGAGCAAACGAAGATATTTGCTCGCTTTTACCGCTCAAATAGTGTGCAGAAACAAGAAGGGGTCGGCATCGGCTTATACCTTGCCCGACAGATCATATCCGGCGAGGGCGGTTATATCAAGGTTGCTTCCGTTCTGGGGAAAGGAAGTACGTTTTCCATATTTCTGCCGAAATAACAACAATTCTATCAAAACTGTTAGATTTCATTTTCCGCCGGAAAGAATGTGGAAAGATTCCTATGCGATAATCTGTATGTATCAAAGGATCATTTCCTTTCATACATACAGATTTTTTCATGGAGGTACTCATTTATGGAAGTTTTACAGGCAAAAAACCTGAAAAAGATTTATGGCTCCGGCAATAACGCAGTTCATGCGTTGGATGGAGTGGATTTAAGTGGTGCCGTCAAGATTTGGACCTGTTGACAAAGTGGCGCGCAGATCCTTTCTGTGGTAAAATAAATTCAACAAAGTTAAATTTGTCATGCACTGAACAAATTATGTTGGCCGAAAACCTGTACCATTTTTCTAAGCAGAAACTTTGTAAGAAATTCGTAAGACTTTCGTCGATTTGTTTGTAAGGCTCCGCCGCTACAATGGAGACAGCTTCAAGGGAGGAACTCGCTATGAACGAATGTATTCTCGTGGTCGATGATGACCGTGAGATCGTAGGGGCTATCGCCATCGTGCTGGAGCGGGAGGGGTATACCGTCCGCAGGGCATACGATGGGTTGGGGGCGGTGGAGCAGGCGCTTGACCCGGCGGTACGGCTCATCCTTATCGACGTGATGATGCCGAAGCTTGACGGGCTTTCCGCACTCATGCGCATCCGGGAAAAGCGGAACCTGCCGGTCATCGTTCTCTCTGCCAAAAGTGAGGATACCGACAAGATCCTCGGCCTCTCCATGGGGGCGGATGACTATGTGACCAAGCCCTATAATCCTCAGGAGTTGGCCGCCCGGGTACGGAGCCAGCTGCGCCGCTACACCCTGCTGGGAGATGTTCACGCGGAGAAGCGTGAGGGCGAGATTGTCAACGGACGCCTGTCCTATGACCCAGAGCGCCGTGAACTGAAAGCAGACGGCGAACTGGTAAAGCTCACTGCCACAGAGTTGAAGATTGTGGATCTGCTGATGCGAAATCCCGGACGGGTGTTTCCAGCGGAGGAAATCTATCAGCGGGTCTGGCAGTCTGACAGCTACGCCTGTGAGAATACGGTGATGGTTCACATCCGGCGCATTCGTGAGAAAATCGAGTTGAATCCCAAGGAGCCAGACTATATCAAGGTGGTGTGGGGTATTGGATACAAAATGGAACAACACAACTGAAGCTGTGGAAATCGAGCCTGTAATGCCGCAGAGAAAGGGGACCGGTTTGCGCGCCGCGGCGGCTTTCCTGACGTTTTTCCTGGGCGTGAGCCTGACGCTGGGCAGTCTGTGTGGTGCCGTAGGGCGCCTGGCTATTGGAAGTGATTATGCGGAATGGTGGCAGAACGACTGGCAGGAAACACCGGTGTTCCGCAATCGTATCTCCAACGATCTGGAATCCTTTCTGGCGATAGGCGTTGGGAGAACGGTGGACTGGTATCATCCGGATTATTCTGTTGAGGATACCGCATCCGGAACAGGTACGATCTGGTTCTTTGCGGATACACCAACGGCAAGCTGTGAAACATCATTCGCTGAAGCGCAGGACACGTCTCCAGATTCCGCATACAAGCACGATCTAAACACAATTTATGCGATTCGCGCAGCCGATGGCAAAAAATACAGCAATCTGGAAGAAGTGACCGGTTACCGGATGGCGCTGGATGAATACAGCAAGCTGCCGAAGGGCTACAACTTCCTGCTGATCTATGAGGACGGCAAAGTTTCCATTTGGAAGGACGGCAAAAAGCTGTCCGTCTATGACAGCGATAACATTCTGGACGAGGACTCTCTTTGGAATGTCCCCGGCTATACCAATTTCAAGGTCGGCGAGGAAGAGGCAAAGGTTACCATAAAAATGGCTGTGCGGCAAATCCCCATTCTCTACAAGGGCAGCAACAGCTATTCGTACAACTCCCTCTACTGGATATACCGGAGCCTTCAGAACAGCCACGAGGCGTGGAGATCGCTTGCAATTTCCTTCTGTGTGGGGCTCGTGCTGCTTGCAGCATGGTTCGTGCTGAGGAAGGAGCGGTACGCGGCAGATCAAGCCATCGCCAAAGTGACCTTCCATATCTGGACGGAGCTGCGCTTCCTTGCGGTGTTCCTATGCCTGCTCTGCCTGACGGTTCCCATGCTGGCGGCGGCTGACGGCTATCTCTGGTGGTATCCGGATGATGTGTCTTATACGATAATGCAGACCCTCCGCTGCTTCGGTGCGGGGTTGTTCAACCCCGGCGCAGCGCTGGGGCTATTCTGGGCGGTATGGTTCATCCGTAATGACCACCATTATCATCCCGCCGAAACGCGCAAGAGCCTATACCGTACCGTATCCAGCGCCATGCGGAAAAATGAATTGGCCTATCCCATACAGAAGCGGATCAATCGCCGGATCGCCATTCGTAATTTGGCAACGGTTCTCGCCGTGGTGGGTTCTTTCGCTCTTTTGTACATTTATCTTGAAACCTATGACGAAATCGCGCTCTTGGGTATGTGCGCCGTTTGGCTGGTGCTTGGCCTGCTCTCCTCGATTTTGTGGGGACGCCGTGAACGGGCGCTCGCCCGTGATTTTGGGCTGCTGGCCGACCATGTGGCCGCGGTCCAAAGCGGCGAGTTGACCACACCGCTGGATCTGCCTGCGGATGCAGACCTGCGTGAGACCGCCGAACGGCTCAACAGTATCCAGTCCGGCCTAAAGGCAGCGGTGGCAGAGCAGACCCGCAGTGAGCGCATGAAGGTGGAGTTGATCTCCAATGTATCCCACGATCTGAAAACGCCGCTGACCTCCATCCTCAGCTATTCTGAACTGTTGATGCAGGAGCCGCTGGAGGGAGCGGCCTCGGATTACGCACAGATCATCCAGCAAAAGGCATTGCGGCTCAAGAGTATGGTGCAGGATGTGTTTGAGATCAGCAAAGCCGCCAGCGACCAGCTCCCCGTGAAGCCGGAGGTGCTGGACTTTGGCAAGCTCCTGCGTCAAACCCTTGCCGACATGGATGGCGAGATTCAAAAATCCGGCCTGACCTTCAAGCTTGACCTGCCGGAGCAGCCGGTTGAGATCACGGCCGACGGTACGCGCCTGTACCGGGTGTTCCAGAATCTCCTTCAGAATGCCCTCAATTACAGCTTGCCTGGGAGCCGCGTCTACCTCTCTCTGAAAACCACCGGCAAAGCGGCAGTCGCCTCCCTTCGCAACACCTCCCGCAATGAGCTGCCGGAAGGTGTGGACTTCACCGCCCGGTTTGTGCGGGGTGACGAGAGCCGCACGGATGGCGGCACCGGCTTGGGCCTGTCTGTTGCCAAGAGCTTTACCGAGGCCTGCGGCGGCACCTTCCGGGTGGAAACCATGGCGGACCTCTTCACCGTCATCGTGAGCTTTCCCGTGTCCATGCATAAACCCAAGCAGTGAACGATGCAAATATAAGGGACCTATGAAGTTTTATCATAAATGAGAACAAGCCGGGCAAACGCCTCGGCTTGTTTTTTTAAATCGTTGTTTACATCCTTGCGTGTGCAAATTATAATATTAGCAAGAAACTGGCAGTGATATGACCACCTACAAACGGCTCGATCTGCTTTTCAGCAAACGTGACATCAAGCCCGATCAGATTAAGGCCTTTTTGATCCGTTGCCTATATAACGATAAACTGAACTTGAGATCGTGAGGGTACAGCTATGGCGAGAGTTTCCACCAGAGAGAATAAAAATATATATCAGTTGACCAGAGAAAATCTGAAGCTTACCAGAGAGACCGCAAGTGAACTGTTAGAATCCATTCCGCCGGAACGTATAGAAAAGATTGAGAACGAGCGCTCTTTTCCGCATCCGGATGAAGTGCTTACAATGGCAGAGAAATACAAAAAGCCGGACCTGTGCAACTATTACTGCGCCAATCAGTGTCCCATCGGGCAGGAGTATGTGCCGGAGATCAAGATCAAGGACCTGTCTCAGATCGTGCTGGAAATGCTGGCATCTTTAAACGCAATGAATAAGCGGAAGGACCGGCTTATTGAAATCACAGCTGACGGCAAAATTTCCGATGATGAGCTGGAGGATTTTCTATACATTCAGGAGGAGCTGGAACGCATTTCCATTACGGTGGAGACCTTGCAGCTCTGGGCAGAGAAGATGCTGGCTGCCGGTGTGATTGATGAGGCGCGGTATGAAGCGTATCGGAGCCGGAAGAAAACCTGAAAGGGGTATTTTGCTCCGAAAGTGAAAATAAACTGCTGTATCTTTCCGATTCTATGATGTATTCCGCCGTCCTTTTGCTGTACGCTATTCTCAAGCAAAGGGACGGCGTTCCAAAAACCTGGGGAGGAGTTGATGGCCATGGGGCCAGAGAACGGCTGTTGACCATCCACTTGATGGAATTATTGAGAAAAGACGGAAAATATGCAACAAAATTAGGATTGGAACCGTCTATAAAAGTGAGAGTCCTTGCAGGAAAGAAATATAGTGGGGGAGCCCATGGGGCGGAAAGGGAGAGCCAATGAAATACGCGGCAGATTTTAGGCAGGAAGCCAGGGCGGCGCTTCAGGGGAAATGGCCGTTGGCCATTCTGGTGGGATTGGTGGCGGCGATTCTGGGAGGAGCCACTTCCGGCGGACCTGAATTTAAGATCAATTTTACCGGCGGCAGCCTGAACGCGAATGTTCAATATGCCGGACAGACCATCTACTCTTGGGGGGACGGGATCACACCGGGACTGCGGGCAGTTCTGGTTGGCGGCGCGATCTACCTGATCTTAGCGGCAATCGTGCTGGGGGTCCTGTATTTCATTCTGGGCAGTGTTATCGAAGTGGGCTATGCCCGGTTCAATCTGAACCTGACCGCTGGAGAAAAGCCGCCCTTTGAGACCCTGTTTTCCTGCTTCCCCAACTGGAAGACCGTTGCTATGGCTCGGCTGCTCCAAACGGTATATATTCTGCTGTGGACGCTTTTGCTGGTCATTCCTGGCATCGTAGCCGGCTATAGTTACGCCATGACGGACTATATCCTGGCAGAACACCCGGAGTTGACGGCCAGCGAGGCCATTGCCCAGTCCAAGGCTATGATGGCGGGGAACCGCTGGCGGCTGTTCTGCCTGCAGTTCAGCTTCATCGGCTGGAGCATCCTGTGTACCCTGACGCTGGGGCTGGGCAACCTGGCCCTGCGGCCTTATGAGATGGCCGCTATCGCCGCGTTTTACCGGGAGCTGTGCGGCGGTACGGTGCCCGAAGACGAGGAACACTCCGCATAAGTATTGTCATCCCTTAAAAACTACATAAAGAAAAAGAAAAGGAGAACCACATGGACATTTTACTGAAGGCAATTCCCATTGCGATTCCCGTGATCCTGGTCATTCTCATTTTCCTGATGGGCTACGTGAAAGCACCCCCCGACGTGGCCTACATCATCTCCGGCCTGCGGAAGCACCCCAAGGTGCTCATCGGTAAAGCCGGCATCAAGATCCCCTTCCTGGAGCGGGTGGATAAGCTGATCGTCCGCCAGATCTCCATCGATATCAAGTCCGAGGGCTATATTCCCACCCAGGACTTCATCGGCGTGGACGTGGACGCCGTGGCCAAGGTGCGGGTCATGACGGACCCGGAGGGCATCCAGTTGGCCATGAAGAACTTCCTGAATATGACGGAGGACGACTTCAACCGGGCTATCGTGGATTCCTTGCAGGGCAACATGCGTGAGATCATCGGCACCATCACTCTGAAAGAGATCTGCAATGACCGTAAGAAGTTCGGCGACGAGGTGCAGTCCAAGGCCCAGACCGATATGAACGCGCTGGGCATCCAGATCATCTCCTGCAACATCCAGCGTGTCACCGATGAAAACAGCCTTATCAACTCGCTTGGTCAGGACAATATGAGCAAGATCCAGAAGGATGCTGCTATCGCCAAGGCTGAGGCAGAGCGGGATATTGCCATCGCCCAGGCCCAGGCTGCCAAGGCGTCCAATGATGCCCAGGTGGAGGCGGACATGCACATCGCCCAGAAGCAGAATGATCTGGCGATCAAGCAGTCTGAACTGAAGGTGCAGGAGGATACTAAGCGAGCCGAGGCCGACGCCGCCTACACCATCCAGCAGCAGGAGCAGCAGCGCTCCATTGAGACGGCTACCGTCAATGCCCAGATTGCCAAGACAGAGCGCGAAGCCGAGCTGAAGAGTAAGGAAGTCGAGGTCAAGAAGCAGTCCCTGGACGCCGAGGTCCGCGCCGCTGCCGACGCCGACCGTTACCGTAAGGAGCAGGAGGCACAGGCAGCTCTGTACCAGCGGCAAAAAGACGCGGAAGCTGTCCGCTATGAGCAGGAGCAGGCGGCGGAAGCCGCCAAGAAGGCCGCCGAGGCAGCCCGTTTCGCCAAGGAACAGGAAGCTGCCGGTATTGCCGCTGTCGGTCAGGCGGAAGCCGAAGCCATCCGGGCCAAGGCCCTGGCAGAGGCCGAGGGTATCGACAAGAAGGCGGAGGCCATGAAGAAGTACGGCGAGGCCGCTGTGATCGAGATGATCATGAACGCCCTGCCGGAGATCGCCAAGAACGTGGCGGAGCCCCTCAGCAAGGTAGATAAGATCACCATGTACGGCGAGGGCAACAGCGCCAAGCTCCTCAGCGACATCGTCAACGGGACCACTCAGGTCACCGAGGGCATCAGCGCCGGGATGGGACTGGACCTCAAGAGCCTGCTGGCAGGTGCCCTGGGCGGCAAGCTGGCGGCGGGCAATTCCCAGCCGGTGCAGGTGACGGTAACGCCCCAGGCCCAGCCTGACGCGGCGGCCGCTTCCGCGGACACGCCGGAGCAGCAGGTGTGATGACTTAACCGAACATAAAATCTGCCTGGGGCCTTCTGCAGGAGGTCCCAGGCTTCCGTAAAGAGAGGAGTCCGTTTATGATAGGCTTTGGAGGAGATCCCGGCTTTGATGTGACTTTCAGCATCATGCGGATCATGGTTCCTGTCATATTTGTGTTGGTGTTTGGCATTATTATTGTAACAATGGTTCGCGGCGTTGGAGAATGGAATAAAAACAACCAATCACCGAAGCTGACGGTCCCTGTCACTGTTGTAGCGAAGCGGTCGGATGTACATAGAGGAATTGAGACTATGCACACCTTCACAAGCTACTATGTCACGTTCCAGGTGGAGAGCGGCGACCGGATGGAATTTGAGGTCTCCGACATGGAATACGGCATGCTGGCGGAAGGCGACCGGGGGATGCTGACCTTTCAGGGTACCCGCTATTTGAGTTTTCAACGGAACGAATCGGCGGAATGAAGGGCGTAACCGTCAAACGCAGCGGCGGATTGAAGATTTCCCGTGAAAATGAGAGAATACCCCGTATAGAGCATAGAGTCCACGCATAGTGAACGGCTCCTTGAGATGGCGGCCTTTTATACGTGGTTAGATTTTACGCTTACTTATAAAGTTCTATTCGCCATTAGCTTTGACGGTTACGATTTGTCAAGGGTATTTTTCCACGCCGTCACACATAAAGCAAGCGGCGGCTCGTGACGAGCCGCCGCTTGTAACCTGATTGGATTTAATTTTTGCTTATCCGCAGCCCGCCGATCACTCTACAGTAAAGCGATACAAGAAGGTCACGATCTGCGCTCTGGTGCAATCCGCATTGGGGCTGAATGTGGTGTTGGTGGTTCCCTTGGTGATGTTCTCCTTGACCGCCCACAGTACCGCATCAGCATAGTAGGCGGTGGACTTCACATCGGCAAAGGGATTGGCCGTACCCGCTGCCGGGGACTTCTCGGAACGCCACAGGAACGCGACAATCTGGGCGCGGGTGCAGGTCATGTTGGGGCTGAACGTGGTGTCGCTGGTGCCCTTGGTGATGCCATTCTCCACCGCCCACAGCACAGCGTCGTAATAATAGCTGCCCACGGGGATGTCGGTAAACGGCATGGTGCGGGTTTCGGGTTCGGGACTGCCAGCGGCGCGCCACAGGAAGGTCACGGCCTGCGCACGGGTGCAGATGCCGTCCGGGGAGAAATGGGTATCATCAGTTCCCTTGGTAATGCCGTTTTCCACTGCCCAATCCACGGCGTCCTCATAATAGCTGCCGGTGGCTACATCCACAAACACGCCGGTCTGGGGGGTGCCGTTGGCCTTCATAAAGATGACCTCGATGGTATGGGTTCTACGGACATTCTCAAAGGTGTAGGACTTCACCGCGCCGATGCTCTTGCCGTCGATCTTGACATTGGCAACAGCATAGCCCTTATCCGGAGTGATGGTGAAGGTCTGATCCCGGCCCTCGCGGACGCTGACATTGCCGGAGGGAGAAATGGAGCCGCCAGCCCCGGCAGTTGCCTTGATGGTGTAGTAGCTGTAGCCGCTGCCGCCACCGCCTTCATTGCCGCCTGTACCGCTATTGCGCAGAATCGTCAGCGTGTAAGTTTTAGCACCGATTCCCACGACAATGTTGGTTGTGCCGCTCTTGGGGATGGCAACGGTTGCGCTGCCGCCGGTGGACAGAGCCTGTCCGTTGATGCTCACGGGCTCGTCGTTTCCAGACACCGCTGTGACCAGCGTAGATGTTGCTCCGCTATCATTTTGCAGCGTATAGGTATAGTTCGTTCCGTTGGCGGTAAAATCGCCGAGCCCCACTGCCAGACCTTCAAAGGTCAGAAGGTCATCACCGGGCACTGCGGCTCGCACCACTACGCGGGTGCCAAGCCGGGAGAAGGTGACGGTTTCCGTCCGGAAGGTTTCCCCGGAGATGGCACCGCCAATACGGGTCTTTTTCGTTTCCAGAACGGTCCCGGCAGCATCCAGCAGCGTGGCCACCAGCGCTGCGCTGGTCTGAGACTGCAGGCAGTTGTTGCGCAGGGTAATGGCGGCGGTGCTGTGACCGTTGCCGTCGTTCCCCTGTGTCACATCCATCGTCAGCCGCTCTCCGGTGCGGGCCAGTGCGCCGGTCATATGGACGCTGGCCTCACTGTCACTGCCGTCATACTCCGGCAGGCGCTGCTTGCTTCCCGATCCACCGATCTGACCTTCCGCCCACGCCTCGGCGTACAGATAGGTACCCACATTGGGGATCTCGGTTTTGCCAATGGAGTTCATATACTTGCCCAGATCATAGGTCAGGTCCAGTGTAAAGGTTCCCTGATCGATGCGGGCGAGGGCGCTGTCTTCGGAAATGGTGATTTCATTACCATTAACCTGTGCGCCGTTTGTGGTGCAGGCTACCTCTGCAGATTTGGTATGCAGATCATCCGCATAGAACGCAATCTTCACCTCGCGGCCCTTTCCGCCGGCCAGAATGGCGGCAGAGGAATTATAGAGGGTCATGCGCACCGTGCGGTTGCCGGCGCTCTCCGCAATCACTTCCATTTGCGAGATGCCAATGTCGGGATAATCCAGATACACTTTGCCTGTTTCGTTGATGCTGGCAGCGGCGGCGGTGATGGTATAGCTCGGGTTGGCCACGCTGGTTCCCACATGGTGCCAGACGGTAAGGGTGGTGCTTTCATTGGGCAGCAGTGTTTCCGTAAGGGTGGCGGTTTCCCCGCTGCCAAGGCTGACCGTTAGGTTTGTCACATCGTTCAGCCCGGTGTTGCGGATGGTAAAGCGAATGGGTGTCAGGCTGTTCAGCGCCAGCGTTGCATAATCCACACCGATCTGTTCCACTGCCACCGCATCGGTGATAAAATCAGAGGTAGCGGTATAGAGGATCGTTTCCTCACCCGGAACAATCGTTTTCTTACCCGGAACGGTCATGTTGTCGATTTCCCGCGGGTTTTTATCGTCATACAGGGTGGCCTGAATGGCGGCCTGCACCTGATTACTGCCGCTGACATAGGCATCAAAGTGGTCAGCCAGCGTGCGATCCGGCAGCTCTGCCAGTTTCAATGGTGCGGAGAGCGTGTAGGTATTTGTGGCATAGCGCAGCTTGGCCGCCTTCAAAATGCCGTGATCCACCGCGCCCTTGTCGTCATTGACAGTCTCATTCCAGACGATGGTAAGATCATTGAGGCTGCGATGACCCCCGCTGAGGGAAGCGAAGCGGAAGTCTCCGCCCACGACGGCGTTGCCGCTGCTGGTCAGGGCAGACAGAGAGCCGGGGAAACTGTTGGACATGGTGCCGCTGCCGTCCACAGCTAACAGCTGAATATCGCTGCTGCCGTCTCGGACACTATGCCAACCGATGACAAATCGGTCATCCCCGATGCCGAAGTTGGCTGCAACGACCTGGGGGTTTTCGTCAAGATTGCTGTCACAGGTTGCCAGCATGGCTGTACCGGGCATTCCGTCAGCATCCACGGTACAATAGGCGATCTCGTAGTCGGAGGTATTTCCGGTTCCGCTGCGGTCCAGCGAGTAAACCGCCATAGCGGTTCCGTCGGGCAGCATGGCCGCCTGCAACGCCTTCACGCGGCCAGTAGCACCGTTATAAAGCATTTGGGCCTTGCTCCAGGTGCCGCTGTCATAGCGACGGTACATGATACAATCTCTGGTCGTGAAGTTCAGCAGGTTGTTGCTGCCCGAAGTACTCACGGGATCGGGGGTGTAGACGCTGCGCCAGAACACGATGGCCTTGCCGTCGCCGCCCACTGCCGTGGCTGGGGCCAGATCCGGCGTGCCGTCTTTGGTTAGGCGGGTGGAAGTCCATCTTGAGCCGTTATAGACGGACGCTACGATCTCCGTGCTGTTCATCAGCAGGTTTTGCTCTTCCAATGTCACGGGATCACCGGCATTTTTACCCGGCAGGTCGGTGCCCATGCGAACCCAAGCCGCCGCCGCGAAGTCGCCGGTGCCGGACAAAGAAACGCTCGTGTCGCCGTAGCCGGGGAACCCTGTGGGATCGTCAATTGGGTTGGAGTGAGAATAGACGCCGCCACTGAGGGTGGAGAAATGTGCCCGGCTGTCGTAAATACTGCTGCTGTCGCCGTCGTTGATGTAGGCCAATACCTTCCCGTCATCGCTGAGCTGTGGATAGGATGTGGGGTTGGCATTGGTCTGGATGTTTTCCAGCCCACTGGGGGAGTTCAGAGAGAGCAGCATCATCCGCTGCTGGGGCTGGCCCCAGGTACGGGCATATTGCTCCAGATAGTCCCGGCTTTGGAGCGTTGCACTGGCAGAAGCCACCTGCATTCCGCTCTGAGCCGCCGCCATCTGCAGCGAGGCAAGGCTCAGCCCACTGGTGGCGCTATTCCAGTAGTCATCGATTGTTTTCCAGTTATTAAAAGTCCTGGTGGCTCCAAAGGTTCCGGAGGCGATCACCGCCTCGTAGGAGATAAACAGGAAGCTGACCACAAATTTGATTCCCACTTCGCTTTGGATCCCCAGGGCCTGACCGTTGATCTGGCGCTTTGTCCCGTCGGCAAGATAGGTGCGGGAAAGGAACTTATTCTGACTGTCCACATCCAAATTGCCGAATAGGCCGATCTTCAGCGCCACGATCGAATAGTCAAAGCCAATGCCGCCAAACGCGTGGACATAGGCGTTGATACGCAGCGTGGTCAAAAAGTCATTCACTGCCGTGGCCGTGGGATCGCTCCAAGCAAGCTCTGTACCCTGTCCCTGCTGGCCGTAGCGCACTGCGGTACGGAAATCCAGCTGAATGGCACCACCCAGCTCAAAGGTTGCTGTCAACGGCACGGGGCCAGCCATGGCGTTCACGCTGAAGGAGAAGCCCACGCCAACGCCGGCGGTAAAGCCGCCGCCTACGGTGAAAACCTCCCACTCCTTTTTTTCGGCGTTATAGCGGATCTCCGCTTCGTAAAAGCCCTCCAACTGCAAGTTGAGATCCGTGCTGGTGACATTGTCGGCCAAGGAGTTGGCTTTGTATTCCCCCTTGGGATCATAGGTGCCCTTGGCCATCTGGCTCAGGTCCCCGGTACTGGGCACGCCCACTTCCAGGTTCTGCGTCAGCACATTCGCACCCAACGCCACGCCGTCCTCGGAATAGTCCATGTCCTCCATCTCCAGCGTGTTGTACCCGGCCCAAATCATGGCACGGAACACGGAGGGATCTTCGCTGGGGGTGATGATCATTTTGAACGCGGAAGTGTCCACCGGACCGCTCAGCTCATCCAGCCGTCCGGTCAGCACCTTGAGAATGTTACTACCGTCCACTTTGCTAAAGTCGACTCCCTCCACTATACTGGAGGCTTTCATCGTCGCCAGAATACCGGTGACGCGGTCATCCTCTGTCACCTTGGGCACTCGGGTCAGATCAACGACCCGGAAGGGCATTATTTTCTCCTGCAGCAGGCTGCCGTTCAGGCTCAGCTGCGTTTTCATACCCACATCCTTGCCGTCGGCGATCCATCCAGAGGTGGTCATGGTGGCCTCGGTGAGGGTCAGATCGTTTTCCGCTACGGGGATGGATGAGAAGGGATACTGCTTGGTACTGCTGCTCTGGGCGGCAGGAAGAACGCCGTATTCGTCCGCCAGCTTGAGACTGTAATTCTTCGCGTCGGTAATATCCTCGCCCCAGAGGAACATGGTGGTGTGCAGGGTTGCTGTTTTAAAGCTGCTGTTAGGGCCGATCTTCCCGGTCGAGCTGCGGACATCCACCTTCTGACCGTTGGCAAGACCGTAATCAACGCTTTGCGTCACAATGAAGGGCTTGTTTGCCTCCCCCGCCGGCACGCGCTCCAGAGAGACAACGCCCTCTGCGGTGCGCATTACATCGTCCACGCCCAGCTTGCCGTTGACGGTCAGCAGCAGCGGATAGTACCTGTCGCCGTCAATTGCGCTGATCTCCAGAATGTACTCCAGCTGATCCAGAGCGGAAAGCGCCGTGGTGCTGCTCTCGCCCTTTTCGGCCGACCAGAACTGGGTGGAATCCAGATAGACGGTTATAGTTCCCGCCGCATCCGTGGTATAGGTGTCGCCGGTGATGCCGCTGACAAGTGCTCCTGCCCTGGAGCCCAGCAGAGCTGTCTGGCAGTAGCCTCCGTTTTTATAAACGCCGCCGCGAACGGTCACCGTCTTGCCCGCCAGCGGATCGCCGCCCGGCGTGATGAGCGTCACAGATGCCCGGGCGACTCGCCGAAGGCTGAAGGTATTCAAGGGATAAAGCTGCAGCTTTGTGGCATCCCGCTCGCCGGAACGCAGATTTTCTTTATAGATGGTGCCCAGATAAATATCCCCACCGGAGCCGGACCGCAGAGACACCTCACTGGCGATTCCGTTGGGTTCGTAAAGCGCCAGCACGCCATCACTGTTGGTCTTGAACGTTTTGGACGCGCCTGTGCCGTCGGTGTATTGCAGCGTAGTTTCCGCCGCAGGCGTCAGCTGGAAGAGATAGAACTTATTTTGCAGCGTCTCCGCTGTCACCTGTACGGCGGCGCTCATGCCCGTGGCGGCATGGGTAGCCGTGACGGTTGCGGTGCCGTTGGCCCGGCCGGACAGCGCCATTTTGGTTTCGGGAAGGTAGGACTTAAAGGAGAAGTTTCTGATGTCCTCATACAGTCCGCCCTGCTTGTAGTTGACGGAAATGGCATTGTTGTTGTTGTCGGAGGCCCACTCGATGCCGTCTTTAAAGGAGTTCCATCCGTACTCGTTATAGTTGATGCCGATGTACTCGATCAGCCCCAACTCCTGGCGCAGCTGCAAAATTTCAGCTGTATCGGTGGGCAGGGTGCCGCTGACCTTGGAGGTATTGTCCATGGTCAGCTTAGAAATCGTGTCTCCTTTGCCGTCCTGAACCTTCAGTGCGTCGGCATCGTAGACATACAGGGGGAAGGAGTCGGTGCTGGGAGATTCCTCACCAGGATTCTCCACGCTCAAAATCACTTGATAGGTGTCCTTCAGATTGCCGTCTTTCACCCTCTGTAACAGCAGGGGGAACCTCCCGGAGGTGCCGGATAGGCGCTCACTGTCCACCACTTTGGTGGTAGTGTTGTCCTCTGTGACCCGGGTAATGGTCAGCGTGGGCTGCAAAGGGGCGCCGTCAGTGGTGTTTTCCACCGACCAGTCGATATTGACGGCGCCGTCGGTATCCTTGAGGTAAATGCTCTGGGGCGGTGTCAGCTTGGCTGTGGCAGGCGGTGCCTGCACGATGATCCAGGCAAGTGCCGACAGGCGGATGTCCTCACTCTCGGCCTTGGGGTGCGGCATGGAGACCCGCACCGTGTAGGCAGGGGTATTGCCGTTGGAGAGCTCGGAGAGCACATTCTCCTCGATCCGCACGCTGTTTTCACCTTTGCCGGCGGTATAAGACTTAACGGGCTGGATGCCGCTCAGCGCCGCCTCATTCTCGTAGTGGCCCTCATACAGGTCAATCCTGTAATTGAACTCTTTGTTCGGTGCCATCAGCGTGGCGTTGGAGCTCCACAGCACGGTGGCGGGCTGATTTTTCCGCGTCACGATGGACGCGCTGCCGGGAATCACCAGTGCCAGGGAATCGCCTGCCGTCACGGTATAGGGCTTTGACTCGCCCTTCACATCATCATCGGCAGTGTCCTCAGTCCCGTTGTCCGCCGTAAAGATAAAGGTGACGGTTCCCACCTTGGCTCCTCTGGTCTCAACAAGGCCGGTCTTCTCGTCGATGGTGGCAATGAGTGGGTCACTGCTGCTCCATTTACCGGTGGTGTAGCTGGCCGGCTCATCGTTTTCCCCCAAAACCTCGGCCTGAAGCGTGGGGCGGGTGGGTTTGCCGAGGGAAATCGTATAGTTGTCGTCATTCGTTTCCGGGACGATGTTCACCTTGCTCACGGGAACACTCTTTTTCACCGTGAACTGCCGGGTCAGGGGAAGAACATTCACCCAGTCAGGATCGGCTTTCGTGCCCTCGTTGGCCTGCAGCGCCACCGTGTAGGTGCGGTCGAAATCAGAGGGTGGTGCGATTTCGTAGTCGCTGACGGTGAAGTCTCCGCTCTCTGCGTCCAGATAGACCTGCAGATAGCTTGGTGCCTCCGCGGAGCCGTACCTCAGTTCGAGGCGGAAAGGGGCTTCCTTCGGGTCTGTTCCTTCCGGGGTGTGATAATTGCTGTATACGGTCATGTAGGCCTGCTCCATGTTGGCCTGCATCTTGAACGATGCCTTGCCGTTGGCGTAGTCGGCGGTCAGTGCGGTGGGGGCGTTGCGCATCAAGACGCTCCTCAGCGCAACGCCGGTAATCGAGTCGCTCTGATAGGGCGTGGTATCCAGCTCATGGCCGAAAACATCTTCCACACCGGTCATATCATTGACGATGACCGTGGTGTCATCCGCATCCTGCACCGGGTACCAGAGCATTGCCGTGACGCCGTAGTCGTTCATGGAAAGCGCAGCGGCGGTATACTCTTCGCCATTGATGGTCACGCGGGCGCCTCTAAGATCCACGAACTCGCTAAAGGTAACTGTGATGGGCACGTGCTGTCCGCTGGCATAGGTTCCCGCCGGGGCCGTGACGCTTTGAATGATGGGCTTGTCCGTGTCCACCAGCTTGGCGGAGACGTTGCTGGTATTGACGGTGGCGGAGGAGTTATTGTATCCGCCAAATACCTTATCAAAGTCTAGATACAGTCGGAAGGGCAGATAGTACCGCTGATCCACTCTGTTTTGCGTGGTAGACTGCAGGGAGATGTCGACCGTACTGCCCTTTTTAATCGTACAGTCCAGCGTTCTCGTTTTGTTGCTGCTGAGCTCCAGATCTGTTCCATCGAGCTTGTACTCCGTCAGATAGAACGGGGCACAGGGTTGGGCACTATTATAGCCATACGGCGCAGGGCCAGTATAGGCAGCTACGCTTTCTCTGCTCCAGTCAAACTTGATGCTGGCGTCGATTTGGTATGGCTGATAAAACTTGGGGGAGCTGTCGGGAAGCACCGAGTTGCGGGCACCCTCCAAAACTCTGATGGTATCGCTTAGTTCAACGAAGTTCGGATTGTTGGCACCGCCGCCGACAGTGTATCCATCTGCCAGCAAAGGAATCCACAATTCCGAAATTATTTCTCCTGGTTTTTTTTCGTAAGCATAGTCCGGCGCGGTCATTGATGTTTGTATTGTGGGGACGCCAACCGTCTTTTTTAGCTTGAGCTGACAGTGGTCGGCATAAGCGGCACCGTCATAGAACACCAGATTTTCCGCATCGTAAAATTCAATCATCCCCAGCAGGTCGCCATAGGAATAAGTATTATCGTGCCAGTCCATGGGACTTCCTTTGGTTGTAACCTTGACAGTGATTTTTTGATTACTTAAACTGAAAGTCGAGCCTACGTCATAGGTCAGCTTGTAGGTCCCGTCGCCTTGATCGACCCCACTCTCCCCGCCTATCGAGACCGTCACACCGGTGATATAATCGCGGAGCTGGCCTTCTTGAATGCGGTAGGAAAAGCTGACCGGTTTTCCGCGGTATACAGTAAAAGCCCCGGATTTGCAGCTGTTGTTTACGAGATCCTCCAGCGTTAGGCTCATCATGCCGCTCATATCCACCGTCTCAACGCCATCAGGCTTTGTGGCAGAGGCGGGATTCCGCAAGCTGATGCCCCGCAGCTCCAGCTGCTCCATCAGGCTGTTGAGATTCTCCAGAGCTTCCCCGGTAAACTCCCTGCCGGAGAAATAGGTGTCCTTGATCCGCTGCAGCTCCTGTTCGATTTGGATCATGGTCTTCAAATCGCCCAGCGCCACCGGAGTCCCATCCACGTCGGCTATGCGGGTGAGATCCGTGGCGGGATTTTCCAGCAGCTCCATGACAGCCGCCAGTGTCAACATCTGGCTGTCCAGCGTGATGGTTTGATCCACCTTGAAATTGCCGTCTTCATCCAGCAGGCCCAAAGCGTTCAGCACGGAACGCACTTGGTCGCTGCTGCCGCCGGTCAAGGCGGAGAGCTGCTCCAAAATCGCCTGATTTTCCTCGGGTGTGTTGCCCAGCGAATCGCTCAGCGCTGCAAACGCCGTAGTTGGCAGCAGCGTGAGCGTCATGCACAGGCTCAGCAGCGCCGCTAAAAATCTTTTCTTCATGCTTCCTCATCCTCCTTAGTTCGTTCCTCCTGTTTATTGTTTTTCTTTCTCAATCGTGTGCAAAACACGGTAACGACCACCGCCGCAATAAAGCAGATCACGCCAACCAACACATAGCTGCCCACGTTTTCCAGCAGCATCGTTGCGCCGTTTAAGCCCTGCACCGCACCCGGCGACCGGTCGGGGAAATGTCCCATCGCATAAATAAGGCAACAGCAAAGCGCAACAGACACAAGCGACAATCGCTCGGTGATGTGCTTTTCCTGTCGGCGGCGTATTTGCCACGCTCGGCTTTTGACAAGCTTCACACGCTGCCCGGTATCCATCATCAAAAACACTCCTTTCAAAAAAGTCTTAAAACGGGCGTTCACTTATATAGGTACAGAAAAAAGCAAAACTACGCACCTAAAATTAAAAAATTTTTATTTCATTTTCGCACCATACGCCAGTGGTAGGTTGCCTTTTCAATTTTTCTCGTATTTTTACAGATATTTTGTCAATCCGGCCCGTAAAGCGTCATTGACCGATTCCGTCAAATTCTTTCCTTCCTCCAGCGCCATCCTACGCAGCGCCTTATCAATATCCCAATCCAGATAATAGGCCCGCTGCACCTGATCACTATTCTTCTTTGCAGTTTTTTCTTTAGCAGCAACAGTATTCTCGCTCTGGCTTCCTGCTCCGATGATAGACTTAAACGCAGCCTCCCGGTCAAACTTCGCTTACTCAGCCCACTGTTTTGCCCCGCCTGGATGATCTGGCTCCACTTCTGCAGACGGTACTCATCCCGGATCGCCAACACATCTTCCGTTTCTTACACGCACTCCCTTCGCATTCGAAAACTTACACGCAGTCTTTGTTGACTGCATAGCATTTTCTCACACTTACGCAACCTTGGAAATGCGGGTGGTTATTGAGCACTTACGAGGAAAAGGTTTGAGTTGATGCATAGAGGTTACTCCTCTTGACAAAACCGGTCTCATTCTGGTATATGGTAAAAATATCGGAATCACAGCAGATTTCATTCATCGGGCAATCTGCCCTGTACTTTGCCAAACACAATAAAAAAGGGCCAGCGCCCCGAAACGGATCAACCACTCCAGCCAAAGAAAAAAATTCAAATGCTGCCACCTTTTTCGTGCTCAAAGCGTCTATATAGATGACCGGAAAGCAAGGGGCTTGATAGGAGGCCATCCAGTGTGGTAAAAAGATTAGATAAAGATGACTTCACCCGTCTGGTGCTGCAGAATCAGACGGCCATGTTCCGAACCGCCCGGGCAATCGTGTCAACCGACGAAGACGCAGAGGATGCGGTACAGAGTGCCATTTGTACTGCGTTTACGAAGCTGGATGCCCTGCGGGACCCTGCAAAATTCAAATCGTGGATCCTGCGGATCGTAGTTAACAACTGCTATGACCTATGCCGGAAGTACCGGCCAATCACTGATCTGTCTGAAGTACAGGACTTTCTGCCTGCAGACGATCCTGATCCGACTGAGCGACTGTCCCTATGGGAAGCGGTGCTATCATTAAACCCGGAAATGCGCTCCGTGGTAACGCTGTTCTATTACGACGGCTTTTCCATTCGGGAGATCAGCCGCATTTTAGGGATCAGCGATGTAGCAGTGAAAACCAGATTGTCCCGCAGCAGAAAGCAGCTGCGCCTTTTGCTGGCCGATGAACAAGGAGGGGTCTATGGATCAATTTGACGAGTTGCTCCACCAGCGTGCCGCTGAGGAATCATTTCCACTTCCGGAGGATTATGCCGGTCGGGTGTTCCAAACCTGCGCGGCTCTGAACGAAAATTCCCGACGGCGTCAGCGACGCCACTGGGAAACATGGGTCGCAGCAGCGCTTGCGCTGTTCATCACAATTCCAAACGTATCCCCCTCAGCTGCGGCAGCGATGGCGGAGATCCCTGGGCTGGGGGCGTTGGTGAAAGTGGTCACCTTCCGGAGTTACGCCTACAATGATGGACATAGTTCTATGGATATCTCCGTACCGGAGTTATCCGGCAGCGATGCAGCTGATACGGTAAATCAGGAAGTCCGCGCATACACCGACGAGCTGCTGACGCAGTTTTACAAAGACTGTGAACGCATCGGAAATGGCTATCAGGATCTGCGTGTATCCAGCGTGGTGCTTACCAACATGGACACATGGTTTACCCTTCGCATAGACGCCACACAAACGGAAGCCAGCAGCTATGCCTTCAGCCGCTTCTATCACATTGACAAAGCAACGGGACAAATGATCTCTCTGAGGGATCTCTTCCGCGATGGGACCGATTATGTGTCGGTGCTGTCCAATGAGGTGCTGCGGCAAGTGGAAGCGCAGATGTCCGCAAATCAAGCCCTCGCATACTTCCCGGAGGATTTTGCTGGAATCGGCGCGGAGCAGAATTTCTATCTCGACGCAAACGGAAATCTCGTGTTGGTCTTCGACGAATTCGCGATTGCGGCAGGCTCTATGGGGATGCCGGAATTCACGATTGAAAAAAACATCTATCAAGACCTCTTAAAAGAAGCATATCAGAAAGGATTCGTATGATGAAAAAGAAATTATTTGTATTGCTGACGGTTGTATGTATTTTGGCGCTGGCTACCGCTTGCGGCAGCCAGACATCCGGCACGGACACAGATTCCAATGCCGGCACCCAAAGCGGAGCGCAGCAGGAGGAAAGCACCCTGACCGGCAAGCTGGACGAGAAAAAGGACTTTATGTTTGTTGTGACGGATGACCAAGGCGCTTCCTACCAGTTTTCCATCGACTCCTCCGCAAAGCCGGAAGGATATGATGATGTTGCTGTGGGTGACTCCGTCACTGTGACCTACACCGGCGCGTTATCGGAGGTTGATCCCTTTGAGGGCACAATCGCTTCTGTGGAGAAAGTTAAATAACAATCATCCCTTGAGGGTAACAAAAAGTAGAAATCGGAGCCGTTCTGGCTCCGATTTGTGCTTTTTACCACCATTCGCTCGGTGGATTTTGCTGGGAAAATCAATAACGGAACTACATCAGTCACCCTAACAATAACAGACTGATAAAATATGCGAAAACGCCGCCCGGTGTCGGGCGGCGCTGTTCTTGAGTTTGAAATAACCATTGGGACGAGAAAGGAGAACCAACTTTTATGTTACAAAGCCATTTTTCAACTATCCTCCTTATGCGACTTGGTTCTACAAAACGTATTGAACAGTGCTATAATACAAGGACGCTATCTTTTGGATGTGCTGCAAACTGGGTTGATTATTCAAAAACAGGCGACAAGGTAACTGGAGATCAATTAGAATGTGTTTTTGCCCACCTGAAAAATGGTGACTCTCGGATGAATGTTAAAGATTCACACGGTATCCCCATGGGAAATCACCTTGAAACCTTATATGACCCCAGAACGGATACATACTATCTGCGTTTCATTCCGACACTCTTGACACCAACTATGTGCTTCTATTCTTTCGATGCAACGAAAGTAGCTGCTATGAATGATGGCAAGATGCCTATATTTCCTCATGTGGTGTCTTTTCTGCCTGATAGGTACTTAGATGAAATGTGCTACGAAAAAGATACTGCCAGTTTTTTATTCATAAATGACCCGAAAAAGTTTTTTGAGGAGTTGAAAGAACAAGTCCCAATAGCCATCAAGCAAAACGCGAGCATTCTAACTGCTGATCGATATTATCGTACTAAAGGAAATGACGACTGTGAACTTTTTGTAGATAAAGTTGATTATACTCGACATTTGCCTACAGACATCTATTATGATGAGCCAAGACCATCGGCAGAACTCTTTTGGAAATACCCACAATATCATTTTCAATCAGAGGTTCGAGTCGCCATTTTGAACACAAATTTCGTGTGGGACTATGACCCGCAGCACTTCAAGTACGAACAGCACCGGTTAGATGTGTATTTGCCGCACTTGCACGAATACGCAACCATTCATGCAGCCAAGGACTTGCAGAATATTTGTTTCTTTTGCCGTAGTGAAGATGAACCTGTCATGTGCGCGGTCAACCTACCTTATCAAGAAGAAAAATGACTCATGTCAAACTGTAAGTTTAAGATTATACAAAATATCTTCGGAGGGTTGGAGAGAAGCTGGTGCCCTATTGGATGCCAGCTTCCTTTTTTATATACAATTCGTTTACTCGGAGGAAATCCCACACAAAAGTTGGAAGAAGTCGCTCACCCGAAATCAGGGCTTAAAACAGAAATCCCACAGAAAAGTTGGGAGAAGTCGCTCGGTCGAAATAGGGCTTAAATTAAAAAATCCCACACAAAACTTTGAATATCCTATCGCGGGATGATATTGACAAAGAGGAAAATGATGCTATAATATCTGCGAATGATTCGCATATTGGGGGCGGCTGATGTCAATCTACAACACAAAACAGCGAAGAGCCCTGCTTGCTTTTTTGGGGGAGCATCCAGACGAGCTGCTGACTGCACGCCAGATGGCGGACGCGCTGGCAGAGAAACAAATCAGCCTCAGCGCCGTGTATCGAAACCTTGCACAGTTGGAGGCGGAAGAAAAGGTGCGCCGCAGCGCAAAAAGCGGGTCGCACGAAGCGTTTTATCAGTATCTTGACGCCAAGGGCTGCAAGGGCGCGCTGCACATGAGCTGTGTGAAGTGCGGCAAAACCTTTCACATGGCCGACAGCAACGCCGCCCTGTTTGCAAAGCACTTGGCGCAGAGCGAGCAATTCACGCTGGACGCAGCCGACACGATCCTCTATGGAATCTGCTCGGACTGCAAGGGAAAATAACGAACAGAAGGGAGGACAGACCATGACAAAGAAGCTTTGCTTTATGACGCGTCTGCTGGCGGCCGTGCTGGCCGTTGTCATGCTGTCCTCTGCAATCTATCTTGCGGTCGAAGCCGATCATGACTGCTCCGGCGAGGACTGCGCCATCTGCCATCAGATCGGTGTCTGCGAGAATCTGCTGAAATCTCTGGGGCTTGCCGGTGCTGCCGCGGCGATCTCCGCCGCGTTTACATATACCATGTGCAGGGCGATTCTGCCCTGCACAGAGATGATCGGCACGCTGACGCTTGTTTCTCTCAAGGTAAAGCTTTCAAATTAAAATAGGACTTTTACAAGGGCGAAGTCTATCCGTTTTCGGATAGGCTCTTGCGGTTTTGCCGCTGCCCTTGTATTTTTGCGCCTATTTTTCAAAAATCCGGAGGTTTTATCCATATGATGAAGAAAATTTTTACCATCTTTCTTGCGCTGACCATGGTGGTCGGCCTGCTTGCCGGCTGCGGCAAAAAGAACGCCGTAGAGAAGGGGGAGAGCGATTCCAACAAACTGAGCGTCGTCACCACCATTTTCCCCGAATACGACTGGGTCAGAGAAATTCTCGGCGACAAGGCCGAGAGCACCGATCTGACCATGCTGCTGAACAGCGGCGTTGACCTGCACAGCTACCAGCCCACGGCGGATGACATCGTCAAGATTTCCGACTGCGACCTGTTCGTCTATGTGGGCGGCGAGTCCGACGGCTGGGTGGAGAGCGTCCTGAAAAACGCCGACAATAAGAATGTAAAAGTCATCAATCTGCTGAATGTGCTGGGTGATTCCGCAAAAACGGAGGAGACCGTTGAGGGGATGCAGGAAGCAGAGCACGCCCATGACCACAGCAAGGAGGTTTCCACCTTTGAAGATCATGAGGTTCAGGACAGAAGCCTGTCCGACTGGGCGGGCAGCTGGCAGTCTGCCTACCCCTTTGCGCTGGACGGAACGCTGGACGATGCCTTTGCAGCGATGGCAGAGGAAGGCGAGATGACCGCCGACGAGTATAAGACCTACTATCAGAACGGCTACAAAACGGACATTACCAATATTGACATTGCAGACGACCACATTACCTTCACCTATGAGAATGGCAAAAAGGCCGGCACTGACTACAAGTATATCGGCTATTACATTCAGAACTGGTCTACCGGTACCAAGGCGGCCATGTATCGCTTTGAAGCGGTAGACAGAACCTCCGGCGCACCGATCTACATCGAATTCAACGACCACATGATCGAATCAGCTGCGGCCGAGCATTTCCACATCCGGATGAGCAACGAGAGCTTTGACGCCATCGTTGATCCGGAAAAGTCGTGGCCAACCTTCTTCCCGGCTGACATGACCGGTGAGGATCTCTGCGAGCACATGGAGGGCCACGGCCATGACCATGGGGAGGAAAAGGACGAGCACGTCTGGCTGTCTTTGAAGAACGCCAAAACGCTGGTCGGCGCGATTGCCGATGCCTTGCAGGAGCTTGATCCCGATAACAAGGATACCTACGCCGCCAATGCCTCCGCCTATATCGAAAAGCTTTCCGCGCTGGACGGCGCGTACCAGTCTGCCGTGGACGGCGCGGCGCGCAAAACCGTACTGTTCGGCGACCGCTTCCCCTTCCGCTATTTGGTGGATGACTACGGTCTGCACTACTATGCCGCCTTTGCGGGCTGCTCCGCCGAGAGCGAGGCCAGCTTTGAAACCGTTTCATTCCTTGCAAAGAAGGTGGACGAGCTGGGGCTTCCCTGCGTGCTGACCATCGAGGGCAAGAACCATAAAATTGCCGAAACCATCGTGGAAAACACCGCCGAGAAGAACCAGAAGATGCTGACCATGGACTCCATGCAGTCCACCACCTCTGAGGATGTGGCAAACGGCACCACCTATCTCTCCGTCATGGAGCAGAATCTGGGCGTGCTGAAAGAAGCATTGGATTAAGGGGGTGAGATGATGGCTCAGCTCACCTGTCAGAATCTCTGCGTCGGCTACGATGGAAAGTCCGTTCTGCAAGACCTCAATTTTGAGGTCTTTGCAGGCGACTACCTCTGCATCGTAGGAGAAAACGGCTCCGGCAAGAGCACCCTTATAAAAACGATCCTTGGCTTGCAGCCGCCCATCAGCGGCAGAATTTTGACGGGCGACGGGCTGAGGAAAAACGAGATCGGCTATCTGCCGCAGCAGACCGTTGTCCAGAAGGACTTCCCGGCATCCGTGAGAGAGATCGTTCTCTCCGGATGTCAAGGGCACTGCGGCAGCCGCCCCTTTTACAGCAAAGAAGAAAAGAAACTGGCGGCGGACGCCATGGAGAAAATGCAGATCACGCCCCTTGCCAAGCGCTGCTACCGGACGCTCTCCGGCGGTCAGCAGCAGCGGGTGTTGCTCGCCCGCGCCCTGTGCGCTACCCGAAAAATGCTGTTTCTGGACGAGCCGGTCTCTGGCCTCGACCCAAAGGTGACGGCGGAAATGTATGCGCTCATTCAAAAGCTCAATTACGAAGATGGCATCACCGTTGTGATGATCTCCCATGACCTGAGTGCGGCGCTGCAATACGCCAGCCATATCCTGCACATCGGAGACACGGTGTTTTTCGGTACCAAGGCGGCCTACCTGAACGAGTTCCCCCAGGCATGGCAGAAAGGCGGCGGGGCATAATGACGGCGATTTTTGAAAAAATTGCGTTCTACTGGACCTATCCCTTTGTCCGCTACGCACTCATAGTCGGCGTGTTGATCGCGCTGTGCTCGTCGCTGCTGGGGGTCACGCTGGTGCTGAAACGGTTTTCCTTCATCGGCGACGGGCTTTCCCATGTGGCCTTCGGCGCGATGGCGATTGCCGCCGTGCTGGGACTGACGGACGATATGCCCCTGACGCTGGGCGTCACGGTGGTCTGTGCCGTCCTGCTGCTACGCACGGGGCAGAACACGAAGATCAAGGGCGACGCCGCCATCGCCATGATCTCAGTGGGAGCGCTGGCCATCGGGTATCTGCTGATGAACCTCTTCTCCACCTCGTCCAACCTCTCCGGCGATGTGTGCAGCACGCTGTTCGGCTCCACCTCCATCCTGACGCTGTCAAAAAGCGAGGTCTGGCTGTGTGCGGGACTGTCCGTGGTGGTCGTGGCGGTGTTTCTGCTCTATTATAACAAGATCTTTGCCGTGACCTTTGACGAAGACTTTGCCAAGGCGGTGGGGACAAAGGCAGACCTGTACAATCTGCTGCTCGCCGTCATCGTTGCTGTGGTCATCGTGCTGGCGATGAATCTGGTCGGCTCGCTGCTGATCTCCGCGCTGGTGATTTTCCCGGCGCTGTCCGCCATGCGCCTTTTTCAAAATTTCCGGTCCGTGACGGTCTGCTCGGCCGTGCTGTCAGTGAGCTGCGCGGTGCTGGGCATTCTGGTCTCCATTCTGGCGGGGACGCCGGTGGGTTCCACCATCGTGGCGGCGGATATTCTGGCGTTTTTGATTTGTTCGACTATCGGCCGCGCAAGGGGGGGAAAAACGGGATGAAACGGCTTTTTTGCCTGCTGTTGGCTGTCTGCATGATGGCTTCCCTCTGCGCCTGCGGGAAAGGCCGCGAAAAGGACGCAGGAAATGATACGCTTTCTTCCGATGAAGAATCGTCTGCATCGGCTGAGATTATTCCAACGCCGAATGAACAGGAAACGCCTGAGGGATCTGAGCCGTCGCAACCCTCTGCCGGCAAAGTGGATGTGGATCTGACGGTGCTCAGCAGCACCATGGTCTACTCCGAGGTCTACAATATGCTCTATTTCTACCCGGAGGACTATTACGGTAAAACGGTCAAGGCAAATGGCATATTTGCCATTTATCAGATGGTGGTGGACGGCGTGACGCAGCCGGCCCCGGTAGCGTATGCCTGCATCATCGCCGATGCAACGGCCTGCTGCGCCGAGGGCATGGAGTTTGTGTTGAAGGATGACCTCGCCTACCCGGACGATTACCCGGAGCTGGGGGCGGAGATCACCGTCATCGGTGAATTTCAGTCCTATGAAGAAAACGGGATGACATGGTACCATCTGGTGAACGCAAGGCTGGCGTGATGCTGTGATAGCGCTGCATACATAGTAAGCGTGACGATTTCAGGGAGAAAAGTATTCCGGTGCTGCCTGACTGCAATTTATACGAGCCGGACAAAGGACGTCATTTATCCCGCTGCAGAAAAATTCTCATGAGGAGAGCAGTGTGTTGAATTTGAGATGACTCCTTAAAGAATAGGCAGACTTAACATAAACTTTATTCCTGTTATGATAACATAATCCATAAATACTCTGCTCTGGACGGAACACTTCTGCAAGGAACCAGACAGGCTGCAAAAAACAGAAATGATCAACGATGGAGAATATGAATGACTTTTGAAATTCACAGTGATATCACAAATCGATCTATGACCGTAGCTGCCCGCGCGATGCGCAAGGTGCTGCGGCGAAAACGTAGCATTCTTTGGGCCATTTTCGGCTGGAGCGTCTTTTTCATCAACGCATTGCTGCTGATCCCATTCGACGGAGAGCCTTTTACGCTTGATGCCAGTACGGTGATTTCCCTGCTGGCAGAGGTGATGCTGCTGTCCGTTCTGCTGTTTCAGGATCGGTTCAACGGCATGATCGCCTGCAAAAACACGCTGGCGGGCACAAAGGACTATCATATCGCGTTTGGCGAGGAGTCCTATACCGTCGTTACGGCGGCCACGACCTCCACCTTCCGCTATGAACTGATCGACGCACTGGCTGAGTCGCGGGACTACATCATCCTTCTGATGAAGAAACGCTATGCGCAGTCTCTGGACAAGCGTACTCTTACCGGCGGGACGGTGGAGGAATTCAACCGATTTCTTGAGGAGAAGACCGGAAAGACGTTCCGGCGTGTGAAATGAACGAATTTTCTATTACGCCCTTTCGCGGGCCGCATTTGCTTCTGCTTTTGCTTACGGTAACGGCGGTGCTGTTCATACTCTTGCTGCTGCGCGGAAAACCGGAAGCACGGCGCTCCCGGTATCTGATCGGCGTTTGCTTTTTTAATCTCGCGCTGTTTGCTGGCTACAAGCTCTCGCTGTCCATGGACGCAACGTATATCCGTGCGTACTATCCCAATGGCTTCAGCATTTTTAATGAGCTGCCGCTGCACCTGTGCAACATCAATCTGTTCCTGATCCCGCTGGGCGTGTGGAAGAGAAACCGCTCGATCATGGGCTTTTCCTTCTTTGTAGCGCCCCTTGGCGCACTGATGGCGCTGCTCTTCCCGGAGCCGCTGTTCTCCGGCTTTTCGCTGTTAATGCCGCGAATTTTTGGCTACTATGTGACCCACGCGCTCCTTGTTGTCTGCGGTCTGAGTCTGGCAACGCTGGGCTTTTACCGTCCTGCCCCAAGGGATATTCCGCAGATCCTCAAGACCTTTGGCCTGCTTGCCGTAGGCGCGCACCTTATCAATCTCATGTTGCGCCTCACGCTCTGCCCGGAGGCGAACTACTTCTTCACTTATGGCGCGGAGATTGGTGTGCTCAAGCTGTTTTGGCGTATCATCCCGGTGCCGCTGCTCTACGGGCTGCCGGCACCGCTGATCCTTGCAGCCTATATGTACGCGGTCTGCGCGTTGTCCCGCCTGACGCAAGGAGAGGAAGAGGTGTCTTTTTCATAGGTTGGATAAGTCCCACAGCGCAAAAACAGGAGGATACGACATTGCATGATAGAAATATAAGAGGAATCGGCATCGCCCTGTGCTTGTTGACTCTCTTGCTGTCCCTGTCCGGGTGCGGTTCATTGAAGGATGACACGCTTCTGATCGCCAACGCAGTGATCACGGAAATCGATACAGAAAAGCAAACCATAACGGTAAAGGACGATGTCGATGAAAGTACTTTAGGTGAAGGATGTCTGACAGAATGTTCGTCCATTCCTATGGTCTATTGCGACTTTGCCACGCAGAAGGTTACAAAGATTTCTTTTGAGGATTTACAGGTCAATGATAAGGTTATTATGTGTATCAGGAGCTCGGAAATGGAGAACTTCCGAAGCGGCGGCAACGAGGAGAATACGCTCAAAGTCGAACAATTGCAGTTGTATACGCAAAGACCTGCCGAATGGGTCTCGGCTGTCCAACGCTGCATCGAGGCTTTGAGATCGAGCCAGAGAGCATGAAGTGGGTCAGCCAGCACACCAACGCTAACATAGTCGAAACGGACTTCTTCGAGACCTGCAGCACCTCTTATGCCAATAGCACGGCACTGTGGATAATCTTGTGAGGATGCACATATGAGCAATCAAAATAGACAGCTATATATCGTAATCAGCCAGACCGGAACACTTCTGTCCCGAATCCTTAAGCAAATCACCGGCGCAGAATATAACCACGCCTCCATCAGCCTGTCCAGAGATTTAGAGAGGATGTACTCTTTTGGCCGCAGGCATCCCTATAATCCGTTTTGGGGCGGCTTCGTGATAGAGTCGCCCCGTACCGGTACCTTCAAGCGTTTTTCCGAAACCAAGGTGTTGGTTCTGAGCGTGAGTGTCACAGAAGAACAACACGCAGAGCTCAAAGAAATGCTCGATGTGATGTGGAAGCGGAGGAGGAAGTACAGTTACAACTATATTGGCTTATGTCTGGCATACTTCCATGTTGTCTGGAAGCAGGAGGGCTGCTAATATTGCTCAGAGTTTGTCGGAGAGCTTCTCACAAAAAGTCGGGTTGACGGCACGGAACAGCTACGTTCCTCTATTATACAGCCGATGCAGTTCCTTAGAGTGCCGCACACACTGCTCTACTGCGGAAAACTTCGCGAATATGTGAGCAACACCTGTTCCGAGGGCATATGTGAAGATGCAACAAATCACACAGTGCATAGGCGACTGCCATAACAGCAGATAAGGGAGCGCGTGGTCGAGTATCTGCAAAGGTGTGGCTTTGATCCGCCGACGTGGCTTCTGCTTTTTGCAGTCATAATGGATATTCGTCCTGGATATGTTGACCACAGGGGTTGTGTTCCTCATACACAAGCCCTGTGGTCATTGAATATCTTTGGAGGCTTGGGGACGATCATTTCAACCGTGTGTACCCGCTTCCTTGGCCGGCACCATGGAGTTGGACCAGATTCCTGTGGAAATACCTGGGCAGATAAGATGGGTTGCCGCGGCTTTGGCGCTGCTTACTGTGCCCCGGTCCCTTTTTCCATGCTGAATCTATTACGAAGATAAAAAACAGCGGCACAGAGCAAACTCTCTGTGCCGCTGTATGCTTTATACATTGTATAAAAACCTTACATGCTATCTGCTCGTAACCGTCAAAGCTAACGGCGTATAAAAGGCCGCCATCTCAAGGAGCCGTTCGCTCACTGAGATGGCGGTCATCTATTTTTGCGGCATATAGCATTCTTCCGGGCTCTCGCGGGAAGCAGCTTTTCGGCCCATGCCTCATCTGTTTCGCTTAGACCCGGCGCATTTTGCAGGAGCCAGAGCAGATAGCGGTACGGATCTAAACCGTTCTCCTTCGCCGTTTCAATCAGACTGTAGATCACACTGCTGGCCTGAGCACCACCAGGGGTATTGGCGAAGAGCCAGTTTTTGCGGCCCATCACAAAGGGCTTAATACTGCGCTCGGCACGGTTGTTGCTCAGTTCCAGACGGCCATCCTCCAGATACCTTGTCAGGTACGGCCACTGCTCCAGCAGGTAGTGAATGGCCCTGCCC
>CDZT01033910.1_pt1 | contig 90091 bp, 80 predicted proteins | sample 557531 | NCBI WGS metagenome assembly CDZT01 (sample SAMEA3182066, study PRJEB8094) | gut metagenome | biome: human; feature: gut; material: Stool; isolation source: human stools | place: Canada | collected 2013-03-05
GAGGCTATCGGCCAGCTCCGATCCTACTATGAAAAGACCTGCCCCCGTCTTGTCCCGGAGATTGCAACGGAGTTGATCGTCTTGGACAAGGATGCACAGCCGGCGCTGGAGAGCTCAGCGGGCTATAAGCAATTTCTCATCGGAGCACCGCACTACCTGCTCCTTATGTCTGCCCCGCATTCCTATGCGGCCATCAACGCCGGCTACATGATGGAAGATCTCGTCCTCAAGCTGACTGAGTTGGACATTGACACCTGCTGGATGACCTTCACCGACAGTGACAAAATCAAAAAGGCACTGTCTCTCACCACCCCGTTAGAGGTGGCGGCAATCGTTGCCTTTGGCTACGGGGAAAAGACCGCAAAAAAGCTGCGGCTGAATATCCTAAGTATGTCTCAGATCGATGTGCGGGCCGAGCAGCAGTACTACGCGCCCAAAAAAGGCGTGCATGATTTGGTTCACATGGGGAACTGGAGCAACAAGTCTGGGCTTGACGAGATGATGGACTTCTACGACGATATGCTCTGGCAGTCCTTCTACGCCGCTTCGCTCTCCCCCAGCTATCTCAACCGTCAGCCCTATGGCTTCCTTGTGCAGGATCACAGCATCTATTTGGTGCAGCAGGAGGATGCCTACACCGATAATTTGGATGCCGCATTGGATCTCGGTATTGTCATGCTCCACTTCTCCGCCGTCGCCTCCCAGTGGGCGGGGCAGGTACGCTGGGAACTTTCACCTGCTGCGCCCGACGGCCTGCCGGAAGGACTTCGCTCCGCTGCGGTGTACCACATGTAACGACTCTGGGGGAAGCAAGGCAACGGTAAAATGTGCGACCGTCGATCCGCGGTTGAGCGTATGTTCCATTAGAAAAGAAGAACCTATCAGTCAGAGTCTGAGTAAGGAAAATAGGAGGTATTTTTTATATGGCTATCCGAACGGTAACAGATGCCATCCGCTATGTCGGGGTGGATGATAACACATTGGCACTCTTTGAAAACCAGTACCCCGTCCAGCCTATGGGAGTGAGCTACAACTCCTATGTCATTCTGGACGAGAAAATCGCCGTGATGGACAGCGTGGACGCACGGGCGGCGGAGGAATGGCTTTCCAATGTAGCGCAGGTGTTGGAGGGGCGCAGTCCCGACTATCTTGTGGTCACACACATGGAGCCAGATCATTCCGGCAGCCTCATGCGGATAGCGCAAGAGTACCCGGAGATGAAGATCGTGGGAAACGCGAAAACTTTTACCCTGATCAAGCAGTTCTTCGGCACAGGTGCATTGTCGGAAGAGCGTATGCTGGAGGTTGGCGAGGGCAGCATACTCGCTCTGGGTTCGCACAGACTGCAATTTCTGCTGGCGCCGATGGTACACTGGCCTGAGGTGATGACGGCGTATGAGGAAACGGAAAAAATCCTGTTCTCGGCAGATGCCTTCGGACGCTTTGGCTCACTGGAACGGACTGCCCGTGCCCCCTGGGTGCCGCAGGCCCGACGGTATTATTACAATATTATCGGGAAATATGGCGCACAGGTGCAGGCTCTGCTGAAAAAGACCTCCGCGCTGGAGATCCAAACGATCTGCCCGCTCCATGGTCCCGTGCTTACAGAAGGGCTGGAGGAGTATCTGCGGCTCTATGATCTCTGGTCACAATGGGAACCAGAAGAATCGGAGAGCATACTGATTGCCCACGCATCCATCCATGGAAATACTGCCCATGCGGCGAAGACCCTCAAGGGTAAATTAGAGAAAAAAGGCGTGCAGGTCAACATATGTGATCTCACTGTGACAGATCTTTCCTACGCTGTCGCCAGTGCGTTCTACTGCGGGAAGTTGGTTTTAGCCAGCTCCACCTATGACGGAGGACTGTTTCCGCCCATGAAGGAGTTTTTGGAACATTTACAGACAAAGGGATTCCGAAACCGCCGGGTTGGCCTTATTGAAAACGGCTCTTGGGCACCTGCTGCCGCGCGGTTGATGCGCACCAAATTGGAGGAGATGAAGGATATCCACCTTTACGAAACGGTAGTGTCTCTGCGTAGTGCATTGAACCAAACCAGCGAAGTGCAGATGGACGCTCTGGTGGCTGAGCTCTGCGCAGAATAAGCTGCAACAAACCGCAACTATTCTCGTACAGATGATTGTCTTACTCATCTGCTTTATGTCCCAAGGGCAGAGTACCGTCATCTCAGGTTGAGGTCACGATGTGGTGTGGGGCGAGACCGGAGTCTTGAGAATACCCAAACAAAGGAAAGGAGCTGGCAGATATGGCAGCTATGAACATGAATCAGGAGCAGTTTGAGCAGGCGATCCAGGGCGAAAAGCCTGTTTTGGTGGATTTCTGGGCGCCCTGGTGCGGCTACTGCCGGAGGATCGGCCCCGCGTATGAGAAGATTGGAGAAGAATACGCGGACAGCCTCGCCGTCGGCAAGATCAACATTGACGAGGAGCCGCGGCTGGCGGGGGCCGAGGGGATCGAGGTGATCCCGACACTGGTGCTGTACCGGAACGGAAAGGCCGTGGATTCCATCACCGCGCCCGGCTCAAAGGCAGAGATCGACCGCTTCATTCAGGGAGCCTTGGCGAAATAACGGAGGGTTCAGATATGAACAACAATCATGTTTATGATATGCTCGTGGTGGGCGGCGGCCCGGGAGGCTACACCGCCGCCCTGTACGCGGCACGGGCGGGGCTGGACACCGTCGCGCTGGAAAAGCTGTCTGCCGGCGGGCAGATGGCCCTGACCGAGCAGATCGACAACTACCCCGGCTTTGAGGACGGGATCGACGGCTTCTCTCTGGCGGAGAAGATGCAAAAGCAGGCGGAGCGTTTTGGGGCACGCAGCGAATACGCGGAAGTTCTCCGCATGGATCTGACGGCGGTTCCCAAGCTCGTGGAGACCAGCGAGGGGATCTTCCGGGGGAAAACCGTGGTGCTGGCCACCGGTGCGGACCCCAGAACGCTGGGCGTTGCCGGAGAGACGGAGCTGGTGGGCCGGGGCGTGGCCTACTGCGCCGCCTGTGACGGGATGTTTTACAAGGACAAAACGGTGGTCGTGGTGGGCGGCGGCAATTCCGCCGCGGCAGATGCCCTCCTTCTCAGCCGCGTGGCGAAAAAGGTGATCCTCGTCCACCGCAGAGACACCCTGCGGGCCACCAAGATCTATCACGAGCCACTGGCACAGGCCGAAAATGTGGAATTCCGCTGGAACAGCACCGTTTCCGCGCTGCTTTCCGGGGACAGGCTGACCGGCGTCCGCCTGCGGGACACCGTTACCGGTGAGGAAAGCGTGGTGGACTGCGACGGCGTATTTGTCAGCGTGGGCCGACAGCCCGCCACGGCGCTGGCGGTGGGTCAACTGGTGCTGGACGGCGGCGGTTATATCGTGGCCGGAGAGACCACGGAGACCAGCGTTCCCGGCGTTTACGCCGTGGGCGATGTGCGGACAAAGCCTCTCCGTCAGGTGGTCACCGCTGTGGCGGACGGCGCGGTGGCAGTCCACATGGCGGAGGAATATATTGCGGAAAACCGATAAGGGAGATAGATTGAAAAAGCCATGTTTAAGGTCAGGCTGGATACGACCGCAGTGGGGATGCCGACATATCTGCAAGGCAAACTGCCAGAGTGATGGCAGATAAGATAACCCATGTAAGATCGGGAGATATGTTGTCTCTCCATGTCCAGTCCACGCAACAGTGAGCAACTGAACACAAAACACAGCCACAGATGTACTCTGCGGCTGTGCTTTTATGCATAGTATACCGCGTGACAAGCGGTTTTACTGTGACGGCGTCACATAATTTGAGAAAATCGGCGCGGCGCTGCTCCGATTGTACGATTATGATTGCCGCTCCCAGCCTTGGAGATTTGCCGCGAAAATGTGAGCAGAAAAAAGTCATGACCTAATCACCGCGAGGGCTTGTATATCACCCGAAAGGGATAGCTATAAAGAAGTACTGTAACGAATTGTTCCTAAAAATGTGGAAACAGAAAAGGAAAGCGGTATGAAAAATGAATCCCAATACGGTCTGCTGCTCTTACAGCAGTATCTGTATGAGCATACGGATGATCAGCATCCGGCTTCCGTAGCGGATATTCTTGCCTTCTGGCTGGAACATGGCATTCAGGCAGGGCGCAAGAGCGTATATTCCGCTATTGAAGTCTTGCAAAGCAACGGCATGGACATCGTCTGTGTCAAAAGCACCCAGAACCGATACTTCGTAGGAGAACGGTTATTTGAGCTGCCGGAGTTAAAATTGCTGGTGGACGCGGTGGAATCCTCCCGCTTCATTACGGCCAAGAAAAGCGAACGGCTTATTGAAAAGCTGGGTAAGCTCACCAGTGAATCTCATGCCCGCCAGTTGGATCGGCATATCTATATGGAAGGCACCGCCAAACCGGAGAATGAGTGCATCTATTACAGCGTGGATGAGATCCATAACGCCATTCAGGAAAAACGGCAGATCACCTTTCAGTATTACGAATACACCCCGCAGAAAGAAAAGATACTCAAGCATAACGGTTACCGCTATCAGTTCAGCCCGTATGCCCTTATCTGGAGCCGGGATTGTTATTACGCAGTGGGCTGGTCGGAAAAGCACGGGAAGCTGGCACAGTTCCGAGTGGATCGAATGGTGGCTGTGGAATCATCCGACCAGGCGGCTGTTTGTATGCCGGACTTCGACCCGGCTGAGTATGTGCGGAAAATATTCGGAATGTACCCGGACAATCTGTGTACGGTGGAGCTGCTGTGCGATAACGAGGTCATGCGCAGCGTAATAGACCGCTTTGGAGAAGAAGTCTCAACGGTGACAGTGGATGACGGCCATTTCAAGGCCATCGTGGAGGTAGCACCCAGTCCACCGTTTTTTGCATGGGTGTTCACCTTCTGCGGCAAGATCCAAATCCTCGGCCCTGCGGAGGTGCTGGACGAAATGCGCGGCATGGCCGCATGGCTGCAATGATCCAGCAGAGGTGTTCCTTGCGGGGGACACCTCTGCTTTCTCATCTTGCTAATCGAACAGATGTTTGTTATACTGGCACTGTTCCCAATCGAGAGAACGCACGAGGAGGTGAAATGCGTGGAACAGACCTTTGGCAGCTTCCTTCGGGAGAAGCGTATGGCGCGCGGCCTGACGCTCCGCGGCATGGCGGCAAAGCTGGACTTGTCGCCGGTCTATATGAGCAACATTGAGAATGACCGCCGCGCGGCTCCTTCGCAGGAATATCTGGAACGGATGGCCCTGCTGCTGCAGTTGGACAAGTCAGAACGGGAATGGATGCTTGACCTTGCAGCAAAATCCAAGCAAAATCGGGTATCCGCAGACCTTCCGGACTACATCATGGATCGGGAAATCGTCCGGGCTGCATTGCGCACAGCAAGAGAGGCGGATGCCACCGACCAGGAGTGGCAGGACTTTATCGACCGGATCAACCGGCGTATGAGAACATCCGGAGAGGACAGTGATACCAAGGCATGAGAATACCATATTACAGGGAACAGGCTCTGGAGGGGATCGCCCGCGAAGTCATCACCGCCTATGATCCGAATCTCTATTATGGCGTTCCCAGAATGATCCCTATCGAGGACATCATCGAAGCGCAGGGGATCACGCTGGAGTATCAGTGCCTGCGGAAAACCGGCTGCGTTCTGGGCGAAACGATTTTTGATGATGGCGGTACCATTATCTACGATTACGATATCCCCGGATATACCATTATTGCGGTCAAGGGCGGCACCATACTCATCGATAGCTCCCTCTGCAGAGAGGACGCCTCCACAGGCCGGCTGCGCTTTACCTGTTCTCATGAACTGGCACACTGGCTGCTGCATAAGAAAGAGTACAGCGGAACCGGTGAGAGCGCGGCTATGATGACGGAAACGAACACCATCAGAACGCAGAACAGCGCATTGGAAATACAGGCGAATCTGCTGGGGTCCATTCTTCTGATGCCGCTGCCCCAAGTAAAGCGATGCTTTTACCAGCTCCAACCTGGCAGGGATCGCCAGCAATTGGTCGCGGATATGGCCGGCATTTTTCAAGTCTCCAAGCAAGCCATGCGTATCCGGCTGGAGAATCATCATCTGCTGTGAAAAAATTTTAGGAAGCTGTTCTCAAAAAAGAGAACAGAGAAAGCGAGGCGCCATGGAACAAGAAATACGCAAGATCCTTCGCTGTCCCATCTGCGAGAAGGGACGGATCGCGGATGCCCCAGCGGGGGCGGTCCTTTCCCAATATCGGCTGTTTGCCATGGTAGGGGATGAACCAGCTGATATTATCGCAAAGTGTCCAAGGTGCGGTATGCAGGTGGGGATCACCGTGCGGCACAGGACTGAGCCGCCGATCATCGTGCCCACTCTCTGTAGGGATACGGCATGGGCCTGAATTAAGAAAAAACAAAACAATATATAACTTCGTCAAGCGCACCAACCACCCGGCGTCGAATCAGACGTAAGCGGGAAGTATTGAGTTAGGAGCCTTACAAGTAGCTTTTCAGCTATGCGTAAGGCTCTTTTTTTGCGCCCTTTTCGCATTATTGAATGGCGGAAAGGACTTGTATGCTCCATCGTTGGCAGACCTATGTCGCCAGATACCCGTGACCCAATCTCAGAACTTTCAAAAAATCTGAGATTGGAGTCATGAAAAATGAAAAAATGGCAGGAAGAACGCAATTATAGACGCATTTACAACGAAGCCGGTGAAGTGATCGCCAATATCATCACCGTGGATGGTGTGGATGTGAATGTAGCGGAGGACGTGTATCTGGCCTACTCCCAGGCGGACCGCCGGGAGCGGTATGTGCGGGAGGAACAGTTTTCCGGGAAACTCCTCTCGCTGGAACAGATGGCGGAGGATGACCTGCTTCCGGACTATGTCGACGCGGAAGCAGCCCCAAGCGCAGAGGAAGAAGCACTGGAACGGGAGCAGGCACAGAGCCTTGCGGAACGAAAAGAGATGTTGCTGTTGGCCATGCTGTCTCTGAATGACGCGGATCGGGAATTGATCAACGCGCTGTTCTTCGATGGCACGTCCACCAGAGACTACGCGGCGCGGATCGGAATTACCCAGAGGGCGGTCATCAAACGCCGGGACCGTATTCTGCGGGATCTGAAAAAATATTTTGAGAATTTTTCAAATTAAGGGTATTCACCCGCAGCCTTTTTCGGGAGGACAGTGAGGGACCCCAAAGATCCCTCGCTGTTCCTTGAAAAGTGCATACCAGCAGTACGGGCAACCGCCCGGACGGATGAGCGTTCGCGCAGTGTGCGCCATGACCCGGAGGAGATCTCTCCGGCGAGCGAAAAAACCTGTGACAGGCCGACTTTGGCAAAGTCGGCTGGCATTGACTCTGTTCGGGCTGATAATGAGACACAAAGCACTGGCCAGCATGATGAGGCTGGGCTGCCCTGGGGTTGAAAGCAGTAGAGACCCCAGGAATACGCCCGTGAGAAGGTAGCCACCTTCTGCCCGTACTGTTCCCTTTATCCACCGGGGCGCGAGCTGCAAATACGGTGAAACGAATGACAAAAATACTTTTTATCATGATAGGGGAAATCCACGGATGAATACAAATGATACAAACAGGCAGAAAGCCCACGCCATGATCGACCGTATTTTCAAAGACCTGCTGCCTGCCCAGGGCATGACGGAGCGTTCCGAGCAGATCAAGCTCAGCCACCGAATGTTGGATACCATGCTGAACGGCGGCATCGCCCTGTGCGACGCAGGCACTGGCATCGGCAAGACCTACGCTTATCTGGCAGCTGCCGCAGCGGCCAACCGGTCTGACACGGGGCCGGTGAACAAGCCTGTCATTATCTCCACTTCCAGCATCGCCTTGCAGAACGCCGTGCAGACAGAATACCTTCCGCTGCTGTCCTGCACCCTGCTGGCAGACAGACAGATCGACCGCCCACTACTCTCTGTGATCCGCAAAGGCAAAGGCCATTATGTTTGCGACGAACGCCTGCAAAGACGGCTTCGTCAGGTGAACTTTCAAAAGAAAGATCCGGCAGCCGCCGACGCCCTTCGCGCGCTGAAAGGAACGCTGGACATGGACAATGTCCCCCATCTCAGCGGTTATGACTGGGAACGTGTCTGCGTTCCGCAGTTCTGCGACTGCGACCATCAGGACTGTCGGTACAAGCGCTTTCTGAAACGCTGCGACGCGGATCGATATGTGTTCCAGATCTGTAACCATAATCTTTTGCTGGCGGACGCCATCCACCGCAGTCAGGGGAAACGCCCCATTTTCCCGGAGCATAGCGTCATCATCGTAGATGAGGCCCATAAACTGCCGGAAGCGGCGCGGGAGATGTTTGGTATGACGCTGACTGCCGGTGACATCCAGAGCGTGATCAACCAGCTCTGCGCGGAACGATATCTGCTGGCAGCAGATGTACTGACAGACACGATGGGGCCGCTGCTCCGCAAGCTCACGCAGCCCAGAGAGGAAACCGAACCCCTGGATGCGTACCTTCGCTTACTGACGATCCCCAGCCGTTCTCTTCTTGTTATTGAGAAGCAGGTCGGCAGGCTGCTGTCGGCGCAGGGGCGCAGGCAGCTGGAAAAGCTGCGCGGCACGGTGTCTCTCTTGAGCAGTCCGAGAACGAATATGATCCTCTACACAGCGGATGACGGCGATGGCGGAACCATGCTGTGCGCCACCGTTTCAGATTTGACAGAACAGATGCGCCAGGTCCTGTGGAGGCCGGAACACGCTTTTGTGCTGGCCTCTGGGACTTTGGCTGTGGGGGATGACTTTCACCGTTTTCGTTCGCAGACTGGACTGATGGACGGGCGGCGCGTAACGGAGTCTGTTTCACTTTCTCCTTTTGACTATAAGCAGAATTGCCTGCTGTACTTGCCGCAGCTTCCACCGAGTCAAAGCTCGGAAACGTACTATGATGAATTGGCAGATGAAATCGCGGAACTCATCCGCGCGGCCTGGGGCCATGCGCTGGTGCTGTTCACCTCCTACGCCGCCATGTCAGCAGTAAAGGATAGGCTGCGGGAGCGGGAACTCAGCTTCCCGTTATTTACCCTGGGCAGAAACGCCATGCACATGACGGAGCGGTTTCGGCAAACGCCGGGGGCTGTGCTGCTGGCCACAGGCGCTGCATGGGAAGGCTTTGATTTCCCCGGCGACTGCGTATCCCTGCTGGTGATCCCCCGCCTGCCTTTCGCCTATCCGGACGCACTGAAGGAAAAAGAGCGGGAGGAATACGCATCCCTTCGCCAGTTTATTCAGAATGTGGCCGTGCCTGAGATGCAGATTAAGCTGCGTCAGGGCTTTGGACGGGCCATCCGCACAGAGACCGACACCTGCGTCATTGCCATTCTGGATGAGCGCGCAGGCCGCGGACACCGATACAACAAAGCCATGCTGGACGCCCTGCCGGAAATGCGTGTCACAGGCAGTTCACGAGCAGTAACAAAGTTTCTGCGGGAGCGAAAGCCGGAAAGCTATTTTGAGGTGTGCGCATGATCGACGCCAAGAAGGAATTGCAGTACCGGCTGGCCGTTCGGATGCTGGAACACTTATCCGAAAAGGGCTTTCTGACAGCAAAGGAACTGGCTTATGCCAAGGGACTTGCCAGAGAAAAATACGCCCCGCAGACTGTTCGGGAATAGTGCTGGATATTCCGCGGATAGTGTGGTAGCTTGTGTGTTGCCAAAAAAGATACAGGAAGTGAATGAAATGGCAAATGTAAAAATGATCGCGCCCCAGACATTCCAACCGGAACACATGCGGGTGGCGGCCTACTGCCGGGTCAGTTCGGACTCCAAGGATCAGCTGCATTCCTACGCCGCCCAGATCCGCAGCTACACGGAGGAGATCGCCCAGCATGACGGCTGGGAGCTGGTAGACGTATACGCGGACGAGGGACTCACCGGTACCCGGATGGACAAACGGGAGGACTTCAACCGTATGATGCGGGATTGCCGGAAGGGTAAGATCGACCGCATTCTGGTGAAGTCCGTATCCCGCTTCGCCCGAAATACCAAGGATTGCCTCTCCACTCTGCGGGAACTGTCCGCTCTGGGTGTCTCTGTCCAATTTGAAAAAGAAAATATCGACACGAAAACGCTCACCACCGAACTGATGGTGAGCGTTTCCGGTTCTCTGGCCCAGCAGGAATCCATTTCCATCTCGGCTAATCAGAAAATAAGTTATCAGCGAAGAATGGAAAGAGGGGAATTTATCACCTGCTCGGCACCTTACGGCTATCGGATCATAGACAAGAAAAACCTTGAAATCATCCCGGAGGAAGCGACCACGGTACAATGGATATTCGATGCCTATTTGAATGGCCGCAGTGCGGAATGGATTGCAGACCAACTCACAAGAAGGGGCATTGAAAATACCAACACACGCAAACCGTGGACTGCTTATGGAATCCGGTACATTTTACGCAATGAAAAATATATCGGGGACGCACTGGGGCAAAAGAAATTCACAAAAGGTTTTCCCTTTTTTAGAAAACGCAACCACGGAGAGCAAGAGCAGTATTACGTAGAAAATACACATTTGCCCATCATCGAGCGTGAGCGGTTTGAAAAAGTGCAGAATCTTCTGCAGCAGAAAGCGAAAAGGAAGAAACCAACGAGAAGTCAATATCCACTTACCAGAAAAATAATTTGTGAGAAATGCGGGACGCCATTTATCCGGCGAGAAACTGCGAAAGGCTTGGTGACATGGGCCTGCCGAACCCATGATCGGAATGCTGCGGACTGCCCCGTGGGGCGTATCCCAGAAACGGAGATCCATGCGGCATTTATCCGGATGTATCGGAAACTCAAAGAGAACGCGGATATGATCCTGAATCCAGCTATGGATCAGCTGAACGCCTTGGAAACCATCCTGCGGCAGAATAATCCCAAAATGCTGATGATTAACAAGGCGATTGCGGAAGCAACGGAAGAAAGCCATAAAATCAGCACCCTGCGGGCTAACGGCTTGCTGGATGCCGATGCCTGCGCCGTCCGCATGAATGCCATCAGCGCCAAACTGACTCAGCTCCGGGGAGAACGCCGCCGGTTGTCGGAAAACGAGGCTTTGGATGAAACCATGGATGCCATTCGCAAGATGACAGATGTCATAAAGAATGGGCCGGAACAGATGAACATCTTCGATGAGGACTTGTTCGACAGCTTAGTGGAAAAGGTCATCGCAGAATCCCAGACACGCATCCGCTTCCGGCTTTATGGCAGTTTAGAACTGGCAGAACAATTGGAGGTGGCGGCAAGATGATAAACCGAAAGATTTTATATGGGTATCAGATTCGTGACGGCGCATTGGTGATTGTGCCGGAGGAACAGCAGACCATCCGCATGGCCTTTACACTCTACATCGCCGGCACTTCCTATCAAGCTATTGCGGATGCTTTGAATCACCAGAATATCCCGTATTGCCCGGAAGCGCCGCTTTGGGACAAGCACAAGGTAAAACGCCTTTTGGAAAATCCCCGCTACACTGGCAAGGATGGCTTTCCTGCGGCGGTAGATGCGGATACTTTCCAAGCGGCGCGGAAAAAAGCGGAAGGAAAGAACGCCCTACGGCAGCCTCGCGGGGGAAAATCCCCCATTGCGCGGCTGACTCCCTATTTCCGCTGCACCTGCGGTGGAAAGCTCATCCGCATTGGCGGTAAATGGTTGGATAGCAGCGAGCTGCACCTCAAATGTGGGTCCTGCGGCAGTACCATCACCACAGATACGGATACAGTGCTGACAGAGGCAAATCGACAGATTTATGCACACGAACACCCCAAACAGCCTGCTTATGCCCCCTCTGCGGAAGTCATTCGACTGAGCAATGCCATCAACCGTGGCTTAGAGCAGCCGGACTCTCCAGAAGCGGTGATGGCGCTGATTCTACAAGGGGTAGCTGCACGATACGATTGCTGTCCGGAGCCAATTTCTGAATATGAAAATTTTGACCACCTACCGAAAGCAGATTGGAATCACTTTCGGCGGGTGGTTTCTTATATCACGATCACACAGGAGCATATCATAACAGTTCAGTTTACAGATCAGGCAGGAAAGGACGAATGATACATGGAAGCGACAACGATTTTAGATAGGCGGGTGCGGGTGATTCCCGCTACAAAAACGCAGGGAGCCATTCACAGCATCCATGATGGGAAAAAGCGGGTGGCGGCCTACTGCCGGGTATCTACCGACAGTGAAGAACAGCTCAACAGCTATGAAGCCCAAAAGTCCTACTACACACAGAAAATCGAGGACAGTCCGGATTGGGAAATGGCGGGGATCTATGCCGACGAGGGCATCACGGGTACCAGTCTCAAAAAGCGAACAGAGTTCAAAAAGATGATCACTGCCTGCAAACGAGGCCATATCGACCTCATCATCACAAAATCTCTCTCCCGCTTCGCCAGAAACACCGTGGACTGCTTGGAAACAGTGCGCCTGCTGAAAGCCAACGGCATCGGTGTGTACTTCGAAAAAGAGAACATCAATACGCTGACGGAATCCAGCGAGTTCCTGATCACCCTGTTCAGCGGTTTCGCCCAGGCGGAATCCGAATCCCTGAGCAAGAATGTCGCTTGGGGCAAAGCAAAAAGCGCGGAAGCCGGAAAAGTGACCTTCCAATACAAAAAGATGCTGGGATACCGCAGGGGCGCAGATGGACAGCCGGAGATCGTCCCGGAGGAAGCCGAGGTCATCAAGCGGATTTATCACCGGTATCTGGATGGCTGTACGCTGGGGCAGATCAAGCGAGAATTAGACGAGGACAAGGTCCCGACCGCACAGGGGGTAGACTCCTGGTCGCCTGCCATCATCCACAACATCCTGACGAATGAAAAATACATCGGAGACGCCTTGCTGCAAAAGACCTATATCACGGACTGCATCTCCAAGAAGGTGAAGAAAAACCAGGGCGAGCGCGCCATGTACTATGTGGAGAACAACCATCCTGCCATCATCTCCAGAGAGGTGTTCGATCAGGTGAGAAACGAGATGACGCGTCGCTCCAGCAAGCGCAAAGTGCTGCAAAAGAGTGGCAAAACAGAGCTGGGGAAATACTCCGGTAAATACGCCCTGACAGAACTGCTGGTATGCGGTGAGTGCGGTTCCCCGTACAAACGAGTGACTTGGGCAAGAAACGGGAAAAAGCGGATCGTATGGCGCTGCGTGTCCAGATTGGAGTTCGGCACGAAATACTGTCACAACTCCCCGACACTGGATGAGAGCAAGCTCCACAGTGCAATCCTCGCCGCCATGAACGAGTTTGCCGCCATCCGGCAGGAGGTCTGCCCCGATGTACTGGCGATGGCAGAGGAAGCCAAGCAGGCATTATCGCAGGCTGGCGCAAAGCTGCTGGAACTGAAGAAACACCTGGAAGCGGTGAGTCGGGAGCAAAGCGATCTGCTGGACCGGCTGCTGGAGAACATGGGCGATGCCGAACTGAATGCCAAAATGAAGGCCCTGACGGACGAGAAAGAATCCCTCAAAGCACAGATCCTGGACACCCAACAGATGGAAGTCAGCTTGGAGGAACAGGCCGCCCGCCATCAGCAAATGTGGGACAGCATCATGGAGTGCAGCGCGGGCTACACGGAGTTCGACGATGAGTTCGTCCGTCAGATCATCCAGAAGATCACGGTAGAGGACGAGGAGACTATTCGCATCCACTTCCGGGATTCGGAGATGGTGATGGAACAAGAATTATAAGAAGAAATGGAGTAAAGAATATGGCAATTTTTATGACTGGCGATACACATGGTGATTTCAGCAGACTTCGCCCCGCGGCCTTTTATGAGCAGGTGCAGCTGACGAAAGCAGATTACCTGGTCATTTGCGGCGACTTCGGCGGCATCTGGGATGGCAGCAATACCGAACAGCAATGGCTGGACTGGTTGGAAAACAGGCCGTTCACGACGCTGTTTGTGAGTGGGAATCACGAAAATTTCGACCTGCTCTGCAGTTACCCGATCAATCAGTGGCACGGCGGACTCGTACAGGTGATTCGCCCCAGCGTCCTGCACCTGATGCGGGGACAGCTTTATGAGATCAGCGGAAAGCGGATCTTCACAATGGGTGGCGCAAGCAGTCACGATATCCAAGACGGCATTTTAGAGCCGGACGATCCGAACTTTGAACGAAAGCTCCGGCAGCTTAATGCCGCAGGAGCGCTGTTCCGTGTCGATCACCACTCCTGGTGGAAAGAGGAACTGCCCGACGATGCGGAATACCAGACCGCGCGAGAAACGCTGGACAAGGCTGGCTGGAATGTAGACTACATCATCACCCACTGCTGCCCCAGCAGCATTCAGGACACATTCAGCGGCGGGTTGTTCCAACGGGATGCCCTGACAGACTTTCTCGATGAGGTTCGAGAGCGATGCCGATTCCAATACTGGTTTTTCGGACACTACCACGAAAACATGGTGGTAGCGAAAGAGTTCGTAATGCTCTATAAGCAGATTATCCGACTGAAATGATGAATGGAGGCGCACTGGCGATTGGCTAATGTGTCTCCACCTTTTATTTAAGTAAGTTTTTCACAAGCTCAGGCATAAATCTTTGCCCGGGTTCACGAATAGCTCTCCCGACTGCGTTGTGCCATTCAAGAGGACATACGCCTTGCGTACAGAGTGTGAGCGTTACAATTCCCGCTTCAAATCCACAGGTCAGGAACGACTGTGGGTGCGCAACGGCACAAGCGCGGCAAACCTCAATACACTGGCCCACATCTCCGCCCTGGCGGTTGCGTTGGCCGCCGTTCTGCACGGCTCTCACTCCTACCGTTCTGCCAAACAGCTTCGGCGTTCCGCCTGATCTGTCTTTTCCATAATTTACCCTATGTTCTACAATTTGGGCATGAAAAGATGCCGAAGTTGCCTTCGGCTCTTTTCGGTATCCAGTACCGGTTAAGTGCGTGATTTAGTGAAATCACCGGAGTTCTATCCTATCCACACAAAAGGTAAAAGGAAGCGGAATTTTACAGGATTGACACAGGTCAAGAATGATGGTATAAGGATTTTAGTAATTGCTTTATTCTATGAGCAATTCAAAATCATAAAATACGGGAGGAAATCCATAATGGACAAAACGGTACATAAGCTGCTGAATCAGCAGATCAACAAGGAGTTCTACTCCGCATATCTCTATCTGGAGTTTTCTAATTATTTCAAATCCAAGGGACTTGATGGCTTCGCCAACTGGTACATGATTCAGGCGCAAGAGGAACGGGATCATGCTATGCTGTTCTATACCTATCTTCAAAATCAAAATCAGACTGTGACATTGGAATCTATTGATAAGCCAGATCCTTCGATTTCCTGCCACATGGATGTCCTGAAAGCCGGGCTGACGCACGAAGAATATGTGACCGGCCTCATCAATAATATTTACAGTGCCGCCTATGATGTGAAAGACTTTCGCACCATGCAGTTCCTTGACTGGTTTGTAAAGGAACAGGGCGAGGAAGAAACGAAAGCAAACGATCTTATTTCCAAGATGGAGTTATTCGGCACTGACCCCAAGAGTTTGTATATGCTCAATCAGGAGTTGGCTGCCAGAGTCTATACAGCGCCCTCTTTGGTTCTGTAAAAGGTTCATTATTTTAAGGTCACAAAGGAAAAAACGGCAAGTCTGCCGTCCTTTCCTTTGCGGCCTTATCTTATATAACCCGCATGATCTGCTCCCAGAGCAGGATGTGCTTTTCGTCAATGGCTTTGTTGTCATGATAATGGCCGAACAGCCAGTAGTGGTATTTTGCTCTTTCCTGGATCGTAAGCTGGATGCAATCCGCGCCGCAGGCGAAGGTGGCACGGTAGCGCATGTGTTGCCGGAGGATGAACTCCCGATGAATGCCACCGGCTTGGAAACGCTGGACAGCATCTGAGACCTGTTCGAAACGAGCCTGCGCATGGACAGTATGCAAGCCAGAACAAAGATGTTCGAAATGGCAAAGTGGCTGGAGGAAAGCCAAAACCTTCTGGACTGGATCGTGCAGGCACCGAAGGAAAAGCAGGCATGGATGGGGCTGACAAACTGAGCTCTCCCTATAACAGAGCCGCCCCGCAGTGGGCGACTCCCCTCATCCCGCCGTGTTTGCCCCTGTGAGCCGACGTGTAGGCTTTTTACAGACAACCCAAGGAGTAACCCCCACATGGGGATCTGAGCAGGTGTTGAGCCGCTTGTGGGGAAATTAACATCCGGCAAAAAACAGAAAAAAGGCTCGCAAAATTGGTCTATTGGAATTGACGTTTTATGTATTTTCACGTATACTCTTTTAAATTACAGATTCACGCGCACATTTACAGATCATTCATCCGTCATCACAAGATGCTGGGGGTTCGAATTGCAAAACGGAAAACGAGCCTCAAAAGCCGAGCGAAAGCAAACCCTTGCGGCACAAAGCTTCGCGCCCGCATCTTTTTTGGAGCGGATAAGTTTGCTTCGCAAACTTATCCTGCGGGGGAATTAAAAAGCAGGGGAAACCCAGCTAAGGTTTCCCCTGCAAACATCCCTTTCCTTGCGGACAACAGGAAATGTTGCATCTTTTTTGTCAACGCAAAGCAAAAAGAAACACCACCCACTCGGGTGGTGTTTCTTTTTGGAGCACTTTCGATTTGCGCTGCAAATCGCCCGCCTGCGGCGACTTTTATAGAAAAGCGGAGGGAAACCCGCGAAGGTTTCCCCCGCAAACACCCCCTTCCTCGCGAAGAACGAAGGATTCTGCATTCGTCAGACGAAAAGAACTTGCTGCCGACACCCATGCGCGAAGCGCATTTTAATCAGAGGTGAGGCAGGGTTTCTGCGTCGAGCGCATAAGCTCCATACCCCGTGCATGGATCTAAACGTCCCCACCCGAATGGATGGGGCTTTTTGCTTCGACTGCAAAAGGCGTAAACATACTCAAACAGGAGGAACTGAACGGTTTTCCGTGAAATTTGCTGCCGCTCCGCCCTGTTTGTGATGGGTTGCGTGACGGATAGACTGCTCTTTTTTACAAAATAATCAGCGTTCTGGAGCAGTTCATTCTACACATAAGGAGAAAATCTGAATCCCGGTGGAATGGTGCGTTGAGCGGAGGACATTTGTCTGCAAAACATGGGCGCCTTGCAGGAGGAAATCTTTTGGAATGCGAAGGAATTATAGAGAAATCTACAAACCGGTTTCCGGTTAAAGTGAATGATATTGTGCGATTTCCGTAAATCTATTGTTAAAATTAACAAAGATTCTATACGATTCTTGTGAATTTCGGCACTTGAACTTCTGGGTTAGAGTGCTAATATGTAAGCGAAAACAGGCGAGTAAACGTTTTTGCGCCTGCTTCAGAAGGAAAAACGTGTTTTTGGAAGGAGAGTTCAAGATGATTAGCTTTTTCATTTGCCTGGCACTGCTGATCGGCGGCTATTTCACCTATGGCTCCCTGGTGGATCGGACCTTCGGGCCCGATGACCGTGAGACTCCTGCTGTCAAGATCAATGACGGCGTGGACTACATGGTTCTGCCCCAGTGGAAGCTGTTTATGATCCAGCTGCTGAACATTGCTGGCTTGGGTCCCATCTTCGGCGCTTTGAGCGGCGCTCTGTGGGGTCCTGTTGTGTTCCTGTGGATCACCTTCGGTACCATTTTCGCCGGTGCTGTCCACGATTATTTCTCCGGTATGCTCAGCGAGCGTAACGAGGGCGCCTCTATCTCCGAGATCTCCGGTATCTACCTGGGCGGCACCATGAAGAACGTCATGCGTGTGTTCAGCGTTGTGCTGCTGATCATGGTCGGTACTGTGTTCGCCGTGGGCCCCGCTGGCCTGATCCAGCTCCTGTTCTCCAACGGCGGCAGCACCGGTATCCTCACCAACAAGCTGTTCTGGCTGGTGCTGATTCTGGTGTACTATTTCATCGCCACCTTCCTGTCCATCGACAAGATCATCGGTAAGATCTATCCCGTGTTCGGCATCTGCCTGATCATCATGGCTGTTGGTGTGGCCGTGGGTATCTTCACCAAGGGCTATGTGATCCCCGAGATCTGGAACAACTTCACCAATATGCATCCTCAGGGCACTCCCATCTGGAGCTTCATGTTCATCACCGTGGCCTGCGGCGCTATTTCCGGCTTCCATGCCACCCAGAGCCCCCTGATGGCTCGCTGCATGAAGAGTGAGAAGCAGGGCCACTTCGTGTTCTACGGCGCCATGGTGTCCGAGGGCATCATCGCTTTGGTCTGGGCTGCTGCCGGCTGCGCAATCTACACCGGCGCTGATCTGCTGGCCATGGGCGGCGGCGGCTCCACCACCGTGTATGACGTCTGCTCCAAGACCATGGGCGGCGTGGGCATCGCTCTGGCTATGCTGGGCGTGATCGCCTGCCCCATCACCTCCGGCGATACGGCCTTCCGTTCCGCTCGTCTGGTGCTGGCTGACTGGTTCCACATTGAGCAGAAGTCCATCAAGGGCCGTTTGATGCTCTGCATCCCCGTGCTGGGCGTCGGCGCGATTCTGGGCGTGGGCAACGCTCTGGGCAAGATCGACTACACCATCATCTGGCGTTACTTCAGCTGGACCAACCAGACTCTGGCCATGATCGTGCTGTGGGCCGCTTCCATGTACCTCTTCTATGAGAAGAAGAACTACTGGATCACCGCTGTCCCCGCTACCTTCATGAGCGCTGTGTCCATCACCTACTTCATGCTGGGCAACGAGTGCCTGGGCCAGTTCCTGAACCACAAGACTGCTGACGGCGCGGTTGTTTACAACACTGCTGTTGCTTATCCCGTCGGCATCATCGCTGCCGCGCTGTTCCTGGGCATCTTCCTGTACAGCATCAAGAAGCGCGACGTGAAGCCTCAATACGAAACTCTGGGCAAGTAAGCTCTGAGTAATCAATCCGAAAGCGGCGGAAAGACTCTCTCCTTTCCGCCGCTTTTGAAGCTATCAATGAACGATCACGGAGGAACACTATGTTATTTGCGCCTGTGCGTCTCGGCAGCACCGCCCTGTCGGCGGAAGTCCTGACTGCGGATGTTAAAAACTGCAAGCACTTCGGCCCCTGCGGCGTAGGGGAAAAAGCGCTGTATCTGAACGGTTTCCTGTTTGACCGGCACTACTATGTGGCGCTGGGGGATATCCGCCGGGTATTCAAGCGGGTCGCCATGAGCAAGGGCGGTTTCACCGGAAACGGCGTCTTTGGCGCTATTCCGTACCTGGTGGTAGAATACGGTGACGGTACGCAGAAGCAATGCACCTTCAAGCGGGAGGACAATGTGGATGATCTGCTGGCCTATCTGGCGAAGGTCTGTCCCGGTTTGCCGCTGCACAGCGTTCAGGCGGAGCAGCGCCTTGCCCGGAAGGCACAGGAGGAAGCCGTCCGGTATCTGGACGTGCTGACGCCGGAGGCACAGGCGGCCCGGGAGAAGCTGGAAAAGGCCAGAACCTTCCTCGCCGGCTATCCGAAGCTGACGGACCGGCTTTCCACTGCGGCCAAGGCCAAGCGGGTCAATGAGCACACCAATCCCGCCCATAAATGGGTGGCGCTGGCCATCGTGCTGGCGGGCCTGATCGCCGCAGTCTACGGCGTCATTGCCTGGCGGCGGCAGGAGGGCTTCGGTATGTACTTCACCCTGCTGGGACTGGCGGTGGTGTTCCTGTTCTCCGGTACGCAGGTCATTCCCACCATGAAGAACAACAAGCGGGCGGTCACCGCCGCTTGGGAGCAGGCCCAGAAGGACATGGCCGGGGTACTGCCGGAGCATTTCCCCCTGCCTGCCCGGTATGCCCATCCCGTTGTGCTGGATCGGATGATCCGCGTCCTGCGGGAGGGCCGCGCCCAGAACGCCGAGGAGGCGCTGGCGGTGGTCAAGGCGGATCTGAAGGCCTTGAACGCCGATGTGCAGGTCTCTCAGGAGGAATATGACGAGGTTGTGGCCATCAAGCCCATGTTCCTGGTCAGTGATTACGAGTGATCGTATTATAAGGTATATAGGTATGCAAAAAGCGGAGGCCGTTGGCCTCCGCTTTTTTGCTGCGCATTGGATGGCATTTTCCGTGCTTTTCTAATTCAGCAGCTTTTTCCGCTCCTTCCAGTCCGGCAGGTATCGCTCCAGCAGCGCGTAAAAGCCGGGGCCGTGGTTCATCTCCCGGAGATGGCACAGTTCATGGACCACCACCAACTCCACTGCTTCCTCTGGACAGCACATCAGGTAGCAGGAAAAGCACAGACTGCCCTTGCTGGAGCAGCTCCCGTAGCGTTTTCTGGCCGTGGTGATCCGAAGACCGGTGGGGTGGACCTCCATGATGGAACTCCAGTGAGCCACTTTCTCCGGCAGAATAGCCTGTGCCTGTGTTTTCAGTGCCTGAGTCTCCGGAGCATCCGGCGGCGGCAGAGTGGGGCGGGCGGCCTGCTTTGCCAGATGGCGGACGATCCAGTCCTTATGTTTTTCTACAAATGCGTCGATCTCCCGCCGGGAGATCCGCAGAGGGGCCCGGACGATCAGCTGTCCCTCCCGCGTCAGCTCCAGTGCCAGAGTTTTCCGGCGGGAGCGGATCAATTCATACGTGTTCATAAGAGCAGTATAGCACCTTCGTCAAGTCCTTGAGAAAAATGAATAATTTTTGTACTAATTGTAAATTTTGCGGGACGCGTAATTGTTTTTATGATATTAGCATTGACATGCATCGAATAAAGGGTATACTAAAATCAGAATACGATTGAAGGAGGTTCTTCTATGCCTGCAAAAAAGAAAACGGCGCCTGTTAAGCTCACCGCAAATCCGCGCGGCAGCGCCCGAGTTTCTAAAAAACCGCCTCTGACGCCTGCACAGCTGAAGCAGATCGACGCGTATTGGCGCGCATCCAATTACCTCACTGCCTGCCAGCTTTATCTGCTGGATAACCCCCTGCTGGAGCGGCCTTTGACCGCCGCGGATCTGAAGCAGACCATCGTGGGCCACTGGGGTACCTGCCCGGGCCAGAACTTCATCTATACGCATTTGGACCGGGTCATCAAGCGGGATGATCTGGATATGATCTACCTTTCCGGCCCCGGTCACGGCGGCAACGCCATGGTGGCGCAGGACTGGCTGGACGGCAGCTATACCGAGGTCTATCCCAATATCACCCGGGATAAGGACGGCATGAAGAAGCTCTTCAAGCGGTTCTCCTTCCCCGGCGGTATCCCCAGCCATGTGGCGCCGGAGACCCCCGGCTCCATCCATGAGGGCGGCGAGCTGGGCTATTCTCTGGCCCACGCCTTCGGCGCCGTGGCGGACAACCCCAGCCTGATCGCCGCCTGCGTGGTGGGCGACGGCGAGGCCGAGACCGGCCCGTTGGCCACCTCCTGGCACGGCAACAAGTTCATGAACCCCATCACCGACGGCGCCGTGCTGCCTATCCTGCACCTGAACGGTTTCAAAATTGCCAACCCCACCATCTTCTCCCGCATGAGCCATGAGGAAGTGGAGAGCTTCTTCCGGGGCTGCGGCTGGGAGCCTCGCTTCGTGGAGGGCAGCGAGCCTGCCGAGATGCATCAGAAGATGGCCGCCACGGTGGACTGGGCCATCCGTGAGATCAAGCGGATCCAGGAATACGCCCGCACCAGCGGCGACGCCAGCCGCCCCCGCTGGCCCATGATCGTCCTGCGGACACCCAAGGGCTGGACCGGCCCCAAGGAAGTGGACGGTCACGTTCTGGAAGGCAGCTGGCGGGCCCATCAGGTGCCCATCTCCATGGGCCCCGACACGGAAAAGCATCTGCCCGAATTGGAGGAGTGGCTCCGTTCCTACAAGCCGGAGGAGCTGTTCAACGAGGACGGCACGCCGGTTGAGATGGTCGCTTCCTTCCCGCCTGCCGGGACCCGCCGCATGGGCGCGAACCCCCATGCCAACGGCGGTCTGCTGCTGCGGGATCTCCGCACCCCGGATTTCCGGGACTATGCTGTGGACGTGAAGGCTCCCGGCGCGGTGGAGGCGCAGGATATGTATGTTCTCGGCACCTACGTCCGGGACGTGATGAAGCTGAATCTGGACGCCCGGAACTTCCGCATTTTCGCGCCGGACGAGACGGCCTCCAACCGCTTGCAGGCGGTGTTTGAGGTCACCGGCCGCCGCTTTCTGGATGAGCAGATCCCCAATGTGGACGAGGACCTGGACCCCGATGGCAGGGTCATGGACTCCATGCTCTCCGAGCACTTCTGCGAGGGCTTCCTGGAGGGCTACCTGCTGACGGGCCGCCACGGCTTCTTCGACAGCTATGAGGCGTTCATCCGCATCGTGGACTCCATGTTCTCCCAGCACGCCAAGTGGCTGAAAATGTGCAACGAGCTGCCCTGGCGGCACGATATTGCCTCTTTGAACTATATTCTGGCCTCCAACGTCTGGCAGCAGGATCACAACGGCTTTACCCATCAGGACCCCGGCTTCCTGGACCATGTGGCCAACAAGAAGGCGGACGTGGTGCGGATGTATCTGCCCCCCGATGCCAACTGCCTGCTCTCCTGCTTCGACCACTGCATCAAGAGCCGGAACTATGTGAACGTCATCGTGGCCAGCAAGCATCCCCGCCCCCAGTGGCTCACCATGGAGCAGGCGGTCAAGCACTGCACCCAGGGTATTGGCATCTGGGAGTGGGCCTCCAATGATGCCGGCGAGGAGCCGGACGTGGTGATGGCCTGCTGCGGCGATACCCCCACTTTGGAAACACTGGCCGCCGTCAGCATTCTGCGGAAAGAGCTGCCGGAGCTGAAGATCCGCGTGGTGAACGTGGTGGACCTGATGAAGCTCCAGCCCCATACTGAGCATCCTCACGGCCTGACTGATTCCGAGTACGACACACTCTTTACCAAGGATAAGCCTATTATCTTCGCCTATCACGGCTATCCCACCCTGATCCATGAGCTGACCTACCGCCGTCACAACAAGAACCTCCATGTCCGGGGCTACAAGGAGGAGGGCACCATCACCACGCCCTTCGATATGCGGGTCCTCAATGACATTGACCGCTTCGATCTGGTCATCGACACCGTGCGCCGTCTGCCCAAGCTGGGCAACCGGGGCGCCTATCTGGTGCAGAAGATGAACGACAAGCTGGTGGAGCACCGCCAGTATATCCGGGACAACGGCATCGACCTGCCGGAGGTCCGGAACTGGAAGTGGGAGGGCTAACGCCGAAAGAACCCCCAATATGCGCAGGGCGGCCGGATCACGGCCGTCCTGCTTTTTTTCTGCGCCGCTGCTGGGATTTTTGCAAATTTCAAAGGTTTTAACCGGCAAAAATTGACAGATTCTTAGCATCTGGTGTATAGTAGGGGCAGCGCGGGTCTCCGCGCCTACTACATGATCGGAGTGTATCTATGCTTTCTGATATTTTCAGCAACCACCTGTTGATGAACGCGCTGTTGGCCTGGGCCACGGCGCAGCTCCTGAAGTTCTTTATCTATCTGGCGGTGAACCGCACCATCGACTGGAAGCGGCTTACAGGGGACGGCGGGATGCCCAGCGGCCATTCCGCCACCGTGACCGCACTGGCGGTGACCTCCGGCCTGGAATACGGCTATGATTCCCCCGTTTTTGCCGTGTGCGTGATCCTGGCCGTCATCGTCATGCATGACGCCATGGGCGTCCGTCGGGAGGCGGGACGCCATGCCAAGGCCATCAATGAGCTGCTGGAAATGCTTGATAGCGAGGAGACGCCGGAGGTGAAGCTGAAGGAGTTCCTGGGCCACACGCCTATGCAGGTGTGCTGCGGTGCGGTGCTGGGCTTTATCGTTGCTCTGGCCCTGGGGCGAAATGGTTGACAACAGGGGAAAAAGACGATAAAATAAGACGTTATGAGTTCAAAGGAGGCTGTTTGCCTCCAATTCTGGAATAAAGTTGAGGGAAGAATCATGGCACAGGACAAAAAAGTGGAACAGATCACCAGTATGGAGGACGATTTCGCCCAGTGGTATACGGACATCTGCAAGAAGGCGGAGTTGATCGACTATTCCAGCGTGAAGGGATTTATGATCCTGCGTCCATACGGCTACGCTATCTGGGAAAACATTCAGCGGATCATGGACGGGGAGTTTAAAAAGACCGGACACGAGAACGTGGCAATGCCCGCGCTGATCCCGGAGAGCCTGCTGAAAAAGGAAGGCGAACTGGTCAACGGCTTTGCCCCCGAGGTGGCTTGGGTCACCATGGGCGGCAGCGACAAGCTGGAGGAGCGGCTGGCTTTCCGCCCCACCTCTGAGACCATGTTCTGCGACCACTGGCACAGCGTCCTTCAGACCTACCGCCAGCTCCCCATGCTCTATAACCAGTGGTGCTCCGTGATCCGCTGGGAAAAGACCACCCGCCCCTTCCTGCGCAGCCGGGAATTCTGGTGGCAGGAGGGCCACACCATCCACGAGACCGCTGAGGAGGCTATGGCAGAAACGGAGCAGCAGCTCAACTGCTATGCTGACTTCTGCCGCGACGCGCTGGCCATGCCGGTAGTCAAGGGCCGCAAGACCGACAAGGAGAAGTTTGCCGGCGCTGAGGCCACCTATACCATCGAGAGCATGATGAAGGACCGTAAGGCCCTCCAGTCCGGCACCAGCCATTATTTCGGAGACAAGTTCTCCCGGGCCTACGATGTGACCTTCACCGGCCGGGACAACAAGCTCCAGTATCCCTTCCAGACCTCTTGGGGTACCACCACCCGGCTCATCGGCGCGGTCATCATGACCCACGGCGATAACAACGGACTGGTGCTGCCTCCCGCCATCGCCCCCATTCAGGTGGTAGTGATCCCCGTGGCGGCCCACAAGCCCGGCGTGCTGGAAGCAGCCGCTGAGATCAAGACCCGTCTGGAGGCTGCCGGCCTGCGGGTGAAGCTGGACGATTCCGACAACTCTCCCGGTTGGAAGTTCGCCGAGTATGAAATGAAGGGCGTGCCTGTCCGTGTGGAGATCGGTCCCCGCGATCTGGAAAAGGGACAGTGCTGCCTGGCCCGCCGTGATACCGGCGAAAAGAGCTTTGTCGCTCTGGACGGGCTGGAAAGCCAGGTGCAGAGCCTGCTGACCGCCGTTCATGACAACCTGTATGCTCAGGCGGAAAAGAACCTGGAGGACAACACCTTCGACCTGAACTCCTGGCAGGAGGTCAAGGAGATGGTGGAGACCAAGGGCGGCTTTGCCCGGACCAAGTGGTGTGGCAAGCTGGAGTGCGAGCTGAAGATGAAGGAGCTGGCAGGTGTTTCCAGCCGCTGCATGCCGCTCAAGCAGTCCGGCACCGAGGGCGTTTGCCCCGTCTGCGGCGAGAAGTGCACCACTGATATCTACTGGGGTGTGGCTTACTAAGCTGACTTTCTGCAAAATAAACGATCCCCGTCCTTTCTTCGGAAGGGACGGGGATCGCTGCCTGATAAAAACACCCCGGCTCTTTTCAAAAGAGCCGGGGTGTTTTGCCGTTGCTATGTCATTGATAGGAGTCCGCCAGTGCCTTGAACCGAGGCAGCGCCCGTTCGATCATTTCCGTCTGGACGCAATAGGCGATCCGGAAGTGGCCGGGAGCACCGAAGCCGCTGCCGGGGACCAACAGCAGGTCGAATTTTTTGGCTCGCTCGCTGAACGCCATGTCATCCGGTTCCAGCGACCGGGGGAACAGGTAGAAGGCCCCGCCGGGCTGGACCACCTGGTAGCCCATCTCTCGAAGTGCGTCGGTCAGCAGGGCGCAGTTGCGTTCATAGACGCTGATGTCCGCCGTCAGGTCACAGCATTCCGCCGCCACCCTCTGAAACAGGCTGGGGGCATTGACATATCCCTGAGAGCGGCCTGCACCTGCCGTCGCCGCGTAAACGGCATCAGCGTCCGTCACCTGCTTGGGGACCAACACATAGCCCAACCGCTCGCCAGGGAGGGAAAGGGACTTGGAAAAGGAGTAGCAGACGATGGTGTCCTTGTAGATCTGCGGTACCCAGGGGACCTCTACGCCGTGAAAGGCGATCTCCCGGTAAGGCTCGTCGGAGATCAGATAGATGGGGTGGCCGTAGAGCGCTTCCTTAGCCCGGAGGATCGCTGCCAGAGTTTCCAGCGTCTGGCGGGAGTAGACCACGCCGGAGGGGTTGTTGGGGGAGTTGATGATCACGCCCTTGGTGCGGCAGGTGACTGCCTGTTCAAAGGCGGAAAAGTCGATTTGAAAGTGCTCCGGCTCCGGGGGGATCACCTTGATCTTCCCCTTGACACCCTCGATAAACACCCGGTACTCCGGAAAGTAGGGGGCAAAGAGGATGTACTCGTCGCCGGGGCAGGTCAGTCCGCCCAATACACAGCAGAGAGACGCCGCCGCGCCTACGGTGAGGTACAGCTCGTCCGCCGTATACTGCTCCCCAAACCGACGGTTCAAGGAGTCAGCAATCCGCTGTCTGGCGGCGGGATCGCCGGGGGCGCTGGTGTAGCAGTGAATCGTGTCTGCCTGTTCCCGCAGCAGCCGGATGGCGGTCTCATTCACCTCTGCGGGAGCGGGGACGCTGGGGTTTCCCAGTGAAAAGTCAAATACGTTTTCCGCACCTACCTCTGCGGCCCGCTGACGGCCATATTCAAACAGCTCCCGGATCACGGAACGGGCCGTGCCCAGCTGCAGCATCCGTTGAGAAACCATAAACACTCCTCCTGTCCTTCCCATCGGTTGATTTTACAACATGAACGGCAGTCTGCCGTATTTTTATTTTACTGCCCGGTCTGGCCGCTGTAAAGCGGCATCACCGCTCAATCGAAAGTGAAAAGCCGGGACTTTTTTGTGCCGTTTGACACAGGGGGGCGGAGGTCGGGAAAGGCGGTTGAACACCTTTGCAAAATATTTTTTCGGATGTCAGGAAAAAATAAAAATTGTCTTGACAAACAGGGCGTTTTAGGGTATCCTATATAGGCACTCAATCATACGGCTTCGGTGACATAGCCAAGTGGTAAGGCAAGGGTCTGCAAAACCCTGATTCCCCGGTTCAAATCCGGGTGTCACCTCCAGAAAGTTTAGGAATTCAGGCTTTTGCTTGAATTCCTTTTCTTTTTGCTTTCAAAAGTTTTGGCTTCTTATTTTTGAACTTGCGGTTTTATCAAAAATACCCTTCGGGAACAAGGGCCTGTATTTGGAGAAAGCCTGATGAGACGGTAAAAAGGAGCGTAATATAATGAAAATTGGATTGCAATTTGCCATGCCTGCGGAGTTTCATGCCCTGCCGGGGGCCAAGGAGCTGGAGGCATTTGAGACCGTGTCCGGTGTGCCGTTCTACGAGGCTGCACCGGGGATCATTGCCTGCGCCGGCGGTGTCAGCAAGGTGAATGCCGCCATGGCGGCAGAGATCCTGTGTCTGAAGTACGGTGTGGATATGATCGTCAATGCCGGAGTGGCCGGATGCCTGACGGAGCTTCCCACCGGCAGTCTGGTGGTCGCAGAGGACTTTGTGCAGCACGATGTGGACACCTCTGCCATCGGTGATCCCGTAGGATTGGTATCCACGGTGAACCGGGTGTCATTCCCCACCTGGAAGCCGGAGCGGTGCGTGGAACTGCTGGCAGCACTGGGCCGCAAGGCGGCGCTGGGGCGGGTGGCCACCGGAGATTGGTTTGCTGTCCGCAGCGACCGGGCAATCTTCATCCGGGACACGTTCCACCCTCTGCTGACAGAGATGGAGGGCGGCGCGATCGCCCAGGTGTGCCTGCGGAACAATGTGCCCTTCGTGGCGGTCAAATCTGTGTCAGATCATCTGTTCCGGGAGGGCCAGACGGAGGAGTTTTTCGATTTCGCCCACGCTATGGCGGATCTGGGCGCAGTGGTACTCCCACTGGCGCAGGCTTTACAGAAGGAGACGCTCTGAGCGGGGCAAACCGCGCTGCGCCTGCCACATAGTTTCCAGCCGGAACGAGCAATCGTTCCGGCTCCTTTTTTCTTATGAGGGTGCGAAATAACAGCCGAGGGAGCGAAAGTGAGGGCGGATAACCGCCGCCGGGCTGACATACGCTTTTTGTAAGAAGAACCATAAAATGGAACGGGTGTTCGTGAACGAGCAGTGCTTTTTCGGCTTTTTCCGGGAAATTTCATGTTTGGGACCCTAATTTGGGGAAATTAGGGTTAACAAAACGGGGATTCCATGGTATACAGAAGTTAGGCCATATGATCTGCGAATTAAAAACGATAGGGAACCGACAGGACCCGCTTAAAGACCGTCCCGTTGGCAGAGCTTCAAGCCCTTTGCCGGCGAACGGCCCCTCCGGGAATAATCCAATCCTCTTGGCGGCATCCGTATTTCGGTGACGCAGGACTGTTGAGCGTAAAGGAGGCACAGCTGTGAAAAAAAGATGGACCGCGTTTTTCTTGGCGTTTCTCCTGGGGCTCGGCCTGACTGCCTGCGGCAAAACACCGGGGCCGGACACAAATACGGATGCGCCACCCTCTGCTGCCGACAGCGCGGAGGATACCCGGCAGCAGACCTCCGCACCGTTCAGCGCGGACTACTGGACCGCTGTGCGGCACGAGAGTTATGATGCCATGAACGACTGCATGAAAACCAGTGCTATGTCCACGGAGGCGTGGTGGGCGGACCTCTATCTCAACGAAGACGGAACGGCCCAGTTTCGGGATGTGTTAGGCTCGTACTACAATACCAGCCTGCTCGATGGAAACTGGTGGCTGGGCGTGGACAGCACCCTGCGGTTGACGGGAACGATGAATACCGGCGAGCCGCTGACCTTGGACGGTCGGATCGAAAGCACCGATTCTCTGGCGATCGAGACCCCTTACGGAGATACCTTCTACTTTGCCCCGGCAGAGCGGCCGGGCCCCGGCGGAGAGATGGGGATCGCGGACCTCTACGGAACGTGGCGCATGACCCACTATGAGGAGGACGGCCGGGAATACAGGCCCGACGAGGAACATATCGCCTCTATGCTGTGCTTTGATCGCCTGTGGTCCGATCTGTTGGAGGGCTATGTGATACGGGCGGACTGGTACCACGCCGCCGGGCAGGATACGGACACCCCGCAATACCGGTCAGAAAAGCATCTGCTGGCGGAGCAGATAGAGGAACCGCTGATGCCGGGGCTGTCCAATGAGACTTGGAGCGTGCGGCTGACCGACGAGGAGACTGGCGCGGCGTTTTTCGCCGCCCTGACGAACCGGAATAGCCTGCTTGTGCGGATGCCTTATGAAAAGAACGGGGGCGCGGGCGTCCGTACCGTCACCTATATGCGCTCCAGCGGCTTCCTGCCGCCGACCTTGGAGAACGCCATGACAGGGGAGCCGGAAAAATCGCTGATCTTCTACTGGCGGGACCCGCCCACCGAGGTGACGGAGCCGCTGTCGGTGATCCCCATGAACGCATTGGAACCCAACGGACAGAATAAGCTGCTGCTGGTGGGCCGGTGGTACGAAACGGACATCCAATTCAGCGTTGGAACGCCGGTGCTGAACGATGACGGCACCCAACAAAGCTGGATCTCGGAGAAGGTGGTGTATGAGGGGAAAATCAAGATCAATGAGCCGATGTTCTTCTCCCTCACCATTCCAGAGGATACGGCGCGGGTGTGCCTGTTTATGAAGCGGCCCTGGGATGTAAGCTGGTTCACCTGGCCCATTACGGATCAGGCTCCGTTTTATGTCAGTGGAGACACCTTCCTGACGGGAGGGAGCTGAGGCCTTGTTTTCCCTAAAAAACAGGCGATTTTATAAGATGCGATCAAAAGCGAATGCTGAAATCAAATACAACAACAGGAAAAGGAGAGTAGAATTATGGGACTGATCAAAGCGGCAATGGGCGCGGCTGGCGGCGTGTTGGCCGACCAGTGGAAGGAATACTTTTATTGCGAAGCGATCCCCTCTGACGTGCTGGCGGTCAAGGGCAAAAAGAAGGTCACGGGCCGTTCCAGCAACACCAAGGGCGATGACAACATCATCACCAACGGCAGCCTGATCGCCATTGCGGACGGACAGTGTATGCTCATCGTGGAGCAGGGCAAGGTGGTGGACGTCTGCGCCGAGCCCGGCGAATACACCTACGATATGTCCACGGAGCCCAGCATTTTCTCCGGCGACCTGGGTGAGAGCGTGAAGAACGTGTTCCAGAACATCGGCAAGCGTTTCACCTTCGGCGGCGAGGCCCCCAAGGATCAGCGGGTCTACTACTTCAACACCAAGGAGCTGACGGGCAACAAGTACGGCACCCCCAGCCCCGTCCCCTTCCGGGTGGTGGACCAGCGGGCTGGCATCGACATTGACATCGGCATCCGCTGCTTCGGCGAGTACAGCATCCGGCTGAAGAACCCCCTGCTGTTCTACACCAACGTCTGCGGCAACGTCAGTGAGGACTACAAGACGGAAAATATCGCCGGTCAGATGAAAACGGAGCTTCTGACGGCTTTGCAGCCCGCTTTCGCCAAGATCAGCGAAATGGGCATCCGCTATTCCGCCCTTCCCGGCCATACTCTGGAGCTGGCTGACGCCCTCAACGAGCAGCTTTCCAGCAAGTGGCGGGATCTGCGCGGCATGGAGATCGTCTCCTTCGGCGTTTCCAGCGTGAAGGCCAATGAGGAAGACGAGCAGATGATCAAGGAGCTGCAGCGCAACGCGGCCTTTATGGACCCCACCCGCGCGGCGGCGCATCTCGTCGGCTCTCAGGGCGAGGCGATGAAGGCGGCGGCCGCCAACACCGGCGCCGGTCCCGCCATGGCCTTTATGGGCATGGGCATGGCCGGCCAGATGGGCGGCATGAACGCCCAGAACCTGTTCCAGATGGGCCAGCAGCAACAGGCCCAGCAGCAGGCGGCGCAGCCCGCTCCCGCACCTGCGGCGCAAGGCTGGACCTGCACCTGCGGTCAGGGCGGCATCACCGGCAACTTCTGCCCCAACTGCGGCAGCAAGAAGCCGGAGCCGAAGCCTGCCGGGGACAGCTGGCAGTGCGCCTGCGGCACCACCGCCACCGGAAAATTCTGCCCGGAATGCGGCAAGCCCAAGCCCGCCGCCGCAGCGGACGGCTGGACCTGCACCTGCGGCGCGGTGAATAAGGGCAAGTTCTGTGCCGAGTGCGGCAAGCCCAAGCCTGCCGGTGTTCCTCAGTACAAATGCGACAAGTGCGGCTGGGAGCCGGCTGACCCGCAGCATCCTCCCAAGTTCTGCCCTGAGTGCGGCGACCCCTTTGACGACGGGGACATCGTGTAATGAAACGGCGGATGATTTGGATTTTCCTGGCGGGCGCGCTGGTAGGGATCGTCCTTTCGGGCCTGTATAAGCATTTTGTCACGGACCAGATCATGGATGGGGGCAACGGCATGGAGAATCCGGATCAAAACCTGTTCCTGCTGGACGGGGACGGTACTTATGTGGACAATTCCCTCCTCTGGCCAGTGCTGGAGGGAACATGGGAAAGTCCGGAGGACGGCTGGCAGGCGGTCATCAGCGAAGAGGACGGCTTGACCCTCCGGTTGGACGGCGAGACCGTTCTGGAAACCCCGCTGGACTTCACCTACATCCCGCGTAAAAAGATACAGGACACAGGGCTGATGTTAGACAACCGTGTTCTCCAGAAGGCGGACGGCACGGAATGGGGGAAGATCCTGGACGTTTACCACTGTGCCGGGGCCGGCGAGGACAGCGGCAGACTGGAGCTGACGGTGGACTGGTCGGAAGCGGCGGACAAAGTGGTGGAGCTTCAAAAAGTTGAAGAATAAGAGCGAATAGCGGATTTTTTGGCGAATACCGTCCCCGGCCGCGGGAGCCACGGCCGGGGACAAGATCCCGGTTCCGGGTGGACAATGCAATGTGAGCCGTTACGGCGACTGAAAACAACAGGAGGAAGCTATTATGGGATTGTTTGATAAGAAATACTGCGACATCTGCGGCGAGTAGATCGGACTGTTGGGCAATCAGAAACTGGAAGACGGCAACCTCTGTAAGGACTGCGCGAAGCAGCTCTCTCCCTGGTTCAGTGACCGCCGCCGCTCTACGGTGGAGGACATCAAGCGGCAGTTGGCCTACCGGGAGGAAAACCGGGGCAGGGCGTCCCAGTTCCGCACCACCCGCTCCTACGGCGAGGATTGTAAGGTCCTGCTGGACGAGGAGCATCGTTGGTTTACCGTTACCCGTGCCCGGGATCTGGCGGGCGCCAACCCGGATATTCTGGACTGCACCGCGCTGACCGGCTGCCGCGTGGACATTGACGAGAGCCGCACAGAGCAGAAGCGGGAGGGGCCGGACGGCAAGGAGGTCTGCTACAACCCGCCTCGCTACGAGTATTCCTATGACTTTGAAGTGATCATTTCCGTCAATAACCCCTACTTTGACGAAATGAAGTTCTGCCTGAACAACAGTTCTGTGTACATCGAGCCGCAGAACACCATGCAGCGGCCCATGATGGGGCAGCAGGGTATGATGGGCCAGCGTCCTATGGCGGGCCGTCCTCAGAGCGGCATGGCGGGTCAGCGGCCTATGATGAATCAGCCGGGCATGAACCAGCGTCCTATGGCAGGTCGGCCCCAGAGCGGCATGACACAGCGTCCCATGATGGGACAGATGAATTCTGTGGGCCGGATGAATACCATGGCTGCCGGCTTCGATCCGGAGAGCAATCGGGAATATCGCAAGTACCGCGAAATGGGCGACGAGATCCGAGCGGCGCTGCTTCAGGTGATGGAGACCGCCCGTGGCGGCGGCGCAGTTCAGACAGCCCCCATGCAGCAGAAGGCCCCCATGCAGCAGCAGGAGACCTTCGCTCCCGCTCCGGCAGCGGCCGGCCCGTGGACCTGCCCCGCCTGCGGCGGACAGAACGTCGGAAAGCTCTGCGAGTATTGCGGCGCGCCCAGAGCCTAAAGACAGGCCCCGGTTTTTGGGCGTGAGACGACCGAAAACCGGATGGACCGACGGTGTATCCCCCACAATGCGGGGAGAAAAAACTTTTTCGACACACTCAGCGTCCGCCCGCAAACACGGGCGGGCGCTGAACGGAACATGAAGAAAGAAGGATGAGAGCAAGCATGGCAGCACAGGTGACCAACTATCAATGCCCAAGCTGCACCGGCCCGCTGCATTTTGTGGGCGCATCCGGCAAGCTGGAGTGCGATTACTGCGGTAGTACCTATGATGTAGCGGAGATCGAGGCATTTTACGCGGAAAAGGAAGAAAAGGCCGCGGCGGCGCAGCAGTCTGCTGAGGAAAAGACGGCAGCGGAACGGCAGGCTGCCGAGGAAGGCGGCTGGGAGATGCCGGACCTCAGCGCCGACTGGGGTGCCGAGGGAGACGGCATGAAGGCTTACAGCTGCCCAAGCTGCGGTGCGGAGCTGATCTGTGACGCAAGCACGGCGGCTACCTTCTGCCCTTACTGCGGCAACCCAACGGTGGTGCCGGGGCAGTTTGCGGGAACGCTGAAGCCGGATTTCGTGATCCCCTTCAAGCTCAGCCGCGAGGACGCCATCCGCGAGCTCAAGAAGCATTACAGGGGCAAGGTGTTCCTTCCCAAGAGCTTTTCCAAGGAAAATCACTTACAGGAGATCCAGGGGGTCTATGTACCCTTCTGGCTGTTTAGCGGTGAGGCGGAGGGCAATGCCCACTATGAGTGTACCCGGTCCCACAAGCGCACCGAGGGTGAGTATGAGGTGATAAAGACGGAGCACTTTGACGTGTACCGTGCCGGAACGATGCCCTTTGAAAAGGTGCCGGTGGACGCCTCGACTAAAATGCCGGATGATCACATGGATTCCATCGAGCCTTACAATTACGATGACCTGAAACCTTTCTCCACGGCGTATCTGCCGGGCTTCCTGGCGGATAAGTTCGACGTGTCGGCGGACAAGAGCCGGGAACGGGCCGATGTCCGCTGTCTGGGCAGCTTGAAAAAGGCGCTGCAAGGCACCGTAACGGGATACGCGACCTGTTTCCCGAGGGGCGAACACGCAGACATCCAGCGGGGCAAGGTCCACTACGCGCTGCTGCCGGTGTGGCTGCTGAATACCAAATGGCAGGGCAAGGATTTCCTCTTCGCCATGAATGGACAGACCGGAAAGCTGGTAGGAGACCTGCCTGTGGACAAGGGGCGATTCTGGGGGATGTTTGCCGCCATTGCCGTGCCGCTGTCCGTATTGAGTTCGGTCATCGTCCTGCTGATGCGATAAGGAGGGACGGACATGAAAAGAAAAGTCACAGCTTTGCTGACGGCGCTCCTGCTGACGCTGACTCTGTGCGCCCCCACTCTGGCGTGGACGGAATACGGCGCGATCTACGATGAGACCGACGCGCTGGGCTCGGACGAATTGTCCGATCTGGGTCAGTACACCCTGCCCCAGCTGGCGGAGGCGCTTCACCTTGACCTGCGGGTGGACATATTTACCAATGAGGATGTCAGCGAGGGTACCACCGCCGGAGATATCGCCACATATGTTTACAAAGATTCCGGCTACGGCTGGGGCGAGGAAAAGGACGGCATCTCGCTGACGCTGGTGATGGAGCCTCTGGCGGACGGTTCTTACACCCTGGCGGAGACCGACTGGTGCGTCTACGCGGTGCTGAGCGAGACGCGGGGCGACGGGCAGGAACTCTCCGGCTTGGTGTATGACGCGGTGGAGCCGTATATGACGGCGCGGGTGTGGGACGGCACGGATATGACCGTGAGCGCCGATGCGCTCTGTCAGGCAATAAATGCCATGGCGGCGACGGCGGCGGACTATCTCTCCGCAGACTTCCCAACGGAGGCGCAGCAGCCCGAGACCGTCCAGTCCGGCGAAGCTCCGGAGTTGGGCAGCACCGGCATGAACTATGTGTTCGATCTGCGGGGAATGCTCTCCGACGGGGAGCGGGAAGAACTGGAGGATCGGGCCGAGGATATCGCCCTCCGCCGTAGCTGCGGCATCTATACCCTTTTTGTGGAGGACTTTACAGCTTACGGCTACGGTGACGATCCCTATACCGCCCTGTATCAGATCTACCACGCCGAGGGCCTTGGTGTAGGCGAGGACCGGAACGGCGTCATCATCATGCTGAGCATGAAAGAGCGGGACTACGCCATGTTCGTCTACGGCGAATGGGCGGAGTATGCTTTTGACCGATACGGCGAAAAACAGCTGGAGGATCGCTTTTTGGATAAATTCAGCGGCGGCGACTGGTATGCCGGGGTTTCCAGCTATCTTGCCGCCTGTGACGAGTTTCTGACTCTGGCTGAGGCCGGAAAACCTGTGCGGTCCAGCCTCCTGCCGGCCATCGGCATTGCGGTGGCAGTCTCCTGCCTGATCGCGTTTCTGGTGTGCATGATCCTGAAGGGACAGATGAAGTCCGTGCGCAAGGGCGTTGACGCCAACGTGTATACCACGGCGGGCGGTGGATTGAAGCTGACGGACAGCTATGACCACTACACCCATACCACGGAGACCCGCCGTAAGATCGAGAGCGACTCCGGCGGCGGTGGCAGAAGCAGCGGAGGAACTGTAAGCCGCAGCGGCGGAGGAGGTCACGGCCGCAGCGGAAAATTCTGAGAAGGAGGCCGAATCATGAAGCGCTTGACTTTGCATCGGCTGGCGTCGGCACTTCTCTGCCTGACGCTGGCTCTTAGCCTGACTGCCTGCGGAGGGAAAAAGAAACCGGCCCCGGCAGCGGGAAACGGCGGCGTAAAGGGACCTGTTTCCAGCAGCAAGACCGATCAGACCGGTCAGGCCGATCCTGTGAAGCCTTCCGAACCGGAAGCGGAGGTGGACCAGGAGCTGGTGAAGGAATGTCTCGACAAGCTGGGCTTTGATTTGGAATACGGCGGCTATCCCGGCGCCGCGGCCTATCTCGGCTACCGGGAGAAAGGGGACACCTCCAAGCTGTCGGACTGGATGCTGGAAAACTGCCTTGACCTGACGGCGGAGATGTCGGTCATGCTGACTATCCCCTCGGAGCGGGTCCTCGGTCCGGGGTACGGCAAGCTGTTCTGCGTCATTCCGCGGGGAGAGAACACCAGCCTTGCCGTGAATCACATCACATGGCAGCCTCAGGGCAACGGCCTGCATCCGGTGGCGGACGAAGTCCTCTACCGGGAGGAGTATGCCCAGCCTGTTTTGCTGTTCGTCGATCCGGAGGAGCTGGATATGGAGGTCAACCTTGTGGCCGATGACGGCACGGTGGTGAACTGGTATCCGCAGGAGGACCTGTACGGCGATCTCATCCTGCCTGCCAGCGAGGAGGGCCGATTGCTGCTGTTCGACTTCTCCATCTACACGAACACCATCGCCATCGACCATCCCGAAGGCTGGGAGCCGTCCGGTGACGATTGGTGGTGGCCCCCTACGGATCTGGGACTGGCCGATACCTCGTGGGATTGCGATGAGTGGACGCTGGAGCTGCATTACGGCGACTGTGACCCGGACTATGCGGGACTGGCTAATCTGTACGAGTGCTATGACGACCGGATGGATCTGCGATTCTTCGGTGTATGACGCATGGAGGATGACTGCCTGCGGCTGGATATGTCCGCCGGGGTGGGCAGCTCCCTCAGCGGCAGCTTCCCAGTGCTGATCTCCCCCTCTGGTGAGTATCTGTACTTCCAGCGCTCCCGCATCGGCGAGGGGATGCCCTTCCTGCGGAACGGCGAGGACTCCACTACCTTGAGCTTGCGCTACGGTTGATGAAACCTTTTATACGAAACAGACCCGGCAGCTGATTTTCAGCCGCCGGGTCCTTTTTATTGGCTATATGCGTGGAAATTTTCTGTGGGTATCAGAAAGCAACGTGCATGAACAGGGCCACGCAGCAGAGAATGATCGCCAGAGGGACGTACACATACCGGCCCACATTGTACCAGAGATCGCCGCGTTTTTTCGTACTGCCGGTGTTGATGGCGTCCAGCAGGGCGTCCTTCTTCATCACGTAGAACCAGGAGACCGCGCCCAGTGTAGCGCCGATGGGGATGATATAAATGGACACCAGATCCATCCAGGGACCCCACTTGCTGATGGTCTCCATGCCGATGCCGAAGCCCAGGCACAGCGCGCCCAGCAGTACTAGCACGGTAACGCGGTTGAGCTTCGGGAACTTGTGCATCAGGGACTCCGCCACCACCTCAAACATATTCTGCAAAGAGCTGACGCCGGCGAAAATCATGGCCATATACAGGATGATGGCGAAGAGTTGGCCCATGGGGATGTCCTGCAAGATGGTGGGCAGGGTCACGAACAGCAGGCTGGGACCGGCGCCCACGTCCAGACCGTAGGAGAAGCAGGCGGGGATAATAACCAGAGCGGCTACCACGGCGGCAATGGTGTCAAAGAGGGCCGTGTGCTGGGCCACGCCCACCACATCCTCGTCCTTGGAGAGGTACGCACCGTAAACGATCATGCCGCTGCCGGTGACGGACAGGGAGAAAAACGCCTGCCCCATAGCCCAGATCCAGATCATGGGATTCGTCAGGGCCTCCCAGCGGGGGGTGAACATAAAGACATATCCCTCCGCGGCGCCGGGCAGAAGGGCCACCCGCACGGCCAGGATCAGGAAGATCACAAAAAAGACAGGCATCATGACCTTATTGGTCTTTTCAATGCTGCGGGCGCCCAGGAACAGCGTCAGCAGCGTGCCCACCACCACAACGATATGATAGGGAATCACAGAGTAGGGGGTGGAGGAAAACGCGCCGAACCAGGCGGCGGTGTCTGTGGTCAGCAGTGTGCCCAGCAGGGAATCCACCAGAGCCTTGAGCACATAGGTGACGATAACGGCATAGCCGATGGCGATGCACAGGGAGCCAGCCAGAGGCAGCCAGCCCAGCAGACCGCCGACTTTACCGGCAGACTTGCTGCGGGTGTCCCAAGCGTTTTCGTAAGCGCCCAGCGTACCGGTGGCGGCACGGCGGCCCATGGCAAACTCCGCCGGAAGGCCCACATAACTGAAAATAAAAACAAACAGCAGATAAATCAGTAAAAATGCGCCGCCGCCGTTGCTGCCCATTTTATTGGGGAAGCCCCAGACGTTGGCCATACCCACCGCCGAACCGACGGACGCAAGGATAAAGCCCCAGCGGCTCGCAAAGTTCTTGGTGTTTTTCTTGTGTTCCATGTTTTTCTCCCATCCAGCCGTAAAAAAACCGCACGGGATTGGGGCCCGTGCTATCGGCTTCTATCTGATCCCGGACTTCCGGGGGAAACAAACCCCTCACAGGGAGGGCGCTTTACTATTTTAAAGCTTTGCTGACAAAAAGTCAAGGGAGGAACAATAGTTGTCCGCAGTAAAAAATACGCCGCGAGAGAACCGCTCCTGCTGAAAACAAAGGCCCCCGCCTGCGTAGAAGCGCAGGCGGGGGGCGATGTATGGTCAGCGCAGGAGTTTTTCCAGATCGGTCTTCATGGTAACGGTGAACCGGGGCAGATCGTGGAGCCCCTTGGCCAGATCGGCGCACTTGGGCATGGTCATCAGAGTCACCGGGAACAATTCGTCCACAAGGGTTTTGGCGTCCGGGTCGGAGCAGCCGAAGGGATAGGCGAAGCAGGTGACGCCGCCCAGCTCCTCCGCGATCCGGTCATGGCTCAGCTGAATGTCGTCCAGCACACGGGTCTGGAAATCCGTGTCGGACTCGTTGGGGCGGCGCTCCACGCCGTTGGCCCCGCCGGACTCAAAATTGCCGCCGTCGCCGCCTAAGTTGTGGAGGCGGTAGCTGTGGGAGCCAATCTCCACCAGACCGGAGGCCGTCATTTCCCGCAGCTGGTTCCAGGTGCAGAAGTTGTCCGTAGGCAGATCCGGCATGAGGACGATGATGGAAATGCAGGCCTTTACGCCGTATTCCCGTAAAATGGGGTACACCAGATCGTAGTTGCTGCGGTAGCCGTCATCAAAGGTGATGAGGATGGGCTTTTCCGGCAGGGCGTCCCCGGCGGCCAATTCCCGGGGCAGCACCGGCGTGTAGCCCTTGGCAAGGATGGCATCCAGATCGGAGCGGAATTTGCCGGGGGTCACGGTCATGTCATTGCAGTCCTGCCCGTCCGGGACCATGTGGTGATACATGAGGACCGGCAGCGGGTCCGCCACAGATTCCGGCATCCGGTAGACGTACACGCAGAGGACGGCGGACAGAAGCAGCATCGCCAAGGGAACGACGGCGCGGGAACACAGACGTTTCATAAGATACTTCCTTTTCTCCCGCGGCGGCGGGAGCGTATTTTTGAAAGGCGGCGCACAGGGCCTTTCACCGCGGAATATCACTTCACCATTATAGACGGTTTGACCAACGGAAATGTTGCGTATTTCTTAAATTTTCCGGGAGAAAAATTTCGGGCCCGCAGATGTAAGGCAATTACTGTGCTTTGGCGTCATCATACCATTTCCGCAGGTAGGTGAAGGGGCGATCGCCGTCAAAGCCGGTGGCGGTGCCTGCTGCCAGAAAGGCGTAGGTTCGGTCCTGATATACGCAGTATACCTGCGGGCAAGGCCCCCAGACGGTAACGGTGATGTCGCCGTTCCGGGAGGACAGGGTCAGCTTCGGCTCCGGCAGAGCACCGTCCTCGATGGGGGCGGCCTCCGCCCAGAAAAAGCTGTCGGAAAAGGCGGCGGCCCGCAGGGACGTCACGCCTTGGCTTGGGTCCAGTGTGCGGATGTTCACGGAGCCGTTTTCCCGGTATTCCAGCGTGATCGTCCCCTCCGACACCAGCGCGTCCATGATCTGCTGGGCCTGCTGAGCCGCCTGAGCGGAGCGGGCGGAGTACTCTAAAAAGTAGTCATACGCCTGCTGCTGAGCGTCATTAAAGGAGTAGGCGCACCAAGACAGGCTTTGAACAGCGTCCATATAAAGGCTTTGCTGCTCCGCCGTGCCGTGTTGCAGAATTTTGTCCAGCTTTTGACACACGAGCTGCCGCTCCGCCTCGCTCATCCCACTGAGCTGGGTCAGGAAACGGCCGCCCTTGCCGTCATAAAGCTGAAGCAGCAGCTCCTCCGGTGTGGCATCCGACACGGAGGATAACCCCAGTTCCACCGCCCAGCGCTGCATCTCCGCGTCAAATACCTTCGAGCCGGGACCGCCGTCATTGAGCATCCATTCCTCTAGGAAGGTGTACTGTCCATCCGTTTCTGTGAAGAAAAGATAATGGCAGTAGGGGTAATCCGGCATGAGCCAGCCGTCCTCATCCACATAGGCCCCGCCGGCCAGCGTGACGTTGGCGGGCTTTTGGGCATGATACTCATAATTCAGGTTATAGGCGATAAGCGTTCCATTGGGATAAGCCCTGTACCAGTCCTCCGCCACATATTCCACCCGCCAGTCATCAAGGTCGGCGCCGGAATCGTATCCGCCGTTTTTGTAGTCCTGATAGGCTTTCTGCACGGCGGCCTTGGCGGCGGCCAGCACCGGCTCCGGCACATCGGGCGTTCCCACCACATGATCTGCGGTCTGGCTGTCCTTATCGGGCTTGTAGACCAGCAGCGCCCCATCCCGGTAGTAGAGATAGCGGGTGAAATCGGCGTTGGGCTGGGGATGCTCCGCCGTGGCCCACTCCGGCATGGTTACAAAGCCGGAAACTGCCAGGCGGCGGTAGTTGAGATCCCAGCTGGCGTGATCCCAGTAGTTCATTTCCGGCCAGGCGTTCTGCAAAAGGGCCTTGACGTCGGCTTCGTAATACCGGTTGTCCCGCAGGAAGAAGAACTGCCCGGAAACGCCGGAGGCGGCGCACAGCTCCAAAGCACCGTCCCCATTCAGGTCGATGAGCTGGGCGTCCCCCTTGGCGTGGGCCAGCAGGTAGGGCGTTCCGCTGTTGTCCAGATAGTAGTAATCCGTGACGGTGCCGATGTAGCCGCCCCGTCCCGGCCCGCCGGAGAGGTAGTCCCTGTAGGTGACTGTGAAGCCGCTGTACCCCATCAGGTCTTCAAAGAAGAACAGATCGGTTCTCTCCGCGTCGTTGCTGACGTCCACGTTGTTGGGGAAGGTGAAGAACACATCCGCTTCCCATTCCGACATGCCGTCCCGTCCGGCGGCTTCCGACTGCATCACCGCCGCGTAGACATTGCCGTCGGTGGAGCGATAAATCCGGATGGAGTATTCCCCGCCATCGGTGCCGTCAATGATGAATCCAGCCCCCCGCTGGTCACAGTCCATGGAGTGGCGGGTCAGGGTCGTTTTCTGCGGCTGATAGGGCGTCAGGCCGCTGAGGGGAATGGTCATCCAGGGCTCCTCATCCGGATAGGCAAAGGCGGAGGGCACGTCGCCGTCCAGCAGCAGGTGGGACACGAACCAGTACTGCCCGTCCCCCCGATCCAGCAGGGTGACGCACTCGTTGGTCTCGCCGCCGTAATAGAAATCCTTCCAGTAGAGCTGGATATAATCGCCCCGCCGCTGGCCGCTGGTGAAGGTGACGGAGCGGTAATTGGTGTCCCCGTGGGTGTGGTAGTAGGCGTCATACTCCGGCAGGTAGTCAAAGGCGTCCAGATCCACCTGATTGGTCTGGGCCAGCGTCAAACCGGTGTTCTCCAGCAGGAAAGCGTCCATATCCGCCCGGGTGAACTTGTCGGTGGGGCAGATCTGGCTGCCGTCCTCCGCCAGCACCCCCAGCTGTTCCAGCTCCTCCTGACTGGGCGCCTCCCTGACTCCGCCGCCGTCATAGAACAGATCGTACAGGTTGATCTCCTGGGGCACGTTGTACAGGCAGGTGAGGAACTGGTTGTGGGGATTGGCCCGCACCACGCCGTCAACATCCGTGTCGTGATTGAAAAATTCCGTGTTGAAGAAGGCCAGCTCCTCCCCGGTGAGGGGACGGGTCACCCCCAGCAGGTCATCCGGCCTGCCGCAGATCTGGTTGGAGAGGATGCGGAGCCCGCCGCCGGACTGCGGTTCCACCGTAACCTTTGCCCAGACCTCTTCCCCGGAACCGGCGGTGTCTACCAGATACACGCCGCACTGCTCCGGCTGGTAGTAAAGGGTCACGGTATCGCCGCTGCGCTCTCCGGCATAGAAGCAGACGGAGCCGGGGGCGTTGGTGTCTCCATGGAAATGGTAATAGGCGTCGTAGTCCGAAAGGTAGGAGAAGCTGCCCATATTCAGCGCGTCAGTCTCCGCCAGCGTCAGTCCCGTCCACCGGGTCAGAACGGCGTCCGCCTGCTCTGCGGTGATTTTGATGAGATCCACCTCCGGATCGCTGCCGCTGTAGTAGGTGTCCGTCACCTCCTGCCGCTCCGCATCGGAGACGGCCTGTTCCGGAGAGACGCCGTTGTAAAACAGCTGGTACATGTCTATGCTCCGAGGCTGGTCATAGACGGAGGTCAAAAACTGGACGGGACGGAGGCCGCAGTCATTCCCGGCAGAGTCCTGCCAGCAGTCAGCAGAGTTGAACGCCAGCGCGTACCCGGACAGCTCCTCGCCGGTCAGAGACCGCACGGAGGGCTTTGCCCCGGTGAAGGTGAGGGCGCATACCAGCGCGGCGGCGGCCACCACCGCCAGCAGAGCGACGCCCACAGTGCGGCGGTTCTCCGCAATGCGGGTAATCCGGTCTTTCAGCTCCTTTTTCCCCGCCGTCATGGTAGTGGCGGAGAGCATGGGGCTCTCCGGCCGCCGGGCCACAGGAATCAGCCGCAGCAGCGTCTGGCCGTAGGGGATGCGCTCCGCCTCGCCCAGCCGCTGCAGGGCACCCTCGTCGCAGGCCAGCTCGCAGTCCCGGCGGGACACAACGGCGGCAACCCACACCAGCGGGTCGAACCAGTACACCGCCAGACACACGCACCGCAGCAGGCTCCACAGGGGATCCCCGTGCCGGGCGTGGGTGGTCTCATGGGCCAGCACATGCCGCAGGGTCTCCGGAGATTCCGCGGCGGCAGGAGTCAGATAAATAGCGGGATGGAGCAGGCCAAACAGGCAGGGGGAGGGCAGCCCCTCCGCCAGATACACCGGATACCGGCACCCCTCCACCGGATAAGGCGTCCGGCTCCGGCGGAGACGAAGCATGAAGCGGAGGTTCGTAAGCAGGAACCACGCCGCCATGACATACATCCCGGTGTGCCAGACGGCTTTCAGAACGGGGGTCAGAGGGATCTGACTTTTATACTCGATGGAATGGGTGACATTTTTCCCGTCGGTAAACGTCACGGTGCTGTCCTCTGTGGCGGTGTCCACCCGGAAGGACTGATAGGGGGCGGGGGTTTGGAAGACGCCCGGCGGGGCGGAGACAATGGTCTCCCGGTAGGGGGTCACATACAGGGCCGGGGCGGTGATCCGGGCCGTTACCGGCTCCGCCGCCGTCAGGACGTTGTGCTCCATGGCGGGCAGGCTGACCGGCACCAGCAGCCGCAGCGCCACCAGCCCCCACAGGGCGTACTGCACCTGGCGGGAGATGGTTTTTCGGAACAGCAGCCGCAAAAGCAGCAGGGCAAGGATCAGAACGGAAGAAGTCAACAGGATCTCTTTCATAGTTTTCCACCCGCTTTCTCCAAAATGGCGGACAGCTCCGCAATGTCATTCTCTGTCAGGGCGTTTTTTTCCACCATGGCGCTCATCAGCAGGCCCAGCCCGCCAATCTTATCCAAAAAGGTCTCGGTTTCCGCCTCGATGGCGTCCTCCCGGCCCACGGCGGGGAAGTACAGCTTGGCCCGACGGCCTTCCTCGTGGCGGACGGCCTCCTTGCCCTCCAGACGGGAGAGCATGGTGATGACCGTGTTTTTCGACCAGCCGGTGTCCTCCCGCAAGGCGGCGGTCAGTTCCGTGATGGTCATGGGAGAGGTCTGCCACAGGCGGTTCATCAGCTTCCATTCGCTGTTGGAGAGATCAATTTTCATAGCGCACCTCGCTTGGTATACAGTTGTCTACCTTTTGCACCATCAGCGTAGCAAAAAGGTAGACAAATGTCAACCGTAATTTGGTTACAAAACGGATACGGAAAAATCGGCGGTTCCGCCGTTGACCGCGGCTGCTTTTTGCCGTAAAATAGAGGTCAGTTTGAGAAAACAGAGAGAACGGAGAACAGTATGACTGACTTTGAACAACGGTATGTGACCGCCCGGAAAGCGGTGATCGCCCGGGATCTGGCCCGGCTGAACCCCATGCAGCGTCAGGGGGCCATGACCACCGAGGGACCCCTCCTGCTGCTGGCGGGGGCGGGCAGCGGCAAGACCACGGTGCTGATCCAGCGGGTCTACAACCTGCTGACCTATGGCCGGGGCAGCGACAGCGACGAGGTCCCCGACTGGGCCACGGAGGAGGATCTGGACTTTTTGGAGCACTTCCCGGATCGGCCAGACGGAGACGAGGTTCGCCGGGTCCACCGGCTCTGCGCTGTGGACGCCCCCCGGCCATGGGAGATCATCGCCATTACCTTCACCAATAAGGCGGCGGGAGAATTGAAGGAGCGGCTGGCGGCCCGTCTTGGCCCCGCCGCCAACGATGTGTGGGCCTCCACGTTCCACTCCGCCTGCGTCCGCATCCTGCGGCGGGACATTGACCGCATTGGCTTTGACAAGGACTTCACCATTTACGATACCGATGACGCCAAGCGGGTCATCAAGGATATTCTGAAGGAGCAGAATCTGGACGAAAAGACCTTCCCCATCCGCAGCGTCCTCTCCGCCATCAGCGCCTCCAAGGACCGCTATGAGGGGCCGGAGGTGTTCCGCAAAAAGGCGGAAGCCGCAAACGATTGGAAAAATACCCGGATCGCCAAGATCTACGCCGCCTATCAGCAAAAGCTCAGCACCGCCAATGCCCTGGACTTTGACGACATCATTTACCACACCGTCACGCTGCTGCAAAAGGAACCGGAGGTGCTGGACTACTACCAGAAAAAGTTCCGGTATGTGCTGGTGGACGAGTATCAGGACACCAACCACCTGCAATATCTCCTCACCGGCCTGCTGGCCGGAGGACACCGGAACCTCTGCGTGGTGGGTGACGATGACCAGTCCATCTATCGCTTCCGGGGGGCCAACATTGAGAATATCCTGAATTTTGAAAAGCAGTACAAGGACGCACGGGTGATCCGACTGGAACAGAACTACCGCTCCACCCAGCACATTCTGGATGCCGCCAACGCCGTCATCAAGAACAACGAGGGCCGGAAGGGCAAGACCCTCTGGACGGACAACGGCAGCGGCGACGTGGTGACAGTAAAGACCAGCTTCAACGAGGGAGACGAGGCAAACTTCGTGGCCGGGGACATCCTCATGGGGGTCAACCGGGGACGGAACTTCCGGGATACCGCCATTCTCTACCGGATGAACGCCCAGTCCAACGCACTGGAATACGCTCTGAAGCGCAACGCCATCCCCTATAAAGTTGTAGGCGGCATGAAGTTCTTCGACCGGGCGGAGATCAAGGATATGCTGGCCTATCTGTGCGTACTGAATAACCCCATGGACGATCTGCGGCTCCGCCGCATCATCAATACGCCCGCAAGGGGCATCGGCGCGACCACTATGGACAAGGTGGCGGAGCTGGCGGCGGAGCAGGGGGCGTCCCTTTATGAGGTCATCCGCAACGCAGACCTCTTCCCCACCCTGAAAGCGGCATCTGCCAAGCTCATCAAGTTTGCGGACCTGATTGATGGCCTGCGGCGGGCAGGCGCCACACTGGCCCTGCCGGAATTTTACGATGAAGTCCTGAACCAGACCGGCTACGTCCGGGCGCTGGAGGAGAAAAAGGACATGGAGAGCCGGGGCCGCATCGAAAACGTGCAGGAATTGAAGTCCAACATTCTGGGCTTTTTGGAGCAGGACCCGGAGGACGCCACCCTGTCCGGGTTCCTGAACGAGATCGCCCTGTACACGGATCTGGACAGTGTGGAGGCGGATGACAACTGTGTGACCATGATGACCATTCACTCTGCCAAGGGCTTGGAATTCCCGGTGGTGTATGTGGTGGGCATGGAGGAGGGGATCTTCCCCGGCACGGCTTCCATGTATGACGAGGAAGAGCTGGAGGAAGAACGGCGGCTGTGCTATGTGGCCATGACCCGGGCCCGGGAAAAGCTGGTGATGACCAACGCCCGCCAGCGGATGCTCTACGGCCGCACCAGCGCTAACAAGTCCAGCCGCTTTTTAGATGAGATCCCGGCGGAGGATATGCGCTGGGAGAGCAAGCCGGAACCGAAATTCGGCACCTATGACGAGGACGGCTTCGGCGGCAGCCGCTGGGGCGATGATTTTGGCGGAGGTTCTTTTGGCGGCAGTTCTTACAGCGGAAGCTCGAGCCGTTCCGGCGGTTATGTCAGCGGCGGCGTCCATACCTACAAGAGCACCAAACCCGCGGCCCAGACCCTCCGCACCAGCAGCCGGGGCAGTACCCCTGCCGCACCGTCGGTGGGACTGATCCAGCTCAGTCAGGGAGACCAGGTTGAGCACACCGCTTTCGGCAAGGGCACTGTGGTGTCGGTAAAGCCTATGGGCGGCGACGCCCTGGCGGAGGTGGCCTTCGAGGGCGGTACGAAGAAGCTGATGCTGAAGGCCGCCGGAAAGCATCTGAAAAAACTGTAAAACCGTCTGTAAAGCAGATTTTTCTGCCAAATAGTTAAAAAACCGTCCCCGGAGGCTTGAAAGCCTCCGGGGACGGTTCGTATATCGCTTAAGTTTTGGACTGCTTGGCGGGGAGACGGCCATAGATCCGGGTCATCTCACGGATGCCGCTGATCAAATCCACCGTCAGTTCACCGGGAAGGAGCCGCCACTGCCAGTTGTCCCGGCCTGTGCCGGGGGTGTTGATCCGGCTGCCTTCGCCAAGCTCCAGCCAGTCCTGCATCTGGGCCACGAACAGGGACGCGGGGGAGGTCATGCCGCCCCGGAGCACACCCCGGTTGAAGCCCTCCCGCTCATTGAGCCCCAGATACTGCACGGCAAAGTCGATCTCCTCCGGCTCTGCCTCCTGACGCCACAGGGCCAGCGGGGCGTTGTCATGAGTCCCGGCATAGCACACGCAGTTCTCTACGCAGTTATGGGGGAGATAGGCGCTGTCCGCTGTGGGGGAAAAGGCAAATTCCAGAACCCGCATCCCCGGCAGACCGGAATCCGCCAGCAGCTTCGTCACGTCGGGAGAAGGCTCACCCAGATCTTCTGCGATGAAGCGGATGCCGTGGAACCAGCCGGTGAGGACGCTCAGCAGATCCAGCCCCGGCCCCTTGACCCAACGGCCGTTTTTGGCGGTTTGAGAGCCGAAGGGGACTGCCCAATAGCTGGCGAAGCCCCGGAAATGGTCAATGCGGATCACGTCATACAGTCTGGCGGCGCCGTCCACCCGGCGGATCCACCAGCCGAAGCCGTCCCGCTTCATGGCGTCATAATTGTAGAGCGGATTGCCCCAAAGCTGGCCGTCCTTGGAGAAGTAGTCCGGCGGAACACCGGCCACCTCTGTGGGAATGCCCCGGCTGTCCAGACGGAACATGGAGCGCTCCGCCCAGACATCGGCGGAGTCCATGGCCACATAGATAGGCAGGTCGCCGATAATGCCCATGCCAAGGCTGTTGATGTAGGACTTTAATGCAGTCCACTGGCGGAAGAACAGGAACTGGATATAGGTGAACAGCTCCACATCCTCCCGCAGCAGCTCCCGATATCGGGCTAAAGCCGCCGGCTCATGGAGACGGACAGCCTCGTCGGGCCATTCCTGCCAGGGCTTCATGCCGAAATGCCGCTTGAGGGCCATGAACAGGGCGTAGTCCGACAGCCAGGAGGCATTTTTCTCCGTAAAGGCCGCTACCGCTTCGGCGTCCCGCTTGCAGCCGCGATCCGCCGCCTTTTTCAGCAGGTCCAGACGGTTTTCGTAGAGCTTGCCGTAATCCACATGGCGGGGGTCCTCTCCCCAGTTCCGGTCACGGACCTCCTGCTCCGTCAGAAGCCCATCCTCGATCAACAGATCCAAATCAATGAGATAGGGATTGCCCGCATAGGAGGAAAGACTCTGGTAGGGGGAATCGCCGTAGCTGGTGGGACCGAGGGGGAGCATCTGCCAGTACCGCTGACCGGCGGCGTGGAGCAGATCGGCAAAGTCATAGGCCGCGAGGCCCATGGTGCCGATACCGTAAGGGGAGGGCAGGGAAAACAGGGGCAGCAGAATACCGGAGGAACGTTCCATAGGATCAGCCTTTCCCGGCGTCGGAGACGCCTGTATACACAAATTTTCCCTTATTGTAAAGCTTTTTGTAAAAATTGTCAAAGGGAGGACCGGACGCCTTGACGGATACGGTATTCTGGTATAAAATCGGCAAAAAAGAGAACGGCGCCAAAGCCTCTTGACAGCGGCACCGAATCCTGAAGAAACCGAGTGCGGCGGATGGAAAGGGGAACGATCTATGAGAATCGTAGTCAAGGTGGGGACTTCCACACTGGCCTATGCCACCGGGCGGCTGAATATTCAGCGGGTGGAGCGGATGTGCAGAGTGCTCAGTGACCTGAAAAACGCGGGCCACGAGATCATTCTGGTGTCCTCCGGCGCTATCGCCATGGGCTTCGGCAAGCTGAATCTCCGGGAGCGGCCCCACGATATGCCCACCAAGCAGGCGTCGGCGGCAGTGGGACAGTGCGAACTGATGTATGTGTATGACAAGCTGTTTACCGAATACAATCATACGGTGGCCCAGCTTTTGATCACCGCGCCGGACATCGCCGACGGCGGCAGCAGGAAGGAGAACTTCCACAACACTCTGGACCGCCTGTTGGAGCTGGGGGCCTTGCCAATCATCAACGAGAATGACACGATTTCCACGGAGGAGATCGCCGTGGGCGATAATGATACCCTTTCCGCTGTGGTGGCCGCCACAACGAGAGCGGAGCTGCTGATCCTCCTGTCGGATATTGACGGTCTGTATGACAGCGATCCCCATAAGAACCCGGATGCGAAACTGATCCATGAAGTGTCGGAGATCGACGGGAAAATCCTCTCTCTGGCGGGGGGCAGCGGCTCCGAACTGGGCACCGGCGGCATGGTGACAAAACTCCATGCAGCGCAGATCGCCACGGAGGCAGGCTGCGAAATGGTGATCGCCAACGGCTGGAACCCGGATCTGCTGTACGGCATCGTAGAGGGAGAACCCATCGGTACCCGATTTTTGGCAAAGAAGGTGAGCAAATGACCACATTGGATATCATTCGGAAAACGAAAGCCGCTTGGAGCGCCCTCTGGGACGCGGACGCGGAGACGAAAAACCGCCTCCTGACCGCCATGGCGGACAGCCTCGTGGACCACACGGCGGAGATCCTGACCTGCAACGAAGCGGATCTGGAAGCAGCCCGGGGCCGCATTTCCGATGTGATGCTGGACCGGCTGCGGCTGGATGAGAGCCGCATCGCTGCTATGGCGGAGGGTATCCGGGCCACGGTGAAGCTGCCGGATCACACCGGGCGGATTTTGTCGGAGACACACCACGCCAACGGTATGACCATTTATAAAAAGCAGGTGCCCTTGGGACTGGTGGCGATCATTTACGAGAGCCGCCCCAATGTCACCTCCGATGCGGCGGCACTGACAGTGAAAAGCGGCAACGTCTGCGTTCTCCGCAGCGGGAAAGAGGCCGTCCGCACCTCCACCGCCATCGTAAAGGCGCTGAAGCAGGGGATTTCCGCCGTGGGCGGCGATCCGGACATCGTGAATATTCTGGAGGATACCAGTCATGAGAGCGCCCGCGTTCTGATGACGGCGGACGGACTGGTGGATCTGCTGATCCCCCGGGGCGGGGCGGGACTGATCCGGGCCTGCGTGGAGCAGGCGACGGTGCCCTGCATCCAGACCGGAACCGGTATCTGCCATGTGTATGTGGACGAATACGCCGATTTGGACAAGGCAGTGAAGATCATTGTCAACGCCAAGACCAGCCGCCCCTCCGTGTGCAACGCCGAGGAGGTGTGTCTGGTCCACAGAGCCGTGGCGGAGCGGTTTCTGCCCATGCTGCGGAAGGCACTGGTAGAGGATCGGACAGCCGCGGGGCAGATCCCCGTGGAGCTGCGGCTGGACCCAAGGGCTGCCGCCGTGATTCCCGGAACGCCGGCAGGCCCGGCAGATTTTGACACGGAATTTTTGGACTATATTCTGGCTGTCAGAGTGGTGGACAGCGTGGACGAGGCGATCGAACATATTCAGGCCCACTCCACCCACCACAGCGAGGCCATCGTGACGGAGAATGACGCCAACGCGGAGAAATTTGTCAACGGAGTGGACAGCGCGGCGGTGTACGTCAACGTCTCCACCCGGTTCACTGACGGCGGCGAGTTCGGTCTCGGCTGCGAGATGGGAATTTCCACCCAGAAGCTCCATGCCCGCGGCCCGATGGGGCTGGACGAGCTGAGCACCTATCAATACATCATTCGGGGCAACGGACAGACCCGGTAAGGAGAGGCGTATGGCATATCAGTATGAGGCCGGTTTTATCGGCGCTGGAAATATGGGCGGCGCTCTGGCGCGGGCAGCGGTGAAAACCGTGGGCGGGGCGGCGGTGGCCGTGGCTTGCTCTACGGCGGAGCACTCCGCAAAGGCGGCGGCATCCATCGGCTGCACCGCGGAGACGGCAGAAGCGATCCTGCGGAAGAGCCGATTCGTGTTTTGGGGAGTGAAGCCCCAGATGTTTGCCGGTGTGACGGCAAAGCTGGCGGAGGACATTGCGGCGTCTGACGCTGTTTTTGTCTCCATGCTGGCGGGCGTCAGTCTGGACCGCTTGGCGGAGATGCTGGGCGGAGAGAAGAAGATCATCCGCATCATGCCCAACACACCCAGCGCCGTGGGACAGGGGCTGATGCTGGTGTCGGCAAATGACCGTGTAACGGCGGAGGAACTGGCGGCCTTCAAAGCTCTGATGGCAGAATCCGGCTTGCTGGATGACCTTCCGGAGCAACTGATCGACGCGGCCAGCGCCGTGTCCGGCTGCGGCCCCGCCTATGCCTATGTGTTTGTGGAGGCATTGGCAGACGGGGCGGTGAAGTGCGGTGTGCCCCGTGCCAAGGCTATGCGGTACGCCGCCCAGATGCTTCTGGGCAGCGCGTCCCTGCTGCTTGAAACGGGAGAGCACCCCGGCGCTTTGAAGGACGCCGTGTGCAGTCCCGGCGGCAGTACCATCGCCGGTGTGGCGGCGCTGGAAGATCGGGGATTCCGTGGGGCGGCGATCGCAGCTGTGGAAGCGGCCTACCGCCGGACAAAGGAATTAGGATAAAAAAATTTCCGGGTGCACTGCACCCGGAAATTTTTTGATCTTGATTGAATCAGCCGTTCCAGGAACCCAAAAGCTGCAGGCCCATAGCGATGATCCACATATACGCGCAGGTCTTGGGAATCATTAGCAGGCCCACCTTGGGTTTCGTTTTGCTGAACAGCGTGACGGGCAGATAGCAGCCGAAAGAGATCAGGATGGCCGCCACCATTTTCGTCATGTGATACCCGCCGGCGTTCCCGGAAATGGCGTACAGGATCATGACGCCGATGCCAGTGACGGCGAATACACCGTTCCGGAGGATGGACAGCTTCAGATTGCCCTCGTCTGTGCTCCAGTTGTTCTGAGGCAGCAGGCACACGGCGATCCGGATGATGGCGGAGGCCCAGATCATCACCTCCACCGCCGCAGGAGCGGTGAAGTCCGGGAAGGTGAGCTTCCAGATGAACAGCAAGATCACATAGAACGCCGTCATCGTGATGGAGGAGATCTGCAGGCCGGTGCCCATCAGATGCTTGATCTTGGGGGTGCTTCCACGGAACGCCCGGAAGATCCGGGGAACGAGGTGGAAGGCATCGCCGCCGCAGAGGGTCAGGGTCAGGATGCCGTAGAGAACAAACAGGGGGCGGCCTTGCGCCATGGCGAAAAATACGATGCCTGCTACGAGGTCGAACAACAGATATACCGCATCAAATACGGCCTCCATAATATCGGGCATTTGGGGCTGATAGGTTTTGTGATCCATGTTTTTATCCTTTCTGTTTGATGCATGCTTCTGCATTGCTGCATACCTGTTGGAATACGCGCTTACAAACGGCGATGTCCTCCGGCGTCAGGCCCCGGAGCATCTGCTCCGTGAACTGCCGCTGGGCCAGAAGTCCGTCCCGGACGAGCTCATTTGCCGGTTCCAGCAGATCAAGCTCAATGTGCTTTTTGTTTACCGGGTCTGTCTTTTTTGCGATAAACCCCCTGTCCTCAAGAGTTTTCAGTGAGGTGGACACGTGGGACTTGGTGGATTTCCGGACCCTGACGATATCTGCCGCCGTGCGATACTGGGGATTGTTGTGCAAAAACATCAGAATATCATATTCCAGATGCTTGAGCTGATATTTCTCGCATACGGACGACATCAGAATCTCATAATACCGCGTGATGGTTTTATGCTGATCCCAAAAGTGCATAGGTTCTCCTTTCACTAACGTTCTATTTAGAACGATTATACGGAGGAGGACCCTGATTGTCAAGAAAAAAATTTGGCAAAAACAGTGCACCGCAGACTGACCGCATGGGCGGGTGGCAGCCTATTCCTCCCGGCCAGCCGCCATGTTGATTCTGCCGACAGGCTGCGGTCAAAACGAAAACCCCCGGCAGGCATCGTAAATACGATCGCCTGTCGGGGGTTCTGCGGGGTCAGCCGTTTCTCTCAGAGGAGAGGAGCGGCTGACCGCCGCGGATTTTTTTCGGTGGATAATCCGCTGGGATCAATAGCACTTGCGGTAGATGGCCTCTTCACTCTCCAGATCGAAGGGATAGTAAGCGTTGGTCATCAGGCGCTGCTGGTTGGTCTCCACGGACTGGGGGAAGATCTTGAAGTCAGCCTCGGTGAAGCCGCAGTCACGCAGGGGACGCAGAGGCAGGATGCGCTGCAGCAGAGCGTTCATCTCGGGGATGGCGTCCTTGACCTCGCAGCCGAGGATGCGGGCCACCAGCTCCTTGAACTTCATGATCTCGCCGTCGGGCTTGTTGGCGTCATAGTAGTCCATGATGGCGCCGAAGAGCATGTAGTTGGACTCGCCGTGAGGCACATGATAGGTGCCGCCCAGGGGGAAGCTCATGCCGTGGACAGGGCCGCAGCCAGCCTTCAGGAAGGCAATGCCGGCGTAGAAGGAGGCAGTGACGAACTCATCCAGATACTCAAAGCGGGCGTCCTGACCCTTCTCGTCGATGAGCTTGAAGCCCTTGAGGATCATGTCCATGGCCTTCTCGCTGAACAGCTCGGAGGTCATGGTCTTGCGGTGGGGGCTCAGGAAGGACTCGGTGGCGTGGACCAGCGCGTCGATGGCGGAGCAGGCGAAGGGCTTGTAGGGCAGGGTCTTGAGCAGGTCGGGGATCAGGCACACCTTGTTGGGGATGATGTCATCGGACACCAGGCCCAGCTTGGTTTCGCCGCCGGTGAGCACGCCGTCCTTCTCGTCCTTGACGATGGCCACGGAGATGTTGGTGCACTCAGAGCCGGTGCCGCAGGTGGTGGGGATGGCGATGACGTCCTTCTCGTGGACCACGGGGAAGCGCTTGAAGTACAGGTTGTGGACGGTGTCGGGACGCTTGCAGCCCAGCAGCTTGCACAGGTCCATGATGGCGCCGCCGCCCACGGCGATGACGCGGTCATAGCTGTCATAGGGGATGGCGTCGTACATGGTCTGGATCATGGCCTCGGAAGGCTCACCGGCGCCGAACTTCTCCTGGAACACGAAGTTGCACTTCAGGCTCAGTTCCTTCATGAAGGGGGTGTAGATAAACTCGTTGGTCAGCACCACATCCCGCTCACCCAGCTTGAATTCCTCTGCCATCTGGGCGAAGGTCTGGAACTTATACACGGTGGGAGCAAAGACAATCTCTCTCTTGTCAGCCATCAGAGAAGCGGAAAATGCATCCATGATTGAAATCTCCTTTTAATTGATTTAAGTGATACAGGCGGGAGCTCCGGGGAGACCCCGCCGGATATCCGAATTACTTGCGGCTGATCGCCTTTTTGACGGCAGCCACGATATTGGCGGCACGGAGGCCGTACTCATCCATCAGGAAGTCCTGAGGACCGACCTGACCGAACAGATCCTGCACGCCCACAAACTCCTGAACGGTGGGGCAGTTCTTAGCCAGGCAGTTGGAAACCACGCTGCCCAGACCGCAGGTGACGTTGTGGTTCTCGGCGGTGACAATAGCACCGGTCTCCTTGGCGGCCTTGATGACCAGCTCCTCGTCCAGAGGCTTCCAGGTGAACATATCGATCACGCGGACGGAAATGCCTTCCGCCTGGAGGGCCTCATAAGCCTTCAAGGACTCGTCCACCATGATGCCGGAGGTGATGATGGTGGCCACGTCCTTGTCGCTCTCGTGGAGCACAACGCCCTTGCCGATGGGGAACTCGGAACCGTCCTCATAGACCTTGACGATGCCCTTGCGGACAAAGCGGGTATAGGTCACGCCGGAGGTGATGCCGGGCAGCTGACGGGTGATGCACTCCAGCTGGGCATAGTCGGCGGGATCCAGCACCACGGTCTCGGGGATGCTCAGGTACATGGCGGCATCCTCCAGAGGCATATGGGTGCCGCCGTTGAAGGCAGCGGTCACACCGGCGTCGGAGCCCAGCACGTGGACGGGCAGACCGGCATAAGCGGCGGACATATAGATCTGGTCATAGCAGCGGCGGGAGGAGAAGGTACCGAAGGAATGGAAGAACACCTTTTTGCCGGCGGCAGCGAGACCCGCAGCCACGCCGGCGCCGTTGGCCTCGGCAATACCGGCCTCAAAAGCGCGGTCAGGATAGTTCTTCCTCAGCATCTTGGTGTTGATGCAGCCCATCAGATCGCAGTCCACATAGACGATGGACTTGTCCTCGGCCATCATTTCGTTCAGAGTCAGGGCCAGCGCGTCGCGGCAGGCGCGGGAGTCCTTTTCATGCTTACCAATTACTTTCACACTCATTACTCGCACCCTCCTTTAAGCGTTCTTGACAGCTTCCAAGGCCTTCTCGGAAGCGGCAATGGCCTCGGCCCACTGCTCCTCGTTGGGCTGAGAGGAGTGGTCATGCTTGGGCTCGGCAAAGGTAGCGCCCTTGCCCTTGCAGGTATCCAGCACGATGCAGCTGGGAACGCCCTTCTTGGCGTATGCGTTCTGAATGGCGTCATAGATCGCCTGAACGTCATGGCCGTCGATCTCCTGCGTGTACAGGCCGAAGGACTCCGCCTTCTTGGCCAGATCGCCGTGAGCCAGAATGTCATCGGTGGGGCCGTCCAGCTGATAGCCGTTTTTATCGATGAAATAGATCAGGTTGTCCAGCTTGTGGGCATAGGCGAACTGGAAGGACTCCCAGACTTGGCCCTCGTCCGCCTCACCGTCGCCGATGACGCAGAAGACGTGGTTGGTGCGGCCGTCGATCTTGTTGCCCAGAGCGGCGCCGGCAGCGGTGGAAGCGCCCTGGCCCAGAGAGCCGGTGGTCAGATCCACGCCGGGAGTCAGCTTGCGGTCAGTGTGGCTGGGGAACTTGGTGTGGGGCTGGTTCAGGGTGTAGGCCTCCTCCATGGGATAGAAGCCCATGAGACCGAAGGTGGCATAAGCCACGGGTCCGGCGTGGCCCTTACTGAGCACCAGCCAGTCGCGATCTTCCCAGCGGGGGTTCTTGGGATCGAACTTCATGACCTCGCCGTACAAAACGGCCATCAGGTCTGCTAGATCCATGGAACCGCCCACGTGACCGAAGCCCCGGGAGTGGATGACCTTCAGGGTCTCCAGCCGGATCTCAGCCGCCAGAACGTTGCACTTTTTTACATCCATGTAACACGCATCCTTTCTGCTTGCTTTGATGAAAAAATGAAGTAAAACAAGGAAATAACGGTATGTGTACGCTTCCAATTTTGAATAAGATAACACATTCCGGAAAATAATCACAAGTAATCGTTTTCCGGGACACCCGACAAAGATCGCGCCGTACACAGAACTTATGAGACAGCGCGATCAGCCATTGAAAGGAACATACCTTCCTGACTCGTATTCTAACCCAAAACATGGCGTTTCGTCAACAGATGTTTGCTTTTTAACAATGAAAAACACCTATTAAAAATGTATGTTCGGACGGGAATTGGGGCATAAATTCGGCTAAACAGGGCACAATCTTATAGAAGAACAAAAACCATCGGCTTTTTCCACAAAAAGCCGATGGTTTTTTCTACATGTGTGAAATTAGGGATATCAGGGCAGCTTCAGATCGCCGTCCTTCACCCAGCCGGCCTTGCGGCAGAGCTGGTTGATAAGGGGGCACAGAATGGCGGGGAGGATGAAGGAGATCAGGATCAGGCCCGCCCAGTCAAAAGCGGTGGGGTTCATGGCGATGGCACCATTGGCCAGAGCCTTTTCACTGGGAGCCACCCAACCGGTCCACACGCCCAGCTGGCCGCACAGGCCGCAGGTGCCCATACCGGAGTTGATGGCCGCGCCGTTCATTTGCAGACGGAACAGGCAGGTGGCAATGGGGCCGGTAATGGCGGAGGTGACGGTAGGGGCGATCCAGACGCGGGGGTTCTTCACGATGTTGGGCATTTGCAGCATGGAGGTGCCGAGGCCCTGACTCACCAGACCGCCCCAGCCGTTCTCCCGGAAGCTCATAACGGCGAAGCCCACCATCTGAGCACAGCAGCCGGCCACAGCCGCACCGCCTGCCAGACCGGTGAGGCCCAGTACGGAGCAGATGGCGGCGGAGGAGATGGGCAGGGTCAAGGCCACGCCTACCAGCACGGACACCAGAATACCCATCAGGAAGGGCTGAAGCTCCGTGGCCTTCATAATGACCATACCGAAGGCGCTGGCGGCGGTGCCGATGGGCGGGGCGATAACATAGGCCGTGCCTACGCCGATGAGGGTGGTGACAATGGGGGTCACCAGAATGTCGATCTTCGTCTCTTTGCTGACGGCCTTGCCGCACTCCGCAGCGATGATTGCCACGAACAGCACGGCCAAGGGGCCGCCCGCGCCGCCCAGCAGGTTGCAGGCGTAGCCCACAGCCGCCAGAGAGAACAGCACCAGCGGGGGCGCCTGCAAGGCGTAGCCGATGGCAATGGCCATGGCGGGACCGCTCATAAAGGAGGTCAGGCCGCCGATGGTGTAGGGAACCTTTTCCCCGATCTGGGCGGTGAGGAAACCGATGTGGAACTGCGTGCCCAGCGTGTTGAGGATGGTGCCGATCAGCAGGGAGCAGAACAGGCCCTGTGCCATAGCGCCCAGAGCATCAATGCCATAGCGCTTGGCGGAAAAAACGATGTTTTTGCGCTTCAGGAATGCGTTTACCTTTTCCATGAGAATACTCCGTATCGATCAAAAATAGTGTGTCAGACTTGTGTCTTGACACCTGTCCAACACACTATACACGGAATCGGTATGCTTGTCAACAGAAAGTTTTATCCCTCCAGCAGGAAGCCTGCCTGCCGCAGGGCGTCCAGTACCCGCCGGTAAGCGTCCTCACTGGGGCAGAGCAGCGTGTGAAGGTGGATGCCGCCGGTGAGAACGGAGAGAGGCTGGGCGGTGTGGCTCCGGGCGATGAACTGGGCCACATCGTATCGGCTGGAAAGCTGCAAGGGGCCGGTGAGCTGGCCGTAAAGAGGGTGTTCCACGATCACGTCCACCACGGTGCAGCCATTGTCCACCATAGTGTTCAGCTCTGCCTCCATGCCTGCCTCGTCATGGCGGACGGCCACCCGGCGGGTGAGACCGGCTGCGGCGGCATTTTGCAGGCAGTACCCTCGGGGGGTGGCTAAAATGTCCGCGCCTCCGGCCCGCAGCAAGGCAATGTCTCCTACGATGATCTGGCGGCTGACAGATAGCTGGCCTGCCAGCGTCGAGGCACTGACCGGCTGAGCAGACTGCCGCAGCAGCTTCAAAATCGTTTCTCTGCGTTCCTCCGCGTGCATACGATACCCCTTTCAAGCTTGTCTTGACAGCAGTATACCACGGGGAAGCGGCTTTGAAAAGAGGCGGAGAGAAAAAACCGCACGTCCAAACGGACGTGCGGTTTCTGCTGCGAAAATGGAAAACAGCAAAGGCTTCATGCCAGATGAAAAGGAACCATGCGGACTTTGCTTCCTCGCATCCCCCGTCCCACTCGCGTCAGAATCCGGCGAAGCGAATCTGACGCGAAAGAGGAGGAGCAAGGAAGAAAACGAGGGTTTCGCCGTCAGGTGGAAACGGAGTGTACGGACTTTGCTCCGACGTTTAGCCTCCCAGATACGCCTTCTTGATGGCGGGAGAGGCCAGCAGCTCCGCGCCGGTGCCGGTGGTGACGATCTTTCCGGTTTCCAGCACATAGCCCCGGTCAGCCACGGACAGGGCCGCCTGTGCATTCTGCTCCACCAGCAGGATCGTGGTGCCGGCCTTGTGGAGATTTTTGATGATGTCAAAGATCTGCTCCACCAGAATGGGGGCCAGGCCCATGGAGGGCTCATCCAGCATCAGCAGCTTGGGGTTGGACATCAGTGCCCGGCCCATGGCCAGCATCTGCTGCTCACCGCCGGAGAGGGTACCGGCCACCTGCTTGCGGCGTTCTTTCAGGCGGGGGAACTGTTCAAAGACTCGCTCCATATCGGCGTCGATGTTGCCGCCCCGGCGGGAGAAAGCACCCATGTCCAGATTTTCCTGCACGGACATCTGGAGGAAGATCCGCCGTCCCTCGGGGACCAGCGCCAGTCCCTTGGAAACGACCTTGTGGCTGGGCACATGGTTCAAAGGCTCGCCCATGAACTCGATATGGCCGGTCTTGCTGTGGAGCAGGCCGGAAATGGTGTTCAGAGTGGTGGACTTGCCGGCGCCGTTGGCACCGATCAGGGTCACGATCTCGCCCTCATTGACCTCAAAGGAGATGCCCTTGATGGCGTGGATGCTGCCGTAATAGACGTTGATATTGTCAACCTTTAAAATGGTGCTCATGCTCACGCCTCCTTCTGTTTGCCCAGGTAGGCCTCGATGACCACTGGGTTGGACTGGATCTCTTCGGGGCTGCCCTTGGCGATGACACGGCCGAAGTTCAGCACGCAGATGCCCTCGCAGATGTTCATGACCAGATTCATGTCATGCTCAATGAGCATAATGGCGATCTGGAACGTATCCCGGATCTTGCGGATGTTCTCCATCAGTTCCGCAGTTTCGGAGGGGTTCATACCAGCGGCGGGCTCATCCAGCAACAGCAAGGAGGGGTTGGTTGCCAGCGCCCGGACAATTTCCAGACGGCGCTGGGCGCCGTAGGGCAGGGAACCGGCCTTGACATTTGCCAGATCCTGCATATGGAACAGGCTCAGCAGCTCCAGCGCCCGCTCGTGTGCCACCTTTTCCTCCTTCCAGAAGCTGGGAAGGCGGAAGATGCCGCTGACCATGCTGTACTTCATCTGAGCGTCCATCGCCACGGTGACGTTTTCCTCCACCGTCAGGTCGTTGAACAGGCGGATGTTCTGGAAGGTACGGGCGATACCGGCCCGGTTCACCTGAGCGGTGGTCATGTTGTGGGTGTCCTGCCCATCCAGAAGGATAGTGCCGTGAGTGGGCTGATACACCTTGGTCAGCAGGTTGAACACCGTGGTCTTGCCCGCGCCGTTGGGGCCGATGAGACCGGCGATCTCCGTCCGGCCGATCATGAGGTTGAAATCGTCCACGGCCTTCAGGCCGCCGAAGGTGACGCCCAGATTGATGCAATTGAGGATGGGACGCTTGCCGATGTCACGCTCCGGGATCACAGCGCCGGAGGGGACGGGAACCAGTTTTCCGAACATATCAGGCAGCCTCCTTTTCTTCCTTCTTGCCGGGCTTGAGCCGGGCGAAGAAGCTTTGCAGCGTGGGGTTGTGGGTCGCCAGCATGACGAGGATCAGCACGATGGCGTACACCAGCATCCGGTAGTCGGCAAATTCCCGGAGGGCCTCCGGCAGGATGGTCAGCGCCGCGGCAGCTACCAGGCTGCCCCAGATGTTGCCAAGACCGCCCAGCACCACAAACACCAGCACCAGGATAGAGGTGTTGAAGTTGAATTTAGCGGCCTGGAGAGAAGAATAGTTCAAGCCGTACAGCGCACCGGCGGCACCGGCCAGAGCAGCGGAGGTGACGAAGGCCATGAGCTTGTACTTGGTGGTGTTGATGCCGATGCTGGAGGTGGCGATGCGGTTGTCCCGCAGGGCCATGATAGCCCGCCCGGCCCGGCTGTGCTTCAGATTCAGCACGATGAACAGCGTCACCATCACCAGAATGAAACCGGCAGTGAAGCTGGCGATGGTCTTGACGCTGGCGGTACCCTGCGCACCTTTGATGATGGCGATGCCGGTGTCGCTGAGGCCAAGATCCTCCACGGTCTTGTTGCCGGTGAGGTTAAAGAGGATATGGAGACCATTTTCGTCATGGCCCACGATGAGGCAGGTCACAAGCTCCTTGATGATCTCGCCGAAGGCCAGAGTCACGATGGCCAGATAGTCGCCCTGAAGCCGCAGCACGGGAGCGCCCACGATGAAGCCGGCCACGGTGGCGAACAGCGCACCCACGATCATAGCGATGGTCAGCCGCAGACCGGCGGAGGGGACCACATCCAGCAGGCTTTGAGAAGCGATGACGCCTGCGAAGGCACCCACGCTCATAAAGCCCGCGTGACCCAGACTCAGTTCGCCAAGGATGCCCACCGTCAGGTTCAGGGACACAGCCATAGACATATAGCAGCAGATGGGGACCAGCAGGCCGGTCATGGAACGGTTCAGAACACCGGCCTTGCTGAGAGCGGTCATCACAAGGAAAAAGATGACCATGCCCAGATAGGTGGAGAAATTCACCACATTGGTTTTACTGATCTTTCGTTGTTTCATCCTGCTCACCTTACACTTTCTCGGGCACGATCTTGCCCAGCAGACCGGCCGGCTTCACCAGCAGGACCACGATCAGAACGGCGAAAACGATGGAGTTTGCCAGCTGGGTGGAAATATAGGCCTTGGCCAGGGCTTCGATGATGCCCAGCAGCAGGCCGCCCAGAAATGCGCCGGGGATGGAGCCGATGCCGCCGAACACGGCGGCGGTGAACGCCTTGATACCGGGCATGGAGCCGGTGGTGGGCATCAGAGAGGTGTTGAAGGAGCACAGCAGCACACCGGCGATGGCCGCCAGAGCGGAGCCGATGGCAAAGGTTGCGGAAATGGTGGAGTTGACGTTGATGCCCATGAGCTGGGCCGCGCCCTTATCCTCGGAGCAGGCACGCATGGCCTTGCCCATCTTGGACTTGCTGACGAAGGTGGTCAGCGCCAGCATGATGACGATGCAGGCGGCGATGGTCAGCAGAGAGATGTAGGAAATGGTGAGCTGGCCGTTGAAAAGTTGCACAGCGCCTGCGACAACGGGAGGATAGGTCTTGGCGGCGGCCTTCCAGATCAGCAGAGCGGAGTTCTGGAGGAAATAGCTGACGCCGATGGCGGTGATCAGTACTGCCAGAGAGGGGGCGGAGCGCAGAGGCGCATAGGCCAGCCGCTCGATCACGATGCCGAGGACGGTGCAGGCGATCACTGCCAGCAGGGTGGCCACGATGGGGGGGAGATTTAAATAGTACATGGAGCAGAAGGAAACATAGCCGCCGATCATAATGATGTCGCCGTGGGCGAAGTTCAGCATCTTGGCGATGCCGTACACCATGGTGTAGCCCAGAGCGATGATGGCGTAAATGCTGCCCAGGCTGATGCCGCTGATCAAATAGGACAGAAATTCCATGGGGCAATACCTCTTTTCTCTTTATAGAATATGGAGTGGAGCCTTCCATGACAGAAATACGGGCGGAGGGAGCGCCTCTGCCCAGATTTCCGCCATGGAAACAGCGGAAGAGGACAGGGACCTGAACGCCGCAGGGGGCAGCCGGGGAAGGCCCCGGCTGCCGGTCCTTGCGGTCAGCGTTCAGGTGTGAGACATTAAGCCTCGGGCAGGACGTACTCGCCGCCCTTGATGACATAAGCGGTAGGAGCCTTGGAGACCTGACCCTCAGCGTTCCAGGTCATGTCCTTGCCGGTGAGACCGGAGTAGGAGATCTGGGTCATCTGAGCCACCAGAGCCTCGCAGATATCGGCGCTGCTCATATCAGCGGTGCAGCCGGCCTTTTCCAGAGCTTCCTTGACAATGTAGACACCGTCATAAGCGTCAGCGGCGAACTGGTTGGGGGTCACGCCGTCATTGGCAGCGGTGTAAGCTTCCACGAAGGACTGGGTTTCGGGAACGGTAGCGGAGAAGGGAGTCAGGAGCATCAGGCCCTCAGCCAGAGAGGGATCGAAGCCTTCCATGGTCAGGATGCCGTCCATGCCGTCCACGCCGAAGAAGGTGGGAGCGTAGCCCATGGCCTTGGCCTGAGCCAGAACGATGGAAGCGGGCTGATAGTAGATGGGCATGAACACCAGATCGGCGCCGGCACTCTGGGCACCGGAGAGCTGGACAGAGAAGTCGGTGGCGGTATCGTTGGTGAAGGTGCCCTTATAGACAACGCTCATACCCTTTTCGGTGGCTTCCTTCACGAAGGTATCGTGGATGCCCTGAGAGTAGGCGTCATCGTTGCGGTACAGCACGGCGATCTTGGCGTCCGGCATATTCTCGGCGATGTAGTCAGCGGAGGAAATGCCCTGATTGGGGTCGGTGAAGCAGACCTGAAACACGTTGTCCTTGCCGGCGGTCACGTCCACAGCGGAAGCGGAGGGAGTGATCATGAAGGTGCGCTCGCTGTTGCAGACATCAGCCACAGCCATGGAAGCACCGGTGGTGGTGGGGCCGACCAGAACCTGCATGCCCCAGTCCATCAGCTGGTTGTAGGCGTTGGTGGACTTTTCACCGTCGGCCTCGTCATCCTCGCCCTTGAACTCAAACTTGATCTTGGAGTCGCTGGCATTGATCTCATCGACGGCCAGCTGGGCACCGTTGACCACGGCCTGACCGTAGATGGCGGCGTCGCCGGTCAGGGGGCCGATGGAACCCAGCTTGAAGGTCTGGACCTCGTCGCCGGACTGGGCGGAATCGGAATCGCTGGAACTGCCGGAATTGCTGGAATCATTGGAACTGCTGGAACCGCAGGCGGCCAGACTGAACACCATAGTCGCGGCCATAACAAAGGCTAACAATTTCTTTTTCATATTGGTTCTCCTTTTCATCAAAACGAAATCAGATTTATATGGGGCTTTCTCCGCTCCGCCGGCCGTGCGGAATACGGGGGAAGTCATACAAAAAAGCGGCCCCGCCACTGGCGGAGCCGCTTTACTGTATCAAACAGTTAAATCGCTAACTCATTACACCAGGGCGTATTCACTTCCTGAATAATCAGACCTACGACCAGTACCAGAATCGCAATCAAGGCGATGGCACGCAGGCTAATAATCAGGCCGCAAATAATAATGGACGCCATAATAATGGCGTCCATAATAGCGATCATAGCAGTATTGGCAGTATGAGAAGTGCAAGCGGTATGTGCGCAGGAAGAGCCAGCGTTCGCACTGGGAGCGGACGCAGAAGTATTCTTCATTTCCATGTTGTAAAAACGATTGAACATCATCTGGATCGCTCCTTTCTGCCTGAATTATGGGCTTATTGTAATCCTGCGGAATCAAATTGTCAACAGAAAAGTGCATGTGAAAATGGATAAAGATGAGGGAGAAGGCATAAAAACTGAGGGCGTTTTATACAAAATTCCGGCGTGAAGGCGGTTCCCCTTGAGATTTTGTGGGAAAGACAAATGGCCGCGGCGGAAAATATAAAGGGAGAGAACCGCTTGCGGACAGACCCGGAACGCGGTATAATGCAGGCAGATCAAAACAGGAGGGAACCTATGTTTGCTTTTAACCATTTTAATTTTAATGTGACGGATCTGGAGCGGTCTATCGCTTTTTATCATGACGCGCTGGGGCTGGAGCCGGTCCGCAGAAAGGAAGCGGCGGACGGCAGCTTCATCCTCACGTTTCTGGGGGACGGGAAAACGGAGTTTCAGCTGGAGCTGACCTGGCTCCGGGATCATCCCCAGAAATACGATCTGGGCGAGTGCGAATTCCACTTGGCTCTGGCGGTGGAGGATATGGAGAAGGCCCACGCTCTCCACGAAAAGCTGGGCTGCATCTGCTACGAGAACCCGGCCATGGGTATTTACTTTATCTCTGATCCCGACGGTTACTGGGTCGAGATCATTCCTACCAAGTGAGGAGCACGCTATGACGAACTGTGAGGACTGCGTTTATTATGAGTACGATCCGGAAACGGATACCAATTACTGCGAGGCGGATCTGGATGAGGACGAGATGGAGCGGTTCCTCCGTTCTGCCAATGACAGCTGCCCCTTTTACCGCCCCGGTGACGAGTACCGGACGGCCCGGCGGCAGTAAGGGACCGGACAGGGAAAGCCGGGACGGTGGCCCCGCTTTCCCGTTGGCCGAAGCTGATGGGGAAGCCTTCCCGCTCCGGAGGTGACGCAGGAATGAAATGGGACAGGCCCGCATATCTTATCCTATCGAAGCGTTCGCTTGACGGACGGAGAAAAGTCTGGTATCCTGACATGCGTAAAAGGAAGCGGCTTGCGCCATCAGGGTGCTGCGCGGTTTGCCATCCCAGCTGAAAAGCCCGGCCGCGTGGGAAGAAGCGGGACTTTTGCTGTCTGACGCGGCGAAAGTGCCGCTTTTGCCGTATTTGGAGTTCTATCGAATTTGTACGGAGGATACCCTATGAAAACCATCGCACTCCTGACCTTTATCGCGGTTTACGCCCTGCTGCTTTTACTGCCCAAGTACCGGGCGGTGTCCGCCCTGTCTGCGGCGGCGCTGTTCCTGCTCCTGCGGATCGTGCCGTTGGGGGACGTTGCGGGAACGGTGGACTGGAACGTGCTGATGATGCTGGCGGGCACCATGGGGACTGTGGACCTGTTCATCCGGTCCAATATGCCAAACCGCCTGTCGGACCGGCTGGTGGCGGTGCTGCCCAGCGTGAAATGGCTCATCATCGCGCTGGCACTGTTCGCGGGGCTGGTATCCGCCTTTGTGGATAATGTAGCCACGGTGCTGATGCTGGCTCCGGTGGGACTTGCCATCTCCAAAAAGCTGAATATTTCCCCGGTGCAGCCGATCCTGGCCATTGCGGTCAGCTCCAACTTGCAGGGCGCGGCTACGCTGGTGGGAGATACCACGTCCATCCTGCTGGGCGGTCATATGGGACTGGATTTCATGGACTTTTTTGCCTACCGGGGCCGCCCGGGTCTGTTCTGGGTGGTGCAGGCCGGGGCGCTGATGACGGTGCCGGTGATGCTGTTTCTGTTCCGGAAGGAAAAGGGCAAGCTGTACGGCGCGGCACTGACGCCGGTGACGGACTATCTGCCTACCTGTCTGCTGCTGGGAACGGTGCTTTCCCTGATCGCCGCGTCCTTTATCCCCAACAAGCCGGAGATCACCAACGGCCTGATCTGCATGACATTCTTCCTGGCGGGGCTTGCGGCGGAGTGCGGCAGGTACGGCACAGCCCTGGCAAAGGACGTGCTGAAGGCCATCGACTATGAGACCTTAGCGCTGCTGGCAGGATTGTTCTTGGTGATCCGGGGCATTGAACGGGCGGGGATCATCGATGATCTCAGCCATATCATCACGGGAATGGGCGGCGGAAACCTGTTCCTGACCTATACCATCATCGTCTGGGCTTCGGTGCTGATCTCCGCCTTTGTGGACAACATCCCCTATACGGCCACCATGCTGCCGGTGGTAGGCGGCGTGGCGACTGCCTTGGGCGTGGATCAGACGGTGCTGTGCTTCGGACTGCTGGTAGGCGCGACGCTGGGCGGCAACCTGACTCCCGTGGGAGCCAGTGCCAATATCGCCGCCTGCGGTATCCTGCGCCGGGAGGGCTATGAAGTCTCGGCGGGGCAGTTCATGCGGATCGGCGTGCCCTTCACACTGATGGCAGTACTGACCGGATATGTACTGTGTTGGCTGTTCTATGCCAGTCTGGGTGTCTGAACGCCGATTTGAACGGTTCGTAAAAGGAAAAAGCAGCTCACCTGCATTGCAGGTGAGCTGCTTTTTTAGTCTACAATATCGACGGAAACCTTAACGCCGGTGCGCTGGGCGTAAGACCGGACCACGGTCCGGATCTCCTTGGCGATGCGGCCCTGACGGCCGATCACCTTCCCCATATCATCAGGGGCGACGCGCAGCTCCAACGTCAGTTCCTGATCGCCCTGAACCTCCGTCACGGAGACGCTGTCAGGATCGTCCACCAGGTTTCTGGCGATGTAGAGCAGCAAGTCCTTCATGCTCCGCCCTCCGGATTAGAGGACGTCCACTTTTTTCAGCAGAGCTCTCACGGTGTCAGTGGGCTGAGCGCCGGACTTGATCCACTCCTTGGCGCGGTCAGCGTCGATCTTGATATCGGCGGGAGCCACGCAGGGATTGTAAGTGCCGATCTCCTCGATGAAACGGCCATCGCGGGGGAAACGGGAGTCAGCGACAACAACACGATAGAAAGGAGCCTTCTTGGCGCCCATGCGGCGCAGTCTGATCTTAACCATTGATAGTACCTCCAAAATGTAATAAATAGATTGATGTTTTTATAATAAATGTCCGGGTTATGACATCTAATATACGGTTTATTTCTTTTTGCGCTTGCGCAGGCCGCGGCCGTGTCCCAGACCGCCGAACCCGAAGCCGGGTTTCCGTCCGCCAGTGACCTGCTTGATGATCTGCTGCATTCCCTCAAATTGCTTCAGCAGCCGGTTTACATCCACAACATCCAGACCGCAGCCGGCGGCGATCCGCTTCTTCCGGCTGGCGCCTAAGATCTGAGGATTTTCCCGTTCCTCCGGGGTCATGGAGAGGATGATGGCCTCTGTATGGGCGATGGCCTTTTCGTCGATCTGCGCACCCTGAAGCTTGCTGCCCAAGTTGCCGGGCATCATGCCCGCCAGCTGGCTGAGGTCGCCCATATTCCGGATCTGCTGGAGCTGGTCGAAATAGTCCGACAGGGTAAAGCTGTTTTTCTTCAGCTTTTCCTCCAGCTTTTTGGCCTGCTTTTCGTCATAGGTCTGCTGTGCCTTTTCGATGAAGGACAGCATATCGCCCATGCCCAGAATCCGGCTGGCCATGCGGTCCGGATGGAAGGGCTCAATCATATCCAGCTTTTCGCCGGTACCCACAAACTTGATGGGCTTGCCGGTGGCGGCCTTGATGGAGAGGGCCGCGCCGCCTCGGGCATCGCCGTCCAGCTTGGTGAGCACCACGCCGTCGATGCCCAGCGCCTCGTCAAAGGCGGAGGCGGCGTTGACGGCGTCCTGACCGGTCATGGCGTCCACCACCAGCAGGATCTCGTTGGGATGGACGGTTGCCTTCATCCGCTTCAGCTCGTCCATGAGGGCTTCGTCCACATGGAGCCGGCCGGCGGTATCTAAGAACACCAGGTCATTGCCGTGATCTCTGGCATAGCGGAGGGCGTTTTCGGCGATTTTTACGGGATCGCCCTGGCCTACTTCAAAAACCGGAAGTCCCAGCTGTCCGCCAACTACCTTCAACTGTTCAATAGCAGCGGGGCGGTACACGTCGCAGGCGGCCAGCAGGGGCCGCTTACTGTGGAACTTCTTCATATAGCCCGCCAGCTTGGCGGTGGTGGTGGTCTTACCGGCGCCCTGAAGGCCCACCATCATGACGATCGTGGGGCCATTGTTGGCGAAAGCCAGCTTGGCGGTGCCGCCGCCCATGAGGTTCGTCAGTTCCTCGTTGACGATCTTTACCACCTGCTGGGCGGGAGTCAGGCTGTCCAGCACGTCAGTGCCCACAGACCGCTCCGTGACGGTGGCCACGAATTCCTTGACCACCTTGTAGCTCACGTCGGCCTCCAGCAGCGCCAGACGGACCTCCCGCATGGCTTCCCGGACGTCATTTTCCGTCAGCCGGCCTTTGCCCCGCAGACGCTTAAAGGCCGCATTCAGTTTTTCGCTCAGTCCTTCAAATGCCATTGGTTACTCCTTCAGCGCGGAGACCTCCGCCGTGATCTTATCAGTCAGTTCCGTCAGGCGGCTGTCCTCATACTGCCGGTAGTTCAAGGTACGGATGTCCTCAGCAGCGCTGCGGATGGCATCCAGATGCCCCCGGAACTGCTCAAAGCGGCGGATCAAGCCGGTCTTGTCTTCAATCTCCTGCATGGCGGCCTCCGCCCGGACGATCACGTCCCGGACGCCCTGACGGGAAATGCCTTCATTTTCGGCAATCTCAGACAGGGAGAGGTCCTCATTATAATAGAGATCAAAGAACTCCTTCTGACGGTCAGTCAGGAGTTCGCCGTAGAAATCAAAGAGCATCGTCATCCGATAAGTCTGATTTTTCATGTTGAACTCCTTTCCTGTAAAGCTGTGACGCTTTACAACAGGAATCAGTTTACAGGATTTTCGCCGGAAAGTCAAGGGGAAAATGGAGAAAAACCCGGAAAAATTCAAGGAAATTTACAGTTGCACCGGGATGAACAGGCGGATATACTGTATAAGGAAGAAAGGGGAGACACCAGATGATGATTTTCGACGGACATGCGGACCTTTTATATGATGTGACCAAGTGGCGGCAGGCCGGGGAGGACCATGTTTTTGAACGGCGTCACCTGCCGAGATTGCAGGCGGGGCAGATCGGCGGTCTGGGGCTTTCCATCTGGACAACGGTGGAACAGGACTCCATCTGGGCCGCCCATCCAGACTGGGATGGCTGGCAGCGGACGGAGGAAATGATGGCCTGCGCTCGGGAGGAGCTGGCAGAGTGCCCCTGGCTGGCACTGGTACGGACGGCGGCGGAGGTCCGGAAAGCGCAAGCGGAGGGAAAGCTGTTCGCCTTTTTGAGCGTGGAGGGCATGGAACCGGTGGGTGACCGGCTGGAGCGGCTGGAACAGTATGCACAGTGGGGGGCCCGAATGGGGATGCTGACGTGGAACGAGGAAAACCTGCTGGCCTGCGGCGCCGGCGGCGATCCGGACAAGGGCCTGACGGAGCTGGGCCGGGAGGCGGTCCGCCGGATGCAGCGGCTGAACATCCTGCCGGATGTATCCCACACCAGTGACCGCAGCTTTTGGGATATTATGGATCTGGCGGAGGGGCCGGTGATCGCCTCCCACTCCAACTGCCGGGCCTTGTGCGATGTTCGCCGGAACCTGACGGATGAGCAGCTTCGCGCCATCCGGGATACCGGCGGTGTGGTGGGGGTCAATGTGTCCCACGACTTTGTACATAAGGAGCCCCGGCAGCAGACGGCGGCTATGCTGGCCCGTCATGCCGCCCACATGGCGGAGGTCATGGGACCGGAACACGTTGCCTGCGGCTTTGACTTCTGCGAGTATTTCGGCCCCGGTTATGAGGGGTGCGAGGGCATGGAGGACTGCGGTCAGGCTCAGAATTTCATTTTTGAGCTGGAACGGATCGGCTTTTCGGAAGCGGAGCGGCAGGCCATCGCATCGGAAAATCTCCTGCGGGTGCTGGAATAAAAAAGAATCGTTTTATGCGGAAAAACTGGCGGGAGACCGCCGGTTTTTCCGCTTTTTGCGCACAGTGGCAAAAATGATGGAGAGGCCCACAGAAAAAGGTTTGAATTATTCATATATTTGACATATAATAAACTCTGTATTGACATTGAACGGGCTGCCTGCGCGGTCCATAAGGAGTTGATGATTTGGAAGCGACACGCATCCGGCTGGCAGAGGGCGTCCACCTGACCTATCTGCCGGCGAGAAAATTCAAAACCAGTCTGCTTTCCGCACAGTTCGTCACGCCCCTGCGGCGGGAGACGGCGGGAGCCAACGCATTGCTGGCGGCGGTGCTGCGGCGGGGTACGGTAAGCTGTCCCGATATGGGAGCGCTCTCCGCAAAGATGGACAACCTCTACGATGCCTCCATCGACTACACAGTGCGAAAAAAAGGCGAAAACCAGTGCGTGGGCTTTGTGGCCAGCTTTATTGACGATCGGTACGCTCCCGACGGCGAACGGCTGCTGGAACCGGCGGCGGCGCTGCTGGGCGAGCTGATCTGTGACCCCGTCACCTACCACGGCCGGTTTGTGCCGGAGTATTTTGAAAGCGAAAAGACCAATCTGCTGGAGGCCATCCGGTCTCTCATCAACGATAAGCGGGATTGGGCGGACAGCCGTCTGCTGCGGGCGTTGTGCGATGGAGAGGCCTACGCCGTGCCCCGTCTGGGCGACGAGGAGACGGTGGACAAGCTGCAAGCGCTGAAGGTCTATACCCAGTACCGCGATCTGATCTCCACAGCGCCGCTGGAGATCATATACAGCGGCAGCGCCGATCTGGAACGGGTAAAGCAGGCGTTGGCGGCGGCATTTGCCACCCTGCCCCGTGAGGAGGTCCGGGTGATCTCCACGGCGGCGCCCCATGTCTGCCGGGAATCCGTGCAGCATGTGGAGGATGTGCTGGACGTGACCCAGGGCAAGCTGGGCATGGGTTTTTCCTGCGGCAGTGACGATATGCCCGCTCTGCTGATGGGTAATACCCTTTTTGGCGGGTCCAGCAACTCCAAGCTGTTTTTGAACGTCCGGGAGAAGCTGTCCCTCTGCTATTACGCGTCCTCCCTCTACCACCGGCAGAAGGGCCTCATCACCGTGTCCTCCGGCATTGAGTTCCAGAACTATCAGCGGGCTTACGATGAGATCATGGCCCAGCTGGAGGCGGTTCAGAAGGGTGAGCTGGAGGACTGGGAGCTGGAAGGCGCCCGCTCCACGCTGCTGAACAGCTATGCAACCGTTGGCGATTCTCAGGGCAAGCTGGAAAACTTTTATCTGGGACAGGCTGCCACAGGGCAGCATGAGACCCCGGCGGACCTGGCCCGTGCCATTCAGGACATGACGGCGGAACGGATCTGCCGGGCCATGAGCACCGTGAAGCTGGATACGGTGTATTTCCTGAAGGGAAAGGAGGCGGAAGCGTGAAAGAGACTTTTTATGAGCGGATCGGCGAGGCAGTCTGCCGGGAACGGCTGACCAACGGACTGGAGGTCTGCGTGGTGCCTAAGCCCGGCTACGCCAAAAAGTACGCCTTTTTCTCCACCCGCTACGGCGGTATGGATACCCGGTTCTGTCTGGACGGGCAGTGGCTGAACACCCCGGCGGGCATCGCCCATTATCTGGAGCACAAGATGTTCGACACCCGGGAGGGCAACGCCTTGCAGGAGCTGGCGAAAAACGGCGCGGAGCCCAACGCCTTCACCTCCAACGCCATGACGGCCTACTATTTCGATTCCACGGAGCATTTTGAGGAAAACCTGCGGATCCTGCTGTCCTTTGTGTCCATTCCCTATTTCACCGACGAGAGCGTTGCCAAGGAGCAGGGCATCATCGGTCAGGAGATCCGCATGATCGAGGACAACCCCGACTGGCAGATCTACACCCGGATGCTGCGGGCCATGTATCATCGCCATGCGGCCCGCACCAGCATTGCCGGTACAGTGGAGAGCATTGCCGAAATCACTGCGGACACGCTGTATGACTGCCATAAGGCATTTTATACCCCGGCCAACATGATTTTGACGGTGGTGGGCGACGTGGACCCGGTCCATGTGATCGATCTGGCCAACCGGGTGCTGCCCAAGCTCAGCGGCCCCATCATTGAGCGGGATTACGGCACGGAGCCGGAGACCGTGGCGGAGAAGGAGACTGTTCTGGAAATGGAGGTCTCCGCGCCGCAGTTTTTGGCGGGCTTCAAGTGCGCTCCGGCGGCGGAGGGGGACGATTATATGCGAGCCAGCATTCTGGGGGATATGGCCAGCGATATTCTGATGGGCGAGTCCAGCGCGCTGTATCAGCGGCTTTATGAGCAGGGCCTCATCAACCCCAGCTTCGGCGGTGCCTTTGAGATGATGCCCGGCGTGGCTTATCTCTACGCCGGCGGCGACAGCAAGGATGCCAATGCCGTCACCGACGCCATCCTGCGGGAGGCTGCCCGCATCGCGGCGGAGGGCGTGGACGAAGACTACTTCCGGCGAATCCGCAAGGCGTCCTTCGGCGCCAATCTCCGGGGACTGAACTCCTTTGAGAACATCGCTGTGACCTTGACGGAGGGCTACTTCCACGGCTATGATCCCCTCCGCTTCCCGGAGGTATTTGAATCCATCACGCCGGAGGATGTTGCAGCGTTCCTGAAAACCAATGTCACGGCGGAACGGATGGTCCTCAGCCGGATCGTGCCGAAACAATAAGTCTTTGAGAAGAGACGAAAAGGCCCGTTGGGTCTCTTGCAGAAAACATATGCGGCGGGGTAAACTCTTTGCCGCCGAAAGGAAGAACCTGTTGTGAGCGCACTGAAAAACATGCCCATCAGCTTCCCCGGCCTGTTCGGGGATTGGGAATTGAACATTGACCCGGTGGCCATCCATATCGGCCACGGGATCTACTGGTACGGGATCATTCTGGCATTTGCCATGCTGGCGGGGCTGTATCTCTGCATGAAGCAGGCCAAACACTATGGTCTGACTGAGGACAACATTATGGACATGGTGCTCTGGGCGGTGCCTTGCTGCATCATCGGCGCCCGGTTTTATTATGTTCTGTTCTATCTGGACCTTTACCGGAATACGGACGGCAGCCTGGATTGGGGTGCCATGTTCCGGATCTGGGACGGCGGACTGGCTATTTACGGCGCGGTGATCGCAGGTGTATTGGTAGCGTTAGTCTACACAAAGCGCCATAAGCTTCCGTTTTTTGCCATGGGCGATGTAGCGGTGATGGGCCTGCTGTTAGGCCAGATCATCGGCCGGTGGGCCAATTTCATCAATCGGGAGGCTTTCGGCGGGGAGACTACCCTGCCCTGGCGGATGAAGCTGTGGGTCAGCCAGTATACCAGCATCGAGGTCCATCCTACCTTTTTCTATGAGAGCTTCTGGAATCTGATTGGCCTGCTGCTGATCCTGTTCATCGTGTCCAAGGGCCGTCGGTTCGACGGGGAGAACACCTGGTTCTATTTCCTGTGGTACGGCCTGGGCCGCAGCTGGATCGAGGGCCTGCGGACCGACAGCCTGTACCTCTTCAACTGGGAGCTGTTCGGACAGAGAATCCGGGTGTCTCAGGCGCTGAGTATTGTGATGGTGGCGGTGGCAGCCTTTATGCTGTTCTATAACATCCGCATCAAGAAGCGGTCGCCGGAGAGCCTGTGGGTCCATCAGGTGGCGGCAGAAAAAGCGCGTCTGGCCGCTGCAGAAGCGGAGGACGCCGTGTTGGCGGAGACCCTTATGAACGAAGTGCCTACGGAGGGAGAAGCGGCGGACCCGTTGGAAACGGAGGCTGTGGAGACCCCTAACGCCGAGACCGTTCCGGATACGGAAACGCAGGCGGAAGAGCCAAAAAAGGGAGAGACACATGGCAACGAGAATTGACGGAAAGACCCTTGCGGCCAAGGTAAAGGCCCAGGTAGCGGAGGAAGCGGCCAAGCTGCCCCGCCAGCCGGGTCTGGCGGTGGTGCTGGTGGGGGAGGACCCCGCCTCGCAGGTCTATGTCCGGGGTAAGGAAGCGGACTGCGGGGAGTGCGGCATCCGCAGCTTTCCCTACCGGCTCCCGGCGGAGACCACCCAGCGGGAACTGCTGGACCTCATTGAAAAACTGAATCGTGACCCGGCGGTGGACGGTATTCTGGTGCAGCTGCCCCTGCCCGAGCCCTTGGAGGAGGCGGCGGTGATCGCCGCCATCGCCCCGGAAAAGGATGTGGACTGCTTCCATCCCTACAACGTGGGGCGGCTGAACATCGGCACGCCGGTGTTTCAGCCCTGCACCCCGGCGGGGGTGATGGAGATGCTCCGGGCTTACGGTATCTCCCCGGCGGGCAAGCGGTGCGTTGTGCTGGGCCGCAGCAACATTGTGGGCAAGCCCATGGCAGCGCTGCTGACCCAGGCGGACGGCACCGTGACCCTGTGCCACTCCAAAACGCCGGATTTGGCATCCATCACCCGACAGGCGGATATTCTGGTATCTGCCGTGGGCCGTGTGAACTGTGTCACCGCCGATATGGTAAAGGAGGAGGCCGTGGTCATCGACGTGGCCATGAACCGGAACGCAGCGGGCAAGCTCTGCGGGGATGTGGATTTTGCCGCCGTGGAGCCGAAGGCGTCCTACATTACCCCGGTTCCCGGCGGCGTTGGCCCCATGACCCGGGCTATGCTCATGCGGAATATCCTGACCGCCGCGGAGGCTCATTTGAAATAACGGTATTTCAACAAAAAACTTCTCCAGTTTGACTGGAGAAGTTTTTTGCTATGCAAAAGCATAGCAAAATAAGAAATGTGCCTTTTCCTCGCCCCTGCGGAACAACCGGAAATGATGCACCAAAACTTCACGCACTGGCATTTGTACATGTTCGTGGCGCGCTGCTCATGCATGAAGTTTTATGCTCAGATCAGATCCCCCTGAACGTCCGACCGAATCGGACAGGAGGCCAGAATTTCCGCCTGAATCCGCTCGTATTCCGCGGGAGTGCGGAACCGGCGAAGCTGCTTGTTCAGCTTTTCCGCATCGTCAAACAGGTGGATCAGGTAGAACCACACCTCCCGCATCCGCTGGGCGGCGGTGGGGACCTGCCCCTGATAGAAGTCCGTATAGCCATGATACAGCGCGGCCAGAAAATCTGTCAATTCCTTCCGGTCGGTGCCCTTGCCGCCCCGGAGCTTCCGGGCCAGCGCCGGATCTGCCACCAGTCCCCGGCCGATCATCACATGCGTGACCGTCGGGAACCGGCCCTCCAAGGCCCGGACCTCGCCCACTGTCCGTAGATCGCCGTTGTAGCACACGGGATTTCGGCTGTTTGCCAGCGCATCGGCAAATACGTCCAGATGGACAGATCCCCGGTATTTTTCTTTCCGCACACGGGGATGGACGGTGAGACAGGCGATGGGATAGCGGTTGTAGAGGTCCAGCAGAGCGGCAAATTCCTCCGGCGTCTCATAGCCCAGCCGGGTCTTGACGGACACCGGCAGTGGATTTTTGGAAAACACCTCATCAAAAAAGGCGGCCAGCTCGTCCGGATGGGCCAGAAATCCGGAGCCTTTCCCCTTGGCGGTAACGGTGCCGGAGGGACAGCCCAGATTCAGATTGACCTCCGTATAGCCCATGTCCTTGAGGACGTCGCAGGCCCAGAGAAAATCGTCGGCGTTTTTCGTCATCACCTGCGGCACCGAGGGGAGATTGGCGTTGTGGATATAGTCCACCTCCCGGAGATCCCTGGGCGTCATCAGATGGTGGGGGGTAGGGGAGAAAAAGGGAATGAAATAGCGGTCTACGCCGCCGAAAAACTGGCTCCACACCTGACGGAACACGATTTTGGTGATGCCGTCCAGAGGGGCGAAGTCGATTGTCTGGATCATCCCAGTCTCGCTTCCCATTCTGCGGCGCGGAAGCCGGTGAGAACGAAGTCCTCCCCCACCAGCAGAGGGCGCTTCACCAGCATCCCGTCGGTGGCCAGCAGAGCGAGCTGCTCCGCCTCGCTCATGGCGGGCAGCTTCTCCTTCAGACCGAGGGCCTTGTATTGCAGACCGCTGGTGTTGAAAAACTTTTTCAGGGGCAGACCGCTTTTCTGATACCACGCGGTCAGCTCCTCAACGGTGGGGTTGTTCTGCTTGATGTCCCGCAGATCATAGGAAATGCTCCGTTCCTCCAGCCAGACCTTGGCCTTCTGGCAGGTGGAGCATTTGGGATAGCACAAAAACAGCATGATGTTCTCCTTCTGTCAAGAACAGGGCAGTCCGATGGACTGCCCTGTTTGTAATTGATGGATTATTCAAAGGATATGATATAGTAGTATACAGGCTGACCGCCGGAGAGCACGCTGATCTCCGCGTCAGGACAGACGGCCTGAAACCGGGCACCGGCAGCTTGGGCGGCGTCCTCAGTGACGTCCTCACCATAATAGAGGGAGATGAAGGAGGAGTCCTTCCCTTCCTCTGCCAGCTTTTCCAGCAGAGCGTCCAGCTGGGTGTCGGTACCGAACAGCTTGCCCTCCTTCAAGGCCAGATAGTCACCCTGATGGATCTCAAAGCCGTCGAAGTCGGAGTCCCGGGCGGCATAGGTGATCTGAGAGGTGGTGACGGTGGACAGCGCTTCCGTCATGGCCTCCGTAATAGATGCGACCTCTGCCTCCGGGTCTACGTTCATCATGGCGGTGATGCCCTGGGGAACAGTCTTGCTGGGGATGACCACCACGTTTTTCTCCGTCAGGCCCTGGCACTGCTGAGCGGCCATAATGATGTTGCCGTTGTTGGGCAGAACAAACACGGTCTCAGCGGGGACCTGATCGATCCCGGCCAGAATACTCTCCGTGGAGGGGTTCATGGTCTGACCGCCGGAAACCACGGCGTCGCAGCCAAGATCCCGGAACACGGCGGCAAGGCCGTCGCCGGCGCAGATGGCCAGGAAGCCCACGGCCTTTTCAGGGGCGGCTACCTTGTGGCCGCTTTCCCCGTTTTCCAGCTCCTCCTCAATGGCGTCCAGATCATCAGTGCTCTGGGCGGTCTGGCCGGCGGCCAGCGCGTCGGCCTGAGAGCGCATATTCTCGATCTTCGCCAGCTCCAACGTGCCGTATTTCTGGGATTCCGTCAGGGCTGCGCCGGGAATGTCGGTATGGACGTGGACCTTGAAGGTCTCGTCGTCCTCGCCAATGACCAGACTGTCGCCGATGCTGCTGAGGTAAGCCCGCAGGGGCATGAGGTCGATGTCCTCCCGTGCCTTGCGCACCACATACACGGTGTCGAAGGTGAAGGTGATCTCCTCCTGCGCCATGGCGTTGAAGTCGGCCTTTTCCTTGTGCGTCTCAGCCTCCTCCACGTTTTCGGGGATGGGCTCGCCGCGGAGCTCCGCCAGCATACCCTCCAGGATCAGCAGGTAGCCCTTGCCGCCTGCGTCTACCACGCCGGCCTTCTTCAGTACCGGGTTCATGTCCGTGGTCTGGGCCAGCGCGTCATAGCCCTCCTCGATGGCAGCGGCTAAGGTGGCCTCCACGTCGGCACCCTCGGCGGCAGTGTCCACAGCCCGCTTGGCAGCGAGACGGGAAACCGTCAGCACCGTGCCCTCGGCGGGCTTCATAACGGCCTTATAAGCGGCGGCCACACCTTCCTGCATGGCGGCGGCGAAGGCGGCGGCATCAGCGGTCTCCATGCCCTTCAGAGCCTTGGAAAGGCCCCGGAACAGCAGGGAGAGGATGACGCCGGAGTTGCCCCGGGCACCCTGAAGCAGAGCGGAGGCGGTGACGGAGGATGCCTGCCCCACAGAGGCGGGAGCGGCCTTGCGCAGCGCCTCGGCAGCGGTGGCGATAGTCATGGACATATTGGTGCCCGTGTCACCGTCCGGCACGGGGAATACATTAAGATCGTTGATGGCCTGCTTCTGGGCCGTGATAGCGGCGGCCCCGTGCAGGATCATCTGCTTGAAAAGCGCACCGGTGATTTCTTTACTCATTCTTCTGCTGTCCTCCTCACAGGATCATGGAATCTACGAACACATCCACAGCGCGGACCTCCGCACCGGTGTTCTTATTCACCACGTAGCGTACCTCGTTCATGATGGAGCGGCACACTGCGGGAATGTTGACGCCGTTTTCCACGATAATGTGGAGTTCAATGGAAATGGATTCGTCCTCGTTATAGATCACGTTGACGCCCTTGCTCATGGCCTCCCGCCGCAGCAGATGGACCAGACCGTCCGTCATGGAGCGGTAGGCCATGCCCTTCACACCGAAGCAGTTGGTGGCAGCCATGCCGGTAATGTTGGAAAAAACAGCGCTGGAGACGGAGATCTCGCCCTGTTCCGAATGAAATTTCAGCATAGGATAACCTTCCTTTCCGCTGCTCCGACGCAGAGCGCACTTCCGGAGCATAATTATCAGGCTATTATTATATATGATTTCTTTCAAAAGTACAAGATAAAAAAGGAAACTGCCTTATTTCCGTAGAAAAGTCCAAAGCGCCTGCCATTTCCGGCAGACGCTTTGCGGCTTATTTCAGAGTTTCACTGTTGTTCAGCACCGGGGCGCTGTAAAGGAACAGTACATCCTGATCGGTGAAGGTCAGGTACTTTCCCATCTGGCTGCTGGGAAGGTAGCGGATGTCCGCCAGCGTCACCTTGGCATAGCCGGGGACCAGCAGAGGGGCCAGAGAGCTGCCGAAGGAGTCCCGGAAGATCACCAGCTCCCGGTCTGTATCCGCATTGGGATTTTCGATGGTCAGCAGCGACACGGACCCGGAGAGGAACAGCTCGTAGGGGTCCTTGCCGGCACCTTTTGCCAGATCGTATATGAGCCCGGTCTTGCCGGTCTCGTAATTGTACACCGTGCAGGCGTCCAGAAGGCCGCTGGTGAGGTAGGTCAGCCGGTCTGGCTCCATAGGCAGGGCGGCGTAGCCGTAATACACACCGTAATATGGCCGGTCCAGTGTCCATTCTGTATAGCGGCTGCCCGGCAGCGCGACGCCCATGGCGGCGGCCAGCGTATCCGCTGTGGTCAGCAGATTTTCCTGCCGCCAGTGGGAATCGGTGCGGTAGTAGTCATCTGCGGTCAGCGTGCCGAACAGGTCGATATACGCGGCGAACTCCGTCTGCTTCCGGAGAGCGTCCGTCAGGGCCTGATAGTCCAGAGCGGGATAGCCGTTGGTCTCCGCCAGAAAATAATTCTTGTCGGGGATCACGGAGAGGTAGACCTTGGCGTCGGTTCCGGCCATGAGGGTCTCGTAGAGATAGCGGAACCGGTCGGCGGCGTGGGCAACGGAGCCTTCATTCAGGGGATATTCCAGCTTGGCGGCGGAGCCGTCTGCCAGATAGACGCCGTTGTTGTCCTTCTGGCCGAACACATACAGCCCCATCAGGGCTTTCAGGGTGCGGAACTGCTCCCGCAGAGGAAACTGGTCCGTGGCGTAATCCTCATAGCCGGACATGAATTTGCCGGAGAGATAGCTGCTTGCGGACAATTCCGGCATTTGGGCCAGCGGGCGGCGTTCACTGGTGGAGAGCGCATCGGCGGGCTTGACCGCCGCCCAGATGCCAAAACCCAGAATAAACGCGGACAGGAGCCCCACCGTGAGGATGTTTTTCCATTTTTCAAACATGGCGGGACCTCCTTTAAAAGCGGAAATACAGGAATGGGTTGAAGGACCCGTCCACCAGATAGGCGGTGACCACCGCCAGCAGGCCCAGCAGCACTACAGGCTCCACAACGGACATGATCTTTTTGCCGGGGCCATCCTCGGAAAACTGCCGGACGATCTTGGCGGGCAGCGGCGTGGCACCCACAATGGCTACAAGGAACACGCCGGAGTAGCTGTCAAAATAATAGCGGGCCAGAGCGTCGGAGCGGGGCAGACCGCCCAGACCGAACAGGGAAGCGATGGTACGGAAGGCGCCCGACACACTGGCGGCATCAAAGATAACGAAGCTGACTGCAATCAGCAGCAGAACATAGAGATGCTTCAAAAACCGTGTCTGGGCCAGCGCCTGACCGTACCAGAGCTTTTCCGCCGTCAGGAACACAGCGAAGAACAGTCCCCACAGGATGAAGGTCCATGCTGCACCGTGCCACAGGCCCGTCAGCAGCCAGACGATGAAAATGTTGCGGAACCATTTGGCCTTGGAGACCCGGTTGCCGCCCAGCGGGATGTATACATAGTCCCGGAACCAACTGCCCAGGCTCATGTGCCACCGCCGCCAGAACTCCGTGACGCTGGCGGAGATGTAGGGATAGTTGAAGTTTTCTATAAAATGGAACCCGAAGATACGGCCCAGACCGATGGCCATGTCGCTGTAACCGGAAAAGTCGAAATAGAGATGAAGAATGTAAGCCGCCGCGTAAAGCCAGACGAACAGGACGGAGACGTTCGCGGCGCTTTTGTAGGCGGAGATCAGTTCGTAGAGGACATTGGCCAGCAGCACCTTTTTGGAAAGGCCGAGGATGAAGCGGCGGGCGCCGTAGGCAGCATCGGCCAGCGTGTGGGTGCGATGCTTCAACTGGGGAGCGATGTCCGCGTACCGGACGATGGGCCCGGCGATGAGCTGGGGGAACATGGCCACATACGCGGCAAGGTCAATGAGATTCCGCTGGGCAGTCACATCGCCCCGGTATACGTCGATGACGTAGCTCAGAATCTGGAAGGTGTAAAAGCTGATGCCGATGGGCAGGGCCACATGGAGCAGCGGGAGGGACAGCCCGGTGAGGGTGTTGAAGCCGCTGATGAAAAAGTCGGCGTATTTGCAGTAGCACAGCAGCCCCAGACTGACAACGGCGGAGGCCCACAGGCACAGCTTGGCCCGTTTGGGCCGGTCGCGGAATTTTTCAGCCAGCAGGCCGAATACATAACCCTGTACGATGGCGATGACCATGAATACCACGAACCGGGGCTCACCCCAGGCATAGAAAAACAGACTGCTGAGCAGCAGCACCGTATTTTTCAGCCAGCCGGGGACCAGAAAATACAGGATCAGGACGCAGGGTAAAAAGGTATAGAGAAACGGAATACTGGAAAACAGCATAGGGCAACTCCAAAATTGAATTTCACAGCGTCCGCACGATTCGGTGCGGACGCTGTGAGAAAAGCGGAAACGTTACAGGATCGCCTCGTCATAAGCGATGGTGCTGTCGGAATAGGTGGCGGTGAACTTGTCGCGGAAGGTGTTCACCAACTCCTCGTCGCCGTACAGGGACACCACATACTGATCGTAGGTGAAGATCACCAGCTTGTCAGGGAAGCCGCACATCCACTGCTTAGACTGGATGGCATCCCGCAGGTCGCTGGCAACGGTCTCCACATCGTCCTTGCTGGTGACGTGGAAAGCGCCGCAGGTGAAGGTGTTGGCGTTCATCATGTGGCTGAGGGAGGCGGCACCGTCGATCTTACCGGCATCCTCCACGGGCAGGGTCAGCATGTAGTTCAGATTGTCGGCGTCGGCAATGCTCACGGCGCCGGGGGCGTCCTCCACGGGATTTTCATAGTCGCCGCCGGCAGCTGGGAACTTCTCGTCGTCGGAGTGAGCGTCCCACACGGCGGTCAGCAGAGCGGTGGCGTCAGCGGGCACGCTGGAATCGCCATTACCGGCGGTGTTGTCCTTCTTGCCGCAGGCGGTGAGGGTCAGGGCCAGCGCGAGAGCCAGCGCCAAGGAAGTGATTTTTTTCATGTGTGTTCTCCTTGCAGAAAGTTTTTTGAATGGCCACCGAAGCGGCACCGTATACCATAGACGCAGGGGAACGAAAAAAGTTCCCGAAAATTTGAAGAAATTTTTTCCGGGGAAAAATTGCGCCTGTTTGGTAGTATACCATAGAATTCTGGTTTTGAAACGGGTTTTCGGCGGTTTTCAGGCCCGGAAAGCGGTTTTGACAGGGCAGCATCGGTCGCAGAAGCGTTAAAAAGGGCGGGATGGCAAAGAATTTGCACGGTTTCTGAGAATTTCGCGCTTTTTTTCTCCAAAGCAGTTGACGGATGAAAGCACCTATGTTAAAATTCAGACAATGTGCGATTTATTATGTTGGAAGAATTTCAGATAGGAAAGGAAGAGACACCAATATGTACCGAATCGTGAGAAAAGAGGCACTGAGGCCCACCGTGACTCTCTATGAGATCGAAGCACCCCTCATTGCCAAAAAAGCTCAGCCCGGTCAGTTCATCATCCTGCGGACGGACGAAAACGGCGAGCGTATCCCCATCACCATCAACGCCTATGATCCCGAAAAGGGCACCGTCACCATCATTGTTCAGACGGTTGGTGCCACCACTGTGAAGCTCAGCCACATGAAGGAAGGCGATTGCCTGGCAGACTTCGTGGGACCCCTGGGCAAGCCCACCGAGACCGAGGGCAAGAAGAAGGTCGCCGTTGTGGGCGGCGGCGTGGGCTGCGCCATTGCGTATCCCGTGCTGAAGAAGTTCCATGACGATGGCGCTGAGGTCCATGCCATCGTGGGCTTCCGCTCCGAGGATCTGGTGATCCTGGAGGAGGACTTCAAGAAGTCCAGCGACAAGCTGATCGTCTGCACCGATGACGGTTCCTATGGCCGCAAAGGTCTGGTCACCGAGGCTCTGAAGGAGCTGATCGACGCCGGCAACCAGTATGATGAAGTGTTCGCCATCGGCCCCATGGTGATGATGAAGTTCGTCTCCAAGACCACGGAGCCTTACGGCATCCCCACCACCGTTTCCATGAGCCCCATCATGATCGACGGCACCGGCATGTGCGGCGGCTGCCGCCTGTCCGTGGGCGGCGAGATGAAGTTCGCCTGCGTGGACGGCCCCGACTTTGACGGTCACAAGGTGGACTGGGATCTGGCAGTCAAGCGGAACCAGATGTATAAGGACTTCGAGGCCCACAAGTACGAGGAGACCTGCAACCTGTTCAAGAAGGAGGCCGAATAACCATGGCCAATATGTCTTTGAAGAAGAATCCCATGCCCTCTCAGGACCCCAACGTCCGGAACAAGAACTTTGACGAGGTCGCTCTGGGCTACACCGAGGAGCAGGCTCTGGACGAGGCCCAGCGCTGCCTGCACTGCAAGAACAAGCCCTGCATGCAGGGCTGCCCCGTGATGGTACATATCCCTGATTTCATTGCCGAGGTCGCCAAGGGCGATTTCGAGGCCGCTTATCAAATCATCGCCGCTACCTCCGCTCTGCCCGCCGTCTGCGGCCGTGTCTGCCCCCAGGAGAGCCAGTGCGAGAAGTACTGCGTCCGCGGCATCAAGGGCGAGCCTGTGGGCATCGGCCGTCTGGAGCGCTTCGTGGCCGACTGGCACCGTGAGCATGCTTCCGGCGCTGCGGAGAAGCCTGCTTCCAACGGTCACCGTGTGGCTGTGGTGGGTTCCGGTCCCTCCGGCCTGACCTGCGCCGGCGACCTGGCCCGGAAGGGTTATGACGTCACCGTGTTTGAGGCTCTGCATCTGGCTGGCGGCGTTCTGGTGTACGGCATCCCCGAGTTCCGTCTGCCCAAGACCATCGTTCAGAAAGAAGTGGACGGCCTGAAGGAGCTGGGCGTTACCATCGCCACCGATACCGTCATCGGCCGTACCATCACCGTGGACGAGCTGATGGAGGAGCAGGGCTTCGAGGCCGTGTTCATCGGCTCCGGCGCCGGCCTGCCTATGTTCATGAACATCCCCGGTGTCAACTACAAGGGTGTTCTCTCCGCCAACGAGTTCCTGACCCGTATCAACCTGATGAAGGCCTATAAGCCCGATTCCGACACTCCCATCCAGCATCCCAAGAAGGTGGCTGTTGTGGGCGGCGGCAACGTGGCTATGGACGCCGCCCGCTGCGCAAAGCGTCTGGGCGCCGAGGTCTATGTGGTCTATCGCCGCGGCATGGAGGAGCTCCCCGCCCGTAAGGAAGAGGTGGAACACGCCGAGGAAGAGGGCATCATCTTCAAGACCCTCAACAACCCCGTGGAGATCCTGGCTGACGAGAACGACAACGTCAATAAGATCCGCTGCATCAAGATGGAACTGGGCGAGCCTGATGCTTCCGGCCGCCGCCGTCCCATCGAGGTTCCCGGCAGCGAGTTCGAGCTGGACGTGGACTGCGTTATCATGGCTCTGGGCACCAGCCCCAACCCCCTGATCAAGTCCACCACCAAGGGTCTGGAGATCAACAAGAAGGGCGGCATCGTGGTCAACGAGGACGGCCTGACTTCCCGCGAGCACGTTTACGCTGGCGGTGACGCCGTGACCGGCGCTGCTACCGTCATTCTGGCCATGGGCGCAGGCAAGACTGCTGCCAAGGCCATCGACGAGGCTCTCAGCAAGTAAAGAATCCTATTATAAAAAAATCCTGCCGCATTGCGGCAGGATTTTTTTTATAAGGAGTGTTGAGCTTGAGCGGGGGGCTTTTCACGGAAACCGGGAGCGGTCGGCCTGCGGGTTCCAGTGCCGGCGCGTCCGGTTGGGAGCCGCCGTAGGCGGTGAAGGAGAGGGGGTAATGCTGCGGCCAACAATGCAAGCACGTATGCTTCATAAAATCCACCCCACATCTGTTTTTGAGAACAGCATATGGGGTGGATTTTATGTCAACTATAATTCGGTTACAATGGACAACGTTTTTCAATCTGCGGAAAGCAATGAGTCCAGCTGCGTCTGTGCTGCCTCTACGTCAAAGAGAAACTGATAGGACACGGCGGAATCCACGCCGCCGGCATAGTCCGGGGCCACATAGAGCAGCTGATAAAAGGTGTCTTTCCAGACTTGCTGGTGGGCGCCGGCCCAGAGGACGCCCCGGAGACTGCCGCTGGAAGCGCTCCGGTCAGTCTGCGGAAGAGTGAGGTCCGCAATGGGATAGATAGCCATAATGTCCATCCGGGCGGACTGTTCCTCGGCAGAGGCGATGTAAGCATCCACCAGTGCCTGATCCTCCTGAAGCGGGAGCTGTCCCTTTAGCCACTTGGCAGCATTCCGACATTCGGATTCCCAAGCACCGGCCCAACTGTCGGCCACGGCGTTCATCTCTGCCGTGGAGGAACCGACATCCACACCTTCAAAGAAGCGGTCGATGGGATTGGCCTCATCGTCCCCGGATTCTGGGGCTGTGTCATCCAGCGCGGCGTTTTCCTCAGTCAGATCCTTGTTTTCTTTGGCAAGATTGTCCCGTTCAGCCTCCAAAGCCAATATCTGCTGGCGGAGGGCTTCGTTTTCCTGTCGGAGCGCGGCATCGGAGTTGCCGCAGGCGGTGAGGGAGAGAACAAAGAGCAGGGACAGTGCGGCAATCAACTTTTTCATGGCGCCTCCTTATTCATTGGGCAAGTCCACCACCGTGACCGTGTGGCCGGTATGGGGGAGGAACACGTTCAGAAGGTCGGCGGTGGCCATTCGCAGGCTGCCGGTGTTCAGGCAGGGATGGCAGCCGAACTGCGCCGCCTCGTAGGTCTCCCGGTCCATCAGCAGCCGGACCCGGTGCTCTGTGTCATAGGCCAGCCCTAAAACGCTGGCGGAGCCGGGGGTGCAGTGGATCAGTTCTTCCATCAGTTCCGGCGGGGCGAAGGAGAGCCGGGAGGAGCCGATCTGGGCGCTGAGGTCCTTGGTGTGAAAGGGCTTGTCCTCCGGCATGGTCAGCAGGTAGAAATCGGTCTTTTGGCGGTTGCAGAGGAAAAGGTTTTTGCAGATGCGGATACCCAGCGCGTCAGAAATGGCGGTGCAGGCCTCCATGGTCTCGGCAGGCTCGTGCTCTACCCGGCTGTACGGGATGTGGAGCTGGTCCAACAGGGCGAAGCTCTCCAGAACCTTTTCAGGGCCTTGGGTGGGGGAGGTGGTGTAAATTTCAGAAACGGTCATCATCAGCCCTCCGTTTCGCTCAGCAGTTTTTCACCGGCCCGGTAGATGTCGCCCGCGCCTACGGTAAGGATCAGGTCGCCGGGGCGGGCCAGCTCCCGCAGCTGGGCAGTTACCTTATCTAAAGTAGAGCAGTAGACGCTGCCGGGAATGTTCCGGGCCAGATCAGCGGAGGAAATGCCCATGGTGTTCTGCTCGCGGGCAGCGTAGATCTCTGCCAGAATCGCCACATCCGCCAGTTTCAGTTCCTCCACGAACCGGTCAAACAGCTTGGCTGTGCGGGAATAGGTGTGGGGCTGGAAGGCCACCACCAGCCGCTGATAGCCAAGCTGGCGGGCCATGGTCAAAAGGGCGTGAAGCTCGTCGGGGTGGTGGGCGTAGTCATCGTAGACCTTGGCACCGTGATACTCCCCCTTGTACTCAAAGCGGCGGCCCGCGCCGGTAAAGCCGGCCAGACCGGTTTCCACGGCGCTGCCGGGCAGACCCAGCACATAGGCGGCGGAGGCGGCGGCCAGAGCGTTGCAGATGTTGTGCTCACCACCCACCTTCAATTCCACATGGGCGTAGACCTCGCCGTGGATCACAATGTCAAAGCTGGGGAGACCGTCGGCCCAGGTGATGTGCTCCGCGCGGCAGTCGGCCTTGGGATCGTGGAGGCTGAACCAGAACAGAGGGCGGTCCAGCTCATTCAGAGCAGTTCTGGCACTGGCGTTATCATAGTTGGCAACCACATGACCGGTCTCCTGCGGTACTAATTCCGCAAAGGAGCGGAAGGAATGCTGGATGTCCCCCAGATCCTTGAAGAAATCGAGATGGTCGGCCTCTACGTTCAGAATCACCGCCACAGTGGGATAAAAGCTGAGAAAGCTGTTGCAGTATTCGCAGGATTCCAGAATAATGGTGTCGCCGTGGCCCACCCGGTAGCCGGAGTGGAGCAGAGGCAATGTGCCGCCGATCATCACGGTGGGGTCCTGCTCCGCCGCCATAAAAATGTGGGTGCACATGGAGGTGGTGGTGGTTTTGCCGTGGGTGCCGGAAACACACAGGGCGTTGGGGTATTTCCGCATCAAGGCACCCCAGGCCTGCGCCCGCTCGTAGACGGGAATGCCCCGGGCGATGGCGCCGGCGATCTCCGGGTTGCCGTCATGGACGGCGGCGGTGCGGATCACAAAATCGCAGTCTCCTAAGTTTTCCGCGTTGTGGCCGATGGCAACGGAAATGCCCTTGGAGCGCAGATGCTTGACGGAGTCGCTCTCCGTCATATCGGAGCCCTGCACCAGCAGACCCTTACCGGCCAGCACCTCTGCCAGCGGACACATGGACACGCCGCCGATGCCTACCAGATGGGCCCGCTTGCCGGGGACCAGAAATTCGGAAATGGGCTTGGGATTGTTCATCATATAAAGGCTCTTCCTTTCAAAAAACGCCGTGATTGCGTGACGGCGGAAAATGGTGTATAGTAGTACCGATTCCAAATCAACTTATTATAGTATGTGTTTTTGGAAAATGCAACTGAAAGGGGCGGGAAATATGCGGAAAAAGCAAGCGGCGTTGGAAATTCCCGCCTATGTGCGGGAAACGCTGACGGCACTGGAGACGGCGGGCCATCAGGCGTACTGCGTAGGCGGCTGTGTCCGGGACAGCCTGCTGGGCCGCATGCCGGAGGATTGGGACGTCACCACCTCCGCGCTGCCGGAGGAGACCATGAAGGTTTTCGGCAACCGGGCCATTCCCACGGGACTGAAGCACGGTACGGTGACCGTCTGCTGTCAGGAGGGCAAAGTGGAGACCACCACCTTCCGCCGGGACGGCGTTTACGCCGACCACCGCCACCCGGAACAGGTCACGTTTACCCCTGATCTGACAGAAGACCTGGCCCGCCGGGATTTTACCGTCAACGCCATGGCGACAGACCTTCGAGGGACGGTGTATGACCCCTTCGACGGACAGGCGGACCTGCAAGAGGGAATTTTGCGCTGCGTGGGCGATCCGGAGCGGCGGTTTTCAGAGGACGCCCTGCGAATCCTGCGCTGCCTGCGGTTTGCGGCGGTGCTGGGCTTTTCCATCGAACCGGAAACCGGCAAGGCACTGATGACCTGTCGGAACTTGCTGCGGGAGATGGCCCCGGAGCGTGTTCACGAGGAACTGACGAAGCTGCTCTGCGGCCCGTGGGCAGCGTCCGTCCTGCGGCGGTACCCGGACGTGATCGGCGCGGTGCTGCCGGAAATTCTGCCGATGGTGGGATTTGACCAGCGGAATCCCCACCACTGTTATGACGTATGGGAGCACACGCTTCATGCTCTGGACGCCGCGCCGCCGGACTCGGTGCTCCGCTGGGCGGTGCTGTTTCACGATATGGGTAAGCCGGAGTGCTTCGCCTTGGACACGCAGGGCATCGGACATTTCATGGGACACGGCGTGGTTTCCCGCCGCATTGCCGACGGCGTCATGGACCGGCTGCGGTTCGACAATGCTGCCAAGGAACGGATCGGTGAGCTGGTGGAGTGGCATGATCATCGGGTGGAGACGGAAAAGGGCGTCCGCCGGATGCTGAACCACTTCGGAGAACGGAATTTCCGGTACCTTCTCGCCATCCAGCGGGCGGACAACATGGGGCAGGCGGAGGAATTCCGTGGCCGACAGAAGGAGATCGACCGGATCGAGGCCATGCTGGACCGGGAACTGGAAAAGGGAAGTTGCTTTTCTCTGAAGCAGCTGGCGGTGAACGGAAACGATCTGCTGGGGCTGGGACTGTCCGGCCCGGCGGTGGGCCGGACGCTGCAAGGACTATTGGACCAGGTCATGGACGGAACACTGCCCAATGACCGGGATGCGCTGCTGACGGCGGCCGGAAAAATCAGATGAGATCCACGCACAGCTTTGCGTTGGCGTCATACGCTGGGGCAAGGGGGTGCGTGGATTTTGCTGTTTGGAATCATCGGCGGTGACCGCCGACAGGAGGAATTGCTGGCGCTGCTGCGCCGGGACGGATACACAGCGGCGGCCTGCGGCGTGGCCGGAGAAATGGATTGGGACGCTGCCGTAGCGGCGGAGGTGGTGATTTTGCCACTGCCGCTGTGCAAGGAGGGGGATACCCTGAACATAGAAGGCCCGCGGCGGGGCGCGGGGGCGCTGTTCCGCCAGCTTCGGCGGGATCAGCTGATCCTGGCGGGACAGGTGAAGCCTGCCCAGGCAGCCCTTGCGGCGGAGTTGGACCTGAAGCTTGTCGACTATTTCCGACGCGAAGAATTGTCAGTGGCCAATGCCGCCGCCACGGCGGAGGGAACAGTCCAGGTGATTTTGGAACGCTTGGAACGGTCGCTGCTGGGGAGTCGGTGTCTGGTGCTGGGCTTTGGGCGCATCGGAAAGCTGCTGTGCCACCGGCTGACGGCCATGGGCGCCCATGTGACGGCGGCAGCTCGGCGGCCGGAGAGCCTTGCGTGGGCCAAGGCGTATGGCTATAAAGCAGCGGGCATTGGAAAGCTGGAAGGGAATTTGGGAGCATTTGATGTGGTGGTCAACACCGTCCCGGAGCCGATCTTCGGTGAGGACCGTCTGCGGGAATTGAAGCCAGGCTGCCTCTGCGTGGATGTGGCGTCCGTTCAGGGAATCGACCTGAACGCTGCCGAAGCTTTGGGATTGGAGGGCGTCTGGGCCAGAGGCCTGCCGGGAAAGCTGATGCCCAAGACGGCGGGGGCCGTGATCCGGGACATGGTCTATACTATTATAAAAGAACAGGGGGTCATTTTATGAGAACGGAGCGGGTGGGCTTTGCCCTGTGCGGGTCCTTTTGCACTCACGAAAAGGCGCTTGCGGCGCTGAAACGGCTGACGGAAGAATATGAGACGGTCATTCCCATTGTGTCGGAGAACGCCGCTTTTACGGATACGCGGTTCGGAACGTCCGACGCACTGCTGGAGCAGCTGGAGGAATTGACAGGCCATGAGGTACTCTACGATATTCCGTCGGTGGAGCCGCTGGGACCAAAGGGGATGATCGACGTGCTGGTCATCGCTCCCTGCACCGGCAACACACTGGCGAAGCTGGCCCACGGCATCACTGATACGGCAGTGACCATGGCAGCCAAATCCCATCTGCGGTGCGGCAGGCCCGTGGTAATCGCCTTTTCCACCAATGACGGCCTTTCCGCCTCGGCCAAGAACATCGGGGAGCTGTTGAACCGGAAGCATTATTACTTTGTGCCCTTCGGACAGGATGATCCGGAGAAGAAGCCTGCATCCTTGGCGGCGGATTTTGAACTGATCGGAAAAACAGTAGAGGCAGCACTGGAGGGAAAACAGCTTCAACCGCTGCTCTTAAAGTAGTTTTTTGGAGGGCCGGACACAGAAAGACGGTGTCCGGCCCTTTGCATGAATTTGACAGCTGATTTACCTGATAAGGCAAAATGACGAAACGCGTCAAAAAATAGATAAGCACAGATGATAATAGCCATAATCAGCATTAGTTAGGTGCGGAAAATAATAACATTATGTAAACTATTTTAGGGGAGCCGGAAAAAAGTGAACAAACCGTCGAAAGACGTGTTGACTTTTCCTTGATCGTCTGGTATTCTAACTAAGCTGTTTGACGGCGATGAAGTGAATGAGTCGGGTGCTTGAAGATCTGAAAAGATCGGAAAGAAAAATCTGAAAAGATTTGAAAAAAGTACTTGACAAATGAAACTGAGCCTGATATAATAGTGACTGTTCCGCTTGAGGGACGTGCACCTTGTAAATTAAACAACGTGAGAAAAGAAAGCACCAGCGGAGCGAGCTTTTCACGAGGCTCGCGACGAAGTTGTGGGTGAATAGGCCGTAGTCAATTCGGTCGAAAGCAGCAACTATAAAAGAGAAGTAAATGAAGTCATGATAAATGACTCTATGATTGATTTAAGCGGCTACGGTCGTTTAGATACCATATTATAGAGAGTTTGATCCTGGCTCAGGACGAACGCTGGCGGCGTGCTTAACACATGCAAGTCGAACGGAGCACCCTTGACTGAGGTTTCGGCCAAATGATAGGAATGCTTAGTGGCGGACTGGTGAGTAACGCGTGAGGAAC